>Ga0247811_1000018_pt1 | contig 93453 bp, 86 predicted proteins | sample UWRJL134311R1_FD_189018 | JGI IMG/M metagenome (GOLD analysis project Ga0247811, IMG submission 189018) | Plant litter microbial communities from Arlington Agricultural Research Station in Wisconsin, United States - UWRJ-L134-311R-1 | ecosystem: Environmental > Terrestrial > Plant litter >...
ATTTTTTTGAGGTGAATGCCAGTCAGCCTTTGGCCGAATGGCGCCGCAAAGGCTGGATCTATGAAGAAGACCCGCGCGGGTGGTTCCAATGGTACTGCCGCTACTACATGGGGCGACGTATTCCTGAAGAGGATACGAGGCAGATTAAGCGCTGGAAGAACATGACCAGGCACACTGCGCAGATCAAAAAGTTCTGTCAGCCGGGCGAGCTGCATTGCCGCCGCCGCCAGCGCCAAGCGGTACTGCACTGGGCCTATGATAGCCGCAAAATATAACTGAGACTGACCTTATCTTGCACGTTCTGCCATGGTAAACTAAAAGGTAGTTAAGTTACTTGGGTAAAACACGAAATAGGGGATACATGAAGCCACAAAATGATCAGCAACCATCAGCGCCTGAATCGGTACCTGTTGCAGTACCTACAAACCCATACTTTGCAGCCGAACCGGTTGCCACGCAAGCGACGGGAGAGCAGCCGTTACCAGACGCAAGCGTTCCGATCCTGCAAGGACAAGGCCTGCACACACCTCCGCCAAAATCAAAAAAGAAATTGCTATTCATTATTGCCGGCGTCGTACTGCTACTGCTTGTCGCCGCGGTTCTCTTCTTTGTCATCAACCGTTCATCAACAAGTGACAACTCAAATGCGCCATATACCTTCACGAAGCCAATCCTTGATGTTGCATCAGATCGAGAATTTAGCTTTGATGTCAGTTACGATCCGCGCAAGCTAGAAAGCTACGTCGGCACGAAGGATAATCAGACAATGGATCCGATGAATCCGTATTCCAGCGCCATCGGTGTTTTTACGGATAAGAGCTTCGAGCATCCCGTTCCAAATGTGTACTTCAGATATGATATTACCGACGATCAGTTGACGTTAAAGCCATTGCCAACAGAGATTGGTGCTGAGCAACTGACGCTTGAGGACAAGACGGTTAAAGTCCCTGGAGTTGGCTGGGGTCTGTACGACGAGTACTATATCGTACAGAAGCTTGATAAGAAGGGCGAAAAACTCGACAAGCCGATTGTGACGAAGTTTACCGCAAAGAAAGAAACGAGCCTTGAAACGCCTGCAGTGAATTACGCCGTCACAAACGAGGGTGCAGCGCAGTTGAGTTGGCCGAAAGTAGCCGGTGCAACAAAATACTACATCGTACGCACGGTGAATAATCGCCAAGGGATTATCGGGACAACGACAGACCTTAAGTGGGTATCTTCGGATCAAGACAAGCAGTTGAAGGAAGATATCGCAGACGGTTTTAATATTACAATTCAGAACACTGCGCTAGAAAATTTCCCAGCTAATAGGGATCAAGATGCTGCACATACGAGTAGTGGCTATGCGGGCTACTTAACAGATGAAGCGACGAAGCCGATTCCGACGCAGTACGGTGTAATTGCGGCGAATGACTCGGCTGACTATTCGGCGTACGGCTGGTTTGATGGGTCAGATATTGAATCTTTGTTGCCATATTCAATCGCGATGAATGCACGTAAAGAGATGGGTGCCGACCCTTCTACGGACGAGACATTTGATTCGATACCTACACAGTTGCCAGTAACGGCAGCAAATGGTGTGACGGTACTGCGCCCTGCGATTATCAAGACTGCGGAGACGACCAAGACGGTGATAACAGTTGCGGAGGTCGACTCGGCCAATGCAACCGTGAAGGGGTCACACAAGGAAACTGTCGTAAGCGTAAAGGTGGGCATAGAAGGAACATTGATCACCTCAACGTATAGCATCCGCTCGTACGATGAAGCGACGTACATGTCCGAAGTGAACCGCATCGCACAACGTAATTTGGATGCACGAACAAAAACTGGACTCGCGACCTACGGGTACGCAACGGACGCTGCTGATATTGGTGATGTCACCCCAGTCAGCACAGCACCAAGTACAAAGTACCCCGTGAATGGTACCAGTGCATTTGTAACATACATGGCGAAGCAGCTGATTGCAGGAACTGAGTATATTGATGTATCGGCCTACGTTGATTATAGTGCTGGCAATAACACCCCTGGGCCATACGATGCGCTTGAAGAGGCGATTTACCAGAACGCCTACGTCGTGGGAGTAAAAGACTATCATTATTACCAAAAACAGGGCATCATGCAGGTCTCATATGCCGTTGGTAAAGATGAGCGTACGAAGGCTCAACAAGAAACATTTGCTGCAGTTGAGAAGCTAAAAGGCACAATTGTAAAATCAGGTATGAGCGATCGTGAGAAAGCACTCGCTATTAACAACTATCTGACGGGAAGTGCGACGTATGACGACGATGCATTCAACCGACGAAACCCTCTATATGATGACAAGCCAATGGCGCACAGCGCGTTTAGTATCCTTGTGAGTAAAACTGGGGTATGTGATGGGTACTCACTGGCATTCAAGGTCTTAGCCGATGCTGTTGGTGTTGACTCTATCGTTGTGACGGGCCGTCTAAAGGACAGTATTATCGGACACGCCTGGAACAAAGTCTATATGGACAACAAGTGGCAGAACATCGATGTGACGTTCAACGATGACGATACAGGCAAGAACGAAATATTTGGTGTATCCGATAAGCAACTCGACCGCATAGAACATACTTCATTTATGGACGATGCGCTGATTAAAAACTACGCAGCAAAGTAAAGAACTTCACCGAATACACCCGTTTGCCGTGACAATCGCGGCAAACGGGTGTATATTCGTCCATTATGGAAGAAACATTTAAACATGTTGGTCCACGAGTGGATCCGGGCGATGTGCGCATCAGTGATGATGAAGTGCAATTATTTCGCTCGACTGCACTTTTAGGTTCGCGAATCCGCAACTTATCGGTCGATAATGAGTCTAGCTATATTTGGGCATCCTCGTACGCCACTGGTGTATTGTCTGACGCGGCGGCTGATTACGGAGTTGATGAAACGGCCTTTTTCTCGAAAAGCACCGCTGGCATTAAGCCTGCGTATTGGCGTAGCACTATAACATTTGCGCGTTATAACCAAGCTCACGCTGATACAAAAATCTATAACATTTTTGAAGTCGAAGCTGCGGACGGGGAGGTCATAGCGGCGAAACGCAAAGTACGGATTATTCGTAATCTGGTGCGTTTTGTATTTGACGAAGAGGGCGAACCCATCGAAGATGCGTATAGCCGTCAGCGCCGTGCTTTCGAGCACCCTATGACCCCAGAGGATGTCGCACAGGTTGCGATTCGTGTTGACAGGGTGATGCGACGACAGCGCGCAACGACCCGTCAAAAATAGTTGTGTTTTTTATCATTGACCGCGCAAGTCGCTAACGGCTATAGTTAGCTACGTTGCTTAATCGAAAGAGAACCATGGAAGATACACCAGAGACTACACCCGAAATTACTGACCCAGAAGCCATTCCCGAAATTGTTGATACGTCTGATGTCCCTGATATTGACGCACCGATCGAGGCCTTTGCGCCTGTAAACGTCGCCGCAGAAGCAACCGAACACGTCGAAAAGATTGAAACAACTGCTGACGCTGATACGACTGATGTCTTTCAGTGGGCGAATGCAACCGACGCCGTGAAGAACGAATTGGACGTTGAGTTCTTCTTGTTTAACCGAAATTATACGCCGTACACTACGACGCTTGGGAACGACCTGGACATGCAGATTAAACCCGTCTTTTTGTTTGACCTGATGAACCAAGTCACACTTGGCGCGGGGACTGGCCTGACAGTACGCGATTACGAACTCACCGAAAAAGAAGAGAACGTATTGCTACGAACTGAACTTGAAAAAGTTGGTCGCGCACAAACACTGATTCACCTGATTGAACACGAACGCAAAGACATCGTTGAATTTAGCGAAGAAGAGCACGAGTTCAAGCGCATCAAAGGTATCGTGGCGCGCTTTACCAGCAAGGACAAGAAGAAACTCTTCTACGTCGTGAAGCAGGTCAGTAGCGGCCAAGCACTAAAGGGTGTCAACGCGTGGGAATTCCGCGAAGGCAAGTTTGAGCTATTCAAGGCCGACATTGGCTGGAAGGTGCCAACTGATAACCAGGTCCTGATCGTAAACAACGACATCTTTATCTTTAACCAAAGTAAGTTCGAGCGCCTGTTCAACTACGAATTCAAGAAGCAATTACTGGCTGACCAAAAAGTTGCTGAAATTGAAAAGCACTTCAAGCTGAGTTTTCCTGATGGCATGGATCTACAAACTGCAGTTCGTGAAAAGAAAAAGATTATCAATAAGCTGCAGAAGCTAGAGGTAGGGCTGATTAGCCAAGAACAAGCTATCGACTACGCCGACCAGATGCAGCTAGAGCTAATGACCGACGACGAAGGCGCGATTATTATCATGGACGGTAACGACCTGGATGTATTCGTGAGCTTGATTAACGAGGACTTTATTACCGGTGAAGTAACTGGTCGTCGCTACGAGATTAAAGGCAAGCGCCTGCTTGATGACCCTGAAGGCGAACCGCCACGCGGATAATACAACAAGAAGTTAAGAAACTTCATCTATAATAGGAACAATATGAATCAGGGGTTAGCACTCGAGATAATGCTCTCGGGACAAAGTGTGCTTTTAACGGGTCCAGCGGGTGCTGGGAAGACCTTTGTGTTGAACCAATTTATCAAACTCGCCAAGTTTGAGGGCAAGCATATTTCTGTAACGGCCACGACGGGCCTTGCGGCGACGCACCTTGGCGGCACAACGATCCATAGCTGGAGCGGTATGGGAATTCACGACTCAGTCAGCCCGGGCTTCGTCGATCACATCTCGAAGTCACGTCGTGAAATTATCGAAAAGACCGATGTGCTGATTATCGACGAGATCAGTATGCTGCACGACTTCCGCCTAGATATGGTGGATGAGATCTGCCGGGTGGTCCGCAAACTTGATGAGCCGTTTGGCGGCATCCAGCTGATTATGTCAGGCGACTTCTTCCAGCTGCCACCGATTAATCGCGGCGATTCACGCGCCGGGGGCTTCGTTGTGAACTCGGAAGTCTGGCAAGAACTAGACCCAGTCATTTGTTATTTGCAGGAACAACACCGTCAAGACGACGAGAAGCTGCTAGAGATCCTGAACGCGATTCGTGCAGGCGATGTTCGTCGACACCACGCCGAGACGTTGCTGGCGCGTGCTGAGGTCTTTCCTGACGACTTAGAGCAGCTGACCGAGCTGCACACGGTCAACATTGACGTCGACAAGATCAACGAAGCGAAACTGGCGACGATTGATGAAGATGAAATTGTCTATACGCAAACCACAACTGGATCTGATAGTTACGTGGAAGGGCTGCAACGCTCGGTCCTGGCACCTGCACAGCTGAAGGTGAAAAAGGGTGCACTGGTGATGGCGGTGAAGAACAGTCCTGACCGCAAGTACGCGAACGGCAGTATCGGCACGGTCATCGACTTTGAACCGTATACCGAATATCCTATCGTTGAGTTCCGCAGCGGTAAAGAAGTTTCGATGGTCCCAGATACTTGGGAGCAGCGTGATGGCGACAAGAAGCGCGCCAGCATTACACAGATCCCACTGCGCCTGGCGTGGGCGATTACGATCCATAAATCACAGGGAATGACACTCGATGCTGCGCGGATTGATCTGCGCAAAGCCTTCGTCGAGGGTATGGGCTACGTGGCGCTTAGCCGTGTAAAAAACCTCGATAACTTATATCTGACGGGGATTAATCAAATGGCATTGAAGGTCAGCGAAGACGCGCAATCAATCGACGAAATATTACGTACGAAAGCCGCAAACGACGCGAAGCGTTTCGCGCCGCTCCTAAAAAAAGCTGAAGACCGCGCAGCGAATCCGGCGCCCGAAAAAGCTGCAGCAAAAGGTGGTTGGAATGACAAGATCGCCAAGATGCGCGAGACACACCCGAATGCCTACAAGCCGTGGGAAGATGCCCAGGATGACTTACTGAAAGAGAAATTCCAACAAGGTGCAAACTTGGAAGAACTCAGCGATTTGCTGGGGCGACACGAGGGCTCAATTAAGATGCGCTTACAAAAACACTTTGGTGAGGATATAATTCAGTAGTATGAACTATACCGCACTGACGCAGCAGCCGACGAAAGCGCAACTCGCGCAATTTGACCGCCGCTATCCGGCCTCACAGACAACGGTGGGTCGTAGGAAGCTGGTAACGATTGTGCTGGGTATCGTCGGGGGCTTCTTTTTAATAGGCGGGATACAATCCTTAATTACCGCATTGACCACCGACAAGACGCTGCTGGGCGGCAGCCTATTTACACTATTCTTTGCTATCGTGTTGTTGGGCACGATACTGCTATTTGCATACGGTGTAAAAAAGCAGCGCAGTATTTCGGCGCAGATAGCGCTGTTTGCAGAGGCAAACGGCTTCACCTTTGCGCAAAAGGTAGATGACCCAACCCTTACGGGTATGTACTTTGGCGTGGGATATCGACGCGCGCTCAATAACGTTATATCGGCGAACCGTGCAACGCCAAAATTCCAAATTGGTAACCTGCAATATACGCTGCGGACAGGTCGAACAGAGACGACGTTCCGTAAAGGGTATATCCGCATTATGTTAGAGCGAAACTTGCCACACATTGTCCTGGATGCATCGAGCAATAACATGAAAGTGTTCGGCAAGAACATTACGAACTTACCTGAGGATTTTGATACATCGCAGCGCATGAGCCTGGAAGGGGACTTCGATACGTACTTTACGCTATATGCGCCAAAAGAGTACGAGCGTGACGCGCTATATATTTTTACACCTGATTTGATGGCACTGATGATCGATAACGCCAAGGCTTTTGATGCCGAGATTATTGATAATCAACTGTTTATTTACCAGTCACAGATGCCATTTACGTTGACGGATCCAGCGCTGATGGATCGCTTATTTAAAATTATTGAAGTAGTAGGAAACAAGGCAGACACGCAGACTAATTTTTACGCAGATGAAAAAGTGGGTGATCGCACTGCAAACGAGGTTGCTGCCGGCGGAAGACGACTACGTAAAGGCGTCTCTGTCATCACGATATTCGTCATTGTCATTGTTATCGCTATCTTGACCGCACAAGTCGTTTTCACGATATTGCCGCAATAGGGCAGTAAACCAAGGTATAATAGATCTATGACTGCTCGACAGAAATCGGGCTTCCCGAAACATTTTTTATGGGGAGCTGCAACGGCCGCACATCAGGTTGAAGGTGATAATCACAATCAATGGTCTGTTTGGGAACTTGAAAACGCGCATGCGAAGGCAGCACAGGCTGACTTTCACCTGCACGACTATCCAACCTACGACAAGATCAAGGCCGAGGCAAAAAAGCCCGATAACTACGTCTCGGGTGAACTAGGCGATCACTATACTCGCTACAAAGAAGACTTTGACTTCTTAACCAAGATGAACATGAATGCCTATCGCTTTAGCGTTGAATGGTCGCGTATCGAGCCCAAAGAGGGCTCATGGAATAGTGCTGCAATAGCGCACTATAAGGACTACCTGGATGAACTGCGTCGTCGCGACATCGAACCGGTTGTGACACTATTACACTTTACGCTGCCGGTCTGGTTTGCGGAGCTGGGTGGGTTTGAGAAACGCGCCAACGTCAAATACTTTGTGCGCTTCGCTGAAAAGATTATGAGTGAGCTGGGAAACAGCGTTCGTTTCATCATCACGATTAACGAACCGGAAGTCTACGGCTTCGAAAGTTATTATTTGCAGAACTGGCCCCCAAACAAGTCGAGTGTATTCAAGTTATGGCGCGTCGGCAACAACCAGGCGTTGGCGCACAAGAAAGCGGTCAAAGCGTTGCACGGACTGAACCGTCGTTACAAGATCGGTATTGCCAAGAACTCTGTCTTTTATTTCCCTGGTGATACCGCCTGGGTGAGTCGTCTGAGCGCTAACATATTCCAGTATTTCCAGGATGATTATTTTATTAAAAAGTACATAAAGCACAGCGACTTCCTAGGGGTGAACTACTACCAATCAGGAAGGTTACTGGGCTACCGCATTCACAACTCGGAAAAAGCTGAGTACAGCGATGTTGACTGGATGCTAGCGCCAGGTGATATTCAGTACGCGCTTGAACGACTAAGTCGCAAATACAAGCTACCACTGATGATTACAGAGAATGGGCTGGCAGACGCAGATGATGTACACCGCGAGTGGTGGATTAAAGAGACGATTATCGGCATGCAAAAGGCATTAAAGAATGGCGTCGATTTAATTGGCTACTTGCACTGGAGCCTGACAGATAACTTTGAATGGGCGTACGGAAAATGGCCACGCTTTGGGCTGGTCGCAATGGATTACAAAACGGGCAAACGAACCCTGCGCCCAAGTGCTGCGTGGTTCGGCCGCGTCATTAAACGTCTGACAAGCAACTAAGGAGTTTTATGAAAGATCCATTCACGCGTAACGAAGTGAAAATTGCAGTGATTGGTGGGGGAACGGGCAGCTTTACGATGCTGTCCGCGCTGAAAGGGTACACGGCGCAAATTGCAGCAATTGTCAGCATGGCTGACGATGGCGGCAGCACCGGTGTACTGCGCGACGAACTGGGGACATTGCCACCGGGTGATGTGCGTCAGTGTTTAGTTGCACTCAGTGATTCGCCGAAGATTCGTGATTTATTCGATTACCGCTTTGACGAGGGGACGTTCAAGGGACACTCTTTCGGGAACCTGCTGTTAACTGCGTTAGAGAAGGTGACCGGTGACTTTAGCCAAGCGGTCGAGACCGCATCAGAGATTCTGCGAGTGAATGGTGTTGTCATACCTGCAACACTTGATAACGTTCGACTAAAGATGGAATGGGCTGAAACCAGCTTGATTCTGCACGGTGAGCGGGTAATTGACGCCGAATTTTTCAAACACGATCCGCGTAAGGCAGACCTGTCGTTGTTGCCAACCGCCAAAGCAAACCCGGCGGCAATCGAGGCAATTGCGCAAGCCGATGTAGTGGTTATTGCGCCAGGCGATTTGTACACCTCCCTGGGGCCACTACTGATCATTGATGGTATCGGTGAGGCGCTCGAAAAAACTGATGCGATGACGATCTACGTTTCGAACTTAGTCAGTAAGAAAGGGCAGACAGACGGCTTTTCTGTCAGCGACCACGCGGCCGAGATCGAACGGTTCGCCGGACGACAGTTCTTGGACTACGTACTGTACAACCAAGAAACGCCTTCGGATGAGGTCGCGGCACGGTACGAAGAAGAAGGTGGGTATGTTACGCGCGTCGACGAGGACGTATTAGGCGCAGCACACTACACGGCAATTGGAGGGAACTTCCTGGGTAAGATCGCCGAAGCGCATACGGGTGACGTTATCCCCGTAACGCGATCGTTGATCCGTCATAACACTGCAGCCGTCGCAACATCAATTATGGAGATATATCACGATGAACGATAATCATGTTTCAACTTTTTACATTCTAGACCTGGACCGAACGTTGCTGGATACATTAGCAGCGGGTGACGTGATGCGCGATGCGGCATCGTGGAGTAACATCGGCCTGGCTGATCAGATTACGCAAAAGATCGCAGACTCGACTTTATTCGGTGAAGGCTTTTCGCTGCGCGACTTTATCGTTGAGCAAGTAGGGGAAGAGGGTATGGCAAAAGTCGAGCAGAAATACCGCGAGCTTATCTTGGACCGAGACGTGCTGCTACCTGGCGCGAGAGAGCTGATTCAGTACATAAGCGACTTGCCCGATACTGACTTCGGTATTTTGACCTATGGGTCACCGTCCGGACAGGCGTTGAAGATCGAAGCGAGTGGCCTGGGTGCGATTCCGTTCCTCGTGACGCAGGAAACCTTTAAGGGTGATCTGATTAGTTCGTGGCGCGACCAGCAAGGCGTCTATCATCTGCCGGGTGAAATGGGCGGCAATACAGCTGAGCATATTGTTTTTGTTGACGATAAGCCATTCTCATTCAAGGGTTTAGCTGCGGATTGTCGCGGGTACTGGGTGAAATCGGTCTTTGACGCGGGGATGGAGAAGCTGCCAAGTTACGTGATTCCTGTGGAAGATTTACAGACAATTATCGCGCTCGAGAAACAGCGCGCCCAGCACAAGTAGCGCGCGCACCTTTTACCTAGCCAATTCAGGCTATTTTTACCACGCTTTATCCCCAGAAGCGTGGTTTCTTTTTACCCTTTAAAACATAAGAGTTATTCACACTTCTGTGGATAAATGAACAGATAGTAATGATTACGTCAAAAATGGGGGTTGTAGTGGGTAGAAGTGGGTTGTATGATGAGTCCAGTGATAAGGCAAAAACCGCCCACTAAGACAAACACAACACATTAAAAATAACCTATACAAAGATCCGTCGAATTAATCGAGGAGAAGAACAAAAAGTGGCAAGCGTAGATTATTTTGAACGAAGACTGGATGATAAGCGTCGATTGACGATACCTGCAGAGCTTCGCGAAGAATTTATCTCGGGTGTCGTTCTGACTCGTGGATTCGGAACCTATTTGCACCTCTACCCAAAAAATATCTGGGATGGAGAAGTCGAAGCAGCATTAAGCGCAACCGGCAGTATTCTCGATGAGAAGACAGCGGATGTGAATGTGCAGTTCCGACGAGGCAAAACCGAAGCCGATCTCGATCAAAAACAGGGACGCATTACTATCGAGCAGCATCTTTTAGAGTACGCTGCAATTGATCGTGATATCGTAGCTGTTCGAGCAGGTAAGTACTGGCGTCTGATGACTCCGTAGCCGCGTATAGGTAATTATTCCAAGTCTGAACCTTAACAAACAAACACAAGAGAAATACTCTCAAGATCAACTATCTGGTAGTGAGGCGTGGATTCTAGGAACACATTAACCAACCTAGAGCACCTTCCTCAAAAAAACACACCTCCCAAACTCCACCTCACATAAGTCTCTCAACAAGTTATATCTAGGGTATGAGTTGCTTTATGCGACCCCCATTAATAGATATAACTGACTTTTTAAAACAAACACACCTGCGAAAACAAACAGCTTCACTATCAGTTAGGTGATCTTGAGAAATTCCGAACGAATAGAAAAAACAAAGTTCTTTGTTTTGAATATTTCGAGGAATTGATCCAAGATATGCTCCGGCATATCTTGGTTACTCCTTAGCAACCATTCGTTTTAACAGTGGTATACTAGGGGGTAATGAGTATAGAACAACCACCACATCATATTCCGGTTCTGCTCGATGCAACTCTTGCAACACTAGCCCCAAAAGCAGGCGAGTCTTATCTCGATCTGACGGCAGGGTACGGTGGACACGCAAGTGAAGTATTGAAACAGACCGAAAATTATATCGAGAGCGTTTTGGTTGACCGTGATGACTATGCAATTGAGCATTTGTCACACTTCGCCGAAAAAAACGTTCGTCTGATGCACACCAACTTTGAACAAGCCGCAACGCGACTGGTTGAAGAGGGGAAAGCATTCGACCTTATCTTGATAGATCTGGGGGTGTCATCACCACAGCTTGACCAAAGCGACCGAGGGTTTTCTTTTAAACACAGTGGTCCACTAGATATGCGTATGGATCGCCGACAGTTAATGACTGCCAGCGACCTCGTAAACGGCGCATCACTAGAGGAACTAACCAGGATCATTCATGAATACGGCGAAGAACCGTACATGAACGCAAAGCGTACTGCCGAGCTGATCATTGGACACCGTCCGTTTGAGACAACCGAAAAACTCGCGACCTTAATCGCTGAAAACCATCGTGGTAAGTGGAAAAAAACCCATCCTGCCACGCGCACATTCCAATCGCTCCGCATTGCCGTCAACGACGAGCTCGGGCAAATAGAAAGGACATTACCGCTTCTTCCAAAGCTTTTGAATAAAGGCGGACGAGTTGCAGTCATTAGTTTCCATAGCCTCGAAGATCGCCTCGTAAAGCGTTTCTTTAAAGAACAGTATGAGCAAGGCCTTGAAGCCGAACTCGCACCAGTTACTAAGAAGCCAATCCCTGGAGCCACCGAAGATGTTCACAATCCGCGATCTCGTAGTGCAAAGCTACGAGGAGCAGTGAAAAAATAAACAAAAAAACGAAAGGGCAAAACACCATGCCAATTCACATCACAGTACAATACGCAGACCAACCACAAATCGTTGCAGTTCGCGTAAAGTAACAATTCAAAAAAGTTCTCCCCTGACGTGCGTCGGGGGAGAGCACCATATATAGCACTTATTCAAACATCCAAAAAACAAACATATCAACTAATACAAAAACAAAAGACCTTCACCACAATGTCGAACCAAAACAACACCTACTACGCAAGTCGTCGCCAGCAAAACTGGTCCCGCAACCAGAACACAACTCGTTTTGTGTCTTCCGTAAAACTCGGCCCTGTTGCACATACCGTCCTCGTCGCATTGATGATTACGGTACTTGGTTTGATTTATTTGACGCAGGCTACTCGCGCAACCAGCTATGACTACGAATCACAAAAGATCGATAGCCAGATTGCAGAATTAACAGATCAAAAGAACGATCTCAACATTGAAAACGCTCGCTTAACTGCACTTGAAAACGTCAAGAAAAGCAGCGTCGCAGCAAACTTAACGACTCCAGCTAGTACAGATTACGTCCAACAGTAATATAATAGATAAAGCTTATGAAGTTAGAACTAATTAAAGGGAGTCGATCTCGCATCCTTGCAGCCGTGGTACTAGGTATCATGGCAGTTTTTGTGATTCGACTGTTTTACCTACAGGTGATCCAGCACGACCATTATGTCAGCCTCGCTAAGGAAGAGCAGGAGAGTCGTTTTGTGATTCCTGCCAGCCGTGGACTGATCTACGCCAAGAGCGGTAACGAGCCCGTGCAGCTTGTCTTGAACGAGACGGTCTACACGGTATTCGCTGACCCAGTGACAATTGATGATAAAGCAAAAGTTGTCGAGACGCTACGCAGTGTGGCTGGCGGGAACGTGCGCGAGAATTTCGACAAGCTCATGGACAACAAGAAGAGCCGCTATCAAATTCTCGCGAACAAATTAACTCGTATTCAGGCAGATAAGATCAAGGCGGAAGGGTTGCATGGCATTGGTTTCCAAGAAGTGAGTCAGCGCGTGTATCCTGAAGCGGCGCTTGCTGGGCAAGTGCTGGGATTTGTGAACACGACCGGCGAAGGGAGTTACGGCGTCGAGGGCTACATGAATGATGAGCTGAAAGGCACGGATGGGTTGCTGCAGGCTGTGACCGACGTGAGTAACGTACCGCTGACGATTGGGAAGAATAACGTACGCACACCGGCGCAGGATGGTGCCAATGTCGTGCTGTCGATCGACCGCAATGTGCAGTCGAAGGTAGAAGCGGCCTTAGCTGACGGCATCAAGCGCACTGGCGCAACCAACGGTAGTGTCCTCGCGATGGATCCACACACGGGTCGAATTTTGGCGATGGCGAACCAGCCGACCTACAGTCCTGGCGAGTATAACAAGGTGGAAGACGTTGCTGACTTTAATAACAACGCAATATCCGATCCATACGAACCAGGTTCGAGCCTGAAGACGTACACGCTGGCGACCGGTATCGACAAGAACGTCGTCAAGCCGTCCGATACCTATAACAATACTGACTCGATAAAGATCGGCGATAACTACGTCGTAGGGAATGCGACGAAGGGCCAGACTGGTATTATTACGTTCCAGCACGCATTAACCTGGTCACTCAACACCGGATTTGTGACGATTGCACAACGCCTAGGCGACGGGAGTTCTGTGAACATGACCGCGCGCACGACGATGTACGAATACTTCCACGACCGATTACGCCTGGGTCAGATGACGGGTGTGGAGTTGGCGAATGAGTCAGCCGGTACTATCTTCTCGCCTGAAGACGAGCAGGGGAACGCAGTCCGTTACGCCACGATGTCATTCGGCCAAGGGTTGAACACGACGATGCTGCAGGTTGCCTCTGGCTTTAGCGCACTTATTAACGGGGGAACATACTATAAACCGACGGTTATCGATGGCTACATGACACCTAGCGGATACAAGCAAAATGCAGTCGCCGCACCTGTGGCTACAAATGTGGTCGCTAAATCAACGTCGGATCAGATCGTGCAAGCAACGCATGACGCCCGCGCCGAATCGTTCGGCCGTACCGACAAACAGGGGTATTATATCGGTGGAAAAACTGGAACCTCACAGGTTGGTGTTGCGGGTGGCTACAGTGATACGACGACAATCGGAAGTTACCTCGGCTATGGTGGCGGTGACGAGGCCGAGTATGTCATAATGGTACGATTATCAGGCAAAGATAAACAGCTCCAAGGTGCACGCGATGCACTGCCGATTTTCACTGATATATCGAACTGGATGCTTGATTATTTAAAGGTTCACCCGAAAGGTCAATAATGACGAGTTTTACTGTACAGATCCTCACTGATGAACTAACCCGGACATTTTTGTTAAGTGTCGGCGCATTCCTATTTGCAATGTTTCTGACCCCAATCTATACGTTCCTGGCGTATCGCTTTAAGTTCTGGAAAAAGCAGCGCACCGAAAGCACCACTGGTGAAGTGCTAAAAGTATTCACAAAGCTGCACGCCAACAAATTCAAGCGCAATATTCCGACAATGGCCGGTGTCATCTTCGTCGCAGCAATTACACTTGTGACATTCTTCTTTAACCTGGACCGCCAAGAAACGTGGTTGCCACTGGCCGCACTGGTCGGCGGGGCTGCGGTCGGACTACTGGACGACATTATTAACCTGCGCGGAACCGGTAAGGGCGTCGCAGGGCTTCGTTCGAGCTTTAAGTTCGTTATGATTACCGTTATTGGCCTAGGGCTTGGCTGGTTCTTCTACGAGAAGCTCGGCATCGATGCCGTGCACATTCCATTCCTAGGCAGCGTTGCCATCGGCTGGTTTATTATTCCGCTGTTCGCCCTCGCCGTTGTGTCAGCTGGAAACGCCGTGAATATTAGTGATGGCCTCGACGGTCTTGCTGGGGGATTGGTTGTCATTGCCTACGGTGCGTTCGGTACGATTGCACTGCTACAGGGCACGCCAATGATCGCAGGCTTCTGTTTCACGGTTGCCGGTGCACTATTAAGCTACCTGTGGTTCAACATTTACCCAGCTCGCTTCTTTATGGGTGACGTTGGAAGCTTTGCGCTGGGTACCTCACTGGGCGTGGTTGCGATGCTGACCGACACACTGTTCCTGCTGCCTATCATCGGGATCGTCTTCGTGATCGAAGCGGGTTCAAGCTTGATCCAGATCTTTAGCAAGAAGGTCTTCAAACGAAAAGTCTTTATCTCGGCGCCGATTCACCACCACTTGGAAGCCAGCGGGTGGCCCGAAACAAAGGTAACGATGCGCTTTTGGGTGATTGCTGCCGTTGCTGCATTCTTTGGTGTCATGCTGGCACTTGCTGGAGGCAATATTTAAGATGCGGGATCGCGGGTGGAAAGATCGAACGGCGGAAGTCGTTCGCAAACATCGCCCTGATTATCTGATCGCCCTTTATATGGGTGTCCTGATGCTGGTTGGCCTGGTGGTGATTTATGCCATTGGCCCACAACGCGCGAATGTGTTGAATAACGCTATCGGCAGTAATTTCTCGGACACGTATTTTTTCGTCAAGCAAGCAGTCAGCTTAGTGCTGGCAATCATAGCTTTTTGGGTGTTATCGACAGTCCCATATGGTTTCGTGGTAAAGCACGCTACCAAAGTATTTGTCGCAGGGCTGATTGCCTGTGCGGTGCTATTTCTTGCCAATAAAGCCGGGTTGCCTATCGCCGATGCGACAAACGGCGCCAGCCGCTGGTTTAACCTTGGTGTCTTCGGAAGCCTGCAGCCTGCCGAGATCGTGAAGTTCGGTATCTTGTTATATCTGGCGGTGTTCCTTGGTGCGCGCATGAAAGAGGGCAAGATCAACAACTTGAAAGAGACGCTTATTCCTGTCGCGGTGATGGCCGGTATTTCCTTATTATTCATCGTGGTGATCCAAAAAGACCTTGGAACGGGTATTTCGTTGACGGCAATCGTCGTCACAATGCTGTTCGTGTCGGGGCTAGGTAAAAAGGTCGGGCTTGCACTGGCTGTTACTGTGCTGGTCGTTGGTGGGCTGTTCATCTTTACGGCCCCACACCGCGTTGATCGTATTGCTACTTACCTGCAAGGGGACTCGAGTAGCACCGAAGACGCCGGCGCCTATCACATTCAACATGCCAAGATTGCCATCGGCTCTGGTGGCCTGATGGGTGTTGGCATTGGCAACAGCGTCCAAGCAACGGGCTACCTGCCGGAAGTCATTAACGACTCAATCTTCGCGGTCTTGGGTGAGACATTCGGCTTCGTGGGCCTCGTTGTCCTTATGGCGCTATTTGTAGCCCTTCTAATGCGTTTGCTGAAGGTATTAGACCATTTGGTTGATATGCGCCTAAAGTTGCTGGTAGCGGGCGTCTTTGGCTGGTTTGGCGCGCATGTTATCCTTAATATAGCAGCGATGATTGGGATTTTCCCACTCACCGGTATTACGTTGCCGCTGCTGAGCTTTGGTGGTACCAGCATGATTTTCATGACGGCGGCATTAGGGCTGGTATTCCAACTTTCACGGTACACAGTGCATTCATCAAGAATAAAGGAGACCACACATGCGAATTCTGACAGTGGGCGGCGGGTCGGGCGGACACGTTACGCCAGTCGTAGCGGTTCTTAAAGAACTCCGGACCATTCACCCACAGGTAGAACTGCGTTTTTGGTGTGATACAAAGTTCGCCCCGCAAGCTCGTGCCACGGTTGCTGCCTATGACAAAACGATTGCCGTGCACACTATTGCTGCAGGGAAGTTCCGCCGCTACCATCACCTGACGGTCTTTCAACAATTGACTTGGCCTTCGTTGGTTGCGCAGAACTTTGGCGACGCGTTCAAGGTTGGCGTGGGCTTTATCCAGAGCTTCTTCAAGCTGCTTGTATGGCGCCCTGACGTTGTCTTTACTAAGGGCGGGTACGTGTGTCTGCCAGTGGGACTTGCGGCGCATATCCTAAAGATCCCACTAGTGATCCATGACTCCGATGCTCACCCCGGGCTGACCAATCGCGTGCTTTCAAAGTGGGCAGCGACGATTGGAACCGGTGCACCCCTGGAATATTATTCGTATCCAAAAGCCAAGACGCAGTACGTTGGGATCCCAATTTCTACCGCTTTTCATCCTTACACGACAGCCGAACAGGCTGCTGCCAAGAAACAGTGGGGGATTGCAGCTACACACCCGCTGACCGTTGTGACAGGCGGTGGCTTGGGCGCGGCTCGCATCAACGAAGTGGTAGCTGAAACGTTGACTCAGTTACAACAATATACCTCTGTTGTATTGGTCGCGGGTGCAGGGCAGTACGATGCCCTTCGTGCCACACTTCCCGCTGATAGCGATCGCTTTCAGTTATACCCATTCGTGACAAACATGGACAGCCTGCTGACTGCTGCTGACATCGTAGTCACGCGCGCCGGGGCGACCACGATTCTAGAATTAGCTGCACTGCAAAAACCCACGATCTTGATTCCAAATGGCAAGTTAACCGGCGGCCATCAACTAAAGAACGCTGCCGTCTACGCTGAAGCGGGTGCGGTAATCGTGTTAGATGAAGAGCTACTAGATGCTAATAAGCTACTTCTGCTAGGCGAAATTAAAGCGCTCCTAGACGAGCCGCAGCAAGCCGCCGCGATGGCCGAACGATTCCATGCTTTCAGCAAACCTGATGCTGCAAAAGATATGGCCAGAATGATACTAGCCGCGCGACGTTCGTAAGCTATAATAAACCATAGCCATGATACAGTTCCCTCGTAAAGCGACAAAAGATGTGCCTCGCCGGCGCGCCGCTGCTGACTACGTTCGTACGCCAGCGACGCCTGATGCGAACAGTCAATTTCGTCGTAATCAAACAATTAGCAGTATTCGCCGTCCCGATGGCGAGCCTGTTTCTGAGCGCGCGCGCGTTCATAACCTGACCCAGCGTCGCCGTAAAATCACCGCCATCCTAGGGCTTGTCTTCGGGATTATTATTGTGCTGGCTGCCCTGATGACGCAGTTTACTGCGCGCGCTAATGTGACTGGTTCCACGGCGGCATTATCGAGGGCGATTGACCCTAAAGCCTACGAGAAAGCAATCAACGACTATTTGGCAATTCACCCCGTTGAGCGCCTTCGTTTTGCCATGAACGAGGCAGCATTGAGCCAGTACCTTTCGGGTGCGCTTCCTGAGGTCGCACATGTCAGATTATCCAGCACCACTAATATTGTTGAATCAAACTTTACGTTAACCCTTCGTCAGCCTGTCGCCGGTTGGCAGATCAATAGCAAGCAGTACTACGTCGATAATACAGGGGTCGTGTTCCAAAATAACTACTACGATACCCCTGGTGTACAGATCATCGACCAAAGTGGTATTTCGCCAGAGCAGGGGAGTACTGTCGCCAGCGCTCGCCTGCTAAGCTTCGTGGGAAGGGTAGTTGCCCTCAGCAAACAAGGCCTGGCAGGGCAGGGGAGTTACACTGTGACACAGGCCATTCTTCCGCTCGGTACGACTCGGCAAATTGAGATCCGCCTCAAAGACGTACAGCCGCTTATAAAATTATCAATCGACAGGGGAGCGGGGGAGCAGGTCGAGGATATGATTCGCGCCTTAACATTCCTGCAATCTAAAAATGTGACGCCGCAGTATATCGACGTACGCGTTGAAGGACGAGCCGCGTACTTATAGATATCAGCCTGGTCCATGCTGGTTGGCACTCGCTATCAGAATATGCCATACCCCACTCCTCTATCTTCCCCTACGCTATGTTCTATTTTTGTTCTATATTTTTCATGGAACGCAAAAAAACATATAAACATACAAAAAAGCAAATTCGTCAAATAGCGGGGAAGTGGAGGAGTGGTAGGGGGATTTCATAATTCATTTCACGGCAATATCATAGCCAGGCCATATATCGATGGTTGTGGATAACTCTGTATTTAGGGTATGCCGCACAACGTTATGTACAACATAGGGTTAAGGTTTTAAGGCCTATATATAAAGCTGAGTATATACCTGGGTAATGACTGGTATGCGTATGTAGAAATAGGTACGTGTACATAAGTATAGCGATAATCCGCTAATACTACCCCTATTAAGACGCATGAGTAATCAACTCTGATATCTAAAGGCTATGTCGTAAAAGATATATTGTGCGACACTAAAGCTATATATAACTCACAACCTACTAATCACACTTACTGCGTTTCACCGCGTCCTATTTCGTGTTTTTGTTTTCATTTTATCGTTACTACGTCCAGTCCGCCTGGCCGCGTTTCATTTCGCGTGCGCTATGCATATATCGATGCCTAAACATACATATGTGTGTTCTAAATCAATATGCCTAATGTTCTATTTTTGTTCGATAAACTTTCGTGATTGAAATGAGGGCTTTAGCAGTTGGCGGTAGGAACCCAGGCGGCTGATGCAGAAGCGGCATTGACACCTGTGTAGTAAACGACAGCGTCTGGGCCACATACACCGCCCTCCCCTTCATTCTCGTCCAGCAAGTATGGATTGCCGCGGCTGTCACCAGTTCGTAACGCATCTAGGTTAATACTGGCTGCGGCGCCGATCTTTGTAAGGTTGTCGTAGTACGTGGTCCAGCACAAATGTGATTTTGGGAGGTTCTTTGGCTCGACATTTCCAAGGTTGCCACTTGAGGCTTCACAGCCACCCGCAGACCAGTAGCTGCCGGTGATAACACCGAGTGTCTTGCCTGTATTGCTCCGCGCAATCGTAATGGCTTTGACGTATGTTGCGACGTCAGATTGGCGCTTGGCGGTCGCTGCACGTGCCTGGACGCCATTAAAGGCCACGATAGTAATGGCAGCGAGAATGCCGATGACTACGATAACGATCAGGAGTTCGATGATAGTGAAACCTCTTCTAGCTTGGTTCATTGTCGGGGGCCCGTTGAGGTGGACGCGTTCGGTGTTCCGTTCCAGATCCAATCTGTTGTGTTGCCATCAGCGTAGTTCATGGGTGTTGCGGTTTTAGTGATCATAAAGTCGTCGTACCACAGTGTGTCGTTTGTTGCGACGGGCAGGTTGTACACTCCAACCTGGTTGACGGAGCCTGTAACGGTCGACGTCCAGCTAGCACTGACCTTTGTCCAAGTATTGGCCGCGATGACTGTACTGCCTGCGGATGTCCCTGACCCCCAATAGGTATTGCTGGGTGTCTGCTCCCCTTCTGCGTAGTTAGAGAATGTGCCTGCTTTTGTGGAATACACCCAGAATGACCATGAGATAACGTCGTTAGGAACGATTTGCATCACACCTGATGGTGGGCGCGCCATGATACCAATTTGGCCTGAAGCGTTGATGACTTCTTTTACAGATGAAGGGCTGGTACGGAAACGATCGGTTGCGATTGACCAGGTTGTGGCCGCTGGGGTACCTGCTGTTCCAAAGCCGGCTATTGAAGTGTTGGCGGCTGGATTTATTGCGTAGTTCGTCACTGCTTCGTTCAAGCCTTGGCCATGTCCAGGGCACCCACCCGGCGTGGGCGAAAGATTCGTTGTATTGTTCGTATAATAGCTGGTTGTACTGGTGGTCGCGGTTACGCAGTATGTCTTTGGGCTAGCGCTATTGCTATACGTGTATTGGTACGTTATCGACGCACTATCGGTGATGCCTGCGTCGCTGAGGCTGGTCGGAAACATGTCGTTATTCGTAGCGCTGTAGGCGGCAATTTTCTTTGCTGCTTGATTGGTGCCTGTTTGAGCCGAAGCGACTTGTGCGCGCTTCTGAATGCCGTTATACGCCACGATAGTGATGGCGGCAAGGATGCCGATGACCACAATTACGATGAGGAGCTCAACGATGGTGAATCCCCTTTTTAACAGAGGTCGCTCAGGGGTGAATTTCATTACTTCGCTCCCCCACTGTAGATGACTTGCGCTTCACTGGCCGATAAGACGCGTCCGTAGACACGGACATCATCGATAGTGCCCTTGAAGTAGCTGATTCCCGTGTAGCGAACGCCGATACGCTTTTGTGACGTAGTGATGGTGCTTAGGCCTGGTGCGTCCACAACGCCGTTAGGTTGCCCATCAACGTAATACGAAACTGTACTATTAGAGTACGTAGCTAGCACGTGCTTCCACACGAGTCGTTGTACTGGGTTTGTCGCAGCTGTTGCGTCGACAGTGTTTACTCTGGTCATCTGGAGCGACGTGGTGCCGTCAACGCTCGTGTTGATGCCAAAGCCCCAGTCACCCGTATTGCCGGCGATAATATCATTCCAGCCCACAGCGCCGTTCCAGGCGTCGAGTTTAATCCATGCGCTAATAGAATAGTTATTTGTAGGGTTGAGAAATGAGCTTGCAGGGAGCGCGATGTAGCCGTTTGTGCCGTTAAAAAGGTAGGCACTATTTGCTTGGCCGTCTTGGCCGATTGTCGGTGTGACGTTCAGTGTCGCGCCGTTCAGATTGTTACCGCTGGCGTCTGTGACGTTATTGTCCAGCTGCCACCAGCCGTTGAGTTGGTTCGAAACGGTGCATGTTCCTGTCTGGATTTTTGTGCCGCTGGTAATGTAGTAACTGGTGCCGTTAACGACACCATCAAGGCAGAACGCTGACCCACCTGTCGAGTAGCTGAGAGTGCTGGTGTAGGTCGCGCCAGCTGTGGCGGTGTCGCTAGGATATTGTTCTGTTGTGCTGATTGTTGATTTGTAGACCTCAAGTTTTTTCGCAACGTTCACCAGGTCGGATTGCAGCGTCGCTACCTTTGCCCGATTTTGGATGCCGTTATACGCGATGATAGTAATAGCAGCAAGGATACCAATGACGACAATCACGATCAGGAGTTCAACGATCGTAAACCCGCGACGTCGGATAGTATTAGTTTGCATATTGCTCTAACCAGGCCAGGGCGCCTTGTTGCTCTTGGAAGGACATCGGGTATGGCCAGATAGCCGTTGCAAGCGCCGGGTAATATATTACGATAGGCAGCGTGAATGTTTGATACGGGTATGTTCCCTGGTACTGCGAACCATTTAGGGTGACACGAGCTTCTGTCGGTGCACGTGACACAATCGTTCGGTTGAGAGGGCTGGTTGTGTTGACGCCTACGTTGAACGCCCAGCTGGCAGCACCGGTCCCCGCAAGGCCTGAAACACTCGTACCGGTCCCCTGCGAGATCTTGATCCAGATATCCGTAGTTGCGCCAATAATGTTAGTGTTACCCGGTGCTGAAGCGTAGACAGCTGCAATAGTGATGCCATTCGTATAGCCACCACTTGGTGCAGCGATTTGGGTATTCACTGCGGCGTTCTTCCCTACCCAGTAGGTGCCACCTGTTGGGCAAGCGCCGGCGCGTACACCTTCGGTGCTTGAGACGCGGTACCAGGTTGCGCTACTAGAATCTGTCCCCGACAGACAATAGCTAGAGGCATCGATGTACGCGTAATGCAGGATGGTCGAGTCGCTTTTTTTAAGGGAGGGCATGTTCAGCGGATAGGCGCCGGTATCGGCGTATATGGTACTGATCTGTGTTGCGGCATTCTTCAGGTCGGACTGAACGGCTGCAGTACGGGCTTTTTGTTGTACGCCATTGAACGCAACAATGGTGATGGCCGCAAGGATGCCAATGACTACAATCACGATCAGTAGTTCGACAATTGTAAACCCTTGGGGCTTCAAAGAAGCTCTCTTTTTAACAAGTACCATGTATACGCATCAGTATAAAAGAAATGTGGGCTATTTTCTAGACATAAGCGGTATTATGCTGCGTATTTATGAGCTTTGCGGTGTGTCGCCCGCAGGTGTGGCTGGTTTGCGTTTGCGAGTGCGAGTGCGCTTGCGTTTTGGTGGCTCGGTCCCCTGCTCTGCGCCAGGTGTGGCGGGGGTTTTAGCGGCGGGTGCGGGCCCAGAACCAAACACTTGTGAGACAGCGACTGCGCCACCTTCAACAGGCCAGACTTTCGCTTGGGCCTGTGACTGTGGCGGTTTTTGTTGCTGCTGCTGTTGGCTATTTTGCATTTGTAGCGCGGCGTCAATCTCGATCTCTACTTCGGCGCGAGGGCGGCTAAAATTACGACGAGTATTTTCGATAATGCGACCACTATTATCAATTTGTTCTGGCGGCAGCGTCAACGTCGTGGCGCTAAATGCTGGCGCTTTTTCACCGTTGATGACCATGTTGATGATGAAGTGACGGTTGTGCATCTGCAGCAAGTCTTGTGGCTCGAATTGTGGCTCGAACTGCTTCGCAAGGATCGGTGAGTCGTCAGCAGAGACGCGGAATGAGATCATCGTACCGACGTTCCCGAATACGGCGTCGCGGACGGTCTCGGTCATCTGTGAGATGTACTGGTTTGCAACGGTCAGGTTCAAGCCGTACTTGCGGGCCTCGGACAGAATGGTCGCGAATGAATCGGTGGCGAAGTTCTGGAATTCGTCCACGTATAGGTAGAACGGACGGCGGTCGGCGATGTTTGGAATGTCGCTACGGCTCATGGCTGCTAGCTGGATTTTTGTCACCATAAAGGCACCCAGGATAGCGGCGTTGTCTTCGCCGATCAGACCTTTCGAAAGGTTCACGACCAGGATTTTGCCTTCGTCCATAATTTCACGGATGTTGAATGTGGATTTTGGTTGCCCGATAATGTTACGGATGATTGGGTTGGCGGTAAAGGCACCGACTTTGTTCAGGACCGGGGCGATAGCTTCAGATTGGAACTTGTCATTCCAGCTGGCGAACTCAACATTCCAGAACTGCAGGACAACGGTGTCGGTACAGTATTCGAGGGTTTCTTTACGGAATTTTTTGTCCGTGAGCATACGTGTAATGTCGAGCATAGTGGTCGTTGGACGATCCAGCAGTGCCAGGATGGTATAACGCAGGATGTATTCGAGACGCGGTCCCCATGATTCACCGAACATACGCTTTAGCACACCGATGACTTCGGAGCTAATGTTTGTCTTTTGGCTAGGGTTCGTGACCTCTAGTGGGTTGAATCCAAGTGGGAAGGCGGTGTCGGCTGGGTTGAAGTACACGACGTCGTTCATGCGGCTGCCTGGAATGAAGCGCATGTTGTCGACGGCAAAGTCGCCGTGCGGGTCGATGATGGCGTACCCGTGGTTATGGAAGATGTCGCTGAGGGCGAACAGCTCAAGCGTACCTGACTTCCCTGCACCGGTTTGCCCAATGATATAGACGTGACGTGAACGGTCTGTGCGGAGCATCCCGAACTGGTGGTTGATGCCGCGGAAGTTTGTCAGTCCAAAGGCACTGATGTTCTCGTCGATTGATGGGTCGCCGGTGATGATTGGGAGCTTCGCAGGTGGTTCTGCGGTTTTTGATGAGGCCCAGACGATGTTCGGTGTTTCCACGTTGGTGTGTGGCAAGTGGAAGACACTGGCGAGCTCTTCAATGTTCAAAATAAAGCCACCGCGTCCAAAGGCGCGTTTGCGGTACTTGACCAGGTCTTCTGATTTGAAGCTGGCGCCAGAAATCTTAAATCCGTTCAAGTTGGTTGAGTTGTACTGCTTGAATGTTCCAACAATCGCCTGCATCTTTTGGCGGGCGTTAGTCTGATCGGCACCCAGGTAGGCTAAACGAATCTTAACTTGGTAGCCAAGTTTAGTCGCTTTCTTTTCGGCTTCAGCGATACGTGTCTTGTCACGATCGGATAATTCTTTTGGGGCAGCTGCGGCCTTAGCTGTTTCTTCGGGGGGTTTCCACAGGGCAGCGAATACTTCGCCAAGCCACGCAGCACCGCCACCTTTTGCAAATGACTTCTTGCCTTCTTTGACGCTTTTGATCCATTTTTCAGAACCTTTGTGCCAGTCGTCGGCAATTGGCTTTGCCAAAATCTGGATCCAGACTTCTTCGCCAGCCGTTTCAAGTTTTGCGAGGGTCCCGGTAATACCAGCTAACGGGTCAACTTCAAAGTTTTGGAATGTTTTAATCGGCAGCATTTCACTGTCGGTCAGGACGATTTCAGAGGTATAGACAACGCTGTGTTCGCGTTCGTGCGCCACGTAGTCTTCTTCGGCGTCGCGAATTTGGACGCTTGGATATTGTGAGTAGATTTGGCTTTCAACGAAGCTGCGCAGCGTTTTTGGCACCCACGTATAGAAGCGAATCTGTCCGTTTACCGAGGCAACCTCGAGGCTCACGTGCTCTTGCACTCCCCCATTTTCACGCAGTTCCATGCGGTCACGAAGAATACCGTGCAAGCTGGCGAACAGTTGTTCTGCGGCAAGCTCTTGCTTGTCGTTCGTCTTTGGAATTTCCAGGATTAACAGATCGCTCTCGATCTCTGCTTCCACGACTTCGGCGCGGCGATAATTACGCCACGTCAGATACGCGAGCACCAAAACAATCGGTAGCCACACGTACCACTGTAAAAAGAAATTGATAATAGCGCCGATGATACTCATAATGGATATGTCTACATTCTCTCACCTCTGATGGTGAATGTCTACTCTCACCAACATTTTAGTGTTGGAAGTACGACCGTTTCACTAGTGGTTTCTGAGACAACGTGGCTATTGCGAGAATCTTGGAAAAGCCAGGAATCTCGCAATAGCCAGCGACATTGTAATTGTCTCATAAACCCCTAGTGAAACGCCCGCACGCGAAACATATATGTTTGCCGGATAGTTTTCATTTATCTGTTGAGGGGTACTTACTATGTCGCTGAACATATTGAGATTCCTGGCTGTACCAAGATTCTCAATATGTTCACGGTACCCTGAAATAGATAAATGAAAACTATCCGACGAGGACTATACTTCGTCGAGCGTATAAGTCGCCTTAGCAACTCGCTTGAACTGCGCCTTGCTCTGAAGGTTCAGAAGGATAGTTGTTTCCTTGACCTGGCGGCTTTTCAGTACGCGCTTGACGATCTCGTCGCGGTGCAGTGGTTCTTTAGAATCGCGCAAGACTTGAGCGATGATGTCAGAGACAGTTCCCTTGCTGTAGCCCCAGTTGTCGAGGGCGTAAATGCCGCGACCGATGAGGACGAAGCGCTTGTCTTTAATCAGTTCGTTGTGAATAGCTTGGGTGGTGACATCTTTACGCTTGAAGCTGCTGTCTTTGATGCTTTTAGCAATTTGCGAGAAGTGCAGTGGTTTTTTGTTCTCGGCCAGGATCACGTAGATCTTGTCGCGGATGTTCTTTGGGTTCACTGTAGGCCACTTGGTAAGTCCCCAGGTATCTTTGAGGTGTGCGAGTTGCTTGCTGATGCTAGCGAGTGCTGAAACGTGCATTGGGTGCTCGTAGCTAAGCTTGTCATGCAGTTGGTCGAGTGTCATAGGTTCTTTGTTCTCTTTGATGACACGAACGATGTCGTCGACTTGGCTACGGATCTTCTTTTCGTCACCGTATTCAGCGATACCAACGGCGTGGAAGTAGTTGTCGTTTTCGTCGATAACTGTCAGGCCAGGTGCCAATGTGGCGATGAAGGCGGCGTGAGCACGCTCTTGTTGGTTGGTTGCGCGGCCGTAGATAGTGTCGGCAAGGTCTTGGACACGTGCAACACGTCCCATTTCGCTCAGGGTGCGAATAAATGTCTTTTCGAGTGTCGTAACGACCTCTGTTTTGCCTTCTTCGGCAGCAATCTTAAGGCGGATGAGGATTGCTTTTTCAAGTTGACGAACACGCTCACGGGTAATGCCAAGCAGTTCACCGATTTGTTCGAGTGTTTCGCGTCGGTCATACAAACCAAAGCGACGCGTGATAATTTCACGTTCGCGTTCTTGCTCAATCAGTGCGAGAACGTCACTCACTCCTGATTTCAGGTCGATAGTAGGCTGCTTTTGATCAGTCGCTTCGGTCATATATGTTCTTTCTTTCCGCGCCACCTCGGAGTTTAATTTGCTATCCAAATATGTTAATCATTATACAAGATTATGTATCGTATGTCAAACATTCTGTATGGTTAATTTATTATAGCATGAACTAGACACCCTCTGTAAATAGTGTTCTCATCAAATTATGACCTGAAAATGAAAATCCGCGCCGTAGCCGACGGGATTTCATCCTTTCGGTGTAGACGCGGAGTACTTGGTTAGTGCTCGACGGGAATGGGGTTGCGACGTGCGGTGATCAGCGCGTGTCGGCTGGCGAATCCTTCCGTTGCTGCTGCGAGTTCATCGCTGCGGTACTCCCCTGTCGGTGATTCGGCGTCGAACGTTACGTCGATGTCGATACCGAATAGCTGGTGGAGTGCGTAGCGGAAGTGCTCGGCAACGTGCGGGTGCACGGTGACATCGGTGATGCCAGTGACCGCGATGCTGGAGCCTTGCGCTCCAGGAAGGGTTGATTCTTTCTGGAACTGGATGTGCTTCATGCTCGGGAACTGCGCTTCGATCAACACGTCGAATGCCGTATTGATAAAGGCAGTTTCAGTCGTCGTGCTCGGGGTAAGTCGGGCGGTGGCGATGATCATGTGTGGGTTCTCTCATTGTCGGATGCGCGTGGTAAGACGCGATTGTGCACTACTGTACATCTATATTATAGCATAAGTTGTATAAAAAAGCAATAAGACCCCTGTCGTATGACTTGGGGCGTTATGTGGGCGTTACTTTTTCTTCGCTGGTGTGCGTGTCGCTGTCACCTTTTTTGCTGCGGGCTTCTTGGCGGCAGGCTTCTTTTTTGTCGCTGCGCGCTTAGCGGGAGCTTTTTTAGTAGCACCACCTGGAGCGCGACGACCGAAGCGACCTTTGCTAGGTGCGGGTGCGTCTTCGAGCATTTGTTTCGCTTCGTCGTGGGTAATTTCTTCGGGCTTTTGGTCCTTTGGAATCTTGGCGTTCTTTTTGCCGTCGGTAATGTATGGGCCGTAGCGACCGTTCAGGACTTTGATGCCGTCACCGAAATCGTTGATGTTCTTCTCTGCTTCAGATTTCAGTTTCGCAGCGTAGAGTTCGCGGGCTTCATCGAGGGTGATGTCGTGTGGATCAATTGGTTTGATGCTGACGAAGAGCTTGTCGACTTGGATGTATGGGCCGAAGCGACCAACGTTGGCTTTGATGTCCAGGCCATCTTCGGTTTGTCCGACCAGGCGTGGCAGTTCAAAGGCTTTGAGGGCTTGTTCAAGTGTTACGGTGTCGATGCGTGCACCGGCAGGCATAGGGGCGAACTGCAGTTTCTCTTCCTTATTTTCAGGATCACCGAGTTGCAGCATTGGGCCGAAGCGACCAAAACGAGCCGAGATAGGCTTGCCGGTCTTTGGGTGGACGCCGATTTGAGTTGCTTGGGCAACGGCAGAGCGGTCGATGCCACCAGAGTTCTCGATCAGTTTATGGAATGGCGTGTAGAATTTCTCTAGCATGACGTTGCGTGCCAGGGCGCCGGCAGCGATCTTGTCGAAGTCTTGTTCGACGTCAGCGGTAAAGCCGTAGTCGACGACTTGCTCGAAGTGGTCGGTCAAGAAGTCGCTAATCATTTCGCCAACACCGGTTGGAACCAGCTTGCCCTTATCTGAGCCAGTTTTTTCCTTCACGATTTCGCGTTCGACGTCGTGGGCTGGTTGGACGGTCAAGGTGATGACATCGCGAGGCGTGCCTTCGGCTTCACCCTTAACCACGTAGTCGCGGGCTTGGATGGTGTTAATAATTGTCGCGTAGGTTGAAGGACGGCCTATACCGAGTTCTTCAAGCTTCTTGACCAAAGCACCTTCTGTGAAGCGAGCTGGTGGGCGCGCAAAGGTTTGCTTCGCAAGGGCTGACTGTAGCGTCAGTTCGTCACCAGATTCCATTGCAGGCAGAATGTCAGGATCTTTCTTGCCGGCGCCGTAGACCTTGAGGAACCCGGCGAAGACGATGACTTCCCCTTTCGCTTCGAAAACCTGTGTGCCGGTGCTGATGTTAATCGTCACGACGGTCTTTTCTAGTTTCGCGGGAGCCATTTGGCTGGCAAGTGCGCGGTTACGGATCAGGTCGTACAGACGTTGGTCGTAGTCGTTGCTGCTGCCTTTTGTAGCGGCCATGTCAGTTGGACGAATGGCTTCGTGGGCTTCTTGGGCGCTGGCGTTCTTGGTTTTGAACTGACGAACGGTTGAATACTCAGGGCCGTACTCACTGGTGATAAAGTCTTTCGCTGCAGCGATTGCTTGGCCGCTCAGGTTCACTGAGTCGGTACGCATGTAGGTGATCTTACCTTCTTGGTAGAGTTTTTGGGCCGATGACATCGTTGCACGGGCACCAAAGCCGAGTTTCGAGTTGGCTTCTTGCTGCAGAGTGCTGGTGGTAAACGGTGCGCCAGGGGTTCGAGTGCCGGGGCTTTTTGTGACGTTGCTGACCGTGAAAGTTGCATTCTTTAGTGAATCAAGGAAGGCTTGGGCTTCCTCTTCGGTATCGAAACGGCCAGGTAGCTCGGCTTTGACGAGTTCGCCGTCGTTCATAAATTCAGCGGTGACCTTAAACGTGAACGAGCCTTCAAACTTTTGAATTTCACGTTCACGTTCAACGAGCAGGCGGACGGCTGGTGATTGGACGCGGCCGGCAGATTTGCCACCAGGGACTTTTTGCCAGACGACAGGCGAAAGTTCGAATCCAACCAAGCGGTCAAGGATTTGGCGGGCTTGTTGTGCGGCGACAATTTGCATGTCTACGTTACGAGGTTCTTGTAGGGCTGCTTCGATGGCAGTCTTGGTAATTTCGTGGAAGACGATGCGCTTGGTCGTTAAAGGATCAAGGCCAAGGACTTCGCACAGGTGCCAGGCAATGGCTTCCCCTTCGCGGTCTTCATCGGTTGCAAGCCAGATAGTATCGGCAGTTTTGGCTGCTTTCTTGAGTTCGGTAATCGTTTTCTTTTTGTCAGGGTCGACTTCGTAGGTTGTCGCGAAGTTGTTTGCGACATCGATAGGAGGTGTACCGGTTTTCGTTTTCTTCGCAATTGAGCGAATGTGCCCCACGCTCGAGAGTACTTGAAAGTCACTCCCGAGGTATTTCTCGATAGTTTTTGCTTTTGCTGGGGACTCAACGATTACTAGATTTTTAGGCATATATTGCTTGCGTTTGCTTAACAAGCTAAACACAAGGCTCGACTTTACACAACTTGTCGACCATTGTAAATAGCTGTAGAAATTACTATAGACAGTAAAGCTTAAATAGGAGTGAAAAAGGTAAAGGCCGCCCGGTACTCTTTTTACGGAGTGTGGGCGGCCTATGACCGTTTGGATGTTACGAGGCGCTGCGTATGTTCTGCGCAGGGTTGTTGCGGTAGAGCAGCTTGTCCAGCTCGGCCCTCAGAAGGGCCAGCTGTTTGCGCTGCGTCACCGGCTTTTCATCGGCCCAGGTCGAGACGAGCTCGCGAGTGTCGATGGGAAGGCAGTTACCTGATGGCTCATCATACAAGCCATAGTGTGCTTCCGCGCCCGTGGTGACGTAGACGACGATCTCCTTGTCACCGTTCTCACCGATGACCTGGTAGCTGGCGACGGTCGTGGAACGCGTGCTGAAGGTCTCGACGTTCTGGGTGATGCCGAAGTCGACGTCGTTGTGCTCCATGCGCAGCGTCTTGTCGAAGCGACGTCGTGTGAGTTCCGTCAGCGTGCGACGCAGTGACATCTCGCATTCGAGGCGTTCGATCACAATGCTTTTTTGTGCCATGATGATGCTCCTAGTATGTCCAAAGGTCTCGCGGAACTTCCGCAAAACCTGCCGTGCAGGTAGATGGCGAAAGCTCTACGCTGGTTGCGCATTATAGCACTTATGCTCGCAAAAGTCAATATTATACTAGGCAAAGGAAAGGGCCGCCACATAGGTGACGGCCCGGTTGGGAGGTGGGTTACCTCGGGGTCCTGTAGTCGAGCTGCAGCGATTCGCAGAACGCTTTCGCGGCTGCATCGTACAACTCGGCGCCGCCGGTGATTTTCTCGAGCCGCTGCGTTGCCGAATCTTCATCGAGTGAAAATCGGTACATAGTGCCCGGGGCGTCCAGCGTAGCGGAGCTGGCAAACAGCCAGAAGTTCAAGATAGTGGTAACGTCCCCTGTTGTCTTCCAGTGCCTGTTGAGGCGGATGCTGAAGAACAGCCGATAGCCTTCTGTGGCCCGATGCTTGGCCTCGACGACCTTGAAAGCTTCTAGAAACGCTGCGTGCAGTGCGCGCACGTCTCTGCTATCAACCTCTTTGATGCCACCGCGGATCAGCCCCGCGAGGATGCCCGAGCCGAAGTCGAGCAGTCCGGTGCTGTGCTGTTCGGTCTTTGCCATGTGCTGGTCCTTTGTCTCGTGCCACACTCCCCTGCGGAGTATCGGCTTTGTCAAAAATTCAAAAGAATAATTCGGTGCGCCGATGCTCTACGCACTACAATGTATATCATTTACGTGCATGATTGTCTATTTCATGCCAAAGGAAAAGGCCGCCCTGCGTTCTCGGGGGAGAACGGGCGGCCTGAGCCTTTTAGTTGTCGGTGTTACTTGGTGGGATCTACGAGCGCGTTCGGATCGGGATCGATGTTGGCTGCAACACCAAAAGTGATTCCCTGGGCGATGCGATCGAGCCACGTAAGCACCCACTCGGTGCGTGCGTGGGTAGGCTGGTCGTCCGCAATGCGCTGCACGTGCTCGTTGTGGAGCAACATGGTAGCAACCGCGTGCGGATCGATCAGGCTGTACAGATCTTCACCGGCGCCAGACTCAACTTCAACCGGAATTGCCAGTGACCTCGCAGCCGGAACGAAGTACAGCGGTGTTCCGTTTTGCATGTGGAAGTACGATGCGAGTGCGTCGTACTGCTTGGTCTTGACGACGGTAACGATTTGCACCAGGCGGATAGCATCGTACACCGCGACGTTCTTCACGCTCTTCACGACGTCGATTGATCCTGCGTCACCGATTCCAACGGGACCGCCGGCTGCCTTGGAGGCATTTTTGATCGCCACGGATAGCTGCTTTGTGAGTCGCCGGTGCTCAGCGGTGCGTCCCTTCAGTAGCTGCAGGATTTCTTTCGAAAACCGCAGTCGCAGCGTACTGCTGATCGTCAGGGTCTTGGTGAGTATATTGGTGTTTCCCATGCTGTGTCCTTTGATTGGACCGACATTCTAAAAGGCCTTTGCGGAGCCAGAATGTCAGTTAGTAACTGAAATGTTGGCTCTTCGCAACTGATTATTTATACCACATTACTACGTTACTGTCCACTGGTTGCCGCCCAGTGAGCGAACAAGTCCACCGATTTCGAGCATGGTCATCGCCTGCATAAATTCGCTGGCAGTGACACCCGATTGTTGTTGGAGGCTGTCGCCGTCACGAATCCCCTTTTGCAGTAAGTCGATGATGGCTCGTTCGGTGGGCGTGCTGCCGAGGTTCAACGTCATTTGAGGCGTGAGCAGGTGGGGTGCAATAGCCTGCAGAATATCATCGGCATCAATGACGGGATGGGCACCTTGGGCGATCATGCGGTTAGGACCAACGGACATCGGGCTGGTGATGTTACCGGGCACGGCGAAGATTTCTTTGTTTTGGTCCAGAGCGTGGGCGACGGTGGCAAGCGTCCCGCTGCGGGCGGCCGCTTCGGTGACAATGACGGCGTCCGCGATGCCACTGACGATACGGTTACGCGCCAGGAATTGGAAATCACGGGCGAGGACTTCGGGCGCGTATTCACTGACAATCAGTCCCCCTTTTGCAACGATCTGGGCCGCCAGCGCTTTGTGTGATGCGGGATAGATCGAGTCGAGTCCGTTTGCCAGGACCGCAATAGTGGTCCCGCCTGCTTCCAGGGCTGCGCGATGCGCAATAGCATCGATTCCGAATGCCAGCCCACTGACAATAATCACTCCTTTCTGAGCCAGTTTATAAGCTAAATTAAAGGTTACTTCTTTACCATAAGGGGTAGGCTTCCGCGTCCCCACAATTGCAACCACCGGAGGTCGATCAGATGGCACCTTACCGATGTAATATAACTTTTTTGGCGTATAAGCAATAGTGCTTATGATCTGGAAGAATTCTTCTCTCTCTGGTGACAACGTCTTGATTTTCATGAGATTTGTTTTAGAAGGTATTGACTTACTGTCAAATACGTGCTAAAATGCAAAGCGATTGGTTCGTCCTGCGAGGCGTACCAAGTACCTTATACCCCCTATTCTAACTTATGTTAGGTTATATACACGGTGTCTATGCAGTAACTACCCTCCACTACATAGGCCTGTCTTCGGACTGTCAGCTGTGTATATATACTAATCCCTTTAACACCGCATTTTTCCTTGGAAAGATACGGGATCCCAATAACGATTCTCAAGTATAGTGACAATACAGTTGTGACTGTCCTTGTGGCAGTCAGGCGCGCACCATAATTTTTACTATCGGTTGCGACGCTTCACTGAGAATCCGGGTGGGTTAAAGGGTAAAATGTGCTCACAGTGATGCCCACCCTTACTGTGAGCGCTTTTTATGGAATACATCTTAACTCCCGCTCGATTGAGCGGGAGTTTTTGTTTGAAATTATCGGGATTATGTTGTATAGTCATAGCACTGCACCAATCGGTGCACGACACTCTTTCAAAGGAGCTTCACATGCTGTTTCCGCTCGCTAAGGGGCCAGAACCCTCGTTCGCGTTCGATGCTGTACAGTTCGCACTGGGTGCTATCGCCCTCATCCTCATCGTCCTTATGGCCATTATGGGCGTGCGGACGCCGGGAAAATCCCGCGACAAAGCGTCGGTGGGAGCGGGACTCGCTTTTACTGGTGCCGGGCTTGCCGGGTTGTCGTTGTTATTCGACTTGACGGTCGGTCCGACGTTCGCGCTGTTTGCCAGCGAGTACCTCGGCTGGGGCTATCGAAGCACTTCCGTCTACAGCCTGCCGCTGTTTTTGGTCGGAGAGGCGCTCATAGTTGCGGGACTCATCATTTGGGCTATCCAGCGCTTCCGTGCTGCGCGTGGCCAACGCCGAGTTGACGCCGCCGTTAACTCGGTGATTCATCCCCTCGGGGACCGGATGTGAGCTATAGGAATACAGAGTGTCCCGAACGCAAGTTCGACGGGGCGGCAGAGAAATCTGTCGCCCTTTTACTTTCTAGAAATTGAACAGCCCGCCGTTTTCACGGCGGGCTTTTTTGTTCAACAATGGTGCGTGGTGCTGCAGGCGATGCTACTGCAAGGCCTTGATAACGTTGAGCACGTCCTGCGTGTCCCCGTATGGCGCACTGCTGGTAGATCTGGCGTCAGGTGTTTGAGGCCAGCGGGTTCCTTCTTTCAGAGAGAGCCCGAAGTGCGTCGTGTTGCCAAGGCAGTACGGTTCGCTGATGCCCAGGTTCTTGCTGATCTCGGCCTGAACGGCTTCGATTTCCGTGACGAGCGCCTGTAGTGAGCGCTTATCGGGTGCGCCGTAGAGGGCCGGTGCCGGAATGTACTCATCGCTGGAACCGGCATCTTCCAAGAGCGTTCCTGCTCTTGTGAGAAAACGCGGTCTGCCGAAGGTGTCATGTCCGTACTGGATCGCCATGACCATGACTCTTGAGCCGGTAAGCTCGCCACCGCCCGCTTGGCCAATCGGTTCGATGGAGCAGATGGTCTGTCGACCAAAGTTGCTCAGAGGCTGATAGGCACTGTCGTCGCTGTACAGCAACAGTGTGATGTCGAGCCAGCGAGCGTCCCTGCGCAGTGTTTCTTTGGTCTGCGCTTGAAGCATCTGTAAGCGCTCTTTTTTGCTTACTTTGTCGTTCATAGTTCAATCCAATCACTTGGGCCGCATTGTCAAACTCCATTTTGGAGAAAGATCTGACGACGTTTCTCAACAAAATAGATACGCATATTATTATACTAATAGCATATTTTGTCAACTAGATTTTGTAGCTAGAAAGTTCTAATTCACCACGGACGAAGGCCTCGATCAGTTCGATGGCTTTAGGGGCGATGTGCTCGTTGATCTTCTTTTGTTCGTCGAGTGGGAATTTACCAAGGACAAAGTCGATGTCGTTGATGCGATCGCGATCTTCGGTCCAGATGCCGACCCGGACGCGTTGGTAGGCTGGCCCAAGGTGTGTGTTGAGGCTTTTTATGCCGTTGTTGCCGGCATCGCTGCCGCTTTCGCGGATGCGGATGGTCCCAAAAGGCAGTGCCAAGTCGTCGTGCACTACGAGGAAATCAGTTGCGGGATCGAGTTTGTAGAAATCAATAAATTGGCGCGCAACAAGTCCCGTATCGTTGTAATACGACAGGGGCTTCACGAGGAGGACTTTCTGCCCTGCTATCACGACTTCGGCTAAACGGGCCTTAAACTTGTCGACATCGCGCCAGAGGGCATCATATTTCTCGCCAAGGACGTCCAATACCATGAAACCGGTGTTGTGCCGGGTTTGGAGGTACTTTGTGTCTGGATTGCCTTGGGCAAAAATAATCTTCATGTTCCCCTATTGTATAACATTGATAGGAATAAAATATATGATATAATATGTGAGCTTTGTGAACGTCACAGGCATTTAACATTGGGGTTACTATGCAAGTGTATGCTTGGATTTTGTTTTACCTCGCATGTGCGAGTGTTGTCACTGCGTTCGTGCAGCTGACCATCCTCAGCGGCATGCGGATCATCGTGCATGAGCTAAGCTCATTGCGCGCCTGGGCGCAGATCGTCGGCCCGTCTATACTCCTGCTGGGAGTTGAGACGCTGGCCGTGATCTCCTCGGACAAAACTGTGGTGCTGCTGTTCTCGATGTTGGGTACATGCGCGCTCGTACTAGTGATCGCGTTTCAGTTCGCCATCGGCTGGAAGATCGCCAAGACCCGGCGCCAGTGGGATCAGGACAACCTGAAGCGTCCTGGCGCCAAGCAGTACACTCACTAGTTCATGATCGTGACGTCGCAAAGCGTGGTGTGGTCCGGCCGAGAAGCTTTTTTCTCGTCGGACCCACCCGCTTCACCCTCTATACAAAATTATAATTAAAATAATCGCCCCACATGGAGGCGATTATTTTTTGTCAGGCTTCGCGGTTACTTTTCGAGCCCTTTGTCTTCGCGTAGCTTCTTTGCTTCGCGGCCGGCTTCTTGGCGAGCGATCAGGTCGTTCTTCAGCTCTTCGTTCTTTGCTTTTGCTTTGTTGATAGGTTCTTTACCTTCAGCAATACGCGCAGCGTTGTCTTTGAGCTGCTTGGTGTCACGGAAGCTGAATTTTACAGGTGTCCCGATGTAGTCGAAAGATTCACGGAAGTTACGCTCGATGTAGCGTTTGTATGACCAGTGAATGAATTTCAAGTTGCTACCGTAGATAACAAACCATGGGGGTGAGGTGTCGGTTTGGACGACGTAGCGAAGCTTCGGGTGGGTGTTCTTGAGGCCAGCTGGCGGGTGCTTTTGCACGAGTGTCTGCAGGAGGTCGTTCATCGCACGAGTTTTCTGTTCGGCGCCACGGCGAGTGTGAATGTCGATGGCAAGGTCGAATAATTTTGTGACGTTCTGACCGGTTACGCTACTGGTGAAGATAAGCGGTGCCCACGGCACGAATTCAAAGTTACGAGCGATCTTTGGTGCCAGTTCGTCGCGAGTGTAAGCGTCTTTGTCTTCTACGCTGTCCCATTTGCTGACGACGATGACGAGGCCCTTGCCTGCTTCATCGATGATACCAGCCAGGCGCTGGTCGAGGGCGGTGTTTAACTCGTTCACGTCCATCAGAAGGAAACAAATGTCAGACTCTTCAATCGCTTGCAGTGTACGAAGGACTGAGAACTTCTCGATCCCAACTTCTTGCTTACCTGGTTTGCGCATACCAGCAGTATCGAGGATCTCGATATTCTGCAGTTTGTAGCGCACAGCGATGCGGTTGACGTCGCGGGTGGTCCCGGCGATATTGGCAACGATTGCTTGTTGCTTGCCGGCCATGGTGTTGAAGAGGAAGCTCTTGCCGACGTTTGGACGACCGATCAGTGAGATACGAATAACGTCGCTGACAGGTGTGTCTTCGACGGGTGGGATCATCATGGTGACTTGCTTTAATGTCTCTTCGATACCGATGTTGTGCTCAGCTGAGGTGCGGATAATGTCTTTGATACCAAGGCGCTTGTATTCGTCAGAGTGCAGACTGTGGGCGAGGTCAGTTTTGTTGACCAGTAGGATCACTGGTTTCTTGCTGCGAAGGGCTTTCTTTGCAACTAACTTGTCTTGGTCGCTGGCGTACTGTGTGCCATCAACGACAACGAGGATAATGTCGGCCGCTTCGGCTGCTTCTGTAATTTGTTCCTGAATTGAGGCTTCGAATTCGTCGGCTGCATCTTTCAGACCAGCGGTATCAACGAGCCAAAAAGTGTGATCCTCATAGGTGACTTTACCAAGGACGTTGTCCCTCGTAGTACCGGCTTCTTTTGCCACAATTGCTTGACGAGACCGTCCGAAACGGTTGAAAAGCGAAGACTTACCAACGTTGGCTTGTCCGATGATTGCGACTGTAGGAAGTTTAGTGGCCATAACAGAGGATAATTATAACAGAGGTAGCTAATTTATGCGAGCATAAGCGTGATCAACTTTTCAACCCTTGAAAAACACCCCTGAAAGAGTAGTATTAATAACGATGGCCCATACCGAAAGATTCTTATATACGACTCCTGAAAACCTCCCAACTGCAATGAGTGGAGGTATTGTCGCACCTAATGAGCAGGAGTTCCCTCTTGATGCAACTGTGCGCGTTTTTACTGATGACGGTCACCTTATGACGTTCAATATTGTAAAAAAAGGCCCTGAACAATCAGACTATCTTTTGTCGCTTGTCAGTGCTGAGCCTCCTATCACCGAACAACTTCCCTCCGAAAAAGAAGTGTACGTAAAAGGTGATCGTATTCTACGGGATAAAGAGTTCACACTGGAGTCTGCACTACCGGTTATTATTGGGCGCACGACGTTTACGGCAATGGGCATTTTCTCTAACGTGCTGGTGGCAGAGATTCCTTTAATTGATTTAGAAGAGGAATAACTAAAGCTTTTCGACAACTGAAAATTCGCCTGGCTTCAGGTCCCCAAGCGTGTAATGCCCAAAATCAGTACGATGCAATCGTACGACGTTGTAGCCAATTGAGAAGAAGGTGCGGCGGATCTGGCGGTTACGGCCTTCGTGCATGGTGACGATCCAGTTTTCACGACTGTCATCGACGCGTTCCAAGCTCAGTTGGCTGGGGCCGTCTTCTAGTTGAATGCCATGATCGGCGATCATTTGTTGATGTAGTGGTGCCAAAGGAATATCGAGGGTAATTTCGTATTTTTTTGTCTTATAAAATTTCGGGTGTGTCATCTGATATGCGAAGTCGCCATCATTTGATAAAAGGATCAGTCCACTACTATCTTTGTCTAGGCGGCCAACGGGTTTCAGGGAATGATATTGTTCAGGTAGCAAGCTGTAGATTGTTTGCGTCTCACCCTGTTGTCGACGGGATGATACGTAGTTCGTTGGCTTATTGAGTAGGATGTACGCAAAGTCGACTGCACCGCCAAGTGGCTGGTTGCGAATCGTGATGTCGTCCCCTTCTTCGAAGCGGGCACCGAGGGTGACTTTGGCACCGTTTACTTTGACGTGGCCATAGTCAATAAGCTCGTCGGCTTCGCGACGTGAAATACCCATTTGCAGGGCCAAGTGTTTATTAAGACGTTCTCTCACGCTGTTAGTATACCAGCTTACACGCTAGCTGGCGGTGTTTGTGGAGGATATGGTGCAACTGGTGGAGTCTGCGGTTGTGTTGGTGCAACAGGCGCAGGAGCCAGTTGTTGCAGTTGCGCGTTCAGTTCTTGATTCATCTGCGTTGCAAGATCAACAATACCCGGGTTCAGGGACTCAGCAGATGGAAGCGGGTTAATCACGCGGTCACCAAGCGAAGCTGGACGTGGTGATGAGAACGGTGCTGTCGGTTCTGGTAGCGTTGAGGCTTGTACAGGTGCCACTGGAGCCTGTTGCGGTGCAACGGGCGCTGCAACTGGCTGTGGAGCTGGTGCATAGGCGGCTTCGACAGGTGTCGGCATGGCGTAGGTAGGCTGTGGCGCAGGCGCTGCTGCGGGTTGTGTAGGCGCAGGAATTTCAAATGGTTGGACGGGCGCTTCGATAGGAGGCTCGACGGCGAAAGGTGCAACTGGTGCAGGCGCGACAACAGGCTCTGGCGCGTACGCTACCTGTGGTGTCGGCGCTACTGGTGGTGTATATGGAGCTGGCGCGGCTTCGACGGGCGCTACTGGTTGTGGGGTGAACACTGGCTGTTCGACAGGTGCAGGTGCTGCAGGCTGTGGCGCTGGTTGCGGTTCAGGGGCAGAAAAGACAGGAATAGCTGTTGCAGCTGGCGCAGGCGCTGCAGCGGCTGGGAAGACGGGTCCGGTTGGTGCGGCACCAGCGGCAATGCTGTCGCCAAGGACGTCGTGAACTGTGCGAACGACATCTTCAATACCGACTTGAGATTTGACGAGGTAACGATCAGCACCAAGGGCTTCACCGCGTGCGCGTTGATCTTCGCTCGAAAGCGCGGTCATCATAATGACTTTAATATCTTTTGTCTCGGTTGTGCTGCGCAGGATGTCCAGCATGTCAAAGCCGCTGATCTTCGGCATCATCACGTCGCTGACAATCAGGTCAGGACGTTCCTTGATGGCAACAGCCAGTGCTTCTTCACCGTCACCGGCTGATGTTATTGTGTACCCTTCGGCCATGAGCCGGACGCCGTAAATTTCGCGTAGGCTTTTGTCGTCTTCAACTAGTAATATTTTTGCCATAATTACCTTTATTCTATCGGATGCGTATAAAAATTGCCATAGCGGTTATGCTTGCGGTGGTGTCGGGGGCTGTACGGGAGGCTGTGTCGGAGGTTCGGTTCCCGCTGGTGCGGTCTGCATTTCTTGTGCCATGGCACGCAGGCGGGCGACGTGCGCCGCAATTTGTTCGCGGCTGAGGCTTTCCCCACGCGGGACGGTGGTGGCTGCTTTGACGCCTGGGTCTGCTGGTTGTGCTGCGGGTGCTGCCTGTTGTGGTACTTCGGATTGCTGAGGCTGTGCGTAGCGTGGCGTGACGACTGGTGGCATTGCATCAGCGACGGGCTGTGGTGCCGCTGCGGATGCTGCGGCAGCGCGTTGGGCTTGGGCTGATTGTTGCGCTTTTAGTGCCTCAACGTCTTGGCCGCTGACGCGCGGGAGTTCAAGGAAGAACGTACTCCCCTTTCCGTGGACGCTTTCAACCCATAAACGGCCTTCCATTGCTTCAGCGAGGCGACGCGATAGATAGAGTCCAAGGCCGGTGCCCCCGATTTGCTGGCGGTCGGCGTTATCGACACGGTAGAACTTCTGAAATAGGTGCGGCAGGTCTTCGCTTGGAATCCCTAGGCCGCTGTCTGTCACGCTGACAATTACTTTGTCGTCAGAACCGGTGACGTTGACAGTCACTTCCCCGCTTGGTGTGTATTTAATGGCGTTTTCGATTAAGTTATCAAGCACCTCGCGAATGTGATCGTTATCCTGATTGACGAAATAGACGGGCGTGATTGTTTTTTGGGCCCGCGCAGAGGTTGGAATAAATGTGAGGATCAAACTTTTTTCGGCTGCTTTCTCTTGCAATCCTTGGACGATTGTCTCGGCGAATGGCGTGATGTCGATAACCTTCGGTAGGTTTGCCATGCGGCCATCTTCCGACTTTGACACATCTAGTAGGTCCTGGAAGAGTCGTCCGAGGTGCTGCGCCGCTTCGTGTGCCTTCATAATAAAGTCACGCGCCTTGGCGTCAATTGTCGCCGTATTCGGATTCAGCGCGAGACCCAGGTAGCCCTCGATTGATGCAACAGGTGTACGCATTTCGTGGCTCGCGGTGCTAATAAATTCAGCTTGTTCGCGCTCTTCGGCCTTTTCCTTTGTCATGTCGCGGAAGACGGTGATAATACCGGCACCTGGTTCGCCGATTGGTGAGATTACCAGTGACGTGGTGATCTTCTTGCCGGATTTCGTTACTAATACTAATGTCTTGGAACGCAGCTGCTGATTGGTGTTTAAGACCTGCTGGATCGGGTCATCTTGAGGTTCGATGGCCGCATTATTCATATCGGTTAACTGTAGGATTGATTTGTAGTTCAGCATCAGCGCATCTTGCTTGCCCCAGCCGAGGATTTCTTGTGCTGCCGGGTTAATCAGCTGTATGACGCCCAAGCTATCGATGGCGATCACGCCGTCACCGATGGCATTAATGACGATTTCTGAGCGGTTAGCAACTTCTGACAGTTCACTGGCCATTTTTTTGACGCTGCGATCCTCATCGTTATCGGCGCGTTTGCGCCAGATCACCATACCCAGGATGGCTGGCACAATTGAACTCAACATAACAACCGCCACGAGGTTCGCGTTAAACTTGTGGTCCAGGTACTGCGCGGCCACGAAAATAGCCGTCGCGATGATGATCGGTAGGCCTCCATATAATGCAAAGATACCGCCAAAGAACGCGGTTAATGTCCACAACATAATGAATGGTGAGCTGGCGCCGCCAGTTTGAATCACCAGCAGGGCGCTGGTAGCTGCAAATAACAAGTAAACGGTTAACGGCTCGACGAAGTTTGGGTTCTTTGGCGTAATAAAGTAAAACAGCAAACTAGTAAGCGCGGTCGCGCCAGCCGCCAGTGCGACAACCAACTGAATGCCAAATAGCCCGTTCGGTGCAATGTTCGTAAAAATAGGTACAGTGTAGAGTCCAATGATCGCCAGCGAAAGCAAAAAAGCCACCTCGTAGATGCGGCGTTGCCAGAATTTTGATAGTCGTAACGGTGTTATGAATGCCCCCTAATAACTGCGGTCAATACGCTTGTGTATAGTATGAATGATGAAGTTTGTGATAGCAAGACATTTTCGTTTCTATACGATGTATAGCATGCTATAATTCTATTAAACTTACGTTAATCTTCATTCATGCATTGAGGGGAAACGTACGAAACTAAGGGGAATTGGTTTACATATTTAATGCGAAAAAGTACACGACGCGCGACCCATTTTGAGCCGAAACGCCGCAAAGTACTTCGTACCCCTTTTAAACCTGGTCAAGCGCATACAGCACTCGCCGATGCCGTGAAAGCCGTGACGGCCAAGCCCCTGTCTGCTGGTAAGAAAAGCGCTCACAAAATCGCGATCTCGCTCAGTTGGTTCAAACGCCGTAAAGTCATTAATATTGGCGTCAGTGCCCTCGTGATTGTCGGCCTCTTGGTTGGTATCCTCTTACCTATGACCACCGTCCAAGCCAGTGAGACGCTCAACTGGTCAACGAACGCTGACTTTGCGATGAACAAGACGAGTAAGTGTGGAACGACGATAAATACAAACATTGTCTTGTCCAGCGCTGCATATACTGATGCGACCTGTGCGGCTTCGGATACGGATGCAAACTTGAGGCTTGCCGATGAGCTTTTCCAGATGAATAATGTTGCATCATATGCGGCGGGCGTTCAATTCTCTGCTGCTGTAAAGAAAGACGGCACCGTCTGGACCTGGGGGCGAAACCTCAATGGGGTGCTTGGCGATAACACTACTGCTACTTTTAGAAACTACCCAACACAGGTAAAAGGTCCTGCGGGCGTTGGCTTTTTAACAAATGCCAAGTCGGTTGCCGTGAACGAAACTCAGATTGTTGTCGTAAAAAATGACGGCACCGTCTGGACCTGGGGGCTAAACGGATATGGGCAACTGGGTATTGGTACAACCGTTGCCTCGACAACGCCTATACAAGTTAAGGGACTTGCTGGAGCAGGTTTCTTGACAGACGTTAAATCGGTTGCCCTGCCTAATACAATCGCATCCAGTGTGACGGCCGTAAAAAATGATGGCACGGTGTGGGCGTGGGGATATAACGGCAGCGCGCAGCTCGGTGACGGCAGTTCTGTAAGTAGGACAACGCCAGTTCAGGTAAAGCTCTTAAATTCAGCTACGTTCCTCACGAATGTCGTAGATATAGATGTAGGTATTTCACATACGCTTGCATTAAAAAGTGATGGCACCGTCTGGTCATGGGGTCAGAACGGATATGGGCAGCTTGGCAATGGCACCAATACAGCACGAACTGGCGCGGTGCAGGCGAAGGACGCCGACGGAGTTGCCTTTCTATCTAATGTTCTTTCCATTGCTGCTGCAGATAACCAGTCTTTCGCTGTAAAGTCTGATGGAACGGCCTTTGGTTGGGGCTCGAATGGGTACGGGCAGCTTGGAAATGGTGCGTCTGGGATTTTCAACAATACCTTGCCTTTGCAAATGATAGACCTAGACGAAGAAGGATACCTTACTGGCGTAGCAAAGATAAACGCTGGAATTTCATCTACCTTTATAGTGAAAACGGACGGATCGCTTATATCTGTTGGACTGAATAATTACGGTCAGCTTGGCAATGGAACAACAAATTCAGCGTCAACCCCTTTGGCTGCAAAGTCCCCCAGCGGATCCGCCCTGCGTGGTATTAAATCTATAAACGCAGGCAACACCTATACACTCGGACTGACTGATGACGACACGTTGTTTGGGTGGGGGTTGAACAACTATTATCAACTTGGCGTGCGCTTTACTGGGGTATCTGAATTGTATCCAAATCCTGTCATTGAAAAAGTATATACACGCGCATTGACTGACGTGGCTAGTGCGGCAACTGGAGACTTCTTTACAATTGCAGCGAAAAACGATGGTACCGTCTGGTCGTGGGGCTATAACGGATACGGACAACTTGGAAATGGAAATGTCACTGCTTCACCTGTTCCTGTGCAAGTTCAAAATAGCGATGGTTCTGGGTTTCTCTCGGACGTGACTCAAGTCGCAACGGGTGATAATTTTTCACTTGCTCTAAAAAGCGACGGCACTGTTTGGTCATGGGGTAGGAATAATTACGGGCAGCTTGGCAATGGAGTCTACGATGATTCCGCAGCATCGCGACCACAACAGGTTCGAGGAGTTGACGGTACTGGGTACCTAACGGATATTAAGTCAGTCACTACAGGTGGATCCACTGGATTTGCTATTAAGAATGATGGTACTGCACTGGGCTGGGGATATAGCCGTTATGGCAATGTCGGGACTGGTTCAGTAGCATATGAAAACGTGTATCCTGCACTCATAAAAAATACTGGCGGCTCTGCTGCACTGACGGATGTGAAAGCGATTGCTGCAGGTGATAACCATACACTCGCTGTCAAGAATGATGGTACTGTCTGGTCATGGGGCTATAACAATGAGGGCCAGCTTGGAGTAAACACGCTTGCTGCAAATTACTTACCTGTACAGGTAAAAAGCCCTGATGGGGCTGCCTATTTGACAGGTTTCAGTGCGGTCGCTGCTGGATGGGAGCACTCGGTCGCATTAAAAAGTGATGGCACTGTCTGGTCATGGGGCAGTAATGTGAGTGGACAACTTGGTATTAATACCACTGTGCGACAACTCCTTCCGGTACAGGTAAAGGATTCGGCGGGAACCGGTTTGTTAGGGGGAATCACGTCAATTAACAGTCGCGACGCGCAAATATTTGCACTTAAAAGCGACACTACGCTAGTGGCCTGGGGATATGGTGCGCAAAATCAGCTTGGCGACAACGTAGGAAATAGTAGTAATCCATTACCAAGGCCTGTGGTTGGGTATGATGCTGCGGGCACCTTATCAAATGTGAAATCGATGAGTGCCGGGCTATATCATGGCGTCGCAGTTGGCAACGACGGCGCTGTTTCAATTTGGGGATACTCTTCACCAAATGTCGGTATCATTGGGTATGACAATATGGGATCGATGGATAACCCGTCTCGTTACGCGCGTCCAATGCTTGCTGACTATAAGCAAAAAGCAGGCTATTCAAAAGTTGGTACCTCATCGGGGTTTGTCGTTGATGCTGGCATAGGAAAAAAGCGTCAATGGAATACGGTTGACTGGACATCCGCTTCACTGCCGGCAAATACAAAGATTGCGTTCTCTGTCCGTACGAGCAACGATGGTACGACGTGGTCCGCTTGGACACCAGAAGCAACCCAGGCAACTGTCGGAACAACAACTGGCACCGCCGACATTACAACCGTGCCCCTATCGAGATTTATAGAGCTTCAATCACGATTATTAGCACCCGATCAAAGTGCATCACCTACTCTTAATGATTTTTCGATTACATATGTTGACGATGCTGTTGCGCCGACATCCAACGCAAGTGCACTTGAAATGCGTAAAACTTCTGCAGGAGCTACTATTACAGCAGCAAGCTGGACAAACGCTGCCTCTCCGTACTTTAGCTGGACGGCTGGTACTGACAATGCAGGTGGGATGGGCCTTCTGGGTTACTGCGCATATCTTGGGCATGACGCCAGCGCAAATGTTCAGCAAACAAAGGGCCTTTTGGGCACTTCGCCTACCGCCCTCAATGGTGCCGGGTGCCAGTACATCACGACCTCTGCAAATATAGACATTGCAGCGAACGCGCTCAGTACGCAAATGTCGACAGCTGCTGAACCTTATTACTTGCTGATCAAAGCGATCGACAAGGCGGGCAATGTATTTGCCGGACCCGCAGCAAGCTATTCGTTTAAGTTTGATAACACCCCACCCGTAACGCCCGCATTTATCTCTGCCCCATCACAGTTTATCGCAACAAAAGAAGCGACACTGACCTGGCCAACAGCCGGCTCAACGGCTGCCTCTGATGCAGACAGTGGCTTGGCTGGACTGCAGTATAAAGTTGGAGTCAACGGCACATGGTACGGTGATGGGCACACGGGCGCACAAGATATTACGGATGTATTGGCAAATGACGGAACGTATACGACCGATCCGACGCGCGATTATCCGCTATTGAACGAAGGGAATAATATTGTCTATTTCCGCACGATTGATAACGCGGGCAACGTTTCGACGACTAATAATACGGCCGCGATTAAAATCAACACGACCTCCCCTACTCCGCCGCAGAATCTCACAGCAACCCCAGCGACGAACACGACAAACGCCTTTGCATTTAGCTGGTCTGCGCCAAGTTCATTTGTCGGTCCAGCAAATGCACTCACGTACTGTTACACGGTCAATACGTTGCCAACTGCGAATACGTGTACGTTTACGCCAGCCGGCCAAGCAAGCCTCGCAACCGATGCATACGCGACACAGCCTGGCGAGAATATTCTGTACGTTGTTGCGAAGGACGAAGCGGGCAACGTAAACTACGATACCTACGCCACTACGACATTCTCTGCGAATACGCCAGCACCTGGTATTCCTGTCGGAACCGAGATTGCTGACATCTCAACTAAAGCAACGCAGAACTGGAAGCTGGCGCTGTCATGGGCCGCACCTACAACGGTTGGTGCGGGTGTGTCAAAGTACGCCGTGTACCGCTCAATGAACGGCGTCACCTTCGCGCAAATCGCGACAACCAGTGGCCTGAGCTACGTCGATAGTGACCTTGAGCAAGAACTGTACTATTACAAGATTCGTGCCTGTGACTCTGCGAATAACTGTGGTGCATTCTCGGATGTGTTCTCTCGTACGCCAACCGGTCGCTTCACAAGTCCGCCTGAGCTCGTGACAAGCCCGTCAGTCCAGGTCAGCACCAAGAAAGCATCATTTAGCTATGTGACGGATCGCAAAAGCGATAGCCGCATTCAGTACGGTACCAAGAGTGGCGAATACTTCCCTGGCGAAGTTGCGGTGAGTGCTTCGACTAAGAACCATAAGGTTGAGATCTCAAACCTTGATGCTGGCACGACCTACTTCTATAAAGCGAAGTGGACAGACGAAGATGGTAATACAGGTTCAAGTACCGAGCTGAGCTTCACGACTCTGCCGGCTCCATCAATTAAGAACGTCTCTATTGTTAAGACGACATTAACGAGCGCAACGATTCAATTCACTGCTGTAGATGCGAGCCAAGTAAACATTGCCTACGGAAAGACCGATGGGTTTGGTGGGTTGGAAGCAATTAATACGTCACGCAGCGAATCGACCTACACGATTGAATTGAATGGCCTCGATGACGGTTCGACGTATTTCTACAAGTTCAGCACCTTCGACAGCGACGAAAACGAATACGACAGTCGCCGTGCGGACAGCTTCACGACACCGCCTCGACCACGTATTTCAGACTTACGCTTCCAACCGGTTGTGGGCGAAGCGACAAGTACACAAAAAGTTACCTGGAAGACAAACGTCCCCGCTAACTCAACGGTTAGCTACGGGAAAGTTGGCGAATCGACGCGCGACGTCTATGACGCACGAACAACGACCGATCATGAAATGCTGGTCAATAACTTGGACGATGCCAGTGAATATGCCTTGCTCGCGCAGAGTCGCGACACATCGGGTAACCTTGCGACCAGCGATCGCCAGTCATTCAAGACCGCGCTTGACACACGTGCGCCACGTGTAAGCGATGTTCAGGTTGAGTCACTCGTGAAGGGCAACGGATCAGAGGCGCGTGGACAAATTGTTGTGTCGTGGAAGACCGACGAGCCAGCAACCAGCCAGGTCGGCTATGCCCAAGGCAGCACCGGCAAGAATTACACCAGTCAAACGTCGGAAGATACACGTTTGTCTACCGAGCACGTTGTGATCATCTCGGACCTATCGGTTTCATCTGTATATCACCTGCAGCCAATTTCACGCGATAAGTCAGCTAACACCTCAAGCGGTGACGACAAATCTGCGATCATTGGTCGCGCAACTGACAGCGTGCTAAGCATCATCCTATCAACCCTCAATAAGATATTCGGACTATAACAATGACAATGGGCAAACCTCTCATCCAAGTACAAAACGTCACCAAGAGCTTCAAGCTGCTTGGCGGCGACAGCATTGAAGTACTGCACAATGTGAACTTCGAAATCTTGGACGGCAGCTTTACCATCATCTATGGTCCATCAGGAAGCGGTAAGTCAACGCTGCTGAATGCGATCATCGGCCTTGATAAGCCAACCAGTGGCGTTGTGACGTATGAAGGCAAAGATCTGTACGCGATGACTCAAAACGATCGCGCCCACTTCCGCGCCTTTACGATGGGTATGGTGCAACAAACCAATAACTGGGTCAAGAGTTTAACGGTCCAAGAGAATGTGGCACTTCCACTTCACTTTATGGGAATCCAGCATGATGCCGCACTCACCCAAGCGAAGAATTCGCTGCAGCGCATCGGTATGCAAACCCACGCCAAAAAGTACCCGTCAGTTCTATCTGGCGGTGAACAACAACGTGTCGCCATGGCCCGCGCCCTCGTGAACAACCCAGCCTACATCGTCGCCGATGAGCCGACGGGCAACCTCGATAGCAAGAACAGCGACGACCTGATTAACCTGCTTCGTTATCTGAACAAAGAGTTTCACCGCACGATTGTGTTGGTGACACACAACCTTGAGTACCTGTCGATTGGCGACAAGCTGCTATTAATCGAAGATGGTCGCGTCAACGAAATTAAAGGCTCCGACATCAAAAGTACAACCAGTCATATGCTGACAGACATGCGTAAACGCATCGATGGATGGGCGAAAGTCTAATGGCTACTTTACCTCGCCCCCACATTCAACTGCGCATGATTGTGCGCATGGCACTCTTAAACCTGCGCTTCAAACGCTTCCGCAGCTTTATTACGATTCTTGGGATCGTGATCGGTATTGGATCAATCTTTATGTTGGTATCATTTGGGCTTGGTCTGCAGCAACTAGTGCAGAGTGAAATCATCGGCAACGAATCGATTAACACTGTCGATGTCACCCCATCTAATTCAAAACTATTAAAATTAACTTCTGATAATCTGGAACAAGTTCGTTCGATCGCGCACGTGACGGATGTCAGCGGTGTATTCATCGGTGCGAGTCAGGTATCGATTAATGGGTCATCTGCCGACTTGGTTGCGTACGGTATCGATCCGCTCTATATGAAGCTGAGTAATATTGCAGTGACTGCAGGCGAGCCAATCACACACGAAGCAACTGATCAGATTGTCGTCAACAGCTCGTTCCTTGAATCGGCTGGCATTGCCGATCCCGCGACTGCGATTGGCAAAGAAGTTTCGCTGACACTCACCTCACCGGATGGGAAAGCGACAGAGACAAAACAAAAGATCGTTGGTGTCGTTGATTCGGGTGTTGGGTCGGAGGTTTTTGTCAGCAGTGAAGTCTTTATGCAAGCGGGCATCGATACGTTTACGCAGGCAAAGGCCGTTGTTGACGATCGTGACAGCATTTCGAATGTACGCCGCAGTATCGAAAGCCTCGGCTACGAAACGTCATCACCGGTTGATACATTGGATCAAGTGAACGAAGTCTTCCGCTTCTTGAATATTATCTTGATAAGCCTCGGTGGTGTTGGCATGGTGATCGCGATCCTAGGTATGCTGAATACCCTCACCGTCTCGCTGCTTGAACGTACGAAAGAGATTGCACTAATGATTGCCATTGGGGCGCGTCCTAAGGACATGCGACGCCTGTTTACTGTTGAGGCGATCGTATTGTCGCTGATCGGTGGCGCAGTCGGTATCGTGCTTGCTACGCTGCTTGGTCTAACAATCGATATGGTTCTGAATCAATTCGCAAGTGATCGCGGCATCGAGGATCACTTTAGCCTGTTCGCTCATCCCCCGCTACTGATTATTGGTGCACTCTTGTTCATGGTGCTGATTGGCATGTTGGTGTCGTATGTCCCGGCCCGTCGTGCGGCAAAGATTAACCCTATTGAAGCGCTGCGCCAAGAATAGCCACAGACTTAGTCTGTCTTGGATGTCCAAACGAGCTGGCCATTGGTGTACACGGCCAGTGCTGGTGTTGCACCAACGCGGACGTCGCTCCACATATTCCATACTACTGTCATAGTAACGCGTTCGACTTCTGTCGGCGCCGAGACTGTTGAAGAATACCCGTGATAGGTCATCGAGATGTTATCGCCCGTGTCGACGACGTCGTAGATGCCGTACTGACGGGCGGAGTTTGTCGTGCCGCTAGGATACGCGCCATTTGTGGTTGGGCGGCCAAAGGCTTGCGCCGTTGTGCTCATTGGTGCGGCGCTAATTGTCGGGAAGTTACCGGCGTTATTATTTGCGCCTGAATCGGCGAACAAACTATGCGAGTCACCGTGAATACGGACGATACGAATACGGTTTGTTGCGATAAATGTACCCAGTTCTGCGCGCTCGGTCATGTAGCGTCCCCATGAGTTGTCCGTGCCGGTTGTTGCGGCAGTCAGCCACGGACCATCGCCACACCAGAAGACGATTTGGCCGGCTGCTTTGGCTGCCAGCAGTTCGGCTTTAAACCAGGCTTTTTGATCAGTTCCTAATTTTGTCTTACTAGAATTATCGGTCGCATCGCGTGATGACGACAGTGTCAATTCGTCGGTATGTACCATGCGAATACGACCAACGACCCATGAGCGGGCACCGTTAGTCGACATTGATAATGGCGGGTGCGCGAATTGTTGTCGGTAGGCGGCTTGAACTTGGCCACCAACTAATGCGGGCCAGGTGCCATCACCATTTCCGCCAGGTCCATCACAGTCAGAGTACGTGTAGCTAAAAGGAATAGATCGATACAGCAAGTTCGGGTTTGCGCCGGTAATCGTTAATTCGCGGTTAGTGCGAATCTGTGCAGTATCGGTTGGCGCAATGTTAGCGTTTGGCCCTGTACCAATACCACCAGTAATGTATGGATAGCCCATGTCCCCTAATTGGACGCCGAATAGCGGGTTGCGCGCGAGGATAAATCCGAAAACACTACTGCCATTGCTATCGTGACATGATCCGGTCCAGAAGCTGAAGCTGGCGTTACTGCCTGGTGTTGGGAGGGTTTTTGCTTTGCCGTTGACGGTTGCATTCAAGTTTCCGTCGACTTCCATTGCCCAGTAATATTGCGTGTTGGCGGTCAGGCCTGTGACTTCGTGTTGCGAGTATTGATCGGCATCAGGTGTAACAGCGGATCCGTAGATAGGGCTGGTCATGCTTGCTGAAGTTGAGGCAACCATGCGAACCGATGTTGCGCCTGATGTCTTGGCGACACCGCGGATACTTGTTGCTGTCGCAAGGCCGACGAGGTTATAGACGAGCGTACCGGCAGTCACGCCGGTGCGGTACTGTTCGCCGTCCGTTGCACGGAAACTGGCGGTGCGTATCACGATAGCGACAGCAGATGAGGTTGGATTACCAAAGACAGCATTCGTCACGCTGAGTGTCATTGCTGACGTATATGTCTCGTCAGGGGTGCCTGAAGAATTCCCGGGATACCATTGGTATAGCTTGAACCCAACTCCAGACTCCCATTCCATTTCAACGTGGTATATATCGCCGTTAGCGAAGGTTCGTGTCGACTGGCCGCTGTAGACCGTTGAACCTGCATTGGTACCACGCAGCGCTAGCTGTCCCCCGCCTGCATTGCGCAGGAAGGCGTCGCCACGGTTCGTCGTGCCATCGCGGAACATAAATAGTGAGTGGCCTGCGCCTTGTGTTCCTGAAACACGGTATACGTCGATTGATAAACGGACATGCGTCTTGCTGCCAAAATCAATTTGGAATGCTCCCGTGGAGGTTGAAAGAGGCTCAATAGATTGCGTTGAACCTGCAAAGCCAGTGGCATAATTAATTGTTCCGGTTTTTGCGGAGAAAAGTGGCTCGGTGACAATCGTTGCCTGTGTTCCAATCGCACCACCGGTAAAATCAGTCGAGGCCCACGTTGCCATTACGAGGCCTTAATGACGTAGACACCGAGAGGATCCGGTGTACTGATCGCGTTATATTGCGCCTGTGTCCCGATCCAAAGGCCGACGCCAGTACTGAGGGCTTTAGCGCTGAGGGCAGAGACGGATGCGATGGTTCCAGCAGAGAGGCCAGCGGGTTCAGCACCGACTTGGGCTGGAGTTGTTGGGATCGCAGAAGTGGCTGCTTTGGCAGCAAGGTCGCTGACCAGGTTAGTGATTTTTGCTTGGGGCATTGCGCCATCGACAATTGTTGTAGCCGTCACAACGCCATCTTTCAATCCGCCGGTAGTTTTGTGCGTGGTTAAAAGGAAGTCATTTAAGACTGTTCCCCATATGCCACTATCTTGCCCTGGATCTGGTAGCCGTGACGCCACTGACTATTCCCCTTTTGCTTCGTTTTTATTGTATAAACGTGAGTGTTATTACCAGTAAACTCCTACTGGCACAAAAAATCAAGATTTAGGCCTGTTTCAAAGGGTGGAGACTTTTGTGAATTCATCGTTCACCATTTTATCCAGCCGTTGCCACGCCTGGTCGGCCTCGTCGTCATGACTAAACTCGCCAGTATCAGAGGTGCCGACGAATTCTAATGCCGCAAATTCGAAGTTAATATCATCCATCGTCGAATCAAACGTCACGTTTAGTTTAGATGTGTTAGATGCAAGAAATACGTAGTTTGCGAGCTTTTTTTCCAGGTGGCGGTGATTCTTTCGAAATGCAAGGCTCGTCAGCCAAAAGATGTAGAGGTCTTTTGTGGTTTCGATGGGCAGAAGTTTTTTGAGGGTGAGGAAATGCATACTCTAATTATAAGCGCACTATTCGTCCTTGCAAGCCGCCACAATGGATTGACCTATATCAATCGTTACCATCGTCTGGGCGGTATATAGCATGACGCCGCGGTGCGTACGGGCGCGGAAGCGTTTTGTGAAGTACAGCTGGTCGTCAGATTTAACGATCTCATGAGCGATTTCTTCGACGCTGCGGTAGCTGGCATCAATGTAGGGATATTTGCGGCGGATAACATTGACCAGTTCGGTCAGGCTAATGTATGACGTGTCCCCTACTTTTAGGCCCATACCAGTATGGACGGCGTTTGGCATTGCGGCGAGGTGGTTCTGAATCTGATCTTCGTCGTATGCTTCAACGGCTTCGTGGTGACGGCGGACCATACGAACTTCAATATCTTCGGTCTTTTTGAGGTGCTCTAGCGCAAAGCTATCGATGTTGAGGCGCGTGAACAAGCGGCCAGCTGAGGCGAAGGTGCGGACTTTCCCATCCTGTTTGACGGTGGCTTGGCCGCGCGTGAGTTGCGGCAGGGTCTCAAGGAGCTCTGCATATAGGGTGTAGTTGTTGGTGATGATGTCAGTCGCGCCATATTTTTTAAAGATCGTGTCGATCGACTGTTTCATCGGTGTGACGTAGGCAGGATCGATGGTGCCGATAGCGGAACCGTTCTTGATGGTTTTGAGGGTGAAGATGTCGGCCATTGAAACTTGCGGAGCGGTGTTAGCTGCAATGGTATCGACGATGTCGATGGCGAGGGCTGGGCGATTATCGAATTTGTTGCGCAGGATGCGGCCCATGCGTTGGCGCGCCGCAACCAATGAGCGTGTTGGGCGGGCATTAATAATAACGTTGGCACGCTGACTATCCCAGCCTTCGGTGAGGACATCGATGTACGTCAGGGCGTCGATACTTCCCTTTTCCAGTTCGGCGTAGATCTTCTGGCGGGCTGCAGCCGAAATGGAGCTGGTGATTGCGTGTACGCGAATTGGGCGTGGAATGCCGTTCTCGTCATCGACGTATTGGGCAGACAGCAGGTCGGCAATGTGATGCGGGTGGGCCATGGTATCACCTGGAATGCAGGCAATGATTGGTGTATTCCCTGCCTGAATAAGCTGGGTCGCGATGGTGACGACCATATTGTTGCGTGCGGCGTTATGAATCAGTTGCTTCAGGCTTTTGTTTTCGTACTCACCAAGCGCGCCAATCGAGAATGACTGGGCGGTAGTCTTTGGTGCGGGGACGGCGATGGGAATCACGGACGAGAGCATGTCCAGCTCGATTGCTTCCTTTAGGTCTAGGCGGTGAATGAGCACTGGCAGGAGGCTTTCAAGGCTACGTGATGCGTGATAGTCAGGCGTGGCGGTAAAGCCGATGATGAGGGTATCGTCATTAATCTCGTTGATGATTTCACGGCTACTGGCACCGAGAGCTTTGTGACCCTCGTCTAGGAAAATAATATCGAAGGCCTCGTCGACGAGGTTTACGAGCTTGGTGTGACGCACGCCCTGCTCGTCAGTTGTTGTGAGGGGTGTTGCAGCCAGTTTCGCAAGTGAGGCGTAGGTTGTGATTGTGACTTGGGCATCAAGGCCGCGCAGACCTGCTGGAGTATCGCTGTAGAACGTGCCGACGCTCATGTTGGGTGCGAAGCCAGCAAAGCCCTTATCGCCACTGCTGCCACCGAGGGTCTGGCGCACCAGGTCCTTTGTCGGTGTCACTACGAGGATTTTTGGAGGAGTCTCAGCTTCGTAGCTGAAAGCTTCTGCAAGTGTGACGAAGAGGACAGTCTTACCTGTCCCGGTCGGTGCTTCGATGTAGCCACGACGATTGCCACTACGAAGGAACTCGGTGGTGTCACGAATAATGGCTTTTTGGTGTTCATATAAGATGTCGGCTTTCTTGCCGTCGACGGTGTAATTCTCAAGATTGCGCAAGTATCGCGAATAGATTGCGGGGTTTGGATCGGTTGGTGGAGTGGCGGGCGTAACTGTATCTGTCATCAAGCACCTATTATCTCATTTTTGCAGAGATAAGTCTCGTTTATTTTATAAAGCCGAGAAAATTAAATAATTCGTCTGGGTCCATGCCGTCTTCGTCGACCATAATGCTACGGGCAATCTGCAGGGTTTCGGCCTTGGTTGCGCCGCCGATAACTTCGCTCCGAAGTTCCTCGTACCCATCACGGGTCAGGTATGGTCGCAACCGAATCAATAGGTATTCAGGTTGTTCTTCACCTTGCTCTGTATTCGCCATTGCGGTAATAGCGGCTGTAATTTCGTCGTCGATAGTGTCAAGCGTGTGGGTCAGGTCTGTCACGGTTTGGTGTTGAGCGAATATTTCGGCATCTTGCAGTTCTTCGATGTAGCGAAAATTCATTCCGGCGTTACGAAAGATTATCGATTTATACAGTAACGCAGCAAGCTGCATTTTCGCATATTCGGCGGGTTCAGTTACGACTTCTACGATACGCGCTAGTTCGTCAGAGTAGTTCGCCCAAGCCTGCTGCACAACTGTTGGATCACTGTGTTCATCGGACAGAAGCTCTACCAGAACGTGACTATAATGATTTAACTCGTCACTGGCAGCACTTTCAAGCGCATCTATTAATTCATCAAAGGAATTAATTGGATCAGTCTGCGCCTCTTCTGCTACCGACGCAATGAACTCATCACTACTAAACGGTATAAGCCGCACAATCTTTCGACCAGCGTATTTTTCGTAGTCGGCTTGGCGCTCTGGCGCGTGGATGCCGACTTGGTAATAAGGTGGTGTATTTCCATCATAAAACGCATCTTCAACGGCTTGCATCGCCTCTTCGGCAGTATGTGCAAATATCGCGAAAACAGCAGATGCTGTTGAAACACTCCACCACAGCGGTCCACCAGTTTCATTTCGTTCTGGTTCAAACATCCATTTACGTTTCAATTCACGTTCGCGGAAAATATCTTCGGGTGTCAGGAGCGCTTTTTCAAGCATTTGCGTTTCTCGCTGCGCAGTAAGCACGGTATTCAGGTCGAATATGGCATTATCTAGGTTAGCAAAGTCCTGTTCAACTGGACCTAGAAGGTTTTGCCGGGAACGATTGTAATTTTCTTGATCTTCAAGGTGTGCGAGAGGGTCATTCATATCAGGAATAAAAAGTGTCGCTGGGGTTTCCCAGTCAACGACGTCCAGTGGGGTATGGATAGCTATCGCATAGCTTGTCGATTTCAGCATAACGTCGAGGCCAATTCTGCCAAGGTTCACGCGGCGTACGTACCATGCGTTCAGGACATCGAGGGTATCAAACGCCGGCATGCTCGAGAACGTCTCCGGTTCAATCTCGGGGTTTAGTGGACTATCGGCCATGTAGGCAAACATACCATCGCTTGAGGGCCACGTGATAGTACGAGTGTGCATCACATCTATCGCCTTCTTCAAGGTGTAAATTGCATCATGTTGCGATTGAAATTCGGGATTATCGGACATATGATTACATTTTGATAGATTTTGGGGGTTTTGCAAGGATAAGCAGCACGGTTCGGCAGTTACCGTAGTTGCGCTTTGATACCCTCGATAAACTCAGACGCAAATAATTGGTTCCAAGACAAGAAAAGTGGTTTAGGTAGGTCATCAAATGTATTCCAGGTTTGCTCTGTGCATTTTTCTGGCTCCATATTCACCAGTTCTTCGCTGTCCCAGTCGCTCAGCATCCAGACGGTGACGTAGTGTTTGCCCTCTTCGACAAAGTGATCGTTGGTGACTGCACCAAAACGAACATTTTTAATGTTCAGATTAGATTCTTCCTTCACTTCCCTGCGCGCCGTGTCTTCGAACGATTCGCCGAATTCCAAGTGACCACCTGGCAGTGACCAGGTGCCTGACCCATGCGAGCCCTGCCTGTGCTGCAGCAGGAATTTCCCATCTTTAAAGACAAATACACCGATACCGACACGAACATCTGGTTGTTTCATAGCTTTATCATAGCAAATACGATTATAATAACCGTAATATCCGCAGTCCATAAATGGAGGCCTACCATGCATGATTTTCAAATCTTTCACGTTACCTGCAAAGGTCTGGTGTTTCACCGTGGTGCGTTCCTGTTGCACCGCGCCAGCGATCCTGACTACTTTGGCGCCTTAGAATGTCCTGGTGGCCGCGTCAATGAAGGCGAAGACATTGAAGACGCGCTACGGCGTGAGTTGCACGAAGAGATCGGCCTAGATCTAGGTACTACCGAGCACACCATTGAACTGTTTGCGATGAATCAGCGTGATGCCGCTGAATACGACTGGGACGAAAAGACGCAGATTATCGAGCTGTATTACAAGATTGTGATACCCGACGATATCCAGATCGAGCTGACCGCGCTAGAAGAGGTGGCGAGCTTCGAGTGGATCACTGCGCAGACGGATCTTAGTGCATATCCGTACAAGGTCGCGAGTCGTCGCGCCGTGTATGAGAAGGCGCAGCGCTCACTTTATCGATAGTCATACAAAAAGCTAAAGGCCGCCCTTTTGGGGCGGCCGAAGCACTTGAGGATGGGGCTAGTCGGTGAAGTACGTGAGATCGATGGGTCGATCGTTCACGATGCCAGCGAGGTCGCGGGCATCCCCCGCTACGTCGGCGACCGAGCCGGACCACAGGGCCATCATGCTGACCGACGTGTCACCGGTCGTGGCGATGGCATTCAGGATGAGCGCCAGCCCGTGGGGTCTGCCGGCGAACTCGCTGATGGTCCTGCGGATTTCGTCGTAACTGGCTTGTAGCTCCGGTGTCAGCGGGATGAAGTCGCTTGTGATCGGGGCGTGCGGTGTTGCAGTTGCCATGAGAGGCTCCTTCGCTATCGTCAAGTGCTACCTTGCGGCGCCTTGATCTGGTGTGGACCGTGCAAGGCTCAACGCTCGGTTGAGGTTATTTTTGCACTACTGCGGGGATCCGGCAAGCACAAGGAGCTTGGATGCGAGCTATCGCTTGGACGTGCCGAGTTCGTTTTCTTGGAGCGACGGCGTATATAAGCTCACTGTAGCAATAAAGAAGGTAACTCTCAGGGTTCATAATAATCTTCAGAAAAAGCAAACGCCCCACTAGATACAACATCAGTGGTGACGTTGCTTCCTGCGGGGCGGGGTTGTCCTTGTCTACGCGGCAGCAATCGGGACATATGCGAGCTTGGGGAAGTAGGGCGCTCGGTAGTAGCGACGAACTCGACTGCTCAGCTCTGCGCGCAACTCCTCATTGTCGTCGTAGTCGGAAATGTCGAGCGGACGCTCTTGATCTTCGGCTTGCAGATAGAACTCGGTCCCGTCGCTGAACTTCATGGTCGCCCCACTGAAAAGTGGACGACCCTCAGGATGAGCGTCACTCACCATGAAGGCATGGTTGCCGGCTGCGTCGGCCATCTCATACTCGAGGTGACCGCAGTCAAGCCAGCGGGTAAAGACGGACCACGAAGTGTCAGAGCCGTAGCCTAAGACCCTTTGATTCAGCGGATCGGTCTTGAAGAGCGGTTCGCTCTCGTCCAGAACGAGGGCGCGGCAACTGAGTCGCAGCGGGCCTCCGTTCACTTCCATTTGCACGAACGAAATGTTCGTAATGAGTCGCATGATATACCTGTTTCTGTAGTAGGATTGATGGCGTTAAGGAGCAGGCGTATTTTAACATAACAGTGGTGTAAAGTCAATAAACAAGAAACACCTCTTAGTGAGGTGTTTCGGTGATAATCTTGGTGATCCTATGGAGAATCGAACTCCAATTGCCAGGATGAGAACCTGGTGTCCTAACCGTTAGACGATAGGACCACGATGGCGAGTGTGTCAAACACAACTGCATTACTCTACCAAATAACAGTGGTAATGTCCAGCTACCATACCTGTTATACTTAAGGTATGAACAACCCCTCTTCTCGCCCTACTCGCGCCGCAAACGAAACGAACACGCAGTACGAACGTCGGTTGCACCGCTATATTCGTCAGCACGCGCCCCAACACGCACGTCGCTATCTGTGGGTATTTAATACTGGTCGCCCATGGCAGCGCTACGTTATCCCTAGCATGTATTACCTTGCGGCACTGATCGTGACGATTGTGATGGTAGGATTCCTTATGGATTTCCGTAATTTAAGTGGTCCAAAAAGCGCAACGGGCGACTTCGCTGTTGTTGATCTAAGCGCACACACCACTGAAGGTGTGAATGGTGCCGCTGCGACAACCTATATTCCGAACGTCGAAGTTCGCGGTGAAAAGGTGGAAATATTTAACTCTGCCGGACATGAGTTCGAGGACGGTACGCCGATCACACTTCAGTACACGACTGAGGGAAAACGCTTAGCTGCCTTTGCAGGTGAAGATGGGACTGTGCCACTGCCGACCGGATTTTTGTATGTCTTCCTGGTCCCCGTCCTCTTTGCGATTTCTGGACTATTGATTCAGTTCGTCTATAAAGGTCGCGTCAACGATGATTACCGCAAAAAAGCGGTGGAAGCACTGAAAAAAGGCAAAGACTTACCTAAGAACTAGCGGTCTTGTCGAGTTGCTCGATAACCGAGATGAGCTTGCTGGGTGTGATCTCGGCTTTAATCAGGTAGCCATCGGCGTGCTTCTCCATTTGCATGCGCGATTCGTCATCTTGTTCAAAATTAGTTAAGACTATCACTCTAGAATGAGGGATGAGGTCCTCGGTGCCGCCTCGCAGTGCCTCGAGGATCTCTGTGCCTCGGCGCTCTGGCAACATGACATCTAACAAGATCAGGTCGTAGGCCTTGTTACGTGCGGCAATAAGGCCGTCGTTGCCATCTACCATCCAGTCGATTTCGTAGCCGGCTTTTTTTAGGCTGCGAACGTACATTTCGCCGATAAAGCGGTCGTCTTCAATAACGAGAATTGTCTTAATTGCCATCTGTCATATCTCCCTTGGTTAGCCTCGATACATCGAGTGATTCTTAATCCAACCAGATCCCTGATCGATTAAGCCTTCGTTACTATTATCGCCTGCTTTTAATTTGTCTGCAACTGCCTGGAACGTCGGCAGGGATACCAGGAAGACCGAGCCCTTGCCGTCTTCGCTGCGGACAGCGATGTTGCCCCCGTGTGATTCGACGATAGCCTTCGAGATGTAGAGGCCGATGCCGGTACCCGCTACAGTTTCGCGTGAGCGGTGTGAGCGGTAGAACTTTTGGAATAAGTTTCCGACAACGCTACTTGGCATACCAATACCGTGGTCTTCGATGGCAACTTCGACTAAGTCGCCCTTGAGGATCGCGCTGACGTTGATGGCACCACCTTCGTTGCTGTATTTGATGGCGTTATCGATCAGGTTGCCGAAGACTTCGCCGAGGCTGGCTGGGTCACCTGCAATGGTAGGCAGATCGGTCGGGATGTTAATTGCTAACATACGGTTTTGGGCACTGGCGCGCATGTCCATGTCATCGCGGATGGTGTCGTAGACTTCAGCGACAGTTGTTTCGGTTAAGTGCATTTTGAGGTGGCGACGGTCGTAGCGCGAAGTGTTCAAGATGTTGTTAATGTAGCCCGAAAGTCGGTTAGCGGAGACAGTCAGACGACGGAACAGTTCATGTTGGTCGTCTTTCAGGACGTCTTTTAACTCGTCTTCAAGCACGTCAAGGTAGCCACGAATCACCGTGATTGGTCCGCGTAGCTCATGGGCGGCAAAGGCGATGAAGTCGAGTTCTTGCTCCCCTACTTCGTATACGCTGGTGCGATCGATAAGCGTCAGTACCACTTCACTTTCAGCGCCCTTGTCGTACGATGCAACGACATCAAAGATGCGACGACCTTCTTCTTCGGGAAGTTTATTCGGAATGCGGGCCCAGGTTCGTTCGGCGTGCACGGCTGCTTTGTCGCATTCAATTAGCCAAGCATCGAGTGTCTCAATGCCATTGAAGAGCAAGCTCAGTGACATAACACCGTTGGAATCGATATTAGTGGGTGCTGCTTTGTTTGCGAATGTAATGGTTCGTTCGTGATTCATCACGACGAAACCACACGATGTTTCGTTCAGTGCGGCTTCGATCATGGCAGTCGGTGATGACTGAACGGGCGTAGCTAATTCAGCGGCAGTTGCAGGCGCGGCTGCACTGCTGGATAGTTCGTAGATTGTTTGCAGGACGTCCTTTAATCCATTTTTTGCGAAACGTTGGTCGTTTGGGTTTGGCGGCGTCGTCGCGGTTGGTTCGCCGCTAATGTGGACGACTGCGGCAATCAGATCGCGGAGTGGTCGCGAGATGAACTTGAAAATAATGACCGAAGCGATAGTGCCAAGGATTGTTTGTCCGGTCAGAATACCCAGGAAGGCCCACGGGTCACGGTCGAATATGCCGATCATATACAGGGCGGTCCCGACGAGGACCAGCATAATCAGCTGTGAAATGGTAATCGTACGAGCAATCAGCTTGTTAAACGATGGCCAAAAGTCCTTCGCAAATTTAGGAGTTGTTACTGCCATGTGACACCTCCAGTTTGTGGGATAGCCGAGATCCAAGTTTGGCCACGTGCTAACGGAACATCTTTACCTTCAGCGTCGGTGAACTTCAGCTGTTCTGTTTTACTGGCTTTGCTCCAGGTGACTTCTTGCACAGTGCCGTCTTGGAAGATGGTTGCTTTGCCGGTACCAACGGCGTTGATGCTTTCACGGTTGCCGTCTTCTAGCACGGTGCTTTGAATGACGCTCATGGCGATAACGACGCGGGGGCTAATGCGGCCAGACTCGCGGTCGACGTGCGGTTCGCCATCGAGTGAACGGTCATAAGTGTTGGTTGTCGCGTTATAAGTGTATGAAGGATTATACAGCGGTCCGCTAATAGTCATCTGGATGGCGGTTGCGTTTGGCGCGCTGGCTGGCTTGCTGTCTTTACGAGTGAATCCGGTAAATGTAGATTCGGTGTAGCCTTTGCTGGTATTTAATTCGTCTAGTAGATCGAAGGTGGTGTACACGTTGTGTGGTGCATAGCGATCAGTCGCACGGTAATAGGCACCCGAATTAAAGAACTGGTCAATATCACGGTAGTTGCCCCCACGGACTTCTGTCAGTGCAGCTGCAGATCCACCAATGTGGGCGACGCTGGCGTTAAACGCAGCCAGCCAATCAACGTAGTAGATGCGAACGCTGCGTACAGGTCCAATTAATTGTGGTTTCTGCTCTTGATACAGCACGAGGAAACGAGTAATGCCACCTTCTGCGACGGCCTCGAATACGACGCCGCTATTTTGCAGGCCAGATTGCGGTCGAGCATCCGGGCTGTTCTCGATCATGACAGCGGTGACGGCTTGTTTTGTAGCTGCTACATCGGCGACTTCAGAGCCAGTCAGTGGCGAGTAGAATTTTGGTTTGACGACGGGCGGTTTTACGACTTTTACATGGGCGACGGTGACGGGTTTCTTATTGGAAAAGTAGAGCGCGGCGGTGACGCCCCCAGCGATCAGCAGTACGGCGATAACAGCAAAAAGTATCGTCAGTCTTTTGTGACGCACAAACCAGTTCACTTTCCTGGGACCAAGTTGGATTGAATAACTTTTTGGTTTTCGCTTGAATATCATTACGGTTCATTATAGCAAAGTGTTTACGCTTTGCGACGATCCCATCCCTGAATCCCCTCGTGAAATTATTGGGCGTTTGTTGCGGCGCGAAGGCGGCTAAGGACTGTTTCTTTGCCGAGGACCGATAGCGTGTCATTCAGCGCAGGGCTAAAGGGTGCCCATGAAACCGCCAGGCGGATCAGACTGAAGAGGATGCCTGGTTTTTGGCCAGTGATTTCTAGTAACTCGTTGAGCTTAGTTTGAATCGATTCGGGCGTGAAGTCGTCGTCGTTTTCCAAGATAACGATTGCTTCGCTCAGTAGGTCGTTGATTGCAAGTGGCTCCAGCTTCGACAGCTGCTTGTTGCCCTCAATCATCGTCCAGTTTGGTGTTGGCTCGGCGAAGAAATAATCGGTCAGGATGGCCAGGTCGGTCAGTGTTTTGAGACGGTCCTGAACTAATGCTAAGATTTGTTTCTTGTGCGCTTCGCTGGCATCGGCGGCTGAGGCGGGCCAGAAATCGGCAACACGGTCGTAAAGATCATCGAGCGAAAGCAAACGGATATGCTGGCCATTCATCCATTCGAGGCGTTTTTCGTCGAAACGGGCGCCGCTTTTTTGGACGCGGTCGAGGCTAAACTTCTCAATCAGTTCGGGAACGGTAAAAATTTCTTGTTCGGTGCCATCGTTCCAGCCGAGGCTGGCGATAAAGTTAATCATTGTCTCGGGTAAGTAGCCTTCCTTCAAATAATCGAGGACGTCTTTTGCGCCATCGCGTTTGCCAAGCTTCTTGTTGCCAGACTCTGCCATGATATGTGGCATCGTTGCGAAGATCGGAAAATCGAGGCCGAGGGCTTCGTAGATGTTGAGGTAGTTTGGTTGGCTCGCGATGAACTCTTGGCCACGAATAATGTGGGTGATCTTCATTTCTGCGTCGTCGACGATGTGCGCAAAGTTATAAGTTGGGAAGCCGTCAGATTTAATGAGGATGATATCATCGATTACTTCAGGTCCCGTTGACAGGTCACCCAGGACTTCATCGTGCCAGTGATAGGCTTTTGGATCAGACTTCAGGCGAAGCGGCGTTGTGCCGTCCCAGACAGGCAGGACATCCGGGCGGTGTTCGCGGTACAGGAAGGCTTTTTTGTTTGCTTTGGCAGATTCGCGGAAAGCATCGAGTTCAGCGGCAGTGTACGGATCACCGTAGGCCCGACCGGCGTCGATCAGCTTCTGTGCCCACGCTTTGTAGATATCGAGGCGTTCACTTTGTTTGTACGGTGCGTACTGACCACCAATATCTGGTCCTTCGTCGTGGGTGACGCCCAGCGCGCCCAGTGCAGCAATAATGTGTTCAGCCGAGCCTTCGACTTCCCTCTTTTGGTCGGTATCTTCCAGGCGAAGAATAAATTGACCGTGGTTTTGGCGGGCCAGAAGCCACGCAAATAAGGCGGTACGAACCCCTCCAACGTGCATAAATCCAGTTGGGCTTGGTGCGAATCGGGTGCGAATAGGTGTATCAGACATAGGGCTTAGTATAGCATACTTACAGGGGTCAGGAAGAATAGTGCTTCGACGTGCTACAGGCTGGTCGCGATGTGACGGATCTGGTCACCAGACAGCGGTGCGCTGCTGTTGATTGTGTAGAGGATGCCGCCATTTACCCAGGTCGCATTGTTGGTGTACGAATAGATAGTCAGTCCCTGTTCTTGGGTGGTGACGTAGTTGTCGCCGGCAGATTTTTTTACGACGTTATTGAGGACGGCTGATGAGTCCCACGAGCTGCGTGTTTGGATAACAGTGTAATCACCGGTGCCAGAGTTTGAGCTAAAGTTCAGTGTGACTTCTCCATCGCTGAATGTGACTGGTTGCGCCAGGTGATAGCCATCAGGCTTGTACTCGGGATACTTCGCATCAATACCAGCTTGTGACGCTGCAAAGCCAACAGATAGTGACGGCATATTGATATAGGTTAAGTACGCGCCAATGATCAGTACGCCGAAAATAGCGGTAATAATTGTCATGCGACGTGAAAAGTGAAATGCACGTTTTTTGCGTGAAGGCTTGATTGTAGGTTGGGCTAAGGCCTTCGCGATTGCAGTGTCCTTAATTTGCTTGGCTGTTTGCGTAGGAGCTGCATGTACAGCAGCAAGTGGCTTCGCAAGTTTGGCCGCAACCCGCTGTGTCAGAGGGTGTGGTTGGTGTGCGATGTCAGGAGTCTCGGTTGGTGCTACTTTCGCAGCAGCTGGTCGTTGGACCGGTGCTGGCGCTGGTGCAACTGGGTGTGGCGCAAATTTTGTTACTTTTGCACTAGGGGTGATATCCATGCTGCGACCCGGTTGGGGGCGACGGACAATGTGGCTTGGTTTTTTTGTCACGCGGCGCGCAAGTGTTTTCGAACGCTGTGGTGCTGCGTGGACAGTCGATGAGGCAACTTTCGCTGCACGTTTTTTGACGACAGCCGGTGAGACTGTTTTTTCTGTAACTGTTTTTGGTGGTTGGACCGGCAGTCCGGTGACGGCGTCATAGCGACGACCGTTGATTTCTACCGTTTTGTTGGCTTGCATATTACCACTTATATTAGTGTTCTCATTGCGCTTATGCAAGCCCTGATTAAAAAATGTATACAACTTGCTATACTAAAAGGTAATTATGTTTAAACGCCCTACCAAGAAACAACTATTGCTCCGCCGCATCGTCGTACTAACTATAATGTTCCTCGCTGTCATTGTGATTGTCGCCGGAACGATCCTCTTTATCCTAGGATACCGCCTGGACAGCGATAAGGGGCGCCTAGAGCAAGGTGCCTTAGTACAATTCGATTCACGGCCTAATGGGGCTGATGTCCAAATTGACGGCAAGTCGATTCGAGCTAACACTCCATCCAAGCAATCGATTGTGGCTGGATCGCACTCATTTACCGTCACGCGCGATAAATATGAAAGCTGGAACAAGCGCCTGTCTGTGAAGGCTGGTACGCTGCAGTGGTTGGACTACATTCGTTTAGTGCCAAAAGACCTGAAGACCGAAGCGGTCGCAAGCTACACAACTGTCGCTGCTGAAAAAGCATCGCCAGATAACAAATGGCTGCTGGTACAAGAAAAAGCTGATGCGCCCTCGTTCCAGTTAGTTGACCTGCGTTCACAGCAGATTAAATCAAGCGTCATCGCCCTTACGCCCGAACAGTATAGTGACGCCGAAACCGCTGATATTACTCATACCTTTGCGATTGAAAGCTGGGACGAAAACGGTCGCTACGTCCTGATCAAGCATACGTATGCAGATAAAACTGAACACATCGTGATGGACACCCAGGATATGGCTTCAAGTGTGAACGTCTCGCAACTGCTGAGCATTTCGCTGAGCGAAGTGAAGTTCTCGGGCACCAGTGGCAATATACTGTACGGTCTTTCAACTGATGGAACATTACGCCGCCTTGACCTAGCGAGCGCTACGATCTCACGTGCGCTGGTTAGTAACGTCAAGACGTTCAACCTGTTTGATACGGACATCATTAGCTACATTGGTACCGACACAAAGACGCCGACGACACAGGTCGCGGGTCTGTACCGTGAGGGTGATGCGAACACCCACGTCGTCGCAACAAGCACTTCTGACGCGCCACTACACATTGCGTTAACGCAGTACTACAACGATGACTACGTCGCGATTTCGGACGGCTTAAAAGTCACCTTATTAAAAGGGCGCTACCCTGCTGACAGCGATACAGACACCAGTAGCTTGAAGCAGTACGCACAGTTTGCCGCCGTCGCTAATGTCGACACGCTGACATTCAGCAAAGAGGGTGATTTCTTAGTTGCGCAATCTGGTCTGACATTCGTCGGCTACGAAGTCGAATACATGCGCTATACCAGTGGCACGATTCCGACGAGTGAAACGACGTCGCATACCCTCAGCTGGCTCGATAACGCCTACCTGTGGGCTACGTACGACGGCCATCTGTCGATCCGTGAGTTTGATGGCACCAATACGCACGTCATTATGAAGATGGAGCCTGGCTTCGACGCAACCTTGAGCCAAAACGGTAAGTACCTATATGGTATGGCGAAGAACGCCGACAACACGAAGTATCAGCTGCAGCGTGTGCAGATGATTTTGAACTAACCCTTCGCAGTACAAATATTGACTTTTCATCATGATTATGCTATAATGCATCTATCTCAAGTAGTATCTATTATTTGAGCGTCATCCAGACTCATCGAGCTTTCCAGCTCTGAGCTGGACCAACAACTTGGAGAAATGATGCATAAACTAGCTAAGCACCTCGATCAGACCGAAGACGAGCGTCTCGAATCTCTCGATAGCGATATCTTGACTTATCGGATGCTGGTCACTATTTGTACGGTGGCGCTCACGTTTCTCGTGATCAACACCGTAGGTACAGTACCGGTCGAATCTTCGCCGGAGTTTCTATTCGCTGACTGGTTGATCACAACACTGCGCTCCAGCCTTATGATGCTACTCGCTGGTGGGATCGTGTACCTGGCGCTTCGTCATCAGCTTGCAGTCGCTCAGCGGTATCAGTCGCGAAATTAGTTTCGTTTTATAGGTCATACTTTCTCCAAGTATAAACGCGCCCGAGCGTTCTCTCGGGCCTAACCCAGAGGTATCTCCCCTATTTCAGGCGAGATGGTTGTGTATTAGGAACTAGTTGCCGAATAATTTTTCGAGTAACGTGCCGTTGTCGCCCGGAATGTCAGTTGATGCACCGGCTGTACCGCTGCCTGCGGGCGCTGCAGTGGCTGCGGTTGGATCGGGGCTGACTTGTTCGGCTGTGACCAAGAAGCGGTTCAGTGCGGTCCCTAGTGGCGTACAAGTAATCAGTGTCAGGACAGGTTTAGTAGTTTGGTAGACGAGTTTGTTAACTTCAGTTGGTTTGACTGTTTCGGTGCGGGTCACGACGTAGGTGTAACGTTTGCCTTGGAAGTTAGCGTAGATGCTGTCGCCGACAGTCAGCTTTTCCAGCTGCGCAAAGATAAATTTATAATCACCACCATCAAATAGGTCGTTGCTACTATGTCCTGCCAGGACGGTGTTCCCTATCTCGCCCGGGTGGCTACTGGCACCAGCGATTGGGAAATGTGCCAGGCCGCCTTCCATGGCTTTCATTTGTGACGCGTTGTCGGTGCCGACATCGTACGTAACAGGCACATCGACATTAATTTTTGGAATAATCAAACGTGATTCTGACGAGACTGCAATATCAGTCGTTGGATCGACGACGATGTTTTGCGGATCAATGCTACCCGGCGAGACGTAGGCTTTCACGTTTGCGATAAATACGCGGTTGTACTGCACGAACACAAACGCCAACACGACAAATACGGCTGCACTGATCGGCACAAAGTGTCGGCTGCGGCGAATCTTTTTGGCTGATGTTTTGACTTTTCCAAGCAGTTTTTGGCGCAGTTCATATAGTGCTTGGTCGTTCGACAGCTCTTCAGCTGTTTCCTCTACGGCAACTGGCTGGACGGTGAAATAGCCTTCTTTTGCAGTGGCATCGGCTGTCGCTGCAGTATTTTGTGGCTGAATTGTTGCGGATTTTTTGGCGGTTTCTGCGGTGTAATAATTTTCGTAATACTGCTGGTAATAGTTTTGCCAGGCGGTGTGATAGGCCTTCCACTGCTCGGCTTCGGGCGCTGGGTGCGTGGTGTGGGTCCGATGATACGGATTGGTATCTTGCACAGGTGCTGCGGCAACGACGGGTGCTGCAGCGGGGGTGACGGGCGTGACTTCGTCAACAACAGGAGCACTGCCGAAGAGCGAATCGATCTGGCCACGAAGGACATTGGCGGCAGCAGATTGCTGCGCGCGGGCTTCGGCTGGGGTTGGTGTGCGAGAAGGCTGCCCCGACTGAGGGTGTGTATCTCGATCGTTTTTGATGGGGTCAGCGCTGTTGGTATCAGGGTTCATATCTTTATTCCTACTGGGTTCTATTGTACAATACATTAGTAGTTTTCAGTAGTAGCGTCTACGCCGCGGTGATGGAATGGTAGACATGCTAGACTCAAAATCTGGTGTCCTTTATGGACGTACCGGTTCAAATCCGGTTCGCGGTACCATTACAGAATTCTGACAACAAAAATCCCCTGCACGTTCAACCGTGCGGGGGATTTTTTATACGATGCTAGAGGCTATTGCTTCGACGGGTTTCGAGGGTGTCCATAGCCAGTAGGCGGCGGCTTTGGCTGCGACGGTGCCGCGCCAGATCATCATTGGGTTGTCCCAAACCTGGGTAACGACTTCCCCATCGTGGGCGATCACTAAGTGGTCCTTATGCAGGACGACGATTGTCACGGGATACGTAATGGTAAATTTGTGAACAGCTTCAACCAGGTTAGTCAGTTGCATGCTGAAGGTGAGCACTTTTGGGTAGTAGATCGATTGGAATATCTTTTGAAGCTGCGCAAATGATGCCACCAGGACAGTGTTGGGACGCTCGACCAGCAGCTCGGCGCTATTTTTGACCAAGTCAATCGCATCGCGCGTGAGAACCAGCTGGCCGGTATATTTTTGAATAAATTGTTCGTATAAGATTGCCGTTTCACTGCTGCGCCCGGCGTCGCCAATCAGTAGGACCGAGTTCGCCCAGTCGCTCATCGTGTTCATTTCAGCCAGGGCATCTTTATTGAGGCTTCCGGAAGGATTCGTCGGGCCATAGATTGCATCGGTGATAGTTTTAGGGATCGTCTTTTTTAGCACGTCGGGTAGCAGTACACGAATACTACCTGCTCCCACAGCCAGTGCAACCGAATATGCTTCGGCGACGCCTGCAAAGCCTAACTTGTTACCACCAATAATCCCTAGCTTGCCAGCCATGGTTTTTTGTTCTGGCTTGCTCCATTCAACATCGGGATACAGCGGCGTGCCAGGAGATTGTTTTTTCCAATATGAAAAGTCCATACGTACTAGTGTACGTCGCGAAGGACGCGTTTCAAAGCGGCATCCATATCGTCGATATACTGCAGCGTTCGTTCTTCAGTTAATATCTCATTTGTTTTATGCAGGATGATATTAATAACTTTTCGGGCGGCTTTCGTTGGCCCATCCAGTGTTGGAAGGATTTCGACAGCATTAAACCATTGATACTGCACGTTTTGTTTCGCAAAATCCAGCAGCTCTAGGCCATCAATCGCCTTGGGGATGAAGTCTGGACGCGTTGAGCGAAGCGCGCGCAGGCGGTGCTCGAGTGCCTCGCCGCTAGTTACCATCAACATGACATCGCAGTCGTAAAAGCCGGCACCCATTAGCTGCAAGGTGCTATGGGTTGAAGTCGAGCCAATGTTGTAGCGACCATAAAAGCTCGATCGGTAGGTTGCTTCGATGTCGTCGCCGATCACGTCAAAGCTGACAAGATTGCCATTGATCTCGGCATCATTCAGCTCCGCAAATGTGACGCCGTCTTCTGCCGTTCGTGACTGCGGGTGATCATCAGGGGTTCGTGCGCGCGTGTAAGACGGAGTGATGGTATGTATATCCAAGTCTTCTTCGTCTGAGATGCGAATAACCTCTTGAATGGTCTTATTCTTCAGCGCACCAAACGGTCCGATGGGAATAGCAAGGCTCGTTGATCCAAGCGAATCGATGACATCTTCACCCGAGCTATACGTGCGCTTTTTGGCGCGTAATGATTCTAAAATATTTTGGACGTACTCTGGTGACTCGCCTGTTGCGGGCATCGTTGCTCCTTATTAAAAACCCACCACAGCCTTAATTGTATGTTCTATTATAGCGTCTGTTGCGTCCAGTTTAAAGTCGGCGGTGATCTTCTGGCCCTGTAATACGAGAGGAAGCCAATATATGTCATCCGACCACATGTCCGAATACGGGATATCGTCGACGTGGAACCACTGCGGGGCCATCTCGTCAGATTCGGCTGGCTGTCCGTTCCACGCAGTCGCTACGAAGACGTGGACGTGCATCAGCGCGGGTTCGCCCTTGAAATATTCGTCAAAGCGGATGTCCCCTACTTTTTCAAATAGTGTTGGGGTCACGCCGATCTCTTCTTGCGCCTCGCGGATCATTGCGGCCTCGATCGTTTCGCCTGGTTCTACTTTTCCGCCGACGCCGTTCCAGCGTCCCTCACCAAAGCCGCGTTTTTTCATAGCTAATAGTAGTGAGTCTTCCTGGCGTAGAAATAACAGCGAGAGGACTTTTGCTTTCACTAGACAGCGAGTTCAATACTGACTGGACAGTGGTCCGAGCCCATGACATCGGGGTGAATCGCTGCCGTTTTGATGCTGTCTTTCAACGCTGCGCTGGCAATCCAATAATCGATGCGCCAGCCGACGTTTCGGGCACGCGCGTTCGCCCAGTGTGTCCACCAGGTATAAAGTTCAGGGGTATCAGGGTACTGCGCACGCAGCGTGTCGATGAGGCCGGCTTTTTCAAAGGCGTCAAAACCTTCACGTTCTTCGATTGTGAAGCCATGCTTGCCAACATTTGGCTTTGGATTTGATAGGTCAATTTCGTTGTGGGCTACGTTCAAGTCACCGCAAAAGACCACCGGCTTGGATGCTTCGAGGGCCTTAATGTGCTCTAGGAACGCTGGATCCCACTGTGTGTGGCGAAGGCCCAGACGCGACAGGTCGCCTTTTGAGTTTGGTGTGTAGACGGTCACGACCCAAAATGTTTCAAATTCAGCTGAGAGGACGCGGCCCTCTTTGTTCGGGTCGCCGTAGCTGTCGCCTGTCAGGTTATATTTCTCGGCGATGTCTTCGGTAAAGCCATTCAGCACCTGCAGGGGTTTCACTTTGCTAAAAATCGCGGTGCCGCTGTAGCCTGCTTTGACGGCGCTATTCCAGTACAGGTGGTAGCCGGGCAACTCAAGCTCGACTTGCTCTGGCTTGGCCTTGGTTTCCTGTAGACACAGGACGTCTGGATCGTGGTCTTTGATGAATGTTTGAAAAGTGCCCTTGTTAAGGACTGCGCGGATACCGTTGACGTTCCAGGAATAGAGTTTCATATGGTCTTATTTTACCATTCATTGCACTGCTCGTATCTACTTGGGCCACATCGCAATGTGAACTAAGGAGGTACGACAAACAATACGATACCTTCATGCCTTTTCCGGCGGAGCTAATCGAATGACCAGCTCCGCCAGAAAAATCAGGCTTCTTCGCTGGACGAGTCGTAGAACTCTTCGTCATCGATGAAAGCACAGGGCAGCTTCGTCTCCACCGGGATGTACTCTTCAGTACTGTTGTAGACGCGGAGTTTGGGGAAACCCAGCGCCCGAGCAGTCTGATCGGCGAACTCGTCCCAGTTGGGGTACCCGATGTCGAGGTACTTGCACTGGAAGTCGTAGTTGCCACTGACGTGCGCCTTGTAGGCGGACGCAATGGTCTCATCGAAGTACTCCGAGCCGGTGCCGAGATAGTTCACGGTCGGTGCGGTGATGTCGCCCTTTGTGAGGGCTTCATAGAACTTCGGTTCGAGGATACTGAGTACGTACTGACCGAGCGACGAATAATTGTCGTCGGCAGTGCGGATATCGATGGAAGGGTCTTCGGTCAGCAACACGTTGTACGCGTTGACTGCGACGTCCGGGGAATCAATCGATAGTACCAGCCAGGTGTCGAAGGGGTACGAAACCCCGTTGACGTCAACTGTTGTCGACATTTCGAGGTCCACCCACGATGAGCGGATGTAGTCGTCGTTCTCGAACAAGAAGATGTCCTGCGCCTTGATTTCTTCATCTGTCAGTTCCGACAGTGTGTAGCTGTCGTACGTCTTGTTGATCGCGCCGTCGGAGTCCATGTGGATGCCAAACTGCGAGCTGTTGTAGTCGTAGTTTCGGAACGATGCTTGCTGGGTGAGGTGTGGTACTACCAACACAGCACCTATAGCAACAGCGACAACGATCGCCATTGCCATTGCACCGATGAACAGGTCATCGACCCATGATCTTGCTTGCGGGGACGGCTCCTCGGATTCCGGGGCGACGTCCTCTGTGGGCTCAGCCGGGGTGTTGGACGGTTCCATGATACTGCTCCTTACGAGCGTAGAAGTGGATAGAAGGTGTATTGTTTGTCGAGTTGCAAACCTTGAGCGGAGTTTTTGACTCGACAATTCAAGATTAGTGTATATTATAGCAAATTATGTCGTAAATGTCAAGTATGCGTAAGAAGTATGACAAGGGTTACAGGTGTTTAGTGATGCGCTTGTTCTCGCGCTCTTGGTCGCGTAATTTGATGGTATTGCGTTTGTCGTAGTTCTTTTTGCCCTTACCGAGTGCAATGACTAGTTTAATGTGATTGCCTTTGATCAGCAGACGCAGTGGCACGATGCTCATGCCGGACTGTTTTCGCTCAGCCAGTTCGTCGATTTGCTTACGGCTGGCCAGAAGCTTGCGCACGGATGTATCTACGGTGGTGCCATCAACTTTCGAGTTAAGAACCAGGCTAAAGCTGGCATTATTCAGCCACAGTTCGTTGTTACGGATGGTAACGTATGAGCCTTTTAGTTGGACGCGACCGTCGCGCGCAGCACGGGCTTCCCTACCGGTTAGGACGATACCGGCGATCAGTTCGTCATCGAGGGCGTAATCAAAAGAAGCGCGACGGTTGACGATCGCACCAGAGCTGACGGGCTTCTTCTTTTTATTTGCCATTGTGCCCCTATTGTAACAGATTACACTAGTGATTTTATGGTGTTGAGGAGTGCTTGGGCAGATGCCTTCCAGGTAAAGCTGCTGATGTGGGCCTTGCCGTTCTTGATATGGTGGTCGCGAACTGCTTGGGAATCGAATTCTTTGACGTGCTTGGCGAAGTCTTTTGGATCTGCTGGATCGAAGTACTGTGCCCCACCAGCCGCGACTTCGTGGAAGATCGGGATGTCGCTGACAACTGCAGGCACACCGAGGGCAAGGGCTTCGGCAATTGGCAAGCCGTAGCCTTCGTAGAGGCTGGCGCTGGCAAGGACTGCATTATTCGCCAGCAGCTGGGCGTACGCTTCATCTGTGACCCCGTTGTGATACACGATCTGAGCGCCTTTTGGTGTGATCTTGTCGAATTCGGCTTGGCGCTTCAAACTAATGCGACTGGTGAGGTGCAGCGTGCGACCGGGGAGCCATTCCATACCCTTAATAAGTGTCTCCACGTTCTTGTATGGCATGAACGACCCCATATAGACGATGTTCTTTGGCGCTGCAGATTGATCCACGGTCCGGACGAATTTCGCCAGGTCCTGTGGGGCATTTGGAATCACGACGATGGGCCGTTTGGTTAGCTTGGTTCGCTCGAAGTCACGCTGCGTAGTGTGGCTGACGGTCGCAACAACATCAGCGCTGTTGAGGTTGAGGCGTTGCGGCGCATACGTTAGGTGGTACAGATACCAGCCGATGCTTACGAGTGCGGGCAGCCCTGTTGGCGGTTTGCGGAAGTGATAGTAGATCATATCGTGTGATGACAGGATCAGTTTGAACGTACGACCCGCGGCACCGAATGTTTGCAGCGGCGAGAAGACCACGTCAGGATTATATTGATTCATCAGACGTGACATCGAAGGTTCGGTTAAGATGCCTGGCGCAGGCGCCATGACGTAGTCTGCTTTTGGATTAATTAAGTCGCGCTGCTTGATGTCACTGACAATAAAGGTGACGGGCGTCAGTTTTAACAGCGCCTTGCCAAGTTCTGTTGAAAATCGGCTAATGCCATCGTGAAAATCAGTACGGATATAGCGGGCGTCAAAAAGCAGTTTCATATTCAGACATTGTAGCATGAGCTTCTCCTCTGTGACACTCTCTGTGACACTCATGGTATACTAGACAACATATGAAAATCCTCATCGCGTCGGATTTACACTACCCGACTATTAACGGTGTAGCTACATTTGGTCGTAACCTTGCGATCGGACTTGCTGGTCGTGGGCACGAAGTGATGGTAATTGCGCCCTCACAAACCAGCAAAAAGTTCAAAGAAGTTGACGTCAATCACGTCGTTGTTCGAACCGCCTCTGTACCGTTTGTCCCCTACCAAAACTTCCGTGTGTCACCAACACCTGGTCGTGAGGTCAAAAAAGCGATTATTGAGTTTGATCCAGACGTGATCCACATCCAGATGCTGATGTGGATTGGTCAAGCAACGATGAAGTACGGTAACAAGTACGGCATTCCTATTGTCAGTACTAATCATGCCATGCCTGAAAACTTAATGGACAACGTCGTGCTACTGGCGCCATTTGCGCGGCCGATTAACTATATGCTGCGTCAGTATGGTGCGCGTTTTCACTCTAAGTCCGACTACCTGACGCTGCCGACACAATCTGCGATCAAGATGTTCAAAGCCACCGATAAGATGAACGTGCCAATGGAGGCCGTATCTAACGGTATTGACCTCGTCCGTTTCCAGCCAGGGCAACCTGACAGCGAGCTCTACAAGAAATTCGATCTGCCGATGGATGTGCCAATTATCACCTACGTTGGTCGCCTCGACGCCGAGAAACACTTGCCCGTTCTGGTCAAAGCCTTTGCGCAGGTGCTGCAGTCACACAAAGCACACCTGATGATTATCGGTGCCGGTCAAGACGCTGTCAGCTTGAAAGAGCTTGGCTACGAGCTGGGCGTGTTCGAACATATGACTTTCACTGGCCGCGTGACCGAAGAAGACAAGCAGCTATTACACCAAGTCGGGACCGTGTTTGCGATGCCCTCACCAATGGAACTCCAGAGCATTGCGACGCTAGAAGCGATGGCCAGTGGCCAGCCGGTTGTCGCTGTTGATGCGGGTGCGCTGGGTGAATTGTGCCACAACAATGTGAACGGCTTCCTGGGTGAAAAAGATAACGTCGAGCAGATGGCTGACGGCATTGCGAAACTTATCTCGGACCCTGTACTACGTGAACGTATGAGCAAAGAGAGTATGGCAATTGCTAAGACGCACGACCTTGAAACGACGCTTGATCGTTTCGAAGCGATTTACGAAGGCGTTATAAATCCCTGAATGTAGGCCGCGATCTGATCTGGCGTTTCATAGTGCGTCAGGTGCCCAACGTTGTCAATGACTTTTAATTCGGCGTGCGGAAAGAGCTGTACAAGCTCTTTTTGTTTTTCGAGGGGTGTAATATCGTCCTTTGCGCCAGCAATCAGAAGCGTTGGCGTTGCGATGTCCTTGGCGACGTCACGTACACTGTTGCTCACTGAGGTCGAGAAGCCTTCGGCGACAGACTTTGAGGTGTGGAACAAACTGAAGTACTGACGGTGTTGGTCGTGAATAAACGCACGCAGTTTTTTGTCTTTAGTCTTCGCCATTGTGACGCTCATAACCATGACAATGAGATTCGAGGCGAGCCACTTTTGGGCAATGCCACCAGGGAGTTTTGTGCCGACCCAGTAATAAAACACGGCGAGCTTGCTCATGATTGCCTTCGGTCCTTCAAGCGCCGGCGCGCCGATGGGATTGACGAGAATTAATTTCTCGATTGTTTTTGGGTACTTTTTTGCATAGGCTGCGCTGACGATACTACCGAATGAGTGTCCCAGGAGGACTGGGGGTGTCGCAAGGTTCTGTGCCTTGATAAAGTCATGGAGCCACGCAACATATGAGTCGAGGTCATGCGTTGCCAGCCGGTCCCCTTCACCGAAGCCGGGTAGGTCGGGAATAATTATGTTGAAATCTTTTAGGTGATCAGCAATCAGCGATAGGCCGTGATGTGTACCTCGAAAGCCGTGAATAAGAATAATTGTGCGTGTTGCCATAAGGGGTATTATAGCTTATTTTGCCACTCCTGATGCGTAAAGGTCATCACAACGAGCGCATCTTCGTAAAAGAGCGGCGCATGTACCTTTACGAACGCAAGTGCCTGCTCATCTATCCCCATGACGGATGTGTCTGCGTACCATGCTTCTTCGCATACTGTCGCCAGCACGAGTGCCGCGTCGGCATATCCGCTGGCCCTTAGGTGTTCAATCAGTCCTTGGTACACCCCAACTGAAAACATTTTTTCCATAACAGGAGTTCGCTCGAATGGTTCTGCGAGAAAGGGGTCTGGTGGAAGTGATGCCTCGGGGCTAGTCATAGCGGCTATTTAAATACTTCCGAGGCACCAATGCAAGCATAAGAAAAACACCTCACGAATGAGGTGTTTACTGAGGCATTTTGATACCTTATATTGTTATGCTGCGACGGGCTGAATGCCGTGTGCTTTGATTGCGTCCTGGATCTTTGGACGATCAAATCCAAGGACAAGGTCGCCACCGATATCCGTGACGGGAACGCCGCGGAAGTCGCCGCCAATCTTTGCCATCAACTCTTCGTTGGCAGCTGGATCAGCTTCGATGTCTTTAGCGACATAAGGAATGCCGAGTTTGTCGAGCCACTGCATTTCAGTGTGGCAAAAGGCACACCAGCTGGTGCGATAAATGGTGATCTGTGGACTAGTTGTATCTGTCATATGTTACCCTTCGTTTCACTATACATTGTACAGTAATTATATGGCCACGTAAATAGATGCTGGCTACTGTGCTTATGCTACAATAATCACAAGAGTTTTTATAGGGTTTATGCAAATAAATATGAGCATATATGGGACAATTCGGCCACGTAAAGTTTCTAGGGCGTTCGCACTCCCTACTGTTCTGATCGCTTCTGTTGTGCTGCTGAGTATCCTCGCCGTCTCTGTGACGGCAACTGCGGCCGTGCGCACCACGCTCAAAAATCAATATTATGCCCAACTGGCCCAGGTTGCTGGTGAAGCCGGCGTTGCGATGGCCAAAGCTTGCCTCGCAAAAAGCGGTAACGTGCCTGAATGGACAAATGCCAAGCCATTGACGCCTGCAACCGATTGTTCGGGGAATCTGACACTATCACCAAAGGTGAAGACATTAATAGTTGCTGCTGGTGGTTCCGGCGGATCAACCAACGGTGGTGGCGGCGGTGGCGGTGGCGTGCTGTACAACGATTCCGTGCCAATTGAAAACGGGACGACGTACGCCGTGACTGTCGCTGGTACAACAGCGGCTGCAGCGAACGGTGCGATCGGCAATAACGGTGGAAACTCTTCATTTAATGGATTAGTTGCAATTGGCGGTGGCCGCGGTGGTTATTATTATCCTTCGACAAATTCAAGTGCAATCGGTGCTGCTGGCGGGAGCAGTGGCGGAAGTGGCGCCGGTGGAATGGTGACGGGCAGCGGCGCTGGAACATCAGGACAAGGCTATGATGGCTCAGCTACCGGTATGGGCGGCGGTGGTGGCGCGGGTGGCTACGGCCAAGAGGGTAACGGCACGGGTGGCACTGGTGGTGACGGCGGCCCTGGCGCAACGTATGACATTACCGACACGAGCGGAGCGAAGCTCACCTACGGTGCTGGTGGCGGTGGCGGGTACGGCGGAAGTGCTGGTAACGGCGGCTCTGGAAACGGAAGTGGCGCAACGGGTGGCGGTGCCGCAGGCGCTGCGAACACTGGTGCTGGTGGCGGCGGCGGGTATGCAAGTGCCAGTGGTACGGGTGGCGCGGGTGGCTCTGGCGTTGTGATTATCTCCTACCCTATTGCCAGTGGCACAAGCGCGACGGTGTCGGGTGCAGTAACAACAGCAACGGTGGGCGCAAATAAGGTACACAAGTTTACAGGCTCCGGGAGCTTCAACGTGACTTCGGTGGGTACTAGTAGCTGTCCGACTGACCCGAGCTGCTCGGTCATGATTAACGAGAATGTACGCAGCTCGTTCAGCGTTGGACTGCCAACACTTGATAGTGGGGGCCGTGCAGTGACGATTCCAAATACTGGCTATGTAAATATCTTCCGTACATCATCCAACACGGTATGGCGCACGTACACACAGCCTAGTACGCAAGCGGCCGTTGTCCCTGATTTATGTTCTGGTGACGCAACATCGGCCAGAGGATGGTCGGCCGCAGTTAAATCAACCACTACCGATGCATTCCCAGTCACCCCATCGGCACAAACGATTGCAGTTGCGACGGGACCTGTCATTGCTGGTGATATGTACTTTAGAAAAGACTTTAACGTCTCGCGCACCGGCGCCTATACATTAAACGTACTCAGTTCAAGTGGACAGGATATTATCGACTCGTATATTGACGACAGGTATATCTCGAATGCAACCAATGGTCTTGCGACAACTACAACGACGCTGACGCCGGGGTGCCATACGCTGGTTATACGAGTTCTGAACTCGACTGTCGTTAGTCGCATTTCTGATGTGACGGCGTCCCTCACACTAGAGGGCAACCCTATCCCTATCGTGGTGACAGATACTTCGTGGCGCGTTTCGGACGGCGACCAAGTTCATTTTTCGGAAACAAACTATGACGAAGCCCCAACGATTTGGGAGCCAGCACAAGTTATGGGCACCTGGAGTACGCCGACAACCCTATGGGGAGGGGCACCGACTGACTGGTATACCGCAAGTGGCGATTCGTGGACCAGCTGGATCTCGACAAAATATGTTGTCTCGGGAACGAACCGGCCTGGTAGCTCATATGCCTGGTTCCGCCAGACGACACCTTTTACAACCACAACGGCAACAACAGTCAGATTGAGCAATTACTGCGACGACAAGTGTGACATTTATCTCGATGGCGACCTGGTTATGAACCCTGCGATTACTGCTGGCCTATTGTCGCAGAAGGATATTACGATCCAACCAGGTACTCATACGTTCGGGGTGCGCCTATATAACACTTCCGCTGGTCCGGCAGGGTTCCTGTTTACCGCAGTAAATAAGGGCGATAGCAGTATCCTGGCGCGCAGTGACGCCGGATGGGATTCAACGAATTATTGGACCACAACGAATACGGATGCCTTCTCGTATGATCGGACATTTGTTCCAACCCCAACACCGACCCCGTCTGTTAACGCTCGCGTCTTGGTTGTTGGTGGCGGTGGTAACGGTGGCGGTGGCTATCAAGGTGGTGGCGGTGGCGCAGGGCAAGTCCTGTATAACGCTAATTATCCACTGAAAGTTGGTAACTATACCGTTGTTGTAGGCGCTGGTGGCGCCGGTGGCGTTGGCGCGACAAATAGCGGTGGTTTCTCGCTGTTCGATGGTCTGCGTGCAGTCGGTGGTGCCTTTGGTGGTGGCCAAACGACCAGTGCGACTGTGTACACACTCGCTGGAGCAAATGGAGCCGGTACGGCGCATCCTGTCCCTTCGCCCCGAGTTGGCGGACTCGTATTAGGTAGCTACCCTGGTGGCTTTGGAGTGACTGTTTCATCGACCAGCGGTTCTGGTGGTGGTGGCGGTGGCGCTGGTGGTGATGGCGCAAACGGTACTACTACTGCTGGTGGTACGGGTGGTGTTGCAACTGCCATTCCTTCCGTGTCAGGGAGTCCAATCAACTACGGTGGCGGTGGCGCTGGTTCGTTCCGTGGTTCGGCGTCTGTTGTGGCTGGTGGCTCTGGCATCGGCGGCAACAGCGGAACGACTGGTAGCGCCGGTGCGGCAAATACGGGCAGCGGCGGCGGCGCTGGAAATAGTGCTTCGGGAACGGGTGTTGGCGGCGCGGGCGGTTCTGGAGTTGTGATTATCACCTACCCTACCAACGCAATGACCGCGACAGGTGGAACGATCTCATACCTCGCTGGCTATACAATTCACAAGTTCACAACGATTGGTACATCCACATTTACCGTCACTTCAGTGCCATAGCGGGCTGGACGGTCTGTACAACCTGGCTGCACCTTGTTACTATGGGTGGGTATGCCACAGTCGCCTCGACTTTCTGAAAAACCAAGCCAGACGCCTGCGTCGCTTTCAGGACCTATGCTGGTCTTTATGACTGCACTTGATACTACGTGGAGGGCATTTGTCCCAACACTTGGCGGAACGTTCGCTGGAATTGGAATCGATAAGCTGTTCAATTTCGCACCCTGGGGTGTGATTGTCGGTTTAATCTTAGGGACGATCCTCAGCACCGTGCTGATTGTGCAACAACTAATTAATGTAAGGAAACCGCTGAAATGAACCAGCTGATGAATATAGCCGCTCTCGACTTCCACATCTCGATCTCATCCGAGGAATTATTCACTGTCTTTGGTATTCCTGTTACAAACGCGATGGTCACGGGTGTGCTGGGCCTGATTGTGACGCTTGCGATCCTCTTCTACGTTGCCAGTCGTGTCAAACGCGGTAAATATAACCGCTTCGTTGGGTTGGTCCAGTGGGTCTTCGAGGGCCTATTGAAATCTGTTGATGATATTATTCCTGATAAGAAAATGGGGCGTCGTATTGCGCCGCTTGCCATTACAATCTTCTTCTTTGTCCTGTTTAATTACTGGCTCAGCGTTATTCCTGGCCTTGATTCGATCAAGTACAACGGCGTGCCAATCCTGCGTAGTCTCACCGCTGACCTGAATTTCACCCTTGGGCTGGCGATTATCACCGTTGTGACTGTGCAGATCTACGCGATTCGACACCTTGGCCAACTGGGCAATGCTGGTCGTTACTTCCGCAACCCATTCAAGGACTTCGTTGGCGCGTTCGAAGGCATCCTCGAGCTAATCGGTGAAGTGTCTCGCGGTACTGCCCTTGCCCTTCGTCTGTTTGGTAACGCTTTCGCTGGTGAAGTCCTGCTGATCGTTATCGCCGTCCTGACCAGTTATGCGTCTGCCGCTGTCCTGCCTGCCTTTATGGCCTTCGAACTGTTTATCGGATTTATCCAAGCCTACGTGTTCTTCGTTCTGACACTCATCTTCACATCGCTTGCCGTGGCGTCACACGGCCCTTCCGCTGATCATGCTCCCGTTCCTGTGAAACCTCGCAGAGCCGTCAGGCAGGGATAACAAAGTATGAATGATATAATCAAAGAAAATAAGGAGAAATAATTATGGACGCATTAGCATTTGGACTTACCTACGGTTTGCCAGCACTTGGAGCAGCACTTGGTATCGGATTTATCGGTGCCGGCGCACTAAACGCCTTCGGACGTAACCCAGAAAAACTGAGCGATATTCGTACACTTATGATCACCGCGATTGTCTTCGCTGACTCACTCGCGATCATCGGTATCATTGTCGCCATCATTGCGAAATTCATTTAAGGAATACGGGAACTACATGACGTTTTTGAACCAATTTGCCCACGAAGCGACTGAAGAAGTTCAGGCTGACCTATTCACTGCCCTTGGTATTGACTGGCGCCTGCTGATTCTGCAGATCATCGCTTTTTTGATCCTGGTCTATGTACTAGGTCGCTTCGTTTACCCATGGTTAATGAAGTCCGTTGACGAACGTCAAGCCAACATTGAAGCAGGGGCGAAAGCTGCCGCAAAGGCTCAAGAAGCCGCTGAAGAGAACAAAGAACAAGTCGCTGCCCTCCTAGACGAAGCACGCAAACAAGCTGCAGAGATCCTGGGTACAGCGAAACTTGAATCTTCAGAAATGCTCAGCGCCAGCGAAAAGAAAGCCCAAACAACTGCCGAGCGTATTGTGGCAAACGCCCACGATCAACTAGGTAAGGATGTCGAGAACGCCCGTAAGGTGCTGTATAACGACACACTTGAACTGGTTGCACTGGCGACTGAAAAGGTTGTGACGAAAAAGCTTGATAAGAGAGCCGACAGCGATTTAATCGCCGATGCAGTAAAGTCGTCTTCGACAAAGGCTGCGAAATAATGCCAGGACGAATCTCTCGTCGCCGCATCGCGGAATACGTTGCAACTGAGCTGATTGAAGCGAAGACTTCACAGGCAAAAGTACTGCAACAACTGGCTGCCTTTTTGGTCGACACACGTCGCACCACTGAATTGACACTGATTGTTCGTGATATTGAATTTCAGTTATCGCAAAAAGGCTATACCAACGCAACCGTGACTTCTGCATTCGACCTGACCGCCGCGACCCAGAAAGCAATTGAAGCATTTGTAAAAGATAAAACGAAGGCTGCACACATTTCATTGACTACCCACGTTGACCCAAGCGTTATCGGTGGCGTCAAAGTCAGCCTGCCCGGATATGAAATTAACCAGACGATCGCCCACCAGCTGACCGCATTAAAGACTAGGTTCAAGAAAGCCTAAGAAGGGCATAAAGGAAAATATTATGAGTGAACTAAACATTACCGACCTATCAGCAGACCTACGCTCAGCGATTGAGCACCTAGAATCGAACAAGAACCTCGACGAAGTTGGGATTGTCGTTCGTATCGGTGACGGCGTCGCCTGGATCCACGGCCTTCGGAACGCGGGCTACAACGAAGTCTTGAACATCGAAACACCATCTGGTGTCATCGAAGCCTTCGCCCTCAACCTCCTCGAGGACGAAATTGGTGCAGTCCTGCTAGGTGATGCATCAGAAGTCAAAGCCGGCCAAACTGTCCGCTTGAAAGGTACTGTTCTAGAAGTGCCTATTGGTCCTGAGTTGCTCGGCCGTGTCGTCAACCCGCTGGGTAAAGCAATCGATGGTGGTCCTGCAATCAAGACGAAGCAATTTGGCCTAGTTGAACGCGAAGCAATTGGCGTGATGGGTCGTAAGTCAGTCCATGAACCACTGATGACAGGTGTCATGTCCATTGATGCCATGTTCCCTATCGGCCGTGGCCAACGCGAGCTAATTATTGGTGACCGCCAAACTGGGAAGACCGCACTTGCGATCGACACAATGATCAACCAAGCCAAGCAAAATACTGGTGTCGTCAACGTCTACGTTGCAATTGGACAGAAGTTCTCAAAGATCGCTCGCCTCGTCGAACGTCTGAAAGCTGAAGGCGTGATGGATCAGACGATTATCGTCGCCACTTCTCCATCCGACCCAGCCTCACTGCTGTACCTGGCGCCATACGCTGGTACTGCGATGGGTGAATACTTCCGCGACAACAGCCAGCACGCGCTGATGATCTACGATGACTTGACCAAGCACGCCGTTGCCTACCGTCAAATGTCCCTTCTGCTCCGTCGCCCACCAGGACGCGAAGCCTACCCAGGTGACGTTTTCTACCTGCACTCACGTCTACTTGAACGTTCTGCGAAACTATCTGATGCACTTGGTGGCGGTTCATTGACTGCCCTTCCTATTATCGAAACGCAAGCCGGCGACATTAGCGCCTACATTCCAACCAACGTGATCTCGATCACCGACGGTCAGATCTTCCTTGAAACAGACTTGTTCTACCAAGGTATTCGACCAGCGATCTCTGCGGGACTTTCAGTCTCTCGTGTTGGTGGTGCTGCGCAAACTTCAGCAATCAAGTCTGTTAGTAGCCACTTGAAGCTCGGTCTGTCACAATTCCGTGAACTTGCCAGCTTCTCACAATTCGGCTCAGATTTGGACGAAGCAACCAAGAAGCAAATCGACCGCGGTCAACGTCTGACTGAACTCTTGAAGCAACACCAGTACTTACCTGCTGCTGTCTGGGAACAAGTTGTCAGTATCGGCGCGGTTACAAATGGCTTCTTTGACACGGTCCCTGCACCAAAGATCAAGGCTGCACAATCTGCACTGCAGACCAAGCTGTGGGCTGATCACAAAAAAGACATGCAAGAACTGGACAAGGGTGCAAAGCCATCTGATGACATGAATGCGCTGATTAAAAAAGTAGCACTCTCCGTCGCGAAGGGCTTTGAAGGCTAACAATGGCATCTACGCAACTATTAAAGTCGCGCGTTCGCAGCGTCAAAAGCACTCGCCAGATCACCAAGGCGATGCAATTAGTTGCGGCCAGCAAAATGCGTCGTGCGCAGGAGGCAACCAAGGTTTCTGAACCTTACACTGCTGCTGCTCGTTCGTTGCTTGCGGCACTGTCGTCACATAATTCAGTGAAGAACCACCCACTGTTCGTCCAACGTCCAGTGAAGACTCGTTTGCTGATTGTAATTGCGTCTGACAAGGGGCTTGCCGGTGCGTACAACAGTAATATCGTGAAGGCCTACCTCGGCGAACTAAAAGCCGACGATGCCGCTGGTATCAAGAACAAGACGATTACTATCGGTCGCAAAGCTTCACAATTCGCGGCACGCATCAAAGACACCGAAATTGTCGGCGCCTACGAAGAACTCCCCGACCGTCCAGATGGCAATGATATCCGTGCGATCCTGGAAAGCGCCCGCACGCTCTTTACTGCTGGTGACGTTGACGCTGTCGATGTTGTCTACACAGATTTCATCAGTAGCATCACGCAGGTGGCGAAAGTCCAACGGGTCTTGCCTGCTGGATCTGAACAAACTGATCTACCGACTTCGTCACGCGAAGTTTCGTACGAGCCAAGCACTGAAGAGGTATTGGACGGCGTGACGTATCGCTTGGTCACGGCACAGATCTTTCAAGCGCTGCTTGACTCTCGCGCCAGTGAACATAGCATGCGTATGATGGCGATGAAAAACGCGTCAGATAACGCGTCGGATTTGATCGATGATTTAACATTAGAGATGAACAAAGCCCGCCAAGGCGCAATCACCCAGGAATTAGCTGAAATTAGTGGTGGTGTGGAGGCACTAAATGAGTGAGTCTCTTAACACAAGTCTTGAAGCGCCAATTCAGAAAACTGAATTAACTGGTGAACAACTCGACCTTATCTGCGATAAGATGACCGAGGGCGCGATGCGCGCGGAACACAGCACGGGAACGGTCATTGATGACGTTGCGCTGCTGCTAGATGCACTTGAGAGTATGGGAATAAAGCTTGAAGATGTCCCCGACTCGCAGGTAGCTGTATTAGAAAAAGTTGAAGATAGTTTGTTCGCACAGTACTTAAAAGATGAAGATCCCGAAGAGAATTAAAGGAGAATATGATGGCTAAAGAAAATACAGGAAAAATTATACAGATCGTCGGTGTCGTTGTTGACGTCGAGTTCGCAGGCGAACTGCCAGCGATTAACGATGCACTGATCATCAACAACAAAGATCGCAAGATGACCTTCGAGGTCGCACAACACTTAAGCGAAAATACAGTTCGTGCAATTGCACTTTCTAGCACTGACGGCCTGCGCCGCAGCGACGAAGTCATCGCGACTGGCGCGCCAATCAGCGTTCCAGTTGGTGATAGCACCCAGGGTCGTATGTTCAACGTCGTTGGTGAAGTCATCGACGGCAAGCCCGCCCTTGTTAACCCAACCCTCGCCTCTATTCACCGCCAAGCTCCTGCCCTCGATGAACAGGCAAACAAGTCTGAAGTCCTGGAAACAGGAATCAAAGTTGTCGACCTTATTGCCCCGCTGATTAAGGGTGGTAAAGCCGGACTCTTCGCCGGTGCTGGTGTCGGTAAAACTGTCCTTATTACCGAGCTGATTAACAACATCGCGAAATTCCACAGTGGTAACTCTGTCTTCGCCGGTGTTGGTGAACGTACCCGTGAAGGAAACGACCTCTACTACGAAATGGAAGAAGCTGGCGTGCTGGAAAAGACTAGCCTTGTCTTTGGTCAGATGAACGAACCACCTGGAGCGCGTCTTCGTGTCGCCCTTTCGGGTCTTGCGATGGCGGAAGCCTTCCGTGACGATGGAAAAGATGTCCTGCTGTTTATCGACAACATCTTCCGTTTCACACAAGCTGGTGCTGAAGTTTCAGCCCTCCTTGGTCGCCTGCCGTCTGCTGTGGGTTATCAACCAAACCTCCAAGAGGAAATGGGTGCCCTACAAGAACGTATTACGTCTACAAAGAAGGGTTCAATTACCTCTGTGCAAGCAGTCTTCGTCCCAGCCGATGACCTGACTGACCCAGCACCTGCTGCGACCTTCGCACACCTTGATGCGACGATCGTTATGAACCGTGCGCTGACAGAAATCGGTATCTACCCTGCTGTTGACGTCCTGGCCTCATCATCAACCAGCCTCGACCCTGAAGTTGTTGGTGAAGAGCACTACCGCGTCGCCCGTGAAGTCCAACGCGTGCTACAACAATACAAAGAACTGCAAGATATCATTGCGATTCTGGGTATGGAAGAACTTTCTGACGAACAGAAGCAAACCGTTGCCCGTGCCCGCCGCGTCCAACGCTACCTATCGCAACCGTTCTTCGTGGCTGAAAAGTTCACCGGTAACAAGGGACAGTACATCAAACTCGAAGACACTGTTCGTGACTTCGGTGACATCCTTGCCGGTAAGTACGATGACCAACCAGAAGAATGGTTCTACATGGCAGCTGGTCCCCTTTCACTGAAAGAAAAGAAAGCTTAGTCAATGCACCTGCAGCTTATTACTCTCCAAGGCGTCAGTGTCGATCAAGACATTTATGAGTTGATCGCACCGACTGCCGCTGGTGAAATTGGCGTTTTCCCTGGACATGAGCCACTGGTGACGTTGGCTGTGCCTGGTGCACTTGCTGTGCGCTATAACAAGGGTGATGCTGATACAGCGCTGGAATACTTTGCGATATCTGGTGGCGTGATTGAGATCAGCCCAACTGATATCCGCGTGCTGGTGGACGAAGCTGATCACGGCGATGATATTACCGTTGCCGAATCACAAGCTGCACTTGAGCGTGCGCTGAAGCTGCGTGGTGAAGCGAAGAACCAAGTCGACCTAGAGCATGCGAAGCAGCTGATTGATCGTCACACTGTGCGATTGCGGGTCGCTGATCTTCGTCGTCACCGACGATCTTAATATCTTTTTAAGCCAACATCGCCCCATCAGATCATTCATTCTGAGGGGCCACTCTACAGGTGGCTTTGCCAGCCTGTGGCGTTTGGCTCGCCCTTAACGGGGACATCCCCTCTGAATGAACAATCTGATGGTGCTCTCCTGTTATAAAGAGAGAATTTTTCGCACAATCGCAAAAGGGCTAGATTGTTGCGGCAAGTAACGTGCGGACTTCTGCAGTGGTTTTTGTGTGCATCAGGGCGTCGCGTAATTCAGCGGCGCCTTCGAAGCCGCGGACGTAGATCTTGAAGAAGCGTTTCAGCGGGTCGAACTTGCGCGGTTCTAACTCTTCGGAATATTTGTCGAACAGGTCGAGTTGCATCGTGAGTAGTGCCATTAGTTCTTCGCGGCTGCGCTCGCGCTTTTCTTTTGCAAATGCAAATGGATCGCTAAAGATGCCGCGGCCAATCATGACGCCGTCGACGCCGTATTCTTCTATTAGTTGGAGGCCGTGTTCGCGGTCGCGGATGTCGCCGTTGATTGTCAGCGTCGTCTGCGGTGCAATTTCGTCGCGGAGTTTCTTGATATCGTGAATCAGTTCGAAGTGGGCGTCGACTTTGCTCATTTCTTTACGGGTGCGTAAGTGAATCGTCAGGTTGGCGATATCTTGTTGCAAGATGTGCGTCAGCCAGCCTTTCCATTCGTCGGTGCGAATATCACCAAGGCGCGTCTTTACGCTGACGGGCAGGCCGGCAGTTTTGGTTGCGGCAATCAGTGCTGCTGCAATTTCGGGGGTGCGGATCAAGCCACTACCGCCACCGGTTTTGACGACGTCTTTTGCAGGACAGCCCATGTTCAGGTCGATGCCGGCGTAGCCTTGCTCGGCCAGGCCTTTGGCCATGAACGCAAAGTGCTCGGGATTCGTCCCCCAAATTTGGGCAACCATTGGCTGCTCGTCTTCGGTGAATGCTAAACGTCCGCGGGTGCTCGGACGACCTTTTTCGCTGAAGTAGCTGGCGGCGTTCGTAAATTCTGTGAAGTACACATCAGGGCCACCGGCCGCTTCGACGACGTGACGAAACACCACGTCGGTGACGGCTTCCATCGGTGCCAAGACGAAGAATGGCTTTGGGAGGTCTTGCCAGAAATTTTTCATACAGTGTCTATTGTCTCATGGGTTCATGTAAATAAAAAACATCTCTCATCGACCATAAATAATTATGATAAATGAGGGATGGACAGAGAGAGTGATCTTTGCCCTTTTCGCATGACTATTGTCAGGCGTCCCACTTGCATAGAAGCTACTGCGGCCTGCCGTGTTCGACGATGTGGTCGAGGTTTCGGCTCTCGGTTCCAGCGGTGTTTCGCGCGGTCTCGAGACCACGTTCTTCATCCTGAGTGAGCTTCTTGCCCTCATGCACTTTCAGTGCGGCAGCTCGGTTGCTTGCTTCTGTTGCCATGATTCACCTCCTAAGGGTGGTCGAATGGGTGGGTGGTGGTATTGAGGTCCGCCTCACGTGCAATCGTTGTGTAGCTCCTTCAGATGACAACGCCATTGTTGGCATATCCGTAGCTAGACCGCATATGGGGGGACCCCAATTCTATGAAAAAAAGGGGTGACCCCGTCACTGTCTTACCTTGGGAGGCTGAGGGACGTGTAGTGACGGGGTCGGATCTGAGCAACGCCATTGTTGTCAGAACTCTATTACTCTCTCTGTCAATGTACTATCGACAGGGTGTAAAATGTAGCCATCAAGTTTGCTGACAACGTTTTACACCCCGGACGGGTACTAAATTATATTATAGCACGTTTTACCCTATATAGTCAATAGCCTGCGGTTTTAGAGTGTGCCGTCCAGGAGGTCTTGTTCGAACTGTAATAGACCCTTATAGGTTGGCTCGTAGTGCGAAGTATCAGGCAGATCAAGCGTGGTAATGTGCTGCCAGACTTTGCCGATTAATAGTTTGAAGCGTTCCAACTCTTCCGTATCGAATTCCAGACGCAGGGATGATATCTCGTTTGAACGGTTTGGCTCAACGAAGTCCAGGCAGCCTTCAGTGACAGTATAGTTGCTATAGTCGCGCGAGCGTTCGACCAGTAGCTTGTAGAACAATAATTGCTGACGATATTTATGCAGCTTGATCTTGTCGTACTCGGCAATTGCTTTCCAAGTGGTGACGGCTTTACCGGTTTTGTAGTCGGTAACAATCATCGTACGGTTTTCTTTGTCGACGTCAGCAAGGTCGATCATGCCGGTCAGGTGTGCGTCGTCGAGGTAGACTTCTTGGTTGCTGAAATTCAACTCGGTCTTCTGGCTCTTGGTGAATGAGTCGTAACGCGCGGCCAGGTAGGTTTGTAATTGTTCACTCCCCTTTTGGTGATAGGTCGCAAAATCGAGCGGATTAAGCCGTTCGGCGGTTAAGTTGGTTTCGAAATCATGCAGGACATCTTCAAGTGGCTTTTGTTCGCCAGTTGCAACCAGGTGAACGTGGGCTTGCTGCAGTGTAGCGTGGATGGCTGTACCGTACGATGCGGCTGGCGATTTGGTCGAAGGGAAATGCAAAAGGTTCCCTAGCAGGAACATCTGAGGTCCGCCGTGCGTGACATCTAGGAAGTTGTTCAAGTGCGTCGCACTCAGCTTGTAAGACTCCAGAGACGGCTTTAGAAGCTCCATCAGGTCGGTATTTGGCGTCGTGAGGGGCTCATACCAAGCCAGTTCGGCTGAAACGACGCGTTCTTCGGCGTTCGTTGGCGCGATAGCGATTGGTTCCAGCGCGACGTCACTCAGGAAGCTAGCGATGAGCGTTTGCTTGTCACGGTCATCAGAGCTACTGAAACTTATGCGGAGCTTCGCCTTGGCACGGGTCATTGCGACGTAGAACAAACGCAGACGTTCATCGGCGGAATCGCCAGTCGGCGCTAATGGCAGGTTCTCAGGATAGCCAATGTTGCGACTCATGCCGCGGGCTTTTTCGCCCCACACGTTATCGACGCTGTTGAAAATGTAGACGGCTTCGAACTCTAATCCTTTTGATTTGTGTGCGGTCATCAAGTTGACGGCAATGGTTTGCGTGTCTGCCATATGTGAGACGGACAACGTGGTGCCGATGCGGCGGTGCAGCTCGACGAAGTTCAAATACGATTGCAGCGTCAGTGCGTCCTTGTTGTGGTATTCGCGTAGCTTGGAACGAATGGTGCGCAGTGCCGCTAGGCAATCTACATACGCCGAAGGATTTTCGGCCAGGCGGTCTTGGCCGAAATAGAATTCGAAGAACGGGCTGTGTTTTGTCTCGACGATGGTGTCTTCAACGCGGCCGATGATGCGGTCGATCATTGGCTCTAGCGGTGTGTGTTGCGACAAAGCGGCGAGTTCAATTAACCAAGCGTGGATGTCCTTGAAACGTGGTGACGTTGCCATGATGTCCAGCCAGTGCTTGCGCGCGGCGTAGGCATCAACGCTGAGTTGCCACAGCTCCAGCGGCGTTATCTTCCAGGCTGGGTGTGCCAGCAATTCAGGTATGAGTGCGTTTACTTCGGCGTGACGACCATTCGCTATCGCAACAACGATGGTCGCCATTTGCTCAATGATCATAATTGGTGGTTGGTCGAGGACGTTTTCTTGGCGTTCGTAATTAACGGCAATGCCGGCGCGATTGAAATATGGTAATAAGTTTTGAATTTCTTTATGCTGGCGCGTCAGGACCACGATATCGTTCGGCGACATGCCATCAGCGATCTCTTTGGCGATACTTTCAACGATCCAGTGGCGCTCGTGATCGATGGATTCGGCGCGGTAGAGCTCGACGATGCCGGCCATGCCTTTGTTGCCGGTCAGTTGTTTGTTAATGTCTTCGTAGATACTTTCGAGGCGGTCGTTCCCTTGTACGATGACCGAGCGAGCCTGCGCAATGACGTCGTCACCCGATCGATAATTGTCGGTCAACACGACGCGCTGAACGGCCGGATAGGAACCTTGGAATTCAAGGATGTTGCTGATGTCTGCACCCTGGAAGCTATAGATTGCTTGATCGTCATCGCCTACGACCATCAAGTTTGGACGGCCTTCGTTCACAGGATTCGATGTGAGGCTGTGCAGAATACGGGTCTGTGCCAAGTTGGTGTCTTGGAACTCGTCGACCATAATGTACAGATATTTCTCTTGCAGGTTAAAGCGCAAATCGTCGTGGACTTCCATGGCGTGAACAACTTGCAGGATCATGTCGTCGTAGTCGAATAGGCCTTCTTGTTCCATGTGGTTCAAGTATTCGAAGTAGACGTACGCCAGTGCCCGTAACTTCACTAGCTGTGCCCGTGACTTGAAAATGTGTTCACCTTTTTCGTTCTTTACAAACCATTTCTTCTTCCAAGCAGTGATGGGCTTGGTTGGGTGTTCGCTGACGGCTTGTTCGAGTGTCAGCGATAGCGCATCGGTGATGACGCGGATCAATGGAATGACTTCAAATAATGACTGGGTGCTATCGGCACGGGCGCGCAACTCGGGCATGATGGTGCCGATTTTTTCGTGCGTTGTTTTGCTGACTGTTCCTACGATATGCGGGACAATCAGGCGCTCGGCAAAGTCGATGGCTGCTTGGCTTTCATCCAGGATCGCCAGCAATTCGTCGCTGGTCAGACCGCTGCGTTTTAGTTCCGAGATCACGCGGGCTGCGTCAGACTGGTGCGTGTACTCGCCGTTCATGGTGCTCGCTAAAGGGTTTTTGTATTCGAGGTCATCGAAAATCGCACGGAGGATTTCGTAGCGGTTGACGTCGTCCGCAGGCTGAAAGACCGCGCCGCGGTAAAAGAACTCGCGGTTTTGGTTGATGACTTCTGTGCCGAAGCCGTGAAATGTGTGAATTGCGACTTTGTAGGCGTCCTTGCCGATGATGCCAATTAGGCGTTCGCGCATCGCCGCTGCACCACTCTCGGTGAAGGTCAGGCAGAGAATATTTTCCGGCAATGTGTCGGTTTGTTTCAAGATGTTTGCCGCACGCACGCTTAACAGTTCGGTCTTGCCCGTGCCTGGTCCCGCAATTACCATAACGGGGCCCTCAATCAGATCGACGGCTTGTTTTTGCTTGGCATTTAACTGCCCGTAGCGTTTTTCAAAATCCATTACGGTTCATTATAGCAGCCCTAAGTGGTACAATGACACGCATGAATGACCAAGTCTATGACGACTTTGCGCTGGAGAAGAATATAAAAGCTCAGTTCGGTGTTTCTGCCGAGATTGATTCTGTCATTGGCAGGCGTTTTCCTGTCAGTCGTACAGCCGAAGCGACACTTTTCCTGACAAAGAAGAAGCAATTATTTTTATACGTAAACAGCCAATCGAAGCTGTTGTTGTCTGATGTGCAGAAAATTGTTTCACGAGTTGGACTAAAGGCCGAGCTGTATATGCCGCCTAAAAACCGCCCGAACTACTTCGATGAAGTGGGCATCGTGAAGTTCCGCGAGATCTTTCCTGGTCGCAGCAGCATTAGTCAGCAGGACATTGCGTTTTACCGCACGCTGACACCATACAGTCCTGCACTTGTGTTGATTAGTGAAGTGAAAGCCGGTGCAATCTATCAATACGATAGCGACAGTACTGGCGAGTGGCGACAAAATGCTAAGTTCACCTATCGCCGTATCAAAACTAGCTAGTTTACTGTAGCGCGCTGAAAATACTTACCAGTTACAGCTCACGTTGCTCACTGGTGTACCAGCGCAGTCAGACGCCCAGTTGCTGTAGACAGACTTGATGCCCTGCGGACTCTTACACATATTTTGTGCACCGAATTTAATTCTGTAGGTCGCTGTTGGGCGAATCATATACCAGGTATCGCGTGTAGAGCCGTCCACGTCAGTGTGAACAGGATCACCAGGCCCGGGCGTACCGGCTGCATCAGCGCTATATTCTGCCCTGAAACGGAAGAGCGGCGTCGTGTTTGCGGGACATTTGTCTGTTGCTTCGGCGTAGGCGTAGTACCACTGACTTCCACCTGGATCGCGGATCCATCCACCTGAACTTGAACTGCGTGTATCGTCGGGTTGGTGGGCGCTGATGCTTGGGGCGTCAGGTTTTGCAACGGCCGTTGTATCTCCACCTGTTGGCGATGCACCGCTGGAAGCCGAGCCAACCATTGCGTAGACGCGGACGTAATAGGAATCACCCTGATTCAGGCCAGTAATCGTCCTGGATGTTCCTGTAATACCCGTGACTGTTTTTAGTGCCGAGCTAAAGTTACTGACCGTCGAATACTGTAGTTTGTATGTGTCTGCGACGCTGACCGAGCTCCACGAAACAGCGAGCGTGGTGTAGCCTGCATTCGCCGAAATACCGGCAGGTGCAGGGACGCTTGTGGTAACGGTAGCTGTGTTAGACCAGTCGCTTTGATCACCGCCACCTGCTGAGCTTACCGCCTTTAGCCGCAAGTAATATTTCAGTCCTGCTGTTAGGCCGTTTATCACCCGGTAGGTGGTGTTCGCGGGAATATTGGCAACTTCGGTTGGAGCCGGTGTGGTCCAGTTCGTTGAGGTCGTGTACTGCATGGTGTAGCTGGTTTCATTTTGGATATCTGGCCAAGATAACGTGATTTGGGTTGGCGCGTTCGTGACTGCTGCGACAACTGGCGTCGACAGTGCACGGGTTATTGCGCTGGCTGTGTTGGACCAGTTCCCTTCGATGTTTTGAGAGAAAGGTTTTATGCGGTAGTAATACGTATTTCCTGCGGTAAGTCCAGTAGAGCTATATGACGTTGTCGTCAAGGTTGTCGAGAGTGTCACAAGGCCGCTAGTGAAGGCTGAGTTGTCAGCTCGTTGCAAGGTATAGCTCGTCGCATTTTGGACGGCAGACCAGGTCAACGCAATGCTTGTGAAGCTGGATGAGCTGGCTGAAAGATCGGTGATATCACCGGAAGTTGCAAGGTTCGCGGTCCTACGGCTATCGATGTACACGATGGTACCATCAGATTCTTTCTTATACGACAGTCGGAACTTCAAACAGGACACCGAACCCGTGCAGGCCGTGCTGCCATCACCCTGATAAGAGAAGAAGTCATCACCGGTGATTGTTAAGTTTGCTGCGCAGCGGATAGAATTTGTTTCAAGTGCAGTTGCTTGA
>Ga0247811_1000019_pt1 | contig 80897 bp, 119 predicted proteins | sample UWRJL134311R1_FD_189018 | JGI IMG/M metagenome (GOLD analysis project Ga0247811, IMG submission 189018) | Plant litter microbial communities from Arlington Agricultural Research Station in Wisconsin, United States - UWRJ-L134-311R-1 | ecosystem: Environmental > Terrestrial > Plant litter >...
TGGCGGTTATCTTTACCTTAGTTCATTAACAAGTATTCCGGAGGGATTCAACCCTACAGTTGGCGGTTCTCTTGACCTTAGATCATTAACAAGTATTCCGGAGGGATTCAACCCTACAGTTGGCGGTTCTCTTTACCTTAGATCATTAACAAGTATTCCGGAGGGATTCAACCCTACAGTTGGCGGTTCTCTTTACCTTAGAAGAGGCTTGTCTGCAAAAACCACTAAACCTAAATCTGATTTTGACACTCCTAAAAATAAATTACTTTTTTGGAAAAACGGAAAATTTGTGAGCGCAGACAGAATTCTGACCGAAGTCATAAACAAGAAGGGGAATATTTACAAAGTAAGAAAAATCCACTCAACAAAAGAATTCTATTTAGTTTCTGATGGCAAAACTCACGCACATGGAGATTCAATAAAATCTGCTCAAGAAGATTTTAGATTTAAACTAATCTCAGAAAAACTTAAAAAAGAACCGATTGATCCTGAAACCGAATTAACAGTAATGCATTATAGAACTATTACTGGTGCTTGCGATATTGGTTGTAGAGATTTTATGCAGCGAAATTCTATTCCATTCAAAGTAGAAAATAATAAAACTATAGAAGTAAACCCTATTAAAGCAAAAGATCTACTTCCATTATTAGAGAAGAACAACGCTTATGGGATTGAACGGTTTAGAAGTTTAATCACTTTTTAATAAACTCAAAATGAAACGCAACTCAGAAATAAAACTAAAAGTTGTAGAGTGGAATCCCGAGATTAATCTTGTCATTCTACAAACAACGAAAGGCACATTTTCTATTAATTCAGAAGAGTTTTTAAACTTTATTGATTCAGCTTCATTAGTAAGAGAAAAAACACCTATAAAGTTTAACGACTTGGCAGTAGAAATCCTCAATCACTTGAATGATAAGTCGGGTAGGCGATTCCCAACAGACAACCTAAAAAATCTATCATTTATAGACGCCAGGTTGCGTGAAGGTGAAAATCCAAAAACACTAATGCAGGTGATAGAATACAAGTGCTGGCAATGGAAAGACGATTTTAAAACAAAAGAATGGCTTCGGCCTGAAACACTTTTTAATGCCACAAAATTTCAAAGCTACAAACAACAAGTGTTAGACATCGAACAAAACCCTCAATCATTCAAAGAATATGTTACAAAAACTGAACAATCAAAATCAACATTTAACGAAATCAACCCATTGGATAGACTCTTTGGCGGAAATAGATGATAAGGATTTCTCAAAACAAGCATTTTTTCTTGCTTATATTGAGAGCCGGCTGTCACTAAGTCGGAATCTTTCTGCACCCCTCATTCAAACATTATCTGATTCAAAATTACAGATTATGACAACAATTCAGAGAGCGGTTTTGATTACAGCAAAGACTTTAAAGTATGCCGAGAATATGTCATTAGAATTAGCAACACTTCTAACATTAGGACTTTATGAATCATTTCAATCTTATCCTGTTGAAGATGTCATACTAATGTTAAAGATGGGTAGAAAGGAGCAGTTAACACCATCTAAAGGGAGATTAGATTCTGAAATATTAGCACAATGGACGAAAGTATTCTTTGAAAAAAAAGAAGAGGAACGTGAAAAGCTTTGGAACCTGGAAAAAGAAAACTTTAACCAAACTGCAGAAAAATTAGGGAAAAACTTTAGCGAATTGCCAACTGAATCGCAGGAAAAGCTTAACCAGCTATTCAATAAAATTGGAAAACCTAAAACAGAAGAAAACGAAATAAAACCAGTTATAAACCATCATCATATTTGGCTGACTAAACTGAAAAGTTCGGTAAAAATACTTTCAGATACAGAGTTAATTCAAGAATTAGGAAAAGCCGAAAACTCTGATGGTGAAACTTTTGAAAAAGCTGTTAAAATTTATAAAGAGGAAATCACGAAAAGAAAAATTTAACCTAATGATAAAACACGTAGAAAGAAATTTAGAGCACGAGAAAGCAGTTTTAATCTCGGAAAAGTATAAAGAATTCAACAAAAACACGCAATATAAACAATCGGTTTATGACCCGGTTTTAAGAATCAGAAGGTTTGAAGTATTAGAACGAGATCCTAGAGCAATTGAAATTAAAGCCTTCATAAAACCAGAAACACACAATAGAAAAGATAAACTTGAAAATAAGGCTATTAACAGCAAGGTTTCGCCTACACAACCAAAGTCAACCAAAGTAATTCTAAAAGAAAATTCACTTCGAGGAAAGATTTATAAAGCATATCAAGCCGGACAATCAAAGCAAGAAATTGCTGAAAGCTTGAAAATTACGATAAGAAGAGTTTCTTCTGAAATAGGTAAGCGAAATCTACAATTAGGAGTTCAGCAAGCAGACAGAAAAAACGAAACTAGATTAAAAGTAGAAAAACTTCTCAAGAAAGAAACAAATCTTGCTACCATCGGAAAACAGTTAGGCATTGCGAGAAATACCGTTTTATATCATTACAATAAGATTCAAAAACTAAAAGTTCCGAACGGCTAAATCTAAGTCTCAAAGGGTACTAACAGTATCAGTAATTAATACTAACACAGGGCAAAAACAGAAATAATGAGCAAATACATAGAATTAGCAAAAAAGATAAAAGCACTTGCGGATCGAGGTGTTGATGGAGAAAAAGACAATGCAGAAAAACTTCTCAAAGAAATTATGCAAAAACATAATATTTCGATTGAAGATTTAGAAGATGAAAAAATAGAATCTTTTTATTTCAATATTCCAACATACTCACACGATTTAGAATTTAAAATATTCCATCAGTTGACGGGGATTTTTGGATTAAAAACCTACGGCAAATTCTTGCCGAAAACAATCAAAGAATATGGATTAAAAGGAAATTATATGATCGAGTGCTCAAAAATTGTTTACATCGAAATTAAAGCAAAATATGAATTTTACTGCCAACAATTTAAAACAAGGCTGGACGAATTTTTCTATGCTTTTTGTATGAAAAATAATCTTTTAGTTCCGAGCAAAAAAACAACGGACGACATCAATCCAGAGGAAAGAAAAAAGATGATTAATGCTATGAAGCTATCCAGGGAATTAGAAGCTGACAATTTCGCAAAACAAATCCAATAAAAATGGATAGAGAAACAATAATCATCACATCCTAATAACTAAAACAATGAACACACAAACAATGAACGGCTACACTGATAATAAAATTAAGGTAGCCAACGCCAATAAACAGCTAATCATAGCCAAATCTTTAAACAGACCAGTAATAATGTTAAGGCGTGGAGTAACGGGCGATATGCACCATAATAAGACCGCTACACCTTGCACCCGAAACTTAACAATGATGGAAAGAGCTAAAGAAGATAGAGACGATGCGCTGAAGCTTTTTGAATCTGGAATTACCTTTTCTGAAATCTCTAAGAAGTTGAGAAAGAGCCGAAATACCATCAATAATTATTTCAAATATTGGGTTTCTGAAAACGGCGAAGATTGGGGAAAGCAAGTGAAAACCAAAAGAGACGGGAAAGGTTAGTCTATTTTATCTTTTTTTGCAAGATCTCGGATAGCTTGCTCAATAACATTTGCCCTCGTAGTCTGTCTTTTAGCTTTCAGTTTTTCCAAAAGAAGTTCAACTTCATCGGATATTCTAATAGATGTTAATTTCTTACTCATAGGACAAAGGTAAAATATATCAAAACAATATCAAAATAAACTTGTGAAATATATCAAAATGATATATCTTTGAAAAATCAAATAACAGAATTATGCACAGAGAAATAAAATTTAGAGCTTGGAACGGAGAACAAATGGTTTATGAAGGCGGGAAATCATTCGCAGGCTATATGCACTCTTATCAAATCCTATCAAATTATGAAACTGTAATGCAGTTTATTGGATGGCAGGATAAAAATGCAAAAGAAATCTATGAAGGTGATATTTTGAGAATTAAAACAAAAGTTACGGTTTGGTTGGACGATGATGATTTTCTATCTGAAAGCATAGAAGTAGATCAAGAAATTACTGCACAAGTAGTCTATAATGTAGAAATCGCAGGATTTGAGCTTTTAACAATCGAATCAGATGAACATTTAAAATCTTGGGGATTCTATGAAGGTGAAGATGTGAAGGATTTTGAAATTATCGGAAATATTTTCTCTAACCCCGAATTACTCTCTTAACCATTAAACAACCTATTATGAACAAAAAACAATTTGAAGAAAACAAAGAACCGCTTGCGCTGATTGTTTCTTTTGACCCAGAAACCGGAAAATCAATTTTTGATACTTATAACTGGAGTGAAAGAGATTATTGGATGTCTGTATTTGAAAAAGATTTCCCAAAGTTGATACACTTTTCAACATTGAATAAATCAGCTATAAACGAGAGAAAAGAAACACAATCTAAATAACCAATTATAACATGGCGAACAATATCGAAGTAACAACAAATGACGGCCGTTATGTTGAATTAACTAAAGAAGAATCAGCGTTTTTAAGAGCTTTGAGGAGGCTTGAGAAAATGGATTCAGGTAGAATTTTACTTTTTGGCAACGGTACAGGCTCTGCAAGATTAGATGACGGGATTGAATTTGATGGATTTAGTAATTCTGAATTTGAAACAATCCAAATAAGATGTGATGGTGGAGATGGCGGGGATTAACAACAATCCCTTTATACATCAACTCCGGAGATAAAACAAATAGGTCTTTAACCACAAATCACCATTATGAAATTCACTACCCGATTACAATTAATTAAGATTTTGATCTTCTTTTTCGTCCTTATAATCTCATTATTATTTACTAATGCAATATATAATGCAGTAAGGATGATTAATATCGGGTTGGAAGCTCATAAAATGAATAATAATAACAAATTAGAATTATGGAAATAAAAAATATTCATCAACACGCAGGGTGGTTTGCTTCTTATATGAACGCCTCCGATGGAGGTAGCGATGCTCAAGGTCAAGCATTAGTGGAATGTCAAATAAAAAAAATAAAACAGCTTACCGAATTGCTTGAAACTATTAGTGGCGAAATTCAATTATTTGACGAACCGAAAGAATATAGTGCGGAAACCATTTTAGAGTCTATTAGAAGCCTAATCGAACAAGTGAAAGAAGTTGAACACGTAAGTGGTTCTTACAAATGGGTCGGGTAAATATTAACAATAAACAATAGATATTATGGAATACCAAATTAACAAATCCAACATTGAAAAAATAGATTGGGTAAACAAAATTTTAAGAATTTATTTTACGCCAGGACAAGTCGTGGCATATCAAGATGTTCCAGAAGGAATAGCAGTTGGAATGGCAAATGCTCCATCAGCTGGAAGTTTTCACAGATTGTATATCAGTGGGCAATTCTCATCTAAACTTGAAAAACAATCTGAAATTAAAGAGCAAAATATTGCGCTACTTCATCATAAAGATACTACTGTTGGTTTATGGGCAACGGATCGCCCTGATCTAATACCTGATGAAATAAAAAATGTTTTCTTTCAAATAGAATACAACGAAATTTAAAACTAAGAGCGGATTAAACCCCGCTTTTGGCGGTAAAAGAATATAAAATTATGAATGAATTTATCTGGAATCTGAAATGCTTATACAACGCTTGGAAGTATAGAAAAGAGCACGAGACAATGGAAAATCAATATCAATGGTATCGATATTTAGTAATCTGTGATTTGAAGGCATTTTTTAAGAGATTCAAATTCTGGAAATCAAACGATCAAGAATTGCCTTTCTAATCCCTAATATTAAACCAAATAAAAAATTAATTATGAATACAGAATTAAATACAGTTATGCTTGGCGATTGGCGAGTAGATAAAAGCGGATATTTAACTAAAGGTGGAGGATTATGTATAATGAATGGAAATGAATGTGTTGCTGTCGTAGGAGATGGAAACACCCATCAGCCAATCAATGCACACGCCCAGCTTATCGCTGATGCCGGAAACACCATCCAATCCTGCGGACTTCTCCCCTCTCAATTATTAAAGCAGAACAATGAGATGAGAGAGAAATTACAATTCTTTCTTGATAGCAAAGGTGAGATTTTAAGAGCGTTGGATTTCGCAAATGAATTAGCAGATGATTATGCATTCCTTTTTGAAGGACTTGAAACGTTAATTAATAGTAATAAATAATTATGAGCCAATTAATATCAGTAAGAACAAATATTTTTTACACAAAAGTAAAAGGTGAATATCTTCGAAATCAAGAATTGATTTTCTTGTTGGACAAGCCTAAATACTCGTTTACAAATGAAAATGAAGTATTAAGAGAAAGAGGCATTGAAGAAGTCAGAATGATGATTTCACAATCAGCATTTGAGCAAATGTTAGAAATACTCACATCTCTGAAAGATGTAAAAGAAGAAGATTTAAAGTAATCGAATCAACTAACCCTTAATAAACAATTTATGAAACAAATAATAGCCCTAATATTAACTATAATCGGAGGCGCTTCATTAGGATTAGATTATGAAATAGGATCTTTAAAATGGATTATTTCAGTCATTATCTCTCAATTAATTATTTTCCCTGCCTATTCCTATTGGGTAGCTTATTTAAAGAAACCTAACCCATAATATATAATACGATGAATATAATAGAAGAATATAATGGTCACGAAAAATCATTGATTTCAGAAGATATTAATGGAGAATTTTATTTTACTCTAAATGGGTTTGATAAAAGTAGACCTTCGAGATTAAAATCTAAGCCTTTCCAATTAACCATTAATTCGCAAGGTGGTTCTGATGAATCCTACATAAATATAAATTTAGAAGAAATGATAGGTATGAGAGATTTATTAAATGAAGCAATTGAATCTTTAGCACCACTTAAAGTTAACCCTTAATACTTATACTAATGACTAAGCAAGAAAAGATAATTGAAGCATACGGCGAGTATTATAAAAAATGTAACCCTAATGAAAACGGTTGGATTGATTATGATATTTGGTTTAAACATATAGGTCATAAAATTGATTATGATTATAGTAATAACCAAATGTCAACACGTCCAAAATCTCTATCAGGAATCGAAAATAACAATGGTTGGAATTCTTTTAATTATGAAGAACTACCCAAAAATATGGATTGTCACGTAATAAATCCACAAGGTGATATTGTTGTATTGTCAACAAATGTAATCAATTCCATTTCTAAAAATAGTCTTGCGAACATCTCTCACTACAAAATAATCGAAAAACCTAAACCCCCAGTCTATTAACTATGAAAAGCACAATATTAAACCTCAATAAAAGAGTTCTTGTAGTGGAGATTCCGAAAGATGTTAAAATTGAACAAACATCTGAAACTAATCTAAAATTGAATGATACAGAAATAATCGGATTAGAAGGTCTTCCATTTGAAGAAGAATTTGATGTGAACTTTATTTGCAAAGGTTCTGAATTATCGGAAGAGATAGCGAAAGGATTAGTTGATAGTAGAAATATTAATTACGAAGATATTTATTTTGACTATAAAGAAGATTGTTGGTTTGATGAATCAATGACCGCTCTTGACTCTTTCATATCAGCGATTGAAGCTAATCAGATGTTTTGGGGAAAGAATCCGAAATCGCATCCAACTGAAATTGAACCTACAAATAGAAATCACTTTGATAAACTGTCAGATGATTTTTTAGAAGCCGAATCCAAAACCTTCCATCCCGAACAAGTAATACTTTTTGAAATACTTTAATTATGAGACGATTTGAAACATTACAAGAAACACAGCAAAGGTTTATTCAAACTAAGACTAAATTGAAAAAGCTTTTAGATATGTGTTTAGAAAAAGAACTGCAATTTAACGTTAATCCGGAAGCTGAAAATCTTAGCATTTATCATATAGACAGGCAAGGTGAATTTACATTTAACTACGACTGTTATTATTTTGGAAATCTAAGCGATTTAAGAAATGGCAATACTATTCCTCTGGATGATGTAATTAAAAAAGTAAAAGCTTATAAATTAAATAAATCTCAATATCCTTCCCTTCACTAATTAAGAAACAAATAACAGTATGGAAAATACAATTGACAATAAAAAGAAATTTTTCGCTCTGTATTGGGGGCAAGATGTCGCCTTAGTAACAAAGGGATCTTATACCCATCCTAAAGACACAAAACACGTTGTTTGCGGGCAGGTCATCAATAGCTTAACATCTTACGTGAAACACAATTATTCATTAGAATTACTGCCTGTTGCATTAATACAAGAAGATGAAGTTGTGGAATGTTTCCGCAAAGGCCTTCAGAGTATAGACTATATGCGTTCAAAAGGATATGCTCTACCTTATATGGATTTATCAGTTGATGATTTGATTTCATACAGATGGATAAAACTTAAAACTGATTAGCTATGAACATAATCTTAAGCTTCACGGACCAATCCAAATCATTCACTTATGGTGTTGAGTATGGAAGATTGTTGGAGCGCTTCGAAAAGGGCGTTGAAGTAATTGAAAATAATAATTTCCCGGTGAGTATAGAAAATAAAGAAATGCTTAGAAATACTTGTAAAGCTTTTGACTACACACCAGTATTTGGAGATAATTATTATAACGAATGGATAGAATTTCGAGCGATAAAAAACAGTAATAAAAATTAGCTATGAGCAACACTAAATTTATAAAGGTCTTCATCACTGAACGATTGCCTAAAAAAGGTGGTAGTATTAATTCCAACCTCGGAGTAATATTCTATAATGACAGATCTAAAAAGTTTGAAGATAATGATTTGCCAAATATTGTTTATCCTTATTATTTCTTAGAGGAAGTTCCCGACCGTGAATCAGAATTGATTGAGATGTTGGAGAAGTGCAAAGAATCACTTGATTGGGTATATGAAAACTGCATTGCACCAGACGCTGAAATGGATGACGAAATTCATCATATCCTTTTCAGAAAACAAGAATTAGAATACTTAATCCAATCAGTAAAACAACCAAAATGAAAGTAAACAGAAGATATTTAGGATTGCGAATCCTTACAGCGCCATTAAAACTAGTATTCACTCTAATATGGTTTATGCTTTATTCCTTAATCCACGTTTACCAATGGGTGATATTTGGAAGTGATGAAGTTGTTTTCGGAAATGACTTTAACCGAAATACAATCAAAGAATTAATTCAAGAAATTGAAAAATCAACAAAAATGAACTGTTCGGAAATCCCGAAAAGTTGAACTAATAATTAAAGAGTAAAGAAATGAAAAAATACACAAAAAAGTTTATTGAATATAAGAATGCTACAACTGTTAAGTTAGAAAATAAAAGAGTTTCTGTAATATCTAAGCCTGATTATGGTTTTCAATTGCAGTTTATTTCGTCTTCTGAGATAGGCGATATAAACGAGCCACGATCAAGGCATAAAATACTTAAAAATAAATTTATAGAAACATCATTAGATCTGAGTGATGAAGCATTAATTTCTTTGAAACTATGTATTGATAGGGAACTTAGTAAAAGAGACTTAAATTTCTTTGAGAAGCATTCAGATATAATTACTAAATGTAAATAAAAACCGAATCTTAATTACGGAAACCCGTAAACAAAACCAAAACCTAATAACTATTTTTGATTATGAGTTTAAAAGATTATAGACCACGAGACTTCGACGAATATTTATTTTTAGGAATATTATTAGCAACACTTGTATTCATAATATATGTATTATTCTGGAGCAGATATGATCTTTTAATCATATTTCCTAACTAAAAGTTCTGCCATTAACTTGATTTGATTTTGGTAATATTCAACCATCAAATCAAGTTCTTCCTGGCTTGTAGCATCAAGGCGCATAGATGTCGATTTTAAGAATTCCAAAGCATTGTCCGCACGTTTTATCATAGCTTCGTTGGAAACGTTCTTGCTTTCATTAACAACTAGACCTTTCTTTTTTATAAAAGATGCTAATTCTTGTAATATACCATTTTCGATATTTTCCTTTTGTTGTTTAGTAAGCATCATAATATTAGAATCTGACACCTTGGTCTTTTAATAAGTAGATTTCTTTATGTAAAATATCTGTCGTCAGTTTTTCATCGTGAACTAAATCATAAGCATATTTTAAATAATCAAATATTTCACTGTCGGCTTCTGCTGCCAGATAAACGTAAAGCTCAGACCTATATTCATTCTCAAAGTATTCCTCATCAAATGTCATCGGATGATCTGCAGCTATTTCCCATTTAGTTCTGAAATAACCATCAAATTCAATATTTTTTTGGACAGCAGCATATTGCAAAAGTCCAATTGCATTCTCAAAAAATAAAGTCGGAATGTCACCGTTGTCTTTCCAGGCTTGTTGAATTAAATTTAGTGTATCTTCTTTTGTCATATCATTCAAAATAAACTGTTCGGAACTTTCTCAGGCTCCAAATTGACATATTCTATATTAGGAGAATAGTTAGGAAACTGAAATTCTTCAATAGGTTTTTGATTAAGAAAATCTATGCCAACTTTTTCATCTAAAGTAATAATCATTCGATTATGAATTTCAGCTTGTACCGGATTAGGCAAAGTGGTGACCAATCCAAATCCTATATTACCATCGGAATAAATATCATAATAAGCAGCAATGTAAAATTGCACTTTATCCTTCCAAAACATTTCATGCTTTGCTTTTATCGGTGTTTTCTTTCCTGGGAGAAATATAGTTTTATGTTCATAATAAGATGATGCCGGAATCAAACATCTGTTATTTTGAATCTTCTTGTAAAAGGAATGGGTCTTTTCTGACTGTAGGTTTTTACCACGTGTTGGTGCATCTGCTTTTTCCTGGACGCCCCAAAAAGTATTTGTGAGAATTATACCATTATGATTTACAATTGTTGGGATAGTTGGTTTAGATGCGATAGTAAAAGCATTTACATTTCCAAGCGTATAATCAGTCGTATCATATTCTTCTGCATCAAAATCTCGCATCGCTTTTCGCAGATCTACGCCTTTAGAATTGAAGTTGTAGCACATAGTCAAATATTTAGAAAATCTAAATTACAAAAATTGTTCTAATCCGGATATTCTTCAAATTTATTTTCCTCTCTTTCCTTATTTTCCCTAATAGTATTTTGAGCCCAATTGTATTCACCCTTCTGATGTCGGCTGCTTTTATTTGGTGGTCTTGCAGGAATTAAAACTTGTTTTAGCCAAAATTTACCAAGCTTTAAACTAAAATAATCTATCGATTGCAATCTTACTTCAAAGACAACCATCTGACTAACTGATAAATTTTCAACATCAAACTTCATACTATCTGTGTAAAAAACATCAATTTCTTGCTTCTTATCTGAAGTTATAAGTCTTATTTGATCTACGTGTTTGGATTTTATTTCGCCAGCAATTTCCATCCTCCAAAGTTGTTAAATTTTCAAACAATGGAAAAATAATTCTTGTTACAAATTTGAACAAAATAAAAGTGAGATGTAAAATTATCGTTTTATTTATTCAAATACCATTCATAAGGAATAAATGGAATTGAGTTCCGAAAAAGTAAGATGTAATCTGGTTCAATTTCATCAATATGGCCGTTCTTGATTCTTGATATCCGTGTTGTATTTATGCCTGTTTTACGGGACAACTCCCCAATAGTCAGTTCATATACATCTAATAGTGCTTCAATCTTTTGCTGTGCAGTATTTGTTTTCTTCTTATATTTTTTAAAACGTTGCTCAAAATATTCCTTCCCATTTTGCCACATTTCGCCTTTGCCATTATACAGCCATTCTATATTGACAGGGTAACGTGCTATTATTTTATTTAAAGTTTCTAAACTTGGAAAATGCTTTCCACTAATATATTCCGGGACTACCTGCGTCCTTAATAATCCACAACGCTTTGCAAATAAATTATTTGTAATACCCAGATGATTAATTAACTTTTCCAGTTGCTTTCCAAATTTATTATTCTCCATTTATTATTATTTATTTGGTTATTATATTATTCTCCTTCATTAGATTTTTAAAATCCAAAATCGCATCATCTATATTATTCAATTTCTCCATTAAAAGGATTTGAACAGCTATCGGTAGTGATTTTTTATATGCAGCACCGGACTCATTGACACCATCTTGTGTATGCGACGGATTCAGCATTATTCCTTTACCGTGCATTATATACTGTTTATTTATTCTTGGAAATACCTGTGATATTAATTCGATTTTATCCTTATCAATATTTTGTAAATTATCAAAATAACCTTCCACAATATTTGTCTCCCTATAGATAGTCTCTAAGTCTAATCCAAGTGCATTGAAAGCCTGGAACAATCTGTCTGCAGAAGTTTCTATCAAAAGAGTTCCTTCCATTCCGTTACTAAGAATATAATTAGCATTAATGTTTGGAAATTTATCTTTCAATTTCGACACCTCTATTTTAGGCCTTTTCTTCCAATTTGAAACAGCTTGAGAGTTAATTCCCAATTCTTTTGCCAGCTCGCTATAGTTTTTTAAGCCAAAAGCTAAATTTATCTCGTTGATTATCTGCTCATTAGTCTTCATAAGTAACAAATTGTGTATTAATATTTCAAAATATGAAACAAATTGTGTAATATTGCAATAGAGTTTAAATCAAATCAATTAAGACGTTTTTAAATAAAAACAAATACTATTGTGTTCAATTCTGAAGCAAAAGTAAACAAAAATGTTTATAAATAATGCAATGCAATGTTAATTAATTTTAAACGATTGTAAATAAATGCATTTGAATATATGAAAATCGGATAATTATGGATGAAAAAAATATAGAAAATAATTCTCATTTACTTCAAAAATCAACAGAAAAACACACATTTTTATGGATTGAACTAATTAAAAAACACATATTTCCATCATTACTTAATGAGATTAAGAAATTAATTCCAAAAATAAGCGGTGATGAGTTAATGACAATTGAACAGGTTTGTAAATTTTTTCAGAAAAGCAAATCTACCATTTGGAAATGGACAAAGGATGAAGTTATTATAGGATATAAAATGAAGGGGACAGTCTATTATAAGAGAAGTGAAATTTACAATACAATAGATAAAAACAAAATTTAACCCTAAGTTATTATTATGAACACATTACAGAAAAAAGATTACCGTTGGGAAACAGACCAAAAGATTGATTACAGAGATTATATAGACAACCTTCCATTTGAAGCCTTCATATTGAAAGTAGTTGCGAAAAGTCCCACAGAAGGCTCCGGCGAAGGATTTATAAATAAAGGAGGAACACTATCTTTTAGAGTAGGGTGCAGCCTGGATTTAGTTTACACCGAGGAAGGCGACAAGCACGGATTTTCATACTCGAAGTCAACAACAGATCTTTTAGAGATTTTGGATTCTAAAGGAAAAACCATTTCTTATTCAGAATCAGAGGATATTATCATTCGGAACTTACTGAATCATAAAATTGTATTCAGCATCAAAAAAGACTTTTAAAAAATAAACCAATTAAAAAAAAATAGATATGTACACTTACAACATTACATGGAACGACAAAGTAAATCCTAAACCTTATAACCAGAGCTGTCACATTCAGGCAGACGATATGGTTTCATTAGGATTAAAGTTCAACCAACTTCATCCAATGGGAATAGTTCTCGGATTAAAACTTAATGATTAATTAATAACACAAAATAAATGAGTACAACCGATATTCAAACCACAGCTAATACCAGCGTTGAAAAACCAGCAAAAAATATTCAGTCGCTTTTACAGAGCGATATGGTAAAAGGCCGGCTTAACGAGATTTTAGGAAAAAAAGCGTCCACTTTCGCCACTTCCGTAATTCAAATTGCCAATAGTAATGATTTATTAAGAAAAGCTGAACCACAATCAGTATTAAACGCAGCATTATTAGCAACTACTTTAGACCTGCCGCTTAATAATTCATTAGGTTTCGCCTATATAGTACCGTTCAACAACAAGCAGGCGAATGGGAGTTATCAAGTAGAAGCGCAATTTCAATTAGGCTACAAGGGATTTCAGCAATTAGCAATTAGAAGCAATCAATACCTGGAATTGGAAGCCAAAGCAGTTTATGAAGGACAAGTAGTACAAGACGAATCTTTCTTAGGGTTTCATTTTGACTGGAAGGCGAAAACATCAGAGAAAGTAGTTGGTTATGCGTCTTATTTCAAACTAAACAGCGGATTTGAAAGCACTTATTATATGTCAATGGAAGATGTTGAGAAACACGCTAAAAAATATTCTCAGACTTACAAGAAAGGATTTGGAAACTGGAAAGACGACTTCGATAAAATGGCAAAAAAAACTGTAATTAAGTTACTTCTTAATTCCGGAAAAGCGCCATTGTCTATCGAGATGCAAAAAGCAGTACAGGCTGACCAAAGTGTAGTGAAAAATTATGATGGCGAAGATACTATTGATGTAGATTATATCGACAATACAGAAGTTACCACAACACAGGTTCCAGATGACGAAAAAGAACTACAAAGATTACGTGACCATTTAGATACAATTCTATCAGAAGAAGAACTGAATGATTTGGAAAGCAGTTTTCCAATGTTACTTCCAGAACAGAAAGTATTGATTGATGAGAAAAGAAAGGCTATCAAGGCGAAACTTAAAACGAAATAATTATGGATGGAATTTTAAATCAACAGGATAGTCACATGTTAGCAAATAGCATAGACCATTTTCAATCAGTCCAACATCAGGTTAAATTAGATTTACTGATTGGAGAAGAGCAAATGATTTATGTTAAAACATTCAATCTTATGCCTTATAAAGATGGTGACCAATGGTGTGTATTGCTTGGAGAAAATTTACAAGAAGGAATTGCAGGATTTGGAGAAACACCATTAAAAGCCATTTTAGATTTCAATACTAATTTCTCTACAAATAAAACCATACAATAATATGGAAGAAACAATAATAAACGTTCAGAATTATTTCATTGAAAAAATTGTTGCTGAAGATTTTAAATCCGTTTCAGAAGAAAAGGACACAGGCTGGACAAAACATAACATAATAGTTGATGAAAAATATACATTTAATTTAAGTTACTTGTCTGATAAAGAATTAGTTTGTTTTCACGGAGGCTTTATTTTAATTGACCAAAATGATGTTAGATTAGTTTCTGCACTTAAAAAATTATCCGCTGACTTTATAATTTCAAATAAAGATTTAAAGATTGAAAAACTTAAATCCGAATTAGAAAAATTACAATCATAATGACTAAAAACCCAGAAGATTTCCGTTTTAGAACACACTATTTGGGAGATTTTGCCACAGAACCTAAGATTAACAACGCCAAGAAGTATGCAGATGCGGTCGAAAGACTGGCCGAGCTGAAGGAAAAGGATGACGCAGGAAAAAGATTAGGTTCTGTACAGGCAAAAGATCTCACAGAATTACCAGCACAGATAGAAATACTAAAAGATTTGAAAGATATTCCAACGCTTTCACAAACAGCACAGAAACGTATCAACAAGTGCAAACGTGAATGGAAATACAACATTACTGAGAACCTGGATAATAAGTATGTTAGTAAAGGATTGATGTGTGAGGAAGATGCAATCTCTCTCAATTCCAAACTGGAAGGCGTGATGATGGTTAAAAATAAACTGAAAGAACAAAACGCCTACATAGCAGGGGAGTGGGATATTGATTGGAACAGCAAAACCTTAGGAAAAGTAATAGACGATACGAAAGTCTCATACAACGCTCAAAGTTTTGATGATACAACATCAGTGAAAAAACCTTATTACTGGCAGGGAACAGGTTATATGTGGCTTACGGATGCGGATTATGCAAGGATAGTTCACGTATTAGTCAACACGCCACCAGAATTAGTAATTGCCGAGCATAACAATATGCTTTACAAGTTAAAACCCAAAGGTCAAGAATTACAAGAGTTTGCGTTTTCAGATGAAGGGACTAAAATCAGAACGCAATACTTCAGAAATCACACCTATACAGACAGCGGATGGATAGAAAATGCAGTTGGTGATGGCTTTGAATTTTTAAAGAAAGGCTATTGGGAGTATTTGGTAGACACACAACTTTTAGATGGTAATTTTCCATTTGTGCCAATACCGGATAACCAAAGACGAAAAGTTTTCCAGTTCAAAAGAAATGAGGACGACATCGCCTACATAGAAAAGAAACTCATCATAGCAAGAGAAGCATTTTTTCGCTCGTTAGATGACGATTCTGAAATGATTTACGACTTAACAAAAGAGGATTTTGAAAATTAATTATAAAAACAAATTACTATGACACACTTATTTTATTTCACAGCATTAATATTTCTAATATATGAAATCCATTTCCTTCTAACATTAAAAAGTCAATATAAAAAAGGCATTGAATTTAATAAATTATCCAAAGAAAATGATGATAAAAAATGGGATGATATGTCGGATGAATATAAAACTAGGATTAAGAATCGGTTGTTTTTAATACCTTTTTTAATTTGGACATTCATTGGTTTATTTACATCACAATGGATAGGTTTTCTGCTTTTTATAGTATTTCAATATGTTATTATTTACCCATTGAATAAGTTGGTCGGGTTTTCACCAATTAGACTTTTAACGACTGGAATAAACACAATTGTGGGAATCCTATTTCCATTATTTATAATCATTAACCATTATCATTTGCACCTTGATACTTATCAGATTTTTATGGATTTATTAAGTAAAATTTTATAATCACTTGGAAATCGGCAGTCGAGTTCTATGCGTAGATGACTCAATCAAACAAGGTCTTAATATTGAAGAGTTTCACAAAGACTATGAGCAATGGATTAAGAAAGGCAACTAGTACACCATTCGTCAGATAAACGATAACAACGGAATTGTGACAAGTGTTCTCTTGGAAGAGATCAAGAATCCAATCCGATACTTCCATTCAATAAATAACTTCCAGGAATCATCTTTTAAAATTGACGGGTTCAGAGAATTAGAAAGTGAGGTTGTTAAAGCGACAACTGAGGAATTATAATTAATAAATTAACAATGAAAACAATTTATAAATACGCAATAAAACCGGAAGAATTAACACAGCTTAATTTACCAATGGGTGCAGAAATATTGACAGTTCAATCTCAAAAAAACAACGTTTGTTTATGGGCCTTAATTGATACGGATATGGATGAACCAGAAGCCAGAACCATAGAAATAATTGCCACGGGAAACCAAATAATTGATTCTGGAAGAAAATACATATCTACATTTCAATTATACGATGGTGACTTAGTTTTTCACGCTTTTGAAAGATTGTAATTAATAAAAATCTCCTACACAAATGCAAGCAATACAATTCATACAAATAAACCCGCAGGATTTCAAAGAAGAAATTATCAATGGTTTTTTAAAAGCGATTGGTAAACCAAAAGATGAAGAGATTCTACTTACTCAACAAGAAGTTGCTGATTTTTATAAAGTATCAAAAGCAACTATCATAAAATGGCAGAAGTCTGGAAAGATAAACGCTTATTCCATAGACAACGAAAGACGCTATAAAAAAAGTGAATTATTGTCGGCTTTAATTTTAATGAAATAGGTCTAAAATAACAATACTAAAAACATTGCAGACTAAATGTAGGCTAATATTAAAAATAAAAAACTCTAAAATACTATGGATAAGCAGATTAGAGTTTTAATAAGTGACCTCGACAGGACTACATTCAATTAAATCATTTATAATCAAATAGAATAAAAACGTTTTAATTAATTGATTCTATGATACTTTAAATACGTTTTAATTAAACCTTATTCAATATCATTAAATCAATTGTCGGCTAAATGTCGGCTTTTATATATCTTTGTTGAAAATTAAAAGATGGCCTCTATTAAATTTCTTCTACAAAGCTCTTCGAATCCAGCGAATATCTATGTGAGGCTAATTGACGGAAGAAAAGTTGATATAAAAACAAAAACAAACTTTATTATAAATCCAGACGAGTGGAGCGCTATCAAACAACGTCCAAAAAACTTAAAGAACGAAGCATCTAAAAACTTAGATTCCAACCTGCAGAATCTCAGAACAAATCTACTCAATTATTACAATAAAAATAATGCCGGGGAGATAAATTTAGCTTGGTTGAAAAACTTCATAAATCCAGAAGATAATAAAATTCCCAAAGATTTAGTCTCCTATTTTGAGTTTTATCTAACCGAGAGGGGGAATGAAATTAGCCATAGAACATCATTAAAGATAAAAGTTGTCCAGAATAAATTAAAGGAGATCGAAAAACAGAAGCGTAAAACTTTTCTGCTTAAAGATATAAACTTAAATTTTAAGAAAGAATTCGAGAAGTACAATAAAGATAATGGGTATTCTCCAAATACTATTCTCAGTAATCTGAAGGAAATAAAATCCATTTGTTATCACGCTAGGAAAAAAGGACTACAAATTAATTCTGAAGTTGAAGATTTTAAAACATCTCAGAAGAAAGCAGAAAGTATATATCTAACATTTAACGAATTGGATAAACTAGAAAAACTCGATCTAAAGGTTGATGACTGGAAAGACGCTCGTGATTGGCTCTTGATTAGCTGCTACACAGCTCAAAGAGTATCCGATTTTATGCGTTTCCAAAAAGAAATGATACGTGTTGAAGGGAATGTAAAGTTGATCGAATTCGAACAAAAGAAAACAGGGAAAATGATGACACTTCCATTGCATAAAAAGGTAATCGAGGTTTTGAATAAAAGGAATGGAGAATTTCCACCAAAAATAGCTGAGCAAAAATATAATGAATTAATCAGGTCGGTTTGTAGAAAGGCGAAAATTGAAGATGTAATCTATAGTGGAAAGATGATAGAGAAAAGAAAAGTGATGGGTAACTATCCAAAATATGAACTGGTTTCTTCTCATATTGGCAGGAGATCTTTTGCGAGCAACTTTTATGGTAAAATACCAACTTCTTTACTAATAAATGCAACTGGACATAGCACGGAGCAAATGTTCCTGGTTTATATAGGCAAAAGCAATTCTGATAAGGCTATACAGTTGAGTGAATACTTCTAATTTGTCCGAAATATAGTAAATTTTTCGGACAAGAATTAAAAAAAATAACCCACTCTCGCAAGCAGGTTAAATATCATTTGTGTTTTTGTATTTGTGTTTTTGCCCTTAAAAGAAATATTCGTTGATTGTTTTTCTGTTTTTATAATAGTTGAATAAAACAAAACCTCGCTGTCCTTTCTGAAAATTAGTCTGCACCCAATTTGAACTTGGAGACAGAGCCGGATAATTATAATATTTGAATAAGTCTGAACTTGAATTATCAAACAAGTATTGATGGCTATCGCCTTTCTCAAAGATAATTTGGTAGCCTTTATTTAGGAGATCAGTGGCGCTTAGGTAACCTACTATTTTATTTATCTGAGCCGGATCTAATTTTGGTTTGAATCCAAACTTCATATGTGTAATATCTTTTCCGTGAGTAGTCACAAAGCAGTAGTTTCCGTTTATTGTATAGTCAAGGAATTTGGTTTGATTGATTACTAAAACCTGACTGTATGCTTTTTCAACGTAAACCTTTAATGCAGAATTTAAACAATAAGAAAAGTCTCCAGAATGATTATCATTATTAATATTGTGAATTTGAATGGTATCAAAGTAGGGTAGTAACGATTCTAATAAAGTAATTTTGAATTTCAAACCCAAATCAAAAGCATCCTGATTGGAAAGATTCTGAACCAAATGATGTCCTCCACGAGTTGTCTGACCATTGAATCCATCGAGGTAATCACCAAGTTCAACAATAATCAAGTGTTTTGATTTCTGGTTATTAATTGTGAATCGTATAATTTCTGTAAGCGTTTTCCAAATATCATCCGTATTCCAGGATAGATTATAAAGGCTATTTCCTTTATCTGAAGCATCCATTCCAATATGCACATCACTTAAAACAAGTCTGTCAAATTCGGCATCGTATTCTTTTGTAGACTTTGTCTTATCAACTTTAATTGGTTTTACATTCTTGAAAGCATTTTCAAAGTCGAAGTTTTTAATATCAAAATTAGAAGGAGAGAAGTTTGGATTCTTAAAATGAAACGAGCCTGTATCTGTCTTTATCCACCCGTATGGAACATCTTTAACACTCAATCCCATATCATCAGCATTTTCCTTTATACCATCTTTTACAAGTGTTCTCGGGTTTGTGGTGCGAAATAAATCAAGCTTACTTAATTTATCTTTAGATACTGAATATTTTGGATTACAGTTTCCTATTTTAGATTTTATTTCAATTCCAAGATATTCTGCTTCTTCCGGCGTTAGCCTTACTCGTATACTCATTTATTGTTTTGTGTGGGCGATTTGTAGTACGAAAGTACGTCCAAGTGGATATTTACTTGTGTTTGCTTAATATTTTTGATTAAATACAGCTTTACTACGGTTCATCCAGCCTGCTAAGAATTTTTTCAAACTTACTAAACTCACATAGAAAGAATCTCTTTTTTGTTTTAAACAAGCTTCAGTAACGTTATTCATTTTTGAAATTGTAACTGCACCAATAATCCCATCTGCCGTTACACCAGCGCAAGATTGCATAATTTTAATTGCCCTTGAAATTCCCACATTATAGGCCATATCAAAATAATAAAGCTTAGTGTCATACGGCATTTTCTCTGCTCGGATAGCTAGATAGAATTTAACAAAAGCAATATATGACGCTTCGTCTCTGGTTGTGTCTTTAAAGTCATTAAAGTCTGTGAATAAGTGACTCCAATTATTCCAGGTAATACCCCATAATGTCCAACCACCTGAGTCTCCGGAAACTTTATGTAGTTTATTTCCTCCTTCCCATTGCATTACAATTGGAAAGATGTTTTCTTTGAAAAAATCAAACTCTGATTGGTAGTTTTTAGCTATCGCTTTATATTCGGCTAGGTTCATATTGCTTAATTATAACCGCAATATAATCCGCTATATAAGGTTTTTAAGTTTTGCTAAAACACCAACATACCATTGGCTTTGTTTTGTTCTCTTCCAAAGTTGCTGAATAAGTATTATGAAGGCGATTCCTCCCAAGAAAATCAAAACATACAGCCACCAATAGTCACGCTTGCTTTCAACCTTCAAAGTCTTATTTTTTCTTAGTTCTTCATTCTCTGTTTTAAGATTGAGATTTTCTTTTGTTTTTTGAGCGAGTTGTAATTCTGTGGTTTTATCGGTTTTGGTTTTCTGCTGTTCGTTGCCGATCTTTGTCTCAGAGTTTGGAAGAACCGGAATCGCAGATTTGTTTCCGTTCTTGTCAGTTATAGTAATTGTAGATTCGGAACATTTGTCCGATGCGAATAGTGGAACAATAGAGATATTCATTTTAGAAATATCATCTACAGTATATTCTGTTGTCTTCGATTTTAAGTCAACATCAGAAGTTGCGGAGTAATTAATTTCTTGTTTCTCTGTAGTCTTGATTTCTTCTTTAACTAAATCTTTCTTTCTGGAGGTTGCACAAGAAAGAAGAATGGTGGTTGCGATTATCGTATGGATTATTTTTCTCATATCAATCTATATATTTTTTCACACCATTTTCATATCGGAACATCCTTATCCTTACAGAATCTTTATTTAAAAGCCTTCCTACCCATTTACGCTTCACCTCTTCCCAATAAATAATTTCATTATCTTGCTTTGTTGCCGAGGACTTTTCTGATGCTTTTGCTAACTTGTAATTCTTAGAAACTTTTATTTTCTTTTCGGCCTTTAGGAAGGCAATTCTTTCCCGGATCTTTTTGAGAAAAGTCATCTGTTTTTGGACTTCTTTCTCCTTAAGATACCTTACGCTATCAATAGTCTTCTGTTCTTTTAATATAATTTCTGCAGTATTTTTTGCTACGAAAGATAATGTGTCCGGGTTTTGGCAAAATACCATCAAAGGCAGGCTAAGTGCTAAAATTTTTAATAATGCTTTCATCTTATAATGTGTTTAGTGTTTTCTCAAGTTCCTTTGTTTTCTTTCTTTGATTTTCAAGCGATTCTAGTTCCAAATGCTTTTTATCTGTAACATATTTTTCAAGATTTTGATAGAAAAGAATATATTTCTGAGTTACTGCGATACAATCATAATTATCTAACTTGTCTTGAATTACAGCAACATCTTTTTCTAACTTGATATTCTTAGTTTTTACGTCCGTAATATCTTTTACATACTTAATTTCTGCACTCACATAACCCACATCCCTTTGCCAAAATGCAATTGCAAATCCACCAGCAAGCAAAAGACCAAATAAAACAACTGCACCTAATGGTTTTGATAGTAGTGTAATAGCTTTTCTCCAAGCCCCGAAAAATAGATCTGTGTATTGTTTTATCATTTTTTAGTATGATTTTTAATGTTTCTAAAATAAATGTAGCTGTCTGCTATATCCTGATGATACAATTATTATGTTTTAACTATTTAATAAACTTTGAATAACCGGTTTAATTATGGTTCCTAATATTGCGTGTCCTGCAGGATACGGATGGACACCATCAGATGCGTAATATGTTAAATTATCTGCCGTTGCTACATCACCCATAATGCTAACCGAAGGATTTCCAAAATCTGCTAAAGCATCATAAAAAGAGGGATTTGTTCTTATAAGATTATTAAGATAATTTCTATATATTTCCCAATTACTTCCAGGGCCACCATTATCAGATGCACTACCTGATGGTAAACAAGTAACAGCGATTACTTTTGCTCCTGCATTTCTTACTGCTGTATAATAATTTTTTAATCTAACAAAATAGGCATCGCATGCTGCATTAGATTGGAGTAAAACATTATCATTTCTCCCTATTAAAAGAGACACAATAGCTTTACCTCCTCCTTTTCTTACTTCTGCAATCCTATCAAGCATATAGGGTAGATCCGCTTCCACAAAATTAAGTGAATGTCCTGATGTTGCTAAATTAAGATGACCTAAAGATTCATTGTTATCAAAGATTTCATCAGACATTCTATATGCATAAGATTTACCTTGAGGTGCTGAATAAGCTGCTGTAATGGAATCTCCTTCTGCTAAATACCAATTTCTTTTCTTTATATCTCCTGTATATGTAAATAGTTTTTTTCTTGCATTTTTTACAGCATGATACCACTCTTCGGGTGTTAACTTTTTATCCCAAATGGTACACATTGCAAGATCACCTACAAAATTACTTGTAGATGGTAATCTTGTTAACAAGGAAAGAGTCTGTATTTTCTTTGAAACATAACCTGTGTTAAATGAAGTTATAACTTCATTTACATAAGTTAAAGCCTGAGTGCTGTCATAAGAAATTCCTAATATTATAAATCCTTGATTAGTTAATTTACCTGTTCCATAGGCTAGCGATCTTGAAAATGAAGGTTCACCATCTACAATAGATAATGATACATCTAGCAAACTAGTCCCCAGAATACCATCGTCTATTGTTGACAAAATAGACTGTGTTGTTGCTGAATTAATTCTTAAGGCAAACAATGCTGTCATAGCAGTCCATTCTTTAGGGACAGGGAATTGTGGTGACTGTAGTGCTAATGGAGTATTAGTTATAAATTCTCCATTTTTTGTAATAGGATTTCTAATCCCATAAGGCTTCATTGCATGCCCGTCATTACCATCATCTATATAATTTGGGATTGTTTCTGATGCAGGATAAAGTTGCAATTCATCAATGTAAAATAATTGAACTCCCATACCAATCTGAGAACCTATAACAAAAAATGTATTTGCACTAGCATTAGTAACTGTACCATTTACACTGATAGTTTGCCAAGTATCTCCAATATCAAAATTTGTTGTGGCTGTTGTTGTGCTAAACCCATATCTTAATTTCTGAGTAACTCCTGATACTGCTGACTTAATCTTAAATCTAAACGTATAATTGCCTACAGGTAACATTCTATTAAAAAATGGTTTATAAAAAGAACTTGAAGTTTCGCCTCCTACTGTGTTAGGAACGGTTACTTTGGCAGCACTAATCAAATAATTTGGACCATCTACATTATGCTGTAATATGCTACCGCCACCAGTAAAGGTTCCTTCCATTGGTAATAAACCACTTGAATTATATATTATATTCTTACTTGGTCCGTGACTAGAATTTTTATTTTTCCAAGTTGCATTAGTTGTTCCTACATCTTTAGAACTAAAGTTGTAAATTGCTGTTAGATCTTCAGGATTTGGTAGTCCATATAAATTGAATATTATTGGTTGGCTCATTTATCTATTGTATACAGTTAAATAATAAATAGTTCCATCAGACGAAGTGAGCGTTGCTTGGCTTCCCTCACCACCATTTAATACTTTAGTTAAATCTAAATCCTTTATTATAACACCTGATCCTGCTGTAAATGTTATAGTTCCAGTACCTGTTTTCATTAGTGTTAATGCAATTGGTGCAGATCCCGATAAACATTCAAAATTTATATTATTTGAACCATTTGCTATCTCTGTTGTTCTCCCATTCATACCAAGCGAATTAGAATCAACTGTATTACTATTAATACTTACAGCTGTGGTAATTTTAATCAATGGAGTCATTGAATCTTTTACTAATTTAGCTGTTGGATATTCATCATTTGTAGGTGTAGTGCTCCAAGAAGATTTTTTATTAGATAGATTTTCTTTATTGGCTAATAATGTTGTTAATGACGAATTAGTAATATAATTTTGACTTGTAACCCAACCTTGATACTGTGTAATTGTATGATATAACGAAAGGTCTACAATTCCTGCAAGTTTATCCCAGCCAGGCGAACCTGTATTATTGTAATTTTCAATCCAAACATAATTATCGCCCGTATCAAGTAAATTCCAAACATCACCAAATTTTCTATCAGTCGTTGGGAGTGATGCGAAATTAGCGACATTACCTTTTGCTGTATATGTGGCGGATAGTTTGCTGTCTATTTCATTTTTATTATAATAGTTTGTTGAAACAAATATCTGAGAAGCATAATTTTTATTGTTTACCCAAGTCTGTATCGAAGTTTCTAATATTGGCAAGTCTGTTTTTAATGAATAAAATTCAGCATCACTAAATTCTGATAATTTTATATAATCAGAGGAACTAATTGTTCCTCTATTTCCCGATGAAGCAGGATAAATAGAAATATTATCATCAATTATATATAAAGGATTTGTAACTCCAATAATTGTCCCCCCACCGCCGGAACCCCCACCTTTTTTAAAAAGTAATGGCGTGAGGACTTCTGATAAATCTTCGTAGTTTGTGTAAACCGTACCATCTACTGTGATGTCTTCTATTTTTTCAGAAAAAAGTAAATCTCCTGTATTAGCTTGTGTAGCTTTTACATAGAAATCAACATTATCTTTATATATCTTTTTTAATTCAAAGATTTTCGCTTTCACCTCAAATTCTGAGTAGTAATCCTTCTTGAACTTGAAGGAGTCTGCGGTGTTTGTTTGTATTGTTATTTTTGCCATTACTTATTTGTGTTTTTATTTAGATAACTTTCATTATTGTACCTATTGCAGTCATATATAAATTTCCAGGTATTAATCCTCCTGCAATTGCAGAAGAACTATCTGGATAATAAGGTAGATTTGAATATATAGAGCTATTAATGGAGGCTAGATTTGCAGTTACACTAATGCCGCTTAATGAAGGTTGTTTAATATTTAGGAAGTAACTATTTTCCACCCCAACTTCTCTGATAGGCGAACTGCCATTTTCATTGTATAAATCAGATATAATAGTTTCTGTTTTTACAAAATTTGAATTACTTATGTTAATGACTTTAGCATTATTAGTATTTAGACTTAGAATTTTATTAAATCTTGCGTGATAAATATTTCCTTTATTAATGATAAGATTTGATCCTTGATAAGAACTATTATCGACGTATCTTATAAACGAATCATTACCTCCAAAGCCAGATGTTTCTTCATCTGATTTTATTTCTTGAATATTTACAAAAGAATTGATAATTTCTAACCTGTGAATTCCAGATTTTGGGTTTTTATTTGTGGTATTATCTAAGGAAAGATAATATGAGTTATGTTCAAGACTTAAAACATCAAAAGATATTGCAGAATTTTCTATTTTTAAAAATGTCTGACTTGATCCCTTTACTTTAAAATAACCCGAAATATTAAATGAACCCACTCCTGAGTTATTTATACCATGCATATAAACTGTAGAAGAAGTATTTGATATAGCTGTTGTTTGTTGGTAGACAGGTGAACCAAATAAGATTACTGGTGATCCTGCATTTATTAATGGGTTATAAACACCACTGTCATTTATTTGATAGGAACCATCAATAGTGAAATTAGTGAAATTGTGCTCCGTGGAAAAATCACTGTTTTGAAAAACTTCAAAATCTGCAATACTTTTAACTGTTTCACTATAAATAGTGATGTTATTAAAGGTTAAATATACTTCACCTATAAAACTTGTTGATATTGCTTTTTGTTTAAGAAATGCTGTTGATACGGGACTTACTGATGCTGAAATAGCCGTACCTTGATAATTAATTGTATAATTGGATTCTGAAGTAATATTTGCAGTATTTACAGAAATCGTATTTTCAAGTAAGGGTACAGCATCTAGATCAGCTTGGGTTACTGTCACATTTGATTGTAGTTTTATTTTTGCGTTTTTATATTGAGGGTTAATAACGCTTCCATTTCCTATTACAGCTTTTAAAGCATTCGTAAATTTGGAATAAGGTTTAGATATAGAACCATTCCCTGTATATGGATAGTTCTCATTCACATCAAACTGTTTGAGATTTTCATCAGCACCCTGAATAATTTCTCCACGTAAAACAGCTTTTCCATCCTCTATTTTTCTTTGGAAATTAATAGTGTCCGATACAATAGGTAGTAACTTTATTTTTTTATCAGTAGAGTCTAATCCGTCATAGATAGGAACACCTACGTCAGAAGAACTTTTACCATCAACTACAGGATAATCCACTGTAGGGATGATTGGATCTTTCATTTTTCGTTTAACGCCTTCTTCATCAACAACTATTAATTCATAATAATACTCAGGCGTGTCACCTGGAACTGTCGTTGCTAAGATGTAGATTGAATCAGGTGTTACAGCCTGATCTTCGTTAGTTATAACTTTTATTCCTTCCCCTTTAGGAAAATGAATCTTTACAAAGTTATCGTCACAATTACAAGGTTCATCGTCGCCATTCTCCGGATCTACACCGCCATCAAATTGCCCCATTGTTTTCCAGCAACCTAATAGCGTATCACATATAAGTTCTCCGCCAAAGACAATATCCTTGATAAAATCTTCCACCAAAACAACCGTCATACATTCGCCACGAATTAGCATTATATAATCCGTTATCTCGGCATTTTTGACGGCATTCTTTATCAGTTCTTTTGTACTTGACATTTCATCTCTGTTTTAGACAAATGTAAAGTCGAGTAGTGCGATTGCCTTTTTTGCTTATTTAGGCGACAAATAAAAAACCACTCGTTTGAGTGGCTTGGTTTTAATTATTTGGTTGTTGTATTTTGTAATTCTGCATCAGCGACATCCAGACATTGTCTGAAAGTACCTTATTCATCATCAATGATTGCATTGCTTTCGGATCTTTTATGAATTCCTTTCCGTACATCCTTATGATAGCTTCAGCTTGAGCATTAGCACTTTGATGTGTTTCATATTTTATATAAAAAATCTTCGGATCACTTTTACCATTAGTCTGAATATCTACATATTTATCAATAACTTTTTTTGCAAGCTCAGCTTTTTTAATTGGTGATATGTTTTTATTATTAATCAGTTTACCTATTTCTAATCCAACAGAAGTTTGTTGAGATAAAATAGGATCTTTGAATTTTAAAATAATTTTATCAGCTTCAAAATCAATTAATTCCTCTTGGGAAGCTATTTTATTAACTGCTTTTCGGTCATCATTAGTTAGCTGACTACTTAATCTTCCAAAGTCAGAAGTTTCTGCAGTTAATCTTTTTTCAAAACCTCCGGAAATAGTTTGTACAAATCCCTTCTTTTCATTGAATCCAGAGTCATAACCAACCATTTTATCAATACTTCCATATGTCATTGCTATAAATGGATTGGTATCTGGCGAAGTAATCATAGCCTCAATTGCAGCTTTGGTTCTGATTGGCGACATTCCAGTTTCTTGTCCCCAAGCTTTATAGAAATCTTCAACTTTTTTATTTTTATAACCTTCGTTTTGTAGAGTGCTTTTATTTATTGAACCATCAAGTTGTTCATCTCTAAAGAAATCATAACCACTTGCATAGGTTGCTAATGCCTTTATGATTGGATTTTTAGTCGCAATCTTTGTCGGATCTGAAATTCCAAACGGGTCAACATTCGCTGAAAATGCTTCTCGAAATTCATCAAACGCATATCCAATGCCTTTTGTTTTTCTGCCAACCTTTGCACGGATAATATCATCAAAAATATTGCTCGCCAAAGTAAAGAATGGTGTCAATGGTTGGGTTACTGCAATCTTGTAAGTTGTATATTCTCTATCTTCATTTTTCTTTCCATTTATAAATTGGATATAACCTCGTTTTTGGAAAGGACTCAACCCATCTTTTATATCAAGGTAAATTTCATCGGCACTTCTTTCGTCGTCATCATCTTTAAAAGCTGAAATCAAAGCCATAGAAATAGCATAACCTAAAGAAGCTGTTGCTGTTGCGCCTTGTAAGAATCTCGCCGTTGTCGCATAAGGTCTTTCCCTCACACTATCTACGGCCACACGTGTTCCCTGTGTCGCTGCATTAATATAGGGAATAACTGATTCTAAAGCCTTCACCGATCTACCGCCTTGATTAAAATCCATTACCTTTCTTGCGCTTACAACGGCTTGCGTGTAAACATTATCTTGCGTTTCTTGATCAAGGTCTGATATGCTTTTAGCACTAAAAGCTTTCAACTGATTCTGAATGGAACGATCAAAAACTGCTACACGGAACATTGTCTCACTATATTGTGAAAGCGATTTCAACGTAGCGATATCAAACCATTTTCCGGCAGTATTTTTTGTCTTGTTGTTAATGCCATCACCTTTATTTACAAGTCTTAATCCCCAATCTGCCAATCTTGCTAATATTGGAGATTCACCCTGTGCATTTAGGAAATCCATTCCACCGCCATATTCAAGATACTTGGAAAGAAGATTATCTTTCTCAGTATTATTATACTTGAAAATCTCTCCAATAGCTTTTGTAGAATCTTTCGCTAACTGAATTAATGATAATGGTGCGATGTTACTATATTCCTCAGAGAACAACATTACAGAAGCGAAATCTCGTGGCGTGTTTACCAAGGCAAATCCTGGATTTCTCCCCGTTGCCATCATTTTTGTAACGGCCGAACCTGAAACTACTGATATTGCTTCCTTCACATCACTATCAGCAAACTTTTTCATCGTATCGTGCCATTGATCATAGAAATCATCCCGCATAAAAAATTCTTTTCTAATCCCATTTTCAAAATAATAAGCTCGCTTCCAACCTTTCGATGGTAATTCTTCATTCAGAAACTTTGGTTTCCCGGAAGGTGTTAATCCTACCATAGGATTTTCCTTTACCATTGTCTGCAACTCGGCAAAATATTTTAAGAATCTCTTGTCCTCAGAAGTTAATTCACTTGCTACTTTGGATTTCAAAGTTTCATATTTTGTTTTGGCTTGTGGGAAATCTTTGTTGATGAAAGTAGAATTTACATTATTCATAAAGAATGATTTGGTTCTGCCTCCAACTGCGGTTGCCAAAAGCAATTGTGCATCATCCATCAAAATTCCCATAGATCCTTCTTCCAAAGATCGTATTTGGTCTTTCGATAAACCTGTAGAATCTCCAAATTTTTCTCCGGATAGCGGTCGTACAGAAATCAACTTTCCATCATTATCATATTCCATATCAAAAAGATGCTCCATAAACTGTCTTGGCTGATAATCGACATCGGCCATACTATCATATTGTTCTTGGTTGATGATGCCGTTCTTTTTCATATCCGACAACAATCCTTTGAACTCTGCAAAATAGTCATCTGCCTTTTTATTCAACTTATCAAATGTAGGTTTACCGATTTCCAGTTCCATTTGCTTTAAAGCATTTTGTGCTGTGTATTGGTTGGAATTATCCGGATGATTGACGGGTTCTAATCCTCTTGATTCACGATTTTGGTCAACAGAAACAATTCTTCTTTGCTGTACAATTGCATTGAAGTTATCTCTGTCTTTATTGGTCATATCCGCAAAGATTTTATCGTAGATTTTTTCCCATCTCGCCTTTGCGCTGGCAGATGCACCACCGTAAGAAATCATTCTGTTATAAGTCGCTTTTGCATTGATGTTTTTAAGGATCGTTTTTGGAAGATATTGTCTGTCCGAAACCTCTCTTATAAATCCTCGTTTGATATTTTGGATAACTTCTTTTAGTTTAGGAAATTTGTACAAAGCGTCTTTAACTTGCTGTTGTCTCTCTTTTACTTTTTTATAAGCGTTGTCATCTGGTTTAGTTTTACTCACTTCACGGTCATAGACTTTTCTCGCTAAATCTTTTGCACGAGGCGATTCGTATTTTTTAGGATTGATGTCATAGATTTCCTGCAAAGTTTTTCCATCAGCAAATCCATCTTTTACTTCCTGCGTGATTTTCTCAGTATATTTCACATCATTTTCCAATTGCTTTTGATATTCGTAAGCATTGGTTTTATTGTAAAGTTCTATGAAATTATCCAAAGCTTTTTGAGTATTATTAGCATTTAGGATATTGGCCGTCGCTTTGATAAGTCGATTAGCTTCTGATGGTGTGAGGCTTCTTTTTATCTTATCCGATGTTATCAAATTCACAATATCATTATAAGCCTGCTTCTGTATATTTCTTATTTTCGCAATTCTTTCCCGGCTTTCGGCTTTGGATCCAAATTTTATTTTTTGAATTTCTTCAACGTACTTAGCTTTTATCTCAGCAATTTTTTCTTTAGCAACTTGCTTTAAATCTTTGATAGCTTCTTTGCTGGATTCTTTTTCTTTCGCTAATTTTACCTTATCTATTTCCTTTGCCAATTCCGTTCTGGATTGTTCGTTTTGAATAAGAGTTGCTACAATATTATTCTCGGAGAAAAGATTTTGAGTATTAATTTCCTGTTTCTTAGCTGCGGATAAATTTTTGTACCAGTTGCTTTCTTTCAGTTTATTTACGCCAGATTCTAATCCATTTGTCTGGATTTCTTCAATAACCTCATTTATAGTTTTTGCGGGAATTAGATTGTTTGAATTTACAATATTGTAATTGATGCTAGTATTTCCGTCAGCATTCACTTCCGCAGCAATCGCCTTGCCTCCCAACAAATCACCAACTACACTCTCTGTAAATACTTTTAAAGTAGTTTCTGGATTCGCTTTGATGTTAAAATAGTTTCCAATTCGTGAGAAAACATTCTTAATCCAGTCGGACAACTCTTTCATTTTCCCTCTTGGATTGTTGTTTCTCCATTCCCCGTAGTTTCCTATGTGGGTGTTAAGTGCTTCACTCCATATTTGTTCATATGATAGAGTAGAGTAGTTGCCGTCGGATTTCAGTTGGGTGTAGAGTTCTTTTCCTGTTTTTGTATTTTGGAATAAGGCGACACCTTTCTTCCACGCATTCGGCATTACTTGCTCCCAAAGGTGCGAGAACTCGTGAATAGCAGTATTGGCGTTTAGCTTTTCTGGATTGATGTAGATTGTGCCATCAGGAAGTTTTGCACCGTAGATTTCTCCATTGACGGTACGCATAAATTGTACATCTTGTTCTGAAGATGCTTCATTTACCTTTTGTTGTCTGTCACCTTCAATCTTTTTATCATACTGATAAACTGCTAAACCTCTTTTATTTAGTTCACTTAAAAATTTATCGCTAATACCTTTTGGAACAACTGCCGCTTTAAACTCTCTTAATGCAACTGCTCTTTGTGGTTTTGCTTCAAAATATTCTGTTGGTGCGTTTTTGAGTTTTAAAATGTACTCTTTTATTGTATTTAATTGTTCTTCAGAAAGATTTTCGAATGTTTCATTAAGAGCATTTTTTTTGCCTCCTGCAAATTCTCCAATTGATGCTGCTGCCTCATCAAAATAACTAAAAGAATTTTTGTCGTATCTATAATTGTCTTTAATATTTACAAGTAAATCTGATAGTTCATCTTGTGTTTCGTCTTTAAGGTTTTCAATTTCTTTTTTTGAAACAATTTTATTTCTATCTTTTTTAATATCTTCCAAGTTTTTAAACTGCTTAGATGCACTAGCTCTAATATTACCTGCTCCGTAAGTAAAATTCTCTCCGTTTTTTATTTTTCCTTTTAGAATTTTTACGACATTTTCTAGATTATGAGGAATGTATTTTCGGTAGCCAGATGGAGTATAGCCATTAAATATTTTATCTTCAATATTATATTTAGCTGTTTTCTCTTCTACCCAATCTTGCAGTGCCTGTTCTGCTCCATCCGTATTATAAAAATATTCGCTAGCCCCATTCCCATATTTAGAATCTGGAAATTTAATATTATTATCTACCATGTAAGCTGTCATAATTTGACTGCTTCGCATTTCATTTAGTGCATCTTCTACATCTAAATAAGTGAATTTTGATTTTTCATCTTGGTTAGCTAAATCAAGTATTTCTTTTTCAAATTTTGTTTGATCTGAAATTGATTTAAAACTTTTTTCAGAACGTGGATATCTTGGTGAATATACATCTGTATCAAAAACTTTATTAGTTGGCTGTTTAGGATCTGCTAGATATGTATCTCCAATTAGGGTTATTTCACCAAAAGAAGTGAGTGGATTATTTGCACTTGTAATAGCTAAACTTGGTACAGGTAGCCCTCCTATATTAAGAGCATTTGCTAATCCTCTTTCAGATATGTTATGTATAACAATTAACGGTTTCGGATTTTGTATTTGAAACTGAGAATCAAAATTAACATTTAGTCCCAAAGCTTTCGCCTTAGTAGAAAACGCATTCCAATCCGTAGTAATATTCAGATTTTTAAATGCTTTGGCGAATGGTTTTTTAAGTTGTTCTATTAAGGCATCAAATGCCTGTTTGGTTATTTGGGCATATCGCTCGTTTGTTTGTTGCCTTTGGACTGTTCCGTTTGTGCCTGTTTTATTTCCAGCATTCGGATTGCTTTCTCTTTGTCCGTTAGATGGTTCGGTTGCAGTTTCGTCCCCATTTTCTTCATCTGATCTATTATATTCATATTCTGATATTTGTTGTTCTAAAGGTAAGGAATTAAACGAACTGTCATATTCAATAACTAATTTATTTCTTTCTACATTATCAAGTCTTTCATATTCCGCTAAAGCTTTTTGTTTTTGAGATTCCGTAGATTCTATTGTTTTGGCGACGGATGGATTTAGTTTATCCAAAAGATATTTCGAAGGCCTTTCACCAGTCAGTTTAATAAATTTCGCTTCTGCTTTGGTGTACGTCGGATTATTTGGTCGTTCAGCTTTTGTTGGGTCGCCAGGAAACTCCATTATAAAATCAACAATATCCTGCGGAGTAATCGCCTCTGATGAATAATCCTGATTGAACATTTCTGAAGCTTCCTGAGCAATGACATCAATACCTTTTCCTCCTTTCTGTGGTGGAAAGTAAGTTCGGGCAATTGGATCTGTAATATTATTCACATCACCAAATCTGATAAAACTATCACGGTTTACATTCTTGCCAATGACTTGTGCAATAACCCATTTTTTTGAGCCTACAACATCACCTTTATCAAACTTCGGTGTAGTCATCAGAACCTGAGCAATCTCTTTTGGATTTTCAGATTTTTCCAAAACTTCTGCAGTATAATCTGCTTCGGTCATTCCATCTTGAATTTCTACTTTTGATTCTGGATATTCTTTTTGATTGATGACTTCGGCAACATATTCTGCTTTTGTCTTATAGCTTTTAGGATTTACTTCTTTTCCGTTTTTATCTAAGAGTTGGAAAGTTGTATTTCCTGATTGATCTTTATTTTCTTGGATGTTATATTTTCCATTTGATGATGGAATTTTTACCGCATCAGTGTTATTTGTTACCGCATCATTTCCTTTACTTGTGTCGGTGTTAACGGCTGTAGATATTCCTTCTGTATTAGTTTTCCCTTGCTGTTGAGTTTCTGATAACCTTTCAGTCCCAAGTTGAGCGTTTCCATCATTAATAGGATTATTTCTCGTTGTTTCGGTGTTGCCATTTTGTAATAATTTTAGTTTCTCTAAATTATTTTTAGTTAATTCTTCCTCACTAATTTCAGTTTCCGGAGTAGGGTTTGGCGCATCATTTACTGCATCATTTACGGTATTTGTAGGATTTAAGATTCGATTAAAATAATTATCTGTGAAATTTTTACCGTCTGCCTTTTGATCGGGTGCAGGCGATAATTTAATGCCTTGTTTTGTTAAGTGATCGTACATTGCAGAAGCAAGTCCTTTTCTTCTGTACTCCGGCTGAACGCTGGTAGATTCCGAAGAAATAGTACCGTCTTTTTTCTGAGTGAAATTAGACATCCCAATTACCTTATCCCCATCCTGAACAGTAACCATTATACCGTTGGCTGGGTCTTTTCCATACTGATTAATAGTATAGTTTTTACCTTCTTTATCTGTGTAGGTTGAGTTTTCTAAATTTTGGGAATTCGGTTGCGTTTCTGCAACATTAGTTTCGGCTTGAACTGCTTCTGATTCCTGTGGGGATTGTGGATTTTCTTCATTTGTAGATGTGGTTTCGGTTGTAATTAAATCTTCTCCGATTTTTGCGTTAAGATCATATTTTTTATTCTTTGTATTTTCTAAACCTGATTTTAAAATATCATCGACGCTTTTGTTCACTTCATCAAGTTGAGCTTGTATGACACCGTTTACGGCAGAATCACCATTTTCTTTTATTTTTTCTTTTAGTGCTTCTGCCTGCTGTAATTTTATTACAACATCTGCCGTCTGCGAAACGCTTAAAGAAACACCATCTGGAATTTGACTGGTGTATTTTTCAACTTCTTTAATTTGATTAAGCATTGTTCCGGCCTTTTCAAATGTGTAACCTATCAATGATTGGTCTGATAAGTCATAAAGCATTTTTTTAGCTTCCGGAATCTGCGAGGCAACGATTGCTTTTTCCAGATTATTCATTCCGGATGTTCTTATTTTCCCTCTGCCTAGAGCGTTGAAGGCATTAAGTATAAATGTATAGCCACTCGTCTGCTCTCCGATTGCGAAATAATCATCAATAGAACTCGCTGTAAATTTATCCTTACCATCATTATCTTTTTCGTTGATAGAATTGAATCCTTCATTTACAACATCCTGTACTACTTGTTCAGAGAATTCCTGTGTATTTTCGCCAATAGCAGTTTTTGCATATTTTTTTAGAAAGTCAGTAACGATCAATCTTCCTTCCTCTATTTTATTCTGAGAAAGAAGTTTAAAAAGACTCTTATTTGTTGAGCTGTATTCTTTAAAGAAAATATTATCGGGACTTACTCTTGTCATTAAACCAGTAGCAGCACTTTGGAAAACAGTATATGCAAATGCTTGTGTAGGCGACAAACCAGCTTCTTGCGCTGTCTGCATATTTTGTCTTGCAGTAATGTAAGACCACGCTAAGGCAGATGATTTATTGTAAGATTGCGCCGCTTCAGCACCATTATACAATGCTTTGGTAAGAATATTTTCTTTACCTAATGTTTGCGCCGATTTATTACCCCATCCCAAAAGTTTTGATGAAGTGCCTGCTTTTACAACATTTGCTATTCCGTCTGCCGCCATCATAGTAGCAGTCATATTAACTATGGTTCCGGAAATGGAAGCAATATTTCTATCCTGATAAGTTTCTGTTTTTTTTAATCCGGATATTCCATCATAAGTTAGTTTCTCATTGAGTTTTAAATCTCCACTTTTATCCTTATCATAAACAAAACCAAATCTCTCTTCGTATTCTTTTCCTGTTTTCTCATCTTTGTAAACATTCACCGTGTCGCTCCATCCTGACTGCAAGACATTGAAAGGATTTTGTACTTCAGCGTTTATAGTTTCGTTGAGTTGTGTTGTTGTTTTTGATATAGGCGATGCCAAGGCAAAAGGTGCAAGTACAACATCGGCCGCTACTTTAAAAATTCCTGTACCAATAGCTTTTGAAGTATAAGAAATCGTATCTGTGAATTCAGAATTTTCGTAACCTGCATATTCTCTTGCGGCATCCATCTTTTTTTTCTCAGTAACATCAAAATCTTGGTTAATAGAAATCTCATCTTGATTTACTTTTTTAAAAAGCGCAATCTCTTCATTTATTTTTGCAATGGAAGTATTATTTCTAAGTTCACGCAATCTTTGTAATTCTGCTACATCTTTCTTTTTTACAGCATCATTGATAAGAATTTTATTACTCTCATCCCTATTTTTTAAAACAACACTATAATCTGAAAGATTCTGTTTTTTCCAATTAAAAAAGTCATCCAAAATTCTTCTTCTGCCATTTGCTTTTCCGGATTCCAATTCAAAGTTATAATCACCTACTTCACCAAATTTATTATAGCCTCGATCATTAAGATAATCAGAAAAATCTTGCGAGTAATTTGTTAAAACTTTATTCCATCCTTGAACTTCAGATTGTGTTAATGCTGCATCTTCTTTCGCTTTTCCTTCAAACTGATCATTTACAAATTTCCCACGTTGTAGGATGCTGTTAATATATTGTTTAGCCGTATTGGATTTTGATTGATTATCATCAGCAATAGTCTGGTTTGCTAAGGCGACGGCTTGATCTTCGGGATTGCCTTGCTTGATGTAATCTTGTAATAAATTTTGATACTTGGCTTCCTGGAACTCATCACGGGTCAATACACCGTTTTGTTGGATGTATTCTTCGCCGAGGACAGATTCTTGCTGTTCCTTCAATCTATTTTCTGCTTCCGCACCTTGTAAGATGGGAGCTATAGACTTGTTGGTTGCATCACGTTGATCATAAGCATCTGGTTTTTTATAACCTAATAATTCCTGAATAGGATTTTGACCTACTTCATTAACTTGAAATTGAGGTCTTCCATTCTTTTCATCAGGGAGTATTTTTCCCCAACCATTAGATTGCCAATTTTGATATTGAGATAATTCCTGTTCTTTTGTAATTAAACCGCCAATAGAATTTTCGCCTTCAAATGCGCCGGAAGTAATTACTTCTAATTTTATATCTTTTAGCTTTTTATAATCTATGGTATCAAGAACTTCATTAGGCTGTAATTGCAGAAAATCATCATTTGTGGTTTGTGGTTTTTCCTCTTCATCTACACCTAATAATTTCTTTGGACTAATAGTTTGAGTGGTTTTGGGTACAATGGCATTAACCTGATTTGTATTAGATAAATCAGGTTGAATATTGGTAATAGGTAATTGTGTATTAGAACTTTCTAAACCAGAAGATACCGTTTCTGTCGAAGGCGATTCCAACAAAGTATTGCTTGCCGTAGAATCCAATCCCAAAGAATTGTCTGCTTGTGCTTGAAGTATCGATTTTTCCTGCGCTTGATTCAAATCCAACTCGTTGCTTATCGGAAGCGAGGTCATCATCGACGAAGGTGTAGTATTCTCCACTATGAGGTTCTCGGGTAAGGTCTTTTTTTTTTCAGAATCAGTCTCAGTAGGGAGCATTGATTCAAATTCTTTAAATGATTTGTAATCCTCAAAAGAAGCTTCTCCGCCGTCGCTTAAGTATTTCTGATATTCTAATTCTTCGTTCATATTTCGTGTAGTTCTTTTTATTGATTTTCTCCTTGATTATCTAAAAGGCCTTGATATAATGTGTTTTCAAAATCTTTCTTCATATTTTCCTCAGTGGCTTTCGCTTTAATATTTACTGATGTTAATTCATACTCTTTTGATTTTTCGTTCTTCTTTGGTACTATTTTCTGACGAGTTCCGTATTTGATAACCGGAAGGGTAGAAGCCTTAAAGTTTAATTCACTGAAAAACTTAACAGGATCTTTAATTTTAGCAGATGTCATTGCGGTTAATGGATTACTGATTGGCTCGTAAACAATATTGCCGTCCTTCGCAAAACCGCCGATATAATACCTGTTTGTAACCTTGCCATCTCTTCCTTCAACTGGATGTGCTGAAATAAAATTCGTTGTCCCTGCGAGATTTACCGAAGCTGTTTTCCCGGTATAATAGCCTTGGTAACTTCCGTCTGGGTTATATGTTCTGATAATGGATGTTTCTGCAGTTGGCACGGCTAACTGCTGTTCTTTTTCCAGCATCTTTTGAATCTGAACTTTGGTTTTTTTATTGTTTAGATTTTGACCTTCAAGTTGTGCTGCAGTGTATTTATCAATAGTGGATTTTTCTTCTTTTACAAAACCATCCATTCTGTCAACATAGGCTTGCTTCACTTTATCCCAATCCTCCTTACTTTTAATAGGTTTATTATTGAGGACATCATAAGAGAACTGTTTTAAGTATTGGTCATCATTATTTAAATTGTATTCTCCAAACCTCGTATCGAAACTTTTCTTAGCTGCTTCCGGATTAAATTTTAATGTTTTGGTTGTTCTATTTCCACCAATGCCATTCTCAGTTTCAATACTCATAGTTACTGCCTCGGTCTTCATCTGGTCGATAAGCCCGTCTTTTTTATTAACCAATTCTTCGGTATAAGGATTTAAAACAGCCTGAGTAGCTTCGTTAAAGTTTTTTTCAATAGTTTCATTAGAATCTGGATCAAGAAATTTTACAGTTGGTCTTCCATTTACATCGAAACCATAAGTGACAGCATTAGCTTTTACAGCTCGCATAATCTTCAGGCCGTCGTCACCTCTCCAAATTTTACTTGTATCTGTATTAAGCTTATCAGTAAATAATTTGACTTGAACCGGATCACCAAGGAATGTTTTTAATTCCATGTATCCCTTTTGTTTCTCTAATGCCTTTTGAGAATATTGTTGTTTTAAAGTATTGGAAACACTTGGATCTTGAGTTATTCGTTTTGCTTCAGCAACTGCATCAAACGTTTCGTTAAACGCTTTATTATCAAAATCTTGGAACATAGAAACTGTTTGAATAGGTTCAATCTTAATATCTTTGATTGCATCGTAATAAGTTTTACCTTGATCTTGAGCTAATTTAAGTTTAGCAGCATCTCTTGCTTTTCCTTCTTTAATAAGTCTATCAATGCCTAAACTGATAAAATCAACAGTATTATCCTGATCTTCTTTTCGATAATTCAGTTCTTTATATGCTGCGAAATTTCCTTGTGGTGTTCCTGCCATTATTAGAATAATTTTTTATAGCCAAGCTGAGGCATAGTAAAACTGTTGAAATTATTATTGAAATTCAGTTTTGGAATACGAGTTACTTGCGCACCTGGTAAAACTTGACCCGGAGCAATCTGAGCATCTTGATACGCATTCCCTTGTCCGAAGAATCCATTGCCATCAGCCATCGATTGTAATCCTAATGAAGCAACATTCGTTAATCCATTAGTGATTCCTCCAACCAAAGCATTTTTTGATTGTGCTGCTTGTGCATTAGCTAAATCGAGCTGAGTTCCTAAACCTGCCAAATCTGCATTATCTCTCTGCTCTTGCATATTCATAATACCTAATTGTCCTTGAGCTTGTATTTGATCAATCCTTGCCTGCTGTTCATCAAGACCTGCAGCAATCTGTGCTTCCTGAGAATTTTGTTGAGCAACGAGATTCGGAAGTAACCCTGCAATAGCACGACTTCCACCCATAGCTGCGAGGTTTCCATAAGTGGCCATTGTTCTAGCAATATCCTCACGTTGTCTGTCTGCTCCTAAAGTTGAAACTTGTAATCCATTTGCTGGGTTTACGAGATCCTGACGTTTAAATCCATTGATATTTTTTTGAGTCGCCTCTCTTGCTTTCTTTGCGTTTGATGCCGCTATTGCACCCGTTGTTGCGGTAACTGCTAATCCTATTAATGGTACTGCTACTGGCATATTCTTATTTGTAATTTATTAGTTCACTGCACTGGTTGCTGGTTTCACGAAAACCTAATTCCTTAAAATCATTTACCAAACCTTTGTTTTCCGTCCACGTTGAGATGTATTTGAATCCCAATTCCAGTCTTGCGTATTCATCAAGGCTTTTACAAAATCTCTTTCGTGTATCTTTTGGTAATTTTTTAGCAAGGGGATTTCTGGTAATGAATCCCAACATTGCCATTTCGGAAGGACTTGTCCATACAAAACCCACAAAGACAGGGTTTGACTCTTCATCTAAAAGAACCAATCCTTTGTCTGGGTACATACCAATAGGTAATGCTTGGAGTCGCCAACCTGCTAACCATTCATTCGCCATATCTGCATCTCCGTTTTGTAAAACTCGTGTGATAAACATTTAGTGCTTGTTTACCTCAAAAGTAATATAGGGTAGTGCGTTTGCCGTTTTTGCTTAAATATTTAGGGTACTGTAAAACTGATTAAAATTATTTGTATCTTGGTTTTACAAAAAATTAATCATTATGGCACCAAATAGAGACGCAGGTTCAGGAAAGTATGTATCAAAGGAATACGCTAAGAATAATCCTAAGACTACAGTTAAAGAAACTGATAAAAAGAAAACTACTTCGAAACCTCCAAAGAAGAAATAAGGTCAATTCTTTTTCTCAAACATCCTTTTGGTATTCTATGAAGGCCGGAGTATTGATCTGCTGACAGATTAAGTTCATTGAGCTGATTTGCAAGTACTATAAACATATCGGTTTCTTTTATTACAAATCCGGTTTGTTTTACTGTAAAGCATTCATCGTCAAGGATTCCAGTCATTTCATCTTCAGTATGCCATTTTTCAGGAACTGAATAAGCATCTTCCCATTCGATATAAACTAGTGGGTATTTTTCGTTGTTTTCCATATATTTTTATTAGGATGGTGTACCCGGTATGAATATCGTCGAAACCGATGTAATATAGTACGGTTCACTTCCTGATTTAGTTAAAGTGACTTCCATATTTTCACCACGAATTGGAACTCCGTTTGGTCTAAAATCGCCTACTTGCCCTTTCTGTACGCCAACAAAATCACCTACACTTAACCCTGTTATTGAGGCGACTGTTATAGTTTTACCAAAAATATTAGCGATAGGAATTGTTACACTTCCGGATTCATTAATGATACTATCATTTGAGGTGACTTGATTAGAAATAGGGCTGTTAAAAACTAATTGATTACCATTGATTGCTTGTATTCTACCAATCCCGACAACGCCTAATTTAGTGGAAGAATCTCTGAAAATTTCGGTGTAATAGTAGCTTTCTCGTTTATCATAAACATTCTCGGAAAATTTGGTAGCAGTAAGATTTGTTTTAACTTCGGTGTTCCAGGCTGTATTGCTTTGAATATACATCGAATTGTAAATTTTATCCGTCACCATTTCAGGATTAACGACAAATTTTACTTTTGCGGAAAAATTACCTTGGCCAGCGAAATTATTATATTGCTCTGTAACTTCATCTTCGTACAAAACGCCTTGATATGTTGTAAATATTTTACCAAGCATTCCAAGTTTTGAATCAAATCCGTGGTTGTAATAATGAGAAAATCCTTTTTGTTCAAAATTAAAAACGACTGCTTCATTATGATCCAAACCTAAAATATAATCTCCAAATCTATAATCATAGGTTGCAGGGAAGTTTTGATGAGACATAGTAATATCTACGCCTTCTTGTAAGAATGCTGTTTCTGTACTATTAAGTTCCGTTATCTCCTTGTCCGCAGTGGCTAATATTCTCGTTCGTTTAGCATCAACCCAATGGATCAAATTGTTTGCATAAACTACACTCTCTGGATGCTGACAGCCGTACTTGTATGGAAGTTCGTAATATCCACCAAGAACTTCATCTGATAGTGCAACGTTCTCATTTCCTTGCATATCGGCAATTATAGATTTACCATAATATTGATTGATGACTTTGTCAAGACAGAATACTTTTATATTTCCATCTGTTGAAATAATTTTTGTGATTTCTCCGTGTTCTGGTGGAAGCGATTTCCAATTAATAGTTATTGGATTGAATAGTGGTAATTCATTTATTTTTAATTCTTGATTGTATAATCCGGAATACGTAATGTCATTTTTTCTCCATAGTTCATTGTAGCCAATTGGAGTTGATAAGTTTGGCCTGAATCTTTGTGATAATGCACGACCGTTGAAGTCATCTTTAATTTTAAAAGATTCCATGCCATTTCCCCAAGCTATTCCATTGAAGAATCCTGTATCATGGTAACCATCAATTCCAGCACCTGTGTGCTGATTATTTACTATATCAAAAGTATTATTAGCTTCATAATAAAAAGTATCGATGACATCTTTATTTAATGTTCTGATAAATTGGGCAGCATTACCTCTTATAACAAAAATTGAAGCTATAATTTCATACCTGCATTGTTCCGTTCCGTCTAAACCATACTCTGCCTTTAGTTTTGACAGTAGGAAATTGTTTCCAATAAATGAAATTGAAGTAGTTGTGTTAGAGTAATCGTAAAAAAGAACATCTATTTTATCAGCGATAGCATCATATATATTATTATAATCTTGATCTATAATTATTGTTTGTTCAAATGTGTAATTTATATCTAAAGTATTAACTAATGCATTTTTAATCTTTGATGTAATATTTATAGTTATTCTATCATTAACATATAAATTCCCAAATATTTTTTGCCCTGGAATGGAATCATTTATCTCTACTTCCGTTGTTAAAACATTTACATCTACTGAATCAATATCAGCTAATGCAACTTTCAGTTTTACACCACTTTCTCCAGAATTTTGTTTTATATCTAAATTTTTTGCGCCTTCAACAATGGCATATGTTCCATCAACACCTAAAGGAATATCAATATTTTTAATGAATTGCACGTCATTGACCGTCATTTCTTCATATTGAGTTATTGAAGATGCTGTCAAAAAAAACTTATCATCTTTCTTTAGCTTGTTTAAATTGTCATTATCGAGAAGGATATATAATTTATCATTAAATTTACGAACCAATCCTGAAAATATATTTTCGTAATTTAATTTTTGTGACATTACTACCCACTTAAATTTAACAGCCCATTCCGGAGGTTTTTGGGTAGAATTTATTTTAGCTTTAATACTATTCATAAATGTCCTCTTCTCAAAGGGAACATAGATTTCATTCTTAGTGTCATCGTTGTTGCCTAATACAGTAGTACATTCGTTGTATTCGTCATAATATACAATACCTAACTTGTAATTGAATAGTGATACTGTAGTTCTTTTTGTGCCTTCAAAATCATTAATCTCAATGGAGTCTAATCTATATTCCATGTCGATATTGACATTATTCCCATCCTTATCCTTCAGATCATAATTTTCTTTGTAATTAGCAAAGAAAAGGCGACTTCCAATATAGTCTTGTGCTTTCGGGTATTTTGGAATATTACTATAAAGTAAATCTAGTACATTAGGGGGCATGAGTGTGTAATTGCTTGAAAAGTTATACTTTACTTCAATTATAGAGTTATCTTGGATGTTCAGTTTATCCTTATCAGCGGTATAAATAATATATCCATTATTAGTATCGTGTTCTCTGGCAATCACTTCAACACCAACAACTCTTTCGTCACCGGAGTTTATCGATAGTTTTACACCGCTTAGTTTATTTACCATTGATGTGTTCTCCCTTTTATCATTGGTGTTCATAGATTGGCCTTTCTCAATAAAAGCAGGATCTGAATAAAATGACAATACGGAATAGCTTGAATCTGCATATTTGTATCGATAGGCGAAACTTACAAATCTATTCCTAAGATCTTCTTTACTATTATTTACATATTCATCCAAGATTACAGGAGCCTTCTCAGGTGGTTTTTTATTGATAATAACATCAGATAGAGTAAAGCTTGTTAAATAGCTCTTTGTTAAGTCAACACTTCTTGGTCTTTCCCAAAACTCACTTGAAAAAACCAGAAAATTGCCAATTTGATTAACGCTATTGAGATAGTATCTTTTAGTTTTAGGTAAATTATTTTGCCATATGAATAAATCAAATCTCAAATGAATATAATCCTGGATAATCACCCTTGAAAGTCTCGTAACAACATCTGTCTCAATAATTTTTGAAAACCCATCAGCACGTGCAAGAAAATTATACAACTTATTATTATCGCCTTGGAACATCCTTACAGAAACCATTGTCCCATTTTCAGAATAATCAGCAATCTGTTCACTCCCCTTGATAAATCTAAGCGTACCGTTTTCTCCGTAACCAGTCGGGCGCATATTAAGGAGATAGCTGTATGATTTATTATCAAGAAAAGAATAGTTGGTGTCACTATCCATTCTTGGGATTGCAAATATATTGGTTACTTTCTCCATTCTGATTAATGCATAAACAATGTCTTATACAGATCATTGGTAGTTAGGGGATTTCTATTCGATGCTTCTAATTTTTTTAGATTCTTATATTTTTGATAGAAATATTGTGAGGTTTGTAATGTCTTTGCGTCGCCTTCTAATAATTTGAATTTTATAAAATATTCCAGTGCCATTGCATAATTCTCCGGAACTTGAATCAGACATTCTTCTACGCCAACTGTTTGGTTTGAAACAAATTCAATCACAACCGCAACATCTTCCAAATCGGAACTAAATTCGATAAAATCCTGATTATCTTTTACCCAAGAGTTTCGGTGCTTCATTATATCGTGAACCATTTGTTCAACTTCTGGCACACAGCATTTTCCAGTTCCCTTACATTCCGTACAACTTGTATCTTGACAACCGCCGCCGTCTTCATTACACGAAATACAATCTTGTGTTAAAGGTTGATTATCGCAGTCTGTTAACAATGTTCCGTCGCAATCAACTAAATAACTTAGTAATTCGGATGGAATTTTGTTGTTTCTGTCAATCTCAATAGTTCGGCCGTCGCAGTTTAAAATGTATGCTCGGATAAATCTTTCAAATCCTTCTGGCTTATAAAGGCGACAACTACTCGGAACTACGACTTCCATCCCTTTAATATGCATTCCGAAAGTCAGATTGAGATTTTGCATCCCAATTTTAGCGTATCTGTTAGCCATATATCTTGGTTTCCCGAAGAACAGACTTCCTACTGTTTGAGATTCTAAACTGATAATATCCACAACTGATTGGAGGTTGGTCATACTTTCTAAATATTAAGCAAAAAGGCCATGGCGCAGTTGCGAGGTTACATTTGTTTTCAAAGATATATATGAACGCACACAAAAACCTTTTTGCTAAAAGCAACCTCACAAAGTCAGTAAGGTTTATAACAGCTTTAAAAATTACCGCTAAGAAATTCTGTAATGGAAACTATAATGCTTCCGCAATCTTATTTGCTATTATGGGAGATTTTGAAAGCGCAAACAAGAGTATGTCGGGTTACCAACGAAATGCAGTGGCAGATATAGCCTTCTCAGAAAGTAAATGCGAATTACTTCGGCAATTTTTCACAGAGATCTATAATAATGATGAAACGCTTTTAGATTTTCTAAACGACAAAATAACAGTACGAAGTCTAAGTATTAACAAACCGAGAAAACGCACCAAAGAAGAGGTAATGGATTTCTCTAAAGAAATTATCAACGATGACCTTCTTGCAAATTTAGATTTCAATTTCTAATAGGATGGCAAAGCAAAGGAAAACTTTTGTGGAAAAAGGTAGGGAAGAGATGCACGACTTCGTAGTAAAGGCGATTGATGATCTTCTTGCTGTACTTGATTCTAAAATTGAATTTCCTACTGATAAGGATGGGTATGTATTAGAGCATAAAATGTTTCAAGTCGTCCAATCCAGAGAGCAGGTTTATAAATCGGCTTGCGAACTAATAGACGAAATAAATCTGGATGATAAAAAAGACCAAGCTTATAAAAATAAAATCATTAAAGGTCTTGAAACAACTTGGCACGAATTGACAAAAGTTGCTACGAGAAACATTGGAGAATATAAAGCCAATTCATTAGAAGAAATAATAATGGATAGGGATTTAACAGATGAAGAAAAAAGACAGAAAGCCAGAGAAAGCGTTACTGACGACAGACTAACATCAGTTTCAAAAGCCAAGGCCTTATCAATAAGAGTTTCTTACCAAATCCTTGACAGAATATCACTTTTAGAAGATCCGGATGGTGCAAACGATGAGATCCTTAAAAACTCATTAGCACCAAATATAGCAGAGAAGTATGTTGAAAACAATTGATAGATCATACAGAAGAAATATTCATAGGGTATTGGAAAACCAAATACCTCAAGCCGTCATTGATAAAAAAAACAAAGACAAATCTTGGGAGTACAGGCTATATCCGGAATATGAAACTGTTGTCATTTCAAAAGATGGCACGATTGGTCAAATAATAGAAATCAATGGACTAAACATTGCGCTTCCGGCTCAACCAGATATTGTTCGATGGGAAGATATACCGCAGGAAGACCAAAAATGGCGACGCTACGATGTTCCGAAAGAACTAATGCACTTCGATAAGTATTTCAAAGACGAGCCAAATCCAGAATCAAAATTAACCGAAGTCTATAAAAAACACAGAAAGTTTATAGACGATGATATGAGAAGAAAGAAGTATGGCGACTTCTTTATGAATGATGGTGAAGTAATATACATTCCTGGAAACTACTATTTCTTTTTACAACATTACAAACTTACCGATATGCGGAGGTACGGAGATTTCCGTATGCCACAGAGAGATTATTTTATCTTTTTGGAAGCTGTATTCGCTGATGAAAGATGTATCGGAATTTTGCTTTTAAAATCAAGACGTTCTTCTTTCTCAACATCTTCAGGTTCAGTCGTTTTAAATAAAGCAATTACTTGGAAGAGCGGCTTTTTTCCAATTGTGTCCAAGAAAGATACAGATGCTCAGACGTTGTTTGACCGTCACGTAGTAAAACCATTCCTAAACCTACCTAAACACCTTCAGCCACAAAGAACCGGAGAGGTTGTTCCAAAGAAAATATTAGAGTTCTCATCTCCTAAAAAGAAACTGACAACTAATAATAAATCAGATAGCAGCAGCGATGGACTTGATTCTATCATAACCTTTTATGCAACAACAGTTGATGCTTATGATGGTACGCAGGTTACACTCTCAATCAACGATGAAATAGGTAAATTCAAGAGTGTGGATATTAATGCCTATTGGGAACAGCACCACAGACTTTGTCACGAGGTAGGAAGCGAGATTGTTGGAAAGGCGATTTGTGGAAGCACAGCGAGTTCTCCAAATAAAGGAGGAAAGAACTACGAGAAATTCTACGAAGAATCAAAACTGACAAGCCGTGGAGAATCCGGATTTACAAAAACAGGATTATATGGGATTTTCATTCCTGCAGATTATACAACAATGGGATTCTTTGATGAGTTCGGATATGTAATCTATGACAATCCGGAATTCCCTATTCTGAATGAACTTGGAAAATTAGTTTACATCGGTGTAAAACAATATCTCGACAATAAAGAAGCTGAATGCGGAGATGACATTCAGAAACTAAATGAGAGAAAAAGAAATAATCCTCGTGTAGACACAGATGCATTCTTAGATGAGGAAGCAAGTAATATGTACGCAACACCTGGAATGGTAAGCACAATTAATTATCTGAAAGCAAATAACAATAATCCGGAAGTTCAAGGTTCCACTTTCCGATTTGATCTTTACTATAAGGATAAGGAAAATAATATTGTGGAAATGAAACGCCACTCAAAAGGAAAATTTCTTGCAGTTTCACAACTTCCGGTTCCCTTAGAATTTAGAAACCAATTTGTGATAAAGGACGGGAAACGTGCGCCAGTCAATACACATCTTGGAGCATTTGGTTGTGACCCGTACGCAGCAGACAGAACAAAATACAACAACGGTTCTAAGCAAGGATTTGTAGGCAAAACCACAAATGATTTCAATTTACCAGAACATCAAAAAAGAAAGGTTTTTTTATTCTATAACTACAGGCCTAACACAAGAGATGAAGCAGAAGAAGATGTAATTATGGCTTGTCTATACTTATCAATGCAGGTATTTCCGGAGATAAACAAGAAAAGTCTTGTTGAGAAGATGTACACACGTGGATTGAGAAAATATGTGATGGATAATCCATTAAAAAAGAAAAAAGATCTAACGCCAGATGAATTAAAATTTGGTGGAATGATAAGTTCAAATGCTGGAAATAGTATTCCGGAACAAGAATCTGCACTTGAAACATCTATCCAATCTGATGTTCACGAATCTATTGAGCATCCGGAGGAACTGAAATATCCGTTTTTAGAACTCAACGAACATATCGCCTCTTACACCAGAGAGAATAGACAATCAAAAGATGTCGTGGTAGCAGCGCAATTGGTAAATATTGCCACAGGAAGAGAAATAAAACATAAAGAACCAATCACAATACAAACAGCCAATCCGGTTGATCTTGTAAAATTATTTGAATACGACCAAAACTAAAACATAAATGATAACACAATACGGCATATACAAATTCCCAAATGAAATGGTATCAAACGAAAAGAAGAAATCCTTTGAGTTTGGTAGAGATTTCGGCTCAGCTATTTGGAGTGAGTGGGAAGGAAAATTCTATTCAAGAAATCTTAAACACAACCTTTGGCGTAAGTATGCAATTGGTGAACAGGATATTACCAGAATAGAGAAAAACATTCAGAGGAAATATATCAAAAAAGAATTTCTGCACTACGATAAAGAAGACCGTATTAAAGATTTAGCTTGGTTGCTACGTGAGTTTAAAAACTCGGTGGATATGAAAGAATTCATTCCTGTTGTGAAGGCTACAGATCCGTTTGCAATGGAAATCAAGGACAATCGTAAGAATGAGAAAATGAAGTTGTTCTATGCAAAAGATTTTTTAGAACAAGCAGCTCAACTTAATGGCGGACAATCGCCTATACCATTAGATACAATTCCGCAATCCAAAGAACAAGTTGACTTGGAAGAGGAAACAGCAAAACCTTTGAGAGTAGAACGTGGAGAATTGAAAGCATTGGATTTTTTCTGCCTGACGAATCGCTTTGATTTAATTCAGGACGAAGTTTTTGATGATGCTTTGGAAGTCAACAAATTAATTTCAAAAGTTACCACCGACCCGATTGAAGGAATCAAGATGAAAAGAATCCATCCTGATAATTATGTAGGCGACGAGAAGAATGCAGACAAATATTTTACTAAAGCTACCTATCACGGAGATGTTGACCATATCACAGTTGGAACTTTTAGAAACATAGCTTCAGAATCAGGATTAAAATTTACAGAAGATCAAATCAGAAAAATAGCCGGATGTTCAACTCTGGAAGAACTGAATGACAACATCATTATCAAAGTTATTTTTTACGAATTCAAAACATATTTCTTAGACGTTACAAAAAAGAAAGTCAACAGAAATACAAAGGCCATTTCTTTAATTGATAGAAGTAATGATATTGGCACTGAAAAAGAATATAATCCAAAACAATCATCCGATAAATCTGAAAAAATAGAAGAGAATTACGATGTATGGTTTGAAGGAATTATGGTTCTTGATGCAGACAGAACAATTATTCGCCATAGATTAATTAAAAATCAGCCAGCATACAAGGGAAAAACACTTTCTTCCTATGTAGTTTGCAAACCAAGAAAGGTTGGAATCGTAGAAGAATTAATTGCAAGGATTGATTCTATGACCGAACTCCGATTGAGATTGCTACATTTCAGAAATACACTTCGTGGAAATACACTCAATATCTATCAGGATGAGATTACCGATGTTCATTTGAATGGTAAGGATAAACCGCCTTTGTCTCCGGAAGAAGTATTATCATTTCTATTGACATTAGGATTCAACTTCATCAAGACAAGGGATAGTGAAGGCGAAGAAATTCCTGGTGGAAAAACAAATTTCTCAGAGACACCAGAAAATATTCCTCGTACATTAATGCAGTTGGGAAATGAATATCTGCAGGAGGAACAAAAACTTTACAGAGCTTTTGGCGCATATCAATATAACCAAGTAAAGTCAGATCCGAAAACAAATGGAATCAACGAACCTTACAAGCTAACGGATAATACAGCAATGCGTGATTACACAAATTGTTTATTCGAATGGTCAAGACAAAACCTTCAGGTCATTAGTGCAAGACTGAATGATGCGATTGAGTTCCCTTATGTAAAACAAATGCTTGAGGATAATTTAGGCGACGAGGACGTAAATGTTATGTCTCAATATATGAAGGACAGAAAGCAACATTACTTTGGTTTATATCTGGATTATATTCCGTCTCAGCAAGAAAGATTGGATTTTGCATTGGGTGTGAAACAGCACGTTCAACAAGGACAATTGACGGTGGCTGACGAATGGGATCTGATGATGATTCGAAATCCAAATCAGGCAAGAGCAACATTAGCATTACGATTAGAGGCCAATAGAAAACGAAACGAGCAGTACGAATTAGATAAAGCACAACAATCGCAAAATGCTAATATCGAAGCATCAAATGTAGCTTACCAAAACAAAGCGAAACTGAGCGAACAGGAACATCAGCAGAAATTGCAGTTGGAGCAGTATAAATTCAACAACGAATCTTTTTTATTACAAAAAGATGGTGAGATTAAAATCAACACTACCAATATTACAGCCAATGCAAAAGTGACAGGCGACCAATTCCGTCAGCAGTTTGAAGCTGATCTCACAAGATTCAAGAAGGAACAGGACGCTAAAAATAGACAGGATGCGATTAATCTGTCGTACGATAAACAAGAAAAACTTTACAAATTAAAGCAAGGTGAGATTGATTCTATCGATCAAGAATCGCCTACACAACCAATAGACCTATCAACTTTACAAAACACAATATAATGAGCAATTTTTTAAACATTAAGGCATTGGCCAATAGAACACAAAAAGGGATTCAGAACCAACTGAAACCCATCATCGTAAAGAAAACAAAATCCGGATGCAAAACCTGCGGAAATAAGTAGTAACTTTAATAAAAACAAAGCAATATTAAAGTAAACAAAATCGTAATTGGCGACACCGTTATCGGAGATATTTTCGCAATATAATACAAACAACTTCAACGGAAATTATTTAAAGGACAGCTTATTTAGTTGTCCTTATTTTATATTTTAGCTATTACTTTTAAGTCCAATGTGGCAATGAGATTAATTTGATTTCCGGAACTGAGATTTCTGGATATAGTTCAGTGAATTTATCAATGATTTCCTGCTTGTTATAATTCAAACTGATCTCGCTTGATTCTTCGCTGCCTAATTCCTTAATGAAACCAAAGTATGTATATTCCCCGTTCATACCATCAGTTAAAAACCTCAATTCATCTTCTTTTCTTGAGTAACTATCATATTTGTCATAATAATCACTTTCCCAAAAATCAGTTGTGAATTCACTATCTAATTTAAATCCGTAGATTAAATAATTCGTTACTTGTGTTGACATGATATTTTGATTTTAATTTTTACTTATTACTTTGGTCTTCGCCTCTTCCAAGGACTTTAATTTGATCTCAAAGGCATTATCTCCGTAGACTAAGTTGTCGGTTGTGGTCCAGTTGGCTTTTATTTGGTCTATTGCGCTCATTTATTCAGCAATTTTTAAATCTATTTTCTCCAATTCTTTTTCAGAATAGAATTTTCGCTTCTTGTAATTATTGAATTTTGCAACGATTCTATCTCTTTGGGTTCTGCTTAAATTAGATTCCTTTCGCTGGATTCTGATATAGTCTCCGATAATATTTCCCGATTCTACTTTGTCACGATGCTCCAGAAGTTCTTTAGGCATCATTGATTTTATTAAGTGTTCTATCATCGTCTTTTATTTTTAGGTTTAATAAATTTAGGTTTGTTATTCTTTCTTCCGTTGGGTAGAGTGATGTATTTCTTCATAGGGAATTATGAAAAGCAGAGGCAAGGAAATAAATCCAAAGTCTCTTGTTTAAGATAAATTTTAGCTGACTTCCAAAATATATTTGATGGGATATGCTCGTTCGCTGGAATGCCTGCTCTCTTCATTTTGTGAAATTTAATCTCCAAATCTTTAAGGAATTCTTTACCGAAGCTATATCCAATTCTCTGTTCTGAAAGTTTAGCTCTTTCAAACACTTCGTAATCGTGGACATAGACACAATACCAATGTTGCTTTCCTGCTTTCAAACACCCTGTACAATTGGCGTGCTTCCATACTGTATAAGTATTTGGTGGTTCAATTCCTATTTCTTTTGTAGAAACGATGGTTCGTTCAAAACAATCCCGATTTTCATAATTTTCAACTTTTGCAATTGCTTTTGGGTTTTTGTTTCCTGCTTTTTGAAGATAATTCAAAAGACTTTCAAATCTACCATCACCCCACAACGCAATTGGATAATCCGAAGCAACACCGCTATCGTTGAGAATTGTCTTTCTTCTATCAACACGCTCCAATTCTTCTGCATCAAAGCCGTAATAGACACATATAAATTCCTTTTCGAGCGTTTCTAAGTATTCGTAGAAAGGTTCTGTTTTTAATCGGCTTGTGCAAAGTATCTGGCGTCCGTAAGGATTAACGAAAGTTCCTGCTTCTTCACAAACTTCAAACTGATTTGGAATCAACTTTTCATCTTTAATACCTTTAATATTTGCATAAGTAATACTTAACCCTAAATACTCAGCAACTTCAATTTTGAATCTTTTAATATCCACGTTTTCATATCGGGGATTAATATTATGATTCAACAATACTACATTTTCATTACCATATCTTCTAACTGTTTCAATAGCGACAATTGCTGACGAGTGACCGCCAGAATAACAGATGATATGTTTAATTTGAGATTTCATAGTATTTATTTTTTAAGCAATTAAATTGTTTGAGGAATATTCCGGGATGATTTTCTCGGTTTCATTTCCCAATTGTAGTCCAAGTTATAATTGTGAGAATTGCCTTCTAAATCGTATTTGTCTTTGCTGAAAGATAATTTTGCAAACGTCCGCATTCCTTCAAAAGCATAGTCCTCATTTACTTTGTGAATATTGAATTGATTCAGCCTTAGAATAGATTTATTCGGAAACATCACTTCATTTTCAAGCAATGCCTGCTCTTCCATTTCCTTCAAAGAAAGACTATCATCCAAAGTCAAATCAAAATCCGTTGAATTAAAAATAGTTGGATTATTGTCGCTCCAGATATAATTAATATCATCTGTTAAAAATCCATCTGAATGATAACCTGGTCTATTGAATTGCTGTTGCTTATTCTGATACTGTCTTTTAACTGTAAGATAAATATAGGATTCTATAAACTCCGGAACGCCAAAGTTGTTTTTAAAATCGCTCATACAATGAACAATAAAAGGGTAGAAGACTCCTAATCTTGTCTCAACATCAAAGATTTTTTGACCCTTTAATTTGATTGGAAGATATTGGTAGAACATCATTTCCTTACAATCTATTTCTAATCTTCTAACAACTTTTGGTAATTCTCCGTAGTTCATAAATTAAATTTTAAAATGGCAACGATCCATCATCTTCATCCTCAGCAAAAACATTCTTACTATTAAATGCCTCATCCGCACTTGCAGTCGGTACGCTCTTTCCAGATGTTTCAGCTCCATCGCCAACCTTCTCAATTCTCCAGGCCACAATGCTGTTGAAATATTTTACTTCTTTGGTCGGGCTTTCCCAACGTCTCCCGTTAATATTAAAGTGAACCGTCACTTCGTCGCCTACCTTATAATGATCTAAAAGGTCTATCTTATCCTTTACAAATTCAATGTTTGGATATTGTGGATATTGTCCACTTGTCTCAAGTATTAAAGATCGCTTCTCAAATCCGCTGTTGAAAGTTTCTAACGCAAGTATCTCGTGTACTTTTCCGGTTATTTTGTTGCTGTCGCTCATTTTATTTTTGTTTTATGTAGGCGATTCCTACGTTGTTATTTTTTATCTATGATTACTATTTTTCCTCCTACCATAGTCCCACTTTGTTTAAAGCTTCCCTTCTCAATATCCAGAACTTTAGCATCTACTTTTTGTAAGAAAATTTTAAAATCGACTTGCTTTTTCTGATTGCCATTTACCCAAGATTCAGAAGTGATACAAACCAATCTTCCGCCTTCTCTCAAAACATCGTACATAAATAATAAATGATCAATGTCTTGATTTTTTGTAAATGGAGGATTAGCAATGATTTTATCATACATTTTATCCTGATGCTGAAGAAAATCTTCTCCCAGAAATTTGAATTTAAGATCAGATCTTTTTAAAATTATAGCATTTACATCCATTAACTCATAACAATCTGGAATAGATTTACAAGCTTTGTTTATAGCCTTAATAATAGCACCCTGTCCTGCACTCGGTTCCAATATATCGTCTGAACTTTTTAAATCTGCATACATTACCAATTCATCAGCTAGATCATCTGGAGTTCCAAAAAACTGAAACTCTTTTTTAAGATTTCTTTTCTCCCCGTTAGCAATTTGGCGGAGTAAGTCTTTCGGATCAGTTTGAAATACAAATCCTTGTACCTTTCCACCTTTCCATTTTCCTCCAATTAGCTCAAGTTTATTTTTAACTTCCGTATATTCATTTCTACCTAATTGAACATCAGGTAATTTCACGACAGTGTTTTCAACTGTACAACTTTTTAATACATCTTCTGTTGTCATATATTTATTTTTAATGTTACTTTATCACTTTTTTAATACCATACTAATCAACGGTAAGCCGCCGTGACCATAGACGGTTTATTTTCATAGATATAATTCTTATATAAGAAACAATGATTACTTATAGCTTCGGCTTTCTTTAAACCCAAATAATGGGAAAAACTAACTGCGTAAGGATAAATTCTCGCCATTTCATTAAAAACTTTGATAAGACCTCGTTCTTTTAGGAACTTTTTGTAGGCCGTTATCGTGTTTTTAGATTTTCTTTCTAAAAGTTCACCCATTCTTTTTATAGAAAGCAACATTTGACTATTGTAATCCATCTTACCGCCCTTCTTTAAATAAAGTTTCAGCCTTTTGAAATCTTGCAATGTGCAATCTCCTTTTGGTTGATTCTTTTGTTGATTAATGTAATTGTAGCGTTTAATGCGTTCAATAGTTTTTTCCTGTTGTACTATGTTGGAAAGAACCGGGATCGTGTTTAAAAAATATTTTATGTCAGAATACTCTGATATGTTTCTGGGAACGAAAACAAAATTGGACTCGTCAGGGCGCATTTTAGCGTTTGTGATAAGTCGCATTTCATTAGCATAGAATTCTATTAGTTTATTTTCTTTAAGGATTCTAACGTGTTTTTGTAAGGCTGTGAGGCTGATATTATATTTATCAGCAATCGCCTTTATCATCTTGGTCTTTTCTCCTGAACGGAAATAATAATTTTTGCCCGTATGAGATTTAAAAAGGAAAACAAACATAGCAAGAGAGGGAAGCCACTTTTCTCTGTGTGCCTTTGCATATACCTTCCCGTTAATCCTTACTATGATATTTTCCAAGAAATAGCCTTTACCCTTAATTATCTAATAGATCATTTGTGAAGATGAATATTTTGAAGAACCGGGGCAAAGGCAATATATATTTTTGTGCTTTGCAGATATTAAAAATGAGTTCTTCAAAATATTTCTTCATCTTCACGATTCAAAGATAAACATAATTGTTTAATATCCGTGCATATTTCGAAAAATTGTTTTAACTTTGTTGAAAAGTATTTCAAGAGAGATACTATTTAGATAAATCAAACAAAAAAGATATGACACGACCAAGAATTCCTACAGCATTACAAGACGATGTAAAAATTTTCTGCAAAAAGAAAAAAGAAGAACGGTACACGCTGCAATACATTGGAAACATTATTGGAAAAGACCATTCTACTGTAATAAGCCATATTAGAAAGTATGATGACTACTACGAAAAGTACAAAGATTTCCGTGAAAAAGCTGATGCATTCTCAGAAGATAAATTTCTGGAAGATTTTCAGGAATATAAAGTTTCCTTGGCCAACAAAATCTTAAATCAAATCCATTATCTATGAAAAAGATAATCACCTTATTTATCCTTATGGTAGTATTTGCGCTGTTGCAAATGGTGTTTCTCACATCATTGTATTATTTAGGCGAGAAAGATGTCTTTAATTTTGAGACAATTGTCTATCCGCTTTTAGGACTATGTATTTTTCTAACAGCCCTGATTTATGTGTTTGAACCGCTGTTATTTTTTTTTGTCAAATATTTAAAGTAGGGGATGATAGCAATTCCAGTAGATCAGCCGTCGCCTACACAATACAGAACTTTAATGTATAACTATGGTTTGCTTACAGTTTTATACATCTTAGAACACTTTGAAGCAATCGAAGACTACGAGGAATGCGAAATGATAATCCAGGCGATAAGGTCAGAAGAGAAAAGATTGGAGACAACGCTATTCACAAAAGCATCAAAGTAGGCAATAGAAAAAGTTTTGGAAACTTACCGGAGCTTTGGATTAACCGGAAAATATGCCGTAGCCAATTCTAATGATTACGCAGAAATGTTTATTAAAAAATTAAGAAATACATTATGAAAAAAAATAAAGTAAAAATTACAAATCTTGATATAGGAGAAATTAAAGAAACTATTACCTATAAAAAATTATTCTTTCAGTTTAATGATAGTGAACCAGAAGAATTTTTGAACGGTCTATTTGAAAAATTTCAAATTACCCTAAAAAAAGATGGAGATGAATTTCAAATTGAATCTAAAGATGGAAATAAATTCAAATTATTTTTAAAATAATTATATCTTAAAACCCTATATTTGCAACCGCAATTTCTAAACAACCAAAATGTTCCGTACACACACAAACGGCGAACTAACGCTGAAAAATCTGAATGAAAAAGTAACACTTTCCGGCTGGGTACAAACCATCCGTGACAAAGGTTTTATGATTTGGATAGATTTGCGAGACCGTTACGGCATCACCCAATTAGTTTTAGACGAAGACAGAACTTCCAAAGAACTTTTGGAAACTGCTAAGAAATTAGGTCGTGAGTTTGTCATCAAAGTTGAAGGAACTGTAATCGAACGTACTTCCAAAAACCCAAAGATTGCAACCGGAGACGTAGAAATCTTAGTTGAAACGCTAATTATTTTAAATGAATCTCAACTTCCACCATTCACCATCGAAGACGAAACCGACGGTGGCGAAGAATTGAGAATGAAATACAGATACCTCGACATCAGAAGAAATCCGGTAAAAGACAAATTGATTTTCCGTCACAAAATGGCGCAAAAGGTACGAAACTATCTTTCCGAAGAAGGTTTCATCGAGGTTGAAACGCCGGTTCTAATCAAATCTACTCCGGAAGGTGCGAGAGATTTCGTAGTTCCAAGCAGAATGAATCCGGGACAATTTTACGCACTTCCGCAATCTCCTCAAACTTTCAAACAATTGTTAATGGTTGGCGGAATGGACAGATATTTTCAAATCGTGAAATGTTTCCGTGATGAGGATTTAAGAGCCGACAGACAACCGGAATTCACGCAAATCGATTGCGAAATGGCGTTCGTAGAGCAGGAAGATATTATGAATGTTTTCGAAGGAATGACAAAAGTTCTTTTGAAAGACATCACAGGAAACGAATTCCAGGATTTCCAAAGAATGACTTTCGCCGATGCGATGCAAAAATACGGAAACGACAAGCCGGATATCCGTTTCGGAATGGAATTCCACGAGTTAAATGATTTAACGAAAGGAAAAGATTTAAAAATATTCGACGAGGCTGAATTGGTTGTCGGAATCAATGTTGAAGGGATCGCAGATTACACCAGAAAACAAATCGACGAATTGGTGGATTGGGTAAAACGCCCACAAATAGGCGCAACTGGATTGGTTTGGATTAAATTCCAAAATGATGGCGTTGTAACTTCGTCTGTCAATAAATTTTATTCTGAAGAAGATTTGAAAAAAATCACTGAAGAATTCGGAGCAAAAGCTGGAGATTTAATTTTCGTAATGTCCGGAAACGCAGATAAAGTGAGAACCCAACTTTCCGCTTTGAGAATGGAACTCGGAAACCGTCTTGGATTGAGAAAAGGAAACGAATTTGCACCACTTTGGGTTGTAGATTTCCCGTTGCTGGAATTTGATGAAGAATCCGGAAGATACCACGCAATGCACCACCCTTTCACGTCTCCGAAAACCGAAGATTTCCATTTATTAGAAACGGACCCAGGTAAAGCAAGAGCCAACGCATACGATCTGGTTTTGAACGGAAACGAAATTGGTGGCGGTTCTATCAGAATTTTTGACAGAGATCTGCAGTCGAAAATGTTTGACCTTTTAGGATTCTCCAAAGAAGATGCAGAAGCACAGTTCGGATTCTTGATGAATGCCTTCAAATATGGTGCTCCACCTCACGGAGGATTGGCTTTCGGATTTGACAGATTGGTCGCCATCCTTGATGGAAATGAAGTGATTAGAGATTACATCGCTTTCCCGAAAAACAATTCCGGACGAGATGTGATGATTGATGCGCCTGCACCGATTCATCAGGAACAGTTGACGGAACTGGAACTTAAATTGGATTTAAAATAAAAAGAGCGACACCTAAGCATCGCCCTAAAAAAGAAAACCACACGACAACCGTTTACTGTTGTTTTATTTGTTCCTCCTGCTTTAGTTGTGTGGATAGTTCCAAAGCAAATTGATCGTCCAAATTAACCCCGAAGTATGCCATCAGTTCTATCAATACCGCCTGCATCATACTCGGGTGTAAATCGATGTCCTGAAAGTCACTTGCGCTAATATCATAAACTTCCTCTTCAAAGAAAATCTTTGTCGTGAGTTTTGGCACTTTGGCCTTTCTAAAATACACCAATGATACTTTACTCGCTGAAGGACTTAGTTTCAGTTCGTTGTCATTAAGAGTATAGATAGGTAGGCAACTCGTAGGTCGCAGTTCTGGTAATCTGGATAGTTTATTATAAACAAGTAGATCTGTTTTCTCAGCTTCTGCCTTATCCGTAAAAACAGAATTAGCAAATAGAAAATCAGGAATCGCCTGAATAACATCAGCCTTGCCAGCCGTTAAGGTAACATCAGCTTCTGAAATATAATATTCCATAGCCTGCTTCATATACATCGACTCATCGCCATAGTTTGGGCTGTCCATCCAACGCATCTTTCGGAGATTCAACTTCCGGAAGTTTGGGAACAGGCTCATTTGCACATTACTTACCACAGGCGCAAGAATACTATTCTTCTCATCAGTAGAAAGTTTTCCCATCTGTTTGTGGTTTGTGATGTCATCTATGGCGTTACTTAGAGCGACGATCATCATTACTTAGCTGGTGTTGCAGTTGCAGGATCTTCTACTTTTTTATGAGTAGCTTTTTCCTTCATCATTGTTTGAATTTGTTTTCTGGTTTCACGGCCTTCTGTTTCCTTATAGAAATCTACCATTGCCTGTACTGCAGTTGAATCTCTTGGGATAGAAACGATCTTTACCTCATTATGTCCCCAACGTACTTCCGTAGCATTATCCTCGATGATTCCCTGCGCAATAGCAAGACCGATTTCGAATTTTTGATTCTTAGTTTTATCGGTCAAAAGTTCTTTCACTTCATTAGGAAATTTCTGAGTGTGACCCAAAACATCCAATTTGATTCCGGCATTATCACCTTCCTTCGCTTTAATTACAGCGTCTCTACCGAATAGGTTCCAAGCTAATGACAGTAATTCAGGTTGTGTAAGGTCGGTAACTTCCAACATCACTTTCAAGTCTTTTGTAGCCTCTTCAGCTTTAGCTTCATTCTCAGCAACCGGATCATAGATTTTGATTTTAGTTCCGAATCCAGGTTTAGACTCAATAAATTTTTGCCATGTAACATTATCTGTAGAAAGTAATTGTGAACCTACAAAGATTCTTGTTTCAGTTACTTTTCTGGTTCCTTGTTTTTTTAGTTCGAGTTCTGTGTCGCCTTCTACCAATCGATAGGTTTTATAGCCGTCATCAGTTTTTACTTCGTGTCTTGGACTCAGATAAGTTCTTTGGTAGCCCTTATCAAATAAATAGGTTTTTAAAGCCATTGTATTAAATTGTTTATGTGGTTTGTTTTGATTAAAGAAATAAAGCGGAGTGTTTTAATCTCCGCTTTATGTTATTGTTTTAAGCGTTTACGCCTATGATGAATTTATCTGCACCGAAAACAGCAACTGACATTTTGTTTTTGTAAGTCACTTTTACTTTTCCGCAGTTATAATCATTCTCATTAGAATCTCTTTTGAACTTGTACGGATCATTTGCGTTACCGAACCAGATCAAAGTTACTCTACCTAATGTTCTTGCTTTTCCGTTTAGCGTTACATTTACTTTATCAGCTGGTGTGATAAGGAAGTTGTAAGCTTTACCAAGTTTCTCAGATCCTCTACCGGATAATCCTTTCCACTCTCTGAACATCAGTTTTACTCCGAAGATGTCAACGCCTTTATATCCAAGATACATAAGGTCGTTTTGATGATTTTCAAAAGGCTTCCATTCAATTCCTGCGTTGTCTCTCTGGATCAACATAAGTTTTGTATACTGTGAAGGCGATGCATCAAGATACGCTTCGTAGATGTCCTGATCTTTCAAATACTGAGTTACAGCAATTAGATCCTCAAGAGTTTCCAGTTCACCTTCAAACTTCACTGCTTTGTCATCAATGAATTCAAAGATTCCTCTCATATTCTGCGTGATGTCACCACCTACAGTTCTCTTTTCCCAAGCCAAAGAAGTATCAGACTTCTTAGCCAATCTTTTCATCGCATCATTTAGTTGTACTGATGGTGTAAAAGTGTACTCTCCGTAGTTTTTCTCAGGGAAAGCGTCCCATCCGCCTTCTGCAACCATAGTTTCCTCGCAGAACTCGTGTCCGTCGCCTAAACTTTTAAAGCCGTTCTCGTAAGTTGGAGAATAACCTTTCCATCCTAGAACAGAAGGACATTCGCAATGATCAAGATTATCACCCAAGAAGATGATGTCAAGATTGGTTGTTGCAATCGTCCAGGCAGCACCTGCTTCTCTGTTTACGACAGTGATGGTTTTACCGTCTGAACTGATTGCTGTTACTTCCCCGATTTCTCTTTTACCTGTATTATCTACAGCTAAGATTCTCTCGCCTAAATTAGTGAAGAACTGCGCATTTTCCGGACGGCACAAATCAATATCATACGTGTCTGTTGGAATTGCAGAGGTATTGATTGTGAAGTTATTTCCGGTTCTTGAAACAAGATTTTGTCCAACGATTTGGATCACATTTGTTTCAGATGGTTTTTCTTTCCAAGAAACCTGATCGGCTGCTACTGTGATTTCATTTCCAGAAGCCATAAGGAATCCGGCGTATGTATCGTAAGCTACTTCTTTAGCTTCTACTGTACCTAAGTGTTCAGGTGCTACAGCACAAGAAATTTCCATCTCTGTTACTAATGCTCTTCTTCCCTTTGGAAGCGGTTGTTGAAACCTTGCGTAATCTACTTGTGGTATTACTATTGCCATTTTTTCTTTGTGTTTTTTTAGTTAATATTAGTTAAAGGCAGAATTTCTCCTGTTTTCCAGATCCTTTTTATACGCTTCTGCTGCGCCTGTGGAAGTAGCTTGAACGGTTTGCACAACATCAGGACTTACGTTTCTTCGTAGCTTGTCTCTTTTCGCTCTGTCATTCAGGACAGCCTGCTCAATGAGGAAGTTGGTCATAGCCTGCGACGTTGGCGCATAGGCTTTTGTGACCGTTTCGATAAAACCCTTAGCATTTGTAAGCTGGTTTTTTTCGTTGAAGAAACTGTTGATGAGTACGCCCACATCCTCGCTGACGGTTCTTGCGTGCTTTAAATATTCCTCATCAGGAGTATATTGCACATTCACCGCATCGATACCAAGCTCTTTGTTGCCTTGATACGATAATTCTACAGTCGTTAGTTTCGGTAGTTCCTGATAGACTTGTTCTCTGTTGAAGGTGACGAGCGTCTGCTGTTGTTCTTGCGCTTGTTGAGCGATTTCCTCGTAAGTAAATCGTTTTTCAACTTGGCTTTCAACGTCAGATGTATTGGATGTAAATTCTTGAAGGTTTCCATCGTGCCATTTGCTGGCTTTACGAAGTTCACCTGCCATCTTAGCTTTTTGTCTAAGAATCTCCTTTTCATCCAACTCGCCAGAAAAATCATCATCGTCATCGCTAACTGCGACCTCCAGTTCGCTCATTGCAAAAGCAATCTCATCTTCATTCATACCTTCTTGTTCAGAATAGTACTTATGAAGGAGTTCTTTAGCATCGAGGTCTTTGGCAGGTGTTGTCAGGAACTCAAATTCTTTCCAATCATCTTTTCCGGTCTTCTGTACAAACTCGTTGTATTTCGCCACTTTTTCAGAAGCGAAAGAATTTGTTTTTTGTTCCGGAACTTCTGTTGGAGTTTCCGTAGCATTTTTATTTGGATTATCTGTTTCTGTTTCAGGTGTTGCAATTTCTGCAACAGTTGCCGTTGGAGTTTCAGTCGCAGTAGTTTCTGGTTGCGTTTCTGTAGTCTCCGTAATAGGCGTTTCAGTTGGTTGTTGTGTTTCTTGTGTAGGCGACGCCTGTGAGGGTGCGCCTTCATTCATAAGATTACTTAATGTGTCTCCCATAATTTTCCTGTGGTTTTAAAACAAAATTATAGGTACACCCACACCATAGCGGTTTTGCTTATTTTGTTGATAACTATTTAAAATAAAATGAATGGATTGTAAACAAATATGATTATCTTTGAAGTATAACAAAATCACTAAATAGTGGTAAGTAAGAAAAGATGTTCTAACGGATGTAACTATCCAAGATTTTCGAAAGCTCTATGCAAAATATGCTGGCAAAAAGAATATGGAAAACCCATTAAAAAGATTTCTGCCAACTATCAGAAGATTCTATCGGAGTATTCGCCTATACGGAAGGAGTATTTAGAAGCTCATGCAGAATGTGAGTTAAAGCTGGAATGCTGTACGAGAGTAGCAACTTGCATACATCACAAGAAGTCAAAACACAGCAAAGAATTATATCTCAATTCAGAGTTCTATATGTCGAGTTGTGTTCCTTGTAACGGAAGAGTAGAAGAACTTGGAGAAGAGGCGTACCGATTAGGTTTGAAAGTTAGACATAATACAAAATAAGAGAAGTGGCGAAATATGAGACGCAGGCCTATATGGCAAAAACAAAGGATGAAGTATAAACATCCCATCTATCCGGATAGATGAATTGCAGGTATCGAATCCTGTCTTCTCTTTTTAAAATATTTGGGAAAGTAGCTCAGAAATAGGTTAGAGCGATTGAACTTAATTGGTTTGGAAAACCAGCATTTAAAAAAGCTATTAAATGTGTCTCCAGTAGGTCAGCGGTTCTATTCCGTTCTTTTCCACATTTAACAAACCATCACTCACGAGTGAGTTGCGTAAACATAATTACAAAGGTGTAGATAACAGCACTACAAGGGTGTTTCAAATGTCATCCTAAATTGCCTGCTGATGGTTTGTTTTATTAATAAATAATTTAAAATAATATATATAATGGATTACTTAAAAAAAGCAAGAGAAGTTTTCATCGAGTTGTTCTTTGAACCTTGGATGACAGCTAAAGACTTTCAACAATTTGAAACCAAAGCAATCGCACATTGCAACTATGGCACAAAAAACTTTGCTCGTGACCTGGAAAACCAGTACAAACCGATGAGTGAAATTGACAGTCGCCTTGATGAAGTAAAACAAAAAGTAAGACTATAATGCAGATAGCAAAGGATATTTGGAACGGCTTATTTAATTACATTTCATACAGATTAGGATTAACCTTTCCTGAATGGAACACGGTTTACGACCAGAGATTACGAGCCTGTGAAAAATGTCCTTTAAAAAAAGGAGCGTACTGCTCAAAAAATCGTTCGGTACAAATTATTGACAACCAAAAATTATTAATCAAAAATCCAACAGGCGTTGTTACCGGTTGCGGATGCATAATCAAACTGAAAGCCGGAACCACATCGCCTTGCCCGCTTAACAAATGGCAAAACTTTAATTTCTAAAATGGAAGAAACACTTTATAAAAAAGGACACGAGACACTATCAACTTTTAGCAAGATTGAAAAGTGGGGAGAAGAAAGGAATTTCTACGGAGAAGGAGGCGCAACAATCGAAGGCCAGTTTGTAAAATTAAACGAAGAAATCGGCGAGTTGGCTGGGAATATTGCTAGAGGTAGAGATTACACAGATGATATCGGAGATATAGTTGTCGTCCTTGTTCACCTTGCGAGATTAAAAGGAACAAATATCCAAGCCTGCATCGAACATTCTTACAACGAGATCAAAGACAGAAAAGGAAAATTCGAAAATGGATTTTTCATTAAAGAATCAGATTTAAAATAACGGTTGGATGAGTGATGATATTTACGAAAACGCAAAGAGAAATGGAGATAATCCAATTTATCAAGTTTCTCAAGGTCTTACTAAAAAAGAATATTTGTCATCTATTGCACTGCAAGGAATTCTTTCAAATCAGTCTTTAATTGATAAAATAATTAAGCCGGGTGAAGATAATTATATAAGTTTTTTAATTAATCGAGTTTCGATGATCTCAGTAGATTTTGCAGATGAATTATTATTACAATTAGACAATACAGAAGAATAAATGCCCCAAAACCATATCCAATCACTTTTCGCCTACATAAAATTTGCACCAAAAGAAATGCAAATCAAATATTGTAACGGAATACCACGACAGATAAAATACGGAACTGATGTTTTGGATAAGGCAGGGAAACTTCTTAAAACAGGTTCGGGCAAAATAAGACAAAAGGAGATCTTAAAAGAAAATCCGGAATGGAAAGCGAACAAAACAGATGATGCTTCATTCAATGGGATTTTGTTCAGAAATTCCAGAGTGTATATTATGAACATCTACACTTTTGATCCAGACAAAGATTACCAGCCGTCCTATTTGGACATCACAGAATTTTTCAATGAAATGCTCAGCGAGTACAACATTTACCACTTGTGCATTATCATTCCGAAGGCAGTCAGAAAACTTTATGGAGACTGCACCTTGACAGAAAATTTAATACCATTCATCAAATATGACAGACCATACAGATTACCAAAACTCAGATACAAAATCACCAGTACACACGCCAAAGAAAGGAAGTTTATTGAAAGTAAAGGGACATCAATCAATGGAACTTGGAATCAAATACTTCATAGATCCCTTGGAAAGTTCGGTAATCTTAGCGCCTTTAGAGAACAGAGAAACGAAAGATGCCAATCACTGTATTTCTTATATACCCAAGAACCAGAACTACGTGTTCCTAACCACCGCCCAAAACCACCCGATGGTTTACCACCAAAAGGAGAACGAAAGGCGAGAAGAAGGTTTGGAGCGTTTGGTACTGAAACCTGGCGAAGTGATTGGACAGATAATCCAGATAATTGATTAAGAAATGTTCGTAAAAAAGAAAATCAACCACCACATAAGAGGTGCAGTAGAAACTTTCAGAAAAGCATATCTACCGTGGCAATACGGGAAAGAACAACCCAACGGTTTTAAACCTGTCGAGTACGATTTCTCTAATACCATCCAAGTCAGATTCCTAAACAGGGTTTACGAACTAATGACCAACAATGGATTTAATAAAAAGGAAATAAACCAGATTATCTGCAGCAATATTATAAAATCCAAAACTATATCGCTTGTAGATTACACAAGAGAAGGCCATCGGTCTATGGAGCTTTGGGAGTATGATATTTTTCGGAATTACTTTAAAATGGATGCCAATTGGAAATGTGATTATGAAGGCGACACCAGATACTCTCACAGCTTCGAAGGAAACAAGTTGGTATTAGAAAGTCATTGGATGCCGAAGTTTTATATGGTAATAAATCTAGATGACTACTCAGATTTTGAAGTTGATTTTTCTAAGGATAAATTATTCCGAGAAATCGCCAACACACCAAATTCTGACGACAACAAAGTAAAAAGAGCCTTTGCAGAGTGCAAAAATATAATGGATTGGTACTTCCTAAAAAAGACAAGCCGGAAAGCATATCCTTTTAATCTAAAAAAAATGCAAACCTTATTCAAACAAAAGTGGTACGCCAACGAGGTTAGGATTCGGAATGAGAAAACAAAATATATGGTTTAATTAAAATTAGAATTATGACAACTAAATATGAAATTTTAGAAGAATTAAAACAATTAATTATTGATAAAAGGGAAGAGATTTCGACCGAAGCAGATGAAGAATCAATGCAATGGCAAGAAGATGCAGATCAGGAAGAAAGTGAGTTTTATGAAGTAGCAAAATTTGAGTATAACAAAATTCTTGACACTAAATTGAATGCAGATCTATTTTTAGACCAAGTAGAGGAATTTTTAAATAATAACTAATTATGAGCAAACTAAATATCGAACTTCTCAACGAAGTAGAAATCGAAACAAAAAGATTTCTTAAAAAACTCACCGAAGCTAAAAAGAGAGTCGAAGAAGACAAATATGCTACTCACGGATGCAAAGAAACTGGAGCAATAAAAAGAGCATCACTTGATCTTAAAAATGAATTAACCAGAATAACAACAAGTACCGGATATTAAATGACCCACCTCCAGCAAATCCTACAACACACCGATAACGAAAAACTACTTTTCGCCTTCCTTATTACCGGGATTCTGCTCACCCAATTAATCGGACACATTAGACAAAGACACAACAATGAAAATAATTGGGATTGACCCAGACGTTACAAAATCAGGTATTGCGATATACGATAAGATAGCAAAAAATTTAGAACTCAAGTCGCTTTCTTTTTTTAATCTTTTAGATTATTTACGGGACAACTCTGCTGATATTGAGTTAGTTAAGATCGAGGGTGGCTGGCTTAATAAGAAATCTAACTTTCGCTTTACCAAATCAAAGGGAATAGGGGAGAACATCGCCAAGAAAGTTGGTTCCAACCACGAGACAGGAAAGAAGATCGTAGAAATGTGCGAATATCTTAATATAAAATATAGCATCGTAAAGCCTTTACGGAAAATATGGAAAGGCGCAGAGGGCAAAATCACAGATGAAGAACTAAGGCTACAACTTTCAAGATTGAAAATCACCTTGGCAAGAAAAACTACAAATCAGGATATTCGAGATTCAATATTAATATGCCTGTACTAAAATTTATAAAACTTTTCTAAAATAATGAATGAATTGTAAACATTTATGTTTATCTTTGAATCAAGATATTGCAACTATTTAGTGATAACCAATTAAAAATTAAAATTATGACAGCAATCTTCAAAACAATAAATGCAATCGTTTTACTACCATACCTATTTTGCATTATAATTTTTGTAATTATTAAAGCAATTCATTTATCCATTACAGATCCAAGCTTAATAGATTCTTTTGGCAATCAAGTAAAAGATTTTGTATCGGAAGAAAAGAAAAATCATTCAGTACGGATGACTATAATCTCACTACTGATATGGATTTCAATTTTTTACTCCTTTTAAAAGCCAAAAAGATATGCACGACCAACCCGAAATTACAGATGGAAAAGAACTTCTCATTGAATCATTTGAATCGCACAAAACCTATGTGGGAAAAGAAATCCGAACAAGAATTGCAGCTGCTAAAATTAAAAGTTCTGTAAAAGATGAGAAAAATCTACCGACCAAAATAAAGCGAGGCTATGTTTTAACTGCAGCGTGTGGTTCGAAAATAAGACCAGTTGTAGTAGTAAAGCAAATCAAGGATAAGATAGTTTTTATTCCAATGACATCCGGCGAAAATATCCACTCAACAATAGCCTTCACATCAAGATTTTTCGGAGAAGGCTACTTTTCATTATCACTTGATGTATGCACGGTGAAATATGCAAAGAAGAATTTTGTAGGAATATTTGGTGACAACAAATCGCTTAGACAAGCCACAGATTTTATTAAAACTTTTATAAACAGATTATAACGAAATGAGCGCACAAGCAGAAGTAAGAGCTAATAGTATCATCAGAGATATATCCAAGGAGATCACGGATTACGGACAAAGTAAAGAGCACCTTTTTGAAGATGCTAAAAGAATAGCAAAATTATTAGTAAATGAAGTCCGCAGCGCAGAACCACTTTCGCCACATTATTCTCCCGTAAACAGATATGTATCAGCAAAGAAATTCTGGGGCGATGTTTTCAATGCGGTGTGCCGGGCAAAATTATAAAATATGAGAAATCTTACTACCACAACAAAACTCTCAGAACTACCAGTTGGTGTAACTGTAGAAATCAACGCTTTAGATTTTACTTATAAAGGCAAGGAAAAAAGGAATCTCGGATTTGGAAAGGTCGAATGTTTTATTTTCTACTCAGAAAAACTGAAAGCCGAAAGAACTTTTGAATTCCACAAAACAAAAAACCACGAACTGAAGAAACTAAAAGACAAATATAAATTTTAATGCACGAAATCAAAATAGAGAAAGTAACAGAAGTAAGTCTTGCTCACAATACCGAAACTGACATCATTAAGATTGGAATCATCCGAGAAGGCAAAATGTTCTTCCGAACAGAAATGAAATATCGCCTAAATAAAAATAATACCGTAACAGTAATGTAAATATGAGCAACATCATCATAGACAACAGACAAAGAGATCATAAGAATAGCAAATTATTCAACCAAGTCGCCTTCCTACTCAATTGTGCTATTCCATTGTTAGACCAGCTAAAGGAAACAACAGCCTACAACAAAGAATTGAAATTCCACGGCAACCAGGTTCTGAAGCAGATGGAAAAATACACAGAAGGCCATCAGAAATTATTTATGTTTGGAGGCGACGTGCCAATTCCAGGCACTGACAAATCTATTAATGCTCAGGATATTTTCAACATCACAGATACAGCTTATGAAAAACTATTATCTTGGGCAAGCAATCGCCATCCTAACCATATCGTTTCGCTCATCACAACCATAGAGCGATTAGAAGCATCCGGAAAACTCGACTTGAACCACGTTGATAATTCTTACGTTCCTGTTGATTCTGATCTTGTAAAAGTGTAGTTATGAAAAGAGAGATGAAATTTAGAGGTCAAAGAAAACTAAACGGGGATTGGGTTTTCGGAAGCTATATCGCTATTGGTGAGGATTGGTGTCAGATTGTTCCAACTGGTACAGAGTATGACGAAATTGATGTTGAAAAAACAAGGGTTATTACAGAAACCGTTGGCCAATTCACTGGATTAAAAGACAAGAACGATAAAGAGATTTTCGAAGGGGACATCCTCGTAAAAGTAGAAACCGATTATGATAAGTGGCAAGAACTTGATTATGAAGGTGAGGAGCCTTTAAAGCGAGATAAGATAGATGTCGCAACGATGGATAGATTTCCTAATTATTGGTTAGAAAATGAGTCTTTTGGTTATGATGGGGAAGACTTAGAATCACCACCTTATTGGGAAATCATCGGCAACATACACGAAAATCCCGAATTACTAAAAGAATGAACGAAAGAGACACCATACTTTTTGAACATGCCAAGAATCCATTAGCAAGTCTTGAAACTCTCGCTTTTATTTGTGGTAATTTATTAGGATCTGGATATTACCGTGATGTGTTTGAATATAATCTCGATCCTAAATATGTTGTTAAAATCCAAAGAGATGATGCGAAGTTTAACAATATAGTAGAATGGGAGATTTGGAATACCGTGAGTTACGGCTCATATAAAAAACATTTTGCACCTTGTACTTGGATTTTAGGAAATGGTAGAATACTTATCCAAAGAAAAACCACACCCATCTCCAAGCGAAAGCCCGCCCCCGAAAAGATTCCAAACTTCTTCACAGATGTCAAAGATTCAAACTTCGGATGGATTGGGAATCAATTTGTCGCCCACGACTACGACTACACACTCGTAAAACTCGTGGACTTCGGACTCACTAATAAAGAAAAGAAATATAAATCACATATATAAAACTGATGAACGCAAAAAACAGATTATCACTAAAAGCACTATCGGTACAAACCAGACAGGAAGTGCAAATTTTTATTTACTTAGCAACAGAAAATCCTGCCGTATTTAATGTTTACCAATCAAAAGAAGATTTCCAAAATGATATTTCGGAGTTATGTTACATCCAGAAACCAACTTTTGAAACCGACAACAAGGGAGAATATTTATATGAAGGCGACTTGATGACGGATTTATACAATCCAAAAACAGGAGGATTTTTACCAAGACCAGTTATTAGGTTTAAAAGGGGAGAGTTTGTTCTCACACCAACATCAGACGAGTTTTCATCCTACATACCACTCAAAGAAGTAATAGATAATCCGGAGATAACACTTTTCCATAAAGTAGGCGATATCTATACCGATACCAATACTATCGCCGTACTCGCTAACTGGTGGAAAACTAAATATTAAAGCGAAGCGCAATTTTTCGGGAATTTTTACAACCTAAATAGTTAAACCAATGATAGAAATAGGAACCAATCTCGCAGCAGTATTATCATCTGCCATATTCTGGATCGCATTAGCAGTAATTGCTTGGGCATTTTTACGAGATTAACTTTTTACAAATCGCATAAATGACAAAAGATTCAATAATAATTTGCCAGTGCCACAGCGCAGAACATCAGATAATCTTCAGAGAGTTTGATGATGAGAAAATGGTTTGTATGAAAGTACACCTCAATAAACTTCCAATAATAAAAAGAATCTGGTACGCACTAAAATACATTTTTGGATTTCAATCTAAATATGGAGCGTTCGCTGAATTTATTTTCAAACCGGAAGATGCGGAGATTGTGGAGAAAATTACTAATCGTCTAAAACAACAGAAATGAAAACAGCAATACAAGCATTAATAGAAAGAGCAGAGAAGGCTAAAAATCTATACTTATCCGGCGCAGTAAATTATGACGGTTTGATAATAGAACTTAATAATGCGCTGAAAAAAGAACAGGAACAAATCGAGACCGCCTTCCACAATGGACAAGTCGAAGTTTTCAATGTCATAAAAAAAGCTTTCCCAGATCATAAGTTCACTGAAACACAAAAGGAATTGGATTTAATAGAATCGGGTAAAGAACCAAATGAAGATGCTGAGGATTACTATCAGAAAAACTACACTAATTAATTATTTAACGCTTTTAAATATCTCTCAAAAATCAACGCAAAACAAAAAGCAATACAATTCGCCACTCTAATCAAAACATTACAAAATAACACCGCAAAACAATGGAGAACGAAACAATAATACCAGAAGATAAATCCCAAAACGTAATAGGGATAATTTATACCGCACTTTCAAACTTTAAAAAACACTTTAAACGAAATCCGATGGAGATTTTAATGACTTCCAATAAGTACGTTCAATTTCTTGAAGAAATCAAAGCTATCAAGACTATATCAAAAGATGAACATAAAATAATCTTTGAAGGAAAACCTATTATGATTACAATCACGGAACTTCCGCATAAAGAATCATTTGAAATCAGATAATGAACAAGAATTCATTAGCATATTTCCTACTCAATCTCTACGGGATCATAGATAAATCTGCAGAACAAGTCATCCTTTCGCCCGAACAACAAAAAGAAATGATCCAGCAATACGAACAAACCAAAAAGAAAGCAAAATTCAACACCAAAAGAAAACGAATATGAACGAAAATAAAGAAATTGACAAAGGTTTAAGCGAATTCATAAGTAGCACATTTGTCCAGAGAACCGGAAAGATAGCAGAAATAATTGTTGACTTTTTTGAAGGAGATCCATTAAAACCAATTCGACTAATAGGATTTCAAACTGACGCATCTTACTCAGATTTTGAAATTTTAGAGGATGGATATTATTACTACAACGAATTAAAAATAAATATTTTTGAATCTAAAGCTGATAGAAATGAAATTTGATAAACTCACATTTGCCAATCCTAAGGATAAAAATAATCCAGATTCTGTAAAGCCTTCTGATTTTTGTATTGATGAACTTGGACATCTTAACACAATCATTACTTTACATCCACCTTCTGAGCAGTCATACAACGGAACTAAACCAGATATTAACTTTGATGATGAAGTAAGATGGGGAAAACGTAAGCTTATTCCCAAAGACCTTGCTGACGCCTTAACAAAAGAAACCCTAAACAAACTTGGAATAAAGAAATGAATAATCCAGACGATACAATGTGGGATTTGGATTTTACCATCGACCCGCAACAAGAAGCAGATCGTAACGCTATAGAAATCGCCCTAACAAGCACAAAGCCTTTCGGACTAGAGATAGATGTATTCTACGAAGCTTTTAAACAAATAACAGCCGATCCCACCATTACAATCAGCGAGGCAATACAAAATGCTCTTTGGGAATGGGATTGCTAAAAATTACTGATTATGAATCTAACAGATAAAGCCAGAGAAGACTTTTTAATATGGGCATTAGAAAACAACTATTGTAACAATCCCCACGTTGAGTACTGGATAAACAAACAAGTCGATCCTATCCGCTTAAAAGCAATAATCATACTTTGGCTCAACTCACTCCAATACAAAGGCCAAAACCTATTCCTAAGCGTATTCGAAAAATCATTCGCTATCAGAGTAAACTTTATGTCCTTCGATGATGTCACAGCCCAAACTATCGATGTGTGTAATGAAATTTATAATCGAATTAAAGAATGAAAAGTAAAAGAATTGAAATACCAATATACAACGGAACTTTAGTAATGATACAAGTTGATAATTGGGATAAAGTAATAAAAAAATATGATCAAGATATTACCGACTCTATGGACGGTGTAGTATTCAAGCATAACCACGAATATATTGTCGCCTACAACCATAATCCAAAACCAGGCATTATAGCTCACGAAGCCGTTCATCTCGTTAACCACATCTTCATTGACAAACATATGACTCTCGACCCATATAACGATGAACCTCAAGCTTACCTGACAGAATGGTTTGTGAATACTATCTCCGATTATTATAAATCCTTGAACTAACTTCCGGAATCGTTTTAGTGAGTTAGTAAGAGTTTAGATACTATGGAAACGGGCGAATAAAAATTGGGTGTGAAAGTGGTCAGAATTTTACCCCGCCCCTTCCAAATCAGGAAAACCAATTTTCAATTTCAAACTCGATTTCTGCCAGACGTTCACTAATCACAAGCTTAAAGTATTGTTCTGTTTCTTACTTGAAAACAGAACTTATAGCCGGAAGGGTAGTCTTTTGAAATTATTCTCCATCACAAAGGGGTATATAAAAATATATTCCTGCACGAGATCACATCACTCTATAAACAATCTCCCATCTATAAAGGCTGAGAATCCTCTGTAATAATATTTGTCTGGCATTTGTCCGCTACAATCCATTGAGTAGATCAGAAGGGCTGCAACCAATCGCATTTGCTATATCTATAACCTTGTTAAGTTTTACTTCTTCAGTCATCCGATAGATGTATAACCTGTCTGAGTTTAGCTTATTGCAAACTTCCTTAATAGTTAATCCTTTCTCTTTGATTTTTACCTTAATGTTGTGTTTTAGTTCCTTTATCATACTATATTCTATTGATGTTAGTCTATACACTTGCATAATTATCTATAAGATAGTCTATACACTTACAAATATATCATTCTAACCATTTATTTCAGCGTTTGCTTAGTCGATTTGGATTAGTTCAAACACCTATATCACTAACCCTTATTAATTTGATTACTATTAAATACGCTAGATAAATTATCTTTATATGGTTTATTTTGTAGATAATTATTGCTGTTATATTGGCTTAAAGGCATTGTTTACAGGGTTTTTATCTTTTGGGATATGTTGCTATTAAAATATAAGTACTACTTGTTTATTAATTATTATAATGTATATAGTATGGGGCTTCGCCCTTTGGTGTCTTATGTAGTAATTGCTCTTCTCTCTGAAAGGTATTAATCTATTGTTGTGTAGGCGAAATGTAGTTATTTGGATTATATGCCTATGAATATAGTTGGGTGTTTAGGCAACAAATAGCTGTTAACTCATATAATCCAGGATTTAAACGCTCTGATAATCGCTTGTGTTATTTTTGATTGGTAATTGTGCAGCAGGTTTTACTGTGAAGTGTGTTGTGTACTCTTGGTCGCTTCGCTCTCTATGGTGTGTTTGGTGTCAGTCTTATTTTATTTAGGCGATTCCTATATTTAGATATATTAAGCAAACTGTTAGGATTTAATTCCTGCAATATCTTTACACTTTAAAACAATCATATGAAAGCTACAAAAACTTATAATGACTTTCTGGAAGAGTTTAAAGTTATGCTCGTTAAGAGATATTTTTGGACAGTAACCGATGCAAGCAAGTTCGAATCAAAAGAATTAAAACAATGTTTTTACGAAGGCTTGGATAGACATCACGCTTACTTTAAAATCTTTAATGTTGAGCAGGATCTGATGTCACCGTAGATTCTTCTGCAGCCATTTTATAGATTCCTCACTCAATCCAGAGTACGCTACTTCATAGTCTAAAGCTATTACCAATAGTTTGTCATTTTGGTCTATGTACGGGACCAGTATCGATTTGATCTCTTCAGCACTCTTGCTTGTAATAATTATCCAGGTGGATTCTAATTCTTTCCAATAGTAATCCGGTGCTATGCTCTTTATTTTTGTGATTAGAGGTGCATAGTTCTGTCCTAATGGTAACAGATCGTAGGTAATTATAAATGGTTCCATAGTTTAATATTATTCGTCTTTGTATTAGTCGGCTGAGACTTCAGCCAGTCTCATTTAATCTCTCTTATTCCTGTTATATCCTTGGTGGGTTTTTCTCTTTTGTGAAGGCGATTGGTAGAAGATTAATCTTTTGCGATTTTATATTTTACAATTTTCTTTTCTTCCGTTTTTAAATCTACTGTTAGATATTGGTCGCCTTTTAAAAAATATAAAATTCCTTCTTTAGTATCTAATATCAAATTGTATTCTTTAGCTACATATCTTCCTGTATTATTCATCTTATCGCCGAGTAAAAATCCAAAAATAAAAACCAATAGAACTATGATTATGTAAAGTAAATTTTCTCTTTTCATTTTATTTTGAAATTTCATCCATTAAACTTTTAATCTCACCATAATTCAAAGAAAAAGACCATTCCTCATTCAGATCGTTTATTTTCCGATATATGAGATCAGTTTTACTTTGATCTAAATTGTTGCGATTATCATTGTAGAAGGCAATAATTTGGTTTAAAGAATCGCTGTGTTTTTCAAGCGCTTTTTTTTGTTTGTCAATACCTACATTTTTAGCATCAAGAAAATCTTTAACCATTTTAAAGGCTGTGAAAGTTTTGTCTATTTTGCTACTTATGTCTTGGGTAACTGCAATATAATTATTTTTGATCTCATCCTGATTGATTTCAGACTCTCGCTTTACTTCTTGCCTATCCTTCTGTTCTTGCATAAGGCGATTAATACCATTTGCAATATATTCCTGAGTTCTGTCTGGCTCCGTACGTTTTAATTGACCGTAGGCTCCGCCGTTTCTATTCGTTGGCGTATTGGATGTTTGATTTCTTTGGCCTTCTGTAAATCCATAGTTATATCCGGTTTGATAGTCTGATTGTCCGACGGGATTTATAGGTGCTAATCCAGCAAGTGGTGGAAGTGGAGATAAACAACTAGCCTGACCATAACAATATCCGGCACTATAACCAGAATTAAAACCATCCTGATAACTATTTTGTGCATTTAATGATATTGATATCAAGGCGATAAGTAGGAGGTAGATATTTTTCATTTTTTTAATTTAATATTAATGCTTGATAGAATGCTTCCAAAAAGAAATGACCATCTATAATAATTAAAGTATATTTTATTTGAAATAAAGGCAATGATAACTATGATAAGAGAAAGAATTAAAAACAGATTTTTATGTGTTGGAACTATTAAGTATACTGTAATTATGAATATAATCCCACATATAAAATCAGGAACCCAATTCGAATATATAAAGATTTCAGGTATATATGAGTTTATGAGAGATAATGCCCAACTGAAAATATATGAGGTTATTATTGATAAAATTATAGCTACAGGAATTGCAAAAATAAATCGTAATATTTTCATATAATTAGTTTTACCAAATCTACAAATAAAAATAATACACCAATATATCTATTAAAAAACTCCTAAATATGCACGGAATACAAACAAAAATGTTTATATTTACACCATAGAAAAGGTTGTTCTTATAATTGTTGATAAATATTTTAAAATATAATTGCACAATCAAATTATTGTTGTATTTTTGAAATGCTAAAACAATTTAAGACTCGGAGAAATCCTAAGTTTTACCGACATTTATTATAACGCCTCTGTGCGTGTGGTTGTATATCTGGTCTCCAGTCTTACTTGTTTTAGCGAACTCCACACAATCAGGGGTATTTTATTTCTAAACGTTTTTTATACATAAAAAAATGCTAAAACAAGTATCAAACGTTTATAGTGCGAATTACAGTAACATTATGAACCCGTCAGCTCACGACACGAGCATTTTAAACTATAATGGAAATTCTATCCATTTAGAAAGATCCCAAAATGATGTAATGATTAATCTTACAGAGATGGCAAAGTCATTTCCACGTAAGAATCTTGCTCAAATTATTTCTTCTCACGAAATTCAAGACTATATCAAAGCTCTTACCGAAATACAAAATTATATTTCGACTGATTTACTGCAAGTTAGGAAAGGTGGAGATATTTCAAAGCAAGGAACTTGGGCACATAAAAAAGTTGCCTTACGTGTTGCGCAGAAACTTAGTCCTGAGTTTGCCGTCTGGGTAGATACAAAAATTGATGAACTCCTTACCTCCGGAGTTGCTACCGTAAATAATGACGATGAAACGATTATGCAGGCGATGTCTATCTTACAATTGAGATTGGAGCAAAACAGACAACGATTGCAAGCGTTAGAAGAGTCTAACAATCTACAGCAAAAGCAAATTTCCAAGTTAGAGCCAAAGGCGAGATACACGGATGAAGTTTTACAAAGTGCGTCAACATTTACCACTACTCAGATGGCTGATGATTTAGGAATGACTGCAGCTACTCTTAACGCTAAACTTAAGGAACTTGGAATACAATACAAGCAATCCGGACAATGGCATCTTACCAGTCTTTATAAATCGAAAGGTTATACTGATATCAGGGTAGCATCTTTTAAGCAAGGCGACAAGATCGGAACTTCTCAGTCAATGGTTTGGACGGAATCCGGGAGATTATTTTTGGCTAACCTTAGAAAAAACGGTCAAATATAATGAAAACGCTAAAACTACATCACGGCACGGAAGATTATTCTTCAATACTGGAAACTTTGGACGAGTGCAACCGCATTCATCATTTGGAAGATCAGATTATTGTACTAACAAAAAACAATGCGCAACAACTCGCCTACATAAAATTATTGGAGCCAAGAGCATTAGCATTTGATAAACTTAATACAGATGATTTAACCTTTCTTAATTACGATTATGCAAGAACAGTCATTAGTTTGTCCGAGGCGATTGAAAAGAACATTTTAGAACTAATGGAGACTTCCGGAATAGGAAATGAATACGGAAAAGAACTTAGCCAGATTTTAACATTTGCGGAAGGAATACAGAAAACTGTACATCCGGAACATTTCGAAAGGCTTCAATATTTTCTATCTGAAATCAATCTTTACAAATTGAAACAGTAAATTAAATAATCCAGCGGTAAGATTGAGGTTTTACCGTTGGTTTTTATCCTAATGAATAAATAATCACATATTTAGTGAAAATAAATTAAAATATATGATTGGATTATAAACATTATTGTTTATATTTGTATCAGGAAACAGAACAAAAACAAACATTATGGCAACTACACTTAATTATCCAGAAATGCACGGTAACATCGAAAATGATTTACAAGCTGAATATATTTCATTCTTAGGAAAGTATCGAGTTACTTCTAAAAATGAAATCGAAGTAAAACAAGGTATAGTATTTAATTCTGTCGTTGCAGAATTTGGTGCGAATCACGTTAAAAATAAAAACCAGGGTTGGTTTAAATATTATTTCACCCCGAAAGCTTTTTACAAGTTCCAATCCAACAATCATATCATTCTTAATAGGCTTCTTGATTAATAAAATAACAGAATTATGAAAGCAATAAAGTATTACGTCTGCAAAAGATCATCATCAGATAATCAGATTAAATTTTGTGAAAAGTATCAGTTCGTAAAGAAAGTAGGTGATGTTTTTCATCTTAAAATAAACGATAAAGTAGAACCGTTAACCAGACAATTTTTCAAAGAACATTTCAAACAAACACCAACTTACTAATGAAAACCTTACTACTCATATTATTCCCGGCTTTTATTTTCTGTCAGTACACGGGAAAGGTAGGGATAAATACTCCCACTCCAACAGAGACGCTACACGTAAAAGGATCTTTGCGAGTTGAAGATATTCCTTTGGTGCCGACTGCAGAATTTATTTTAGTTGAAGATGGTCAAGGCGTTGTTAAGAAAATACTTTTATCCAGCGTTACGGTTCAAAATGATTGCCCTATTTTCATTCGTTCGGAAAGTTCGCCTTACTATTTGAAATTCAAATCAGCGTCATCAATTCAAAATCCAAATAGTGCGCTGATAATTGAAGGGATAAATTTCGTAAGTGCCGGAACTTGGATTGAGAATAACACTTATTATTACTCATACAGTAACACCAGCGGAACGCCTTTAAATATTAATCAGTTCACGGTTAATTTCGTAAACAAACAATGTAATTATTAATCAATAAATATGAAAACAATCACCAAAAATCAGCAGTTAGTTTTCGCCTTGATGATAGTAACTGTGGTAATGATCGGAATACTTTCGATAGCAATTTTAAAATACTAAACCTATGAATACATTCAAAGAATTACAAGATAGGCGACCGGAATTAGCACAAGCTCTGGAATCTATGAGCAGAGAAGAACTTCTTAATAATTACGCTTTAGAGGTTGAAGAGAAAGAGACTCTTGAAAAATACAAAGAAGATAATGAGATTTTTGAGACAGATTTAGAACACATCATCAATCTCGGAATCAAGTGGCTCAAAAAGAATCGAAAGGATAAACATCACATCTACATTGATCAAGAAGTTGCAAAACTTATTTATACTAATACAGAAACCAAATTTATTTAATTATGAATAAAACATCTTACAGTTACAGGAGTTACCATAAATCAAGTCAAACAGCAATAGACGGAAGTAAATCAAGCAATAGACGTAAAAAAGTGAAATTAGCAAGAAAAACAAATCTTAAAAACCGAAAATAATTATGAAAAAACTTATTCACATCATTTTTAAAATCCGTGTACAGTTAGCGGTTAATATGGTAACCTTTCAGGATGAGAAGAGAGAATTTTATATTTTATTTGGGCGACAGGTACACAATAGAGTAGTCCCTATAAAATAAAAAGCGAAGGAACCACCCTCCGCTAAAGATATGCAACGTAAAAGAATTACGAAACAGGGCAAAGATAAACTATTCTGTCAAGGCGACAAATAGAAAGAAATTAACAAGTTATAATTTATGCAACCAACCATCCAAAACTCACATTTCGCCCAAATAACAATCTCTGGATTATCAGACTTTACCCAACTTCAAATTAATAATATGGAGAGCGGAAACAAGCTGACTAAAAAAGGCGACAAGTATTCGGATTCCAGCATTAGACAGTACACCGCATTTTTAGCGCATCTGATCCACTTTGAAAAATTACACAACACTAAGTTTCAGTTAGCCGAAATCAACTACAAATTTGCAGAAGAGTTCCAGATTTTCATTACTAACAAAGGACTTTCAAAAAATACCATTGGAAATATCCTATCAAAATTTAAAGCCATTCTAAAGATGTCATTTAAAGAAGGATTATCAGTTTGGAACGGCAGCGGATTAGATTGTCCTCGTGAACTTACAACACAAGTATATCTGTCAATTGCAGAAATTAGTAAATTAAAATCTGCCAATATTACCAAAGGCGAACGCAAAGTGCTTGATATTTTCATCATACAATGCTTTACCGGATTACGATTTGACACCCTAAAAAAGTTCCTGGAAAAACCATTGGCTTACATCGAGGAAAGTGAAGGAGAAACTTACATAAATATCACCTCAGACAAGACAAACCGCCAGTCTATCATTCCACTTGGCGATATTGTGAAGGGAATTATTACAGATAATGGTGGAGCGTTCAAAATGCCGTCTGAAGAAAGTTATATTAATCGCACCATAAAAAGGATTGCAAAGAAAGCGGAATTAGATAACGAATCTATTTTTAGAAGAACAGAAGGCGGAGTAATGAAAGAGGTATTGTCGCCTAAATACAAAAAAATAAGCAGTCACACCGCAAGACGAACAATGGGAACCAATCTAATAAAGAACGGCAAGACCTATAATGATGCAAGATTGATCCTCGGCCACTCCACAGAGAAGCAAACAAAAAACTACGTAAGGCTGGATAACATTGAAGAAACGAAACATTTATTTGGTGATCAGTTTTTTAATACAAAACTTTAATATTTTTTTTCTTTAAATATGAATGGATTGTAAACAAATATGTTTATCTTCGCTTCATAATTAGTTCTAAATATAATCTTTAAAAAACATTTTAAATTTTCTCATTATGAAAAAATCAAATACAAAAATAACAGAATTTTGCAATAGAAATAATATTACAGAAGATCAATTTTATGGTAAAGATACAGTTGGCGGTTCTCTTTACCTTAGATCATTAACAAGTATTCCGGAGGGATTCAACCCTACAGTTGGCGGTTCTCTTTACCTTAGATCATTAACAAGTATTCCGGAGGGATTCAACCCTACAGTTGGCGGTTCTCTTTACCTTAGTTCATTAACAAGTATTCCGGAGGGATTCAACCCTACAGTTGGCGATTATCTTTAC
>Ga0247811_1000020_pt1 | contig 80080 bp, 74 predicted proteins | sample UWRJL134311R1_FD_189018 | JGI IMG/M metagenome (GOLD analysis project Ga0247811, IMG submission 189018) | Plant litter microbial communities from Arlington Agricultural Research Station in Wisconsin, United States - UWRJ-L134-311R-1 | ecosystem: Environmental > Terrestrial > Plant litter >...
TCTTACCACCACAATGTAATTTAATTACTTTTCTAATTTTATTCATGTCTATTGTATTATTTGCCATAGTCTGTAGTTTTATACAGATCCATGGTTAAACAACATGAAAAAAAAGTAGTTTTTTGGTGGTCACTTTGCACCGAAAACAGGTGGTCAGTTTGAATTGAAAAAGGGTGGTCAGTTTGCTCCGAAACTGATGCTCACTTTAGGCTAAAAATGTATGGTCAATTTGACCGTTTTTTCCACTCTTAGGAAATAAATTATAAAGCAATTGGTAATGTAATAGCCTGCGACCAGTTAATGTTATAGGTAGTGTTTTTATACACAGCTACAAAGTTGTAGTCCCCTGAACTCCAGGCTCTGCTGCCCGTTATATCCTGTGAATTTGGAGTATTATTATCTTTGGCTGCCCCAATCAATAAGCTAGGATAGGGTCTATTAACGGTATTGTTTTCATCAAATGTTACGTTTGAAAAACTACCCACTTCTGCCATATCTTTATGTTCAACCACATCATACACGATTACTTTAATAAAATCAATCTGATCAATACTTTCAGGAATGTGTTTTGTATTTTTATGTATTAAAAGCAGGTACATTTTTCCATTTCCTTTAACTCCAGAAAGCGTGACTTGAGATGCAAATTTATCGGCTGTCTTAAAGCTGTCTCCTTCAAGGGTGTACTTTCCTTTTCTAAAAAAAGCAGCATCATTTTTATGCACATTAAAAATAGTAGCCACTGGGTTTACCGGAAGATTTCCAGCAGCATAGAGTGTAATGTTTTTCTTTTCTTCCAGTTTTGTTCCGTTTTGATCGGTAACAATGATGATAAAGTCATATTTTCCCTGCGCAGCATCTAAAGGAATGTCAAAATGTTTGTGGACGGTCGCATTTTTTGCTCCGGCGTATTGTGCCCAGTTTATCTCGTGTGACCATACCTTAGTATAAGTTTCGGTACTTCTCTGTGTAATTTTAATTTGTACATTTTCTATTTTATCCCCAGCGGTTATCTCAGCATTAAAATGGAAATCCTCACCAATGACACCTATCTCATTATTTCCCAGACCCAGCTCAATCTTATCGATCTTTGGTTTAAGATTAACCTGAGAATCATCGTCGTCATTATTACAAGCTGTGAAAGAAAAGAGACCCAGAAAAAGGGCAATCATAATTTTTTTTGTTTTCATTCTTTTTGATTTGTTATTTGTAGTCATACGTATTATAATGGTATTACGGTACAGGAAAATCCATAACTAAAGCATCTACTCAAATGATATATCGGTATCATTAAGAGACATTTAGAAAATTGATAGGAAGATTTTTAAGAAGTAAAGTTTTCCAACTCTAAACATGTAGAGGCATTTGTGAAATGCTTGAATGTGTTTAAAAAATGTAGTAAATGCTATAGATTCCTTATCAAAATCTCTGATTTGAAACCATTAAATGAATCAAAGTCAAAGTATTTCTAAAGAAGCAGATAAAGAAAGATACACCTGCTTCAACATTGATATGATTGCTCTATTGAATTTCTTTGAATTCAAAATTAAGTAGCAATGATTTTGTTGAAGTAATTAAATACTATTTTATTCATAGAAAGTTATTTCTACAAAAGAACAATAGAGTATTAATAGAGGTTTTATAAAATTTTATCAATTATAATAAGCATTTCCAGATGGAAAAGATAAATCTTATTTAATTGACGGGGGAGCACGAAGCGCAAATAAAGCCCCTTTGAAGAAACTGGAATAGGACTTAGAGTAAAATGCAACAAACGAATCTATAGTGGTGCATTTCAAAAAAGAAAAAGTGGAAAAAGAAAAGGTGGCAACAGGGCTGATTTTAAAATGGCATATTGCGCATTGTTCAGTATCATGATCGTGAAGCCTAAATTCACTCTTTTCCGTATGATGATGCTTTATAAATGTTTTAAGAGCCGAAGTATGGCTGTTGATGTGCTCATAGGAATGTAAAGCCGGAAATAGTATGGCAAACAATACTATAAGCGGCAGAAGAAGTTTTAAAAAATTTAATTTCTTTTTCATTCAGATGATTTGCATTAATCAATGCAGTAATTATCGCAAATATAAAATTCTAATTTTATAAACGCAACTTTGTTACAGTAAAAAATCAATTATATTTAATTCCAAACTGGCCTAATCTATCTATTTTTAGTTCTTTTTTCATATTGGTGTCATTCCCCATTAATTGGAATGATTTTTTATCCAAGTCCGCCCAGAGCATGATACTCTTAGAAATATTATAAATACCGGATTTATACCATTAATCAGTTTGTTTTCTGCCTTTCTTTTCCAAAGAAAAAATCCAGTAATTGAAAGATCACAGGGCTAAATCCGGCAAATACATAACGAATTTTAATAACGAAATTATCATAATCTCCGCGGTAAAGCTATTACATTATCCAATAAAACCGATAAGAAATGCTTTTTCTTCAATCTCTATAGTTTTGATCTAATTTCCACTATTACTATCATAATAAACCTCGTTGCATTTACCGAAATAAAGCGGGTTTTTAGTGTCTGAAAAATGAAATATTATTAAGTGTCATTTTTCATCAGCAATAATTTTTACAGCAATTGGATTGAACTTCGAAATTTCTCCGGCATGTTTTATCACTTGATAATTATTTGCTTTCACCTGATAATTCTGTTCTTTCTTCGGAATTAATTTCCATTTAGCGGGTAAAAAAAAGACTTTTATTCATCCTAAAAACGATATAAAGAATGAAATTAAGTATCAAATTCCAGATACCTATAATCTTGTGCAGCGGTGAATTAGATTTTTGGCAGATTTACAATTTATCTTCACTCTAAAAATAAGTGTGGTAAATATCTTTCTTCATAAGGAAACGTATCTATTGTAGAAAAATCCTTTGTCTTAGCTCAGGAAAACGTATAAATGCAGTTATCCAAATAAGCACCTGAACCGATACCGCTATAATTACTGGCTGGTGGTGCATTAAATGGGTTGCAATAGCTCCACCGAAATATGCCGCAAGTAATAAAGTACCCACTATACCGGTACGAGGAATAATAAAAAGTAGTAACGATACAACTTCAATGATGCCAATAATTAGATAAGTTTTACTATCAATTCCTATGGCAGCAGCCTGAGCAACAGTTTCTTCACTTTGCACAAGTTTTAATGACGCACTTAGCCCCAGCAATAATGCTATAATAATCGTTAATACCCAACCTGTAATCTTAATAATTTTCTGTGTCATAATTCATGTTTTATTTTTAACAAATCTATTATTAAATACTATACTTTTGTTATCTGTTACAAAAAGAATAGTAATTACAAAAAGGATAGTAATGAAACACGATGAAGGAAGCTGCTTTAAAGCCAAATTAGCGATACGTGATACACTTGATGTAGTTGGCGGAAAATGGAAACTTGTTTTAATTTCAGTATTGTTCAATGGCAAGAAACGCTTTAATGAACTTACACGCGAGGCCGGGATTTCTCCACGTATTTTATCAAAAGAATTACAAGAGCTTGAAATGAATGGACTGGTTACACGTCAGGTTATGGATACCAAGCCTGTGACAGTGCAATACGAATTAACAGAATATACTACAACTTTATATGAGGTTTTATCTGCAATGGAGAAATGGGGATTACAACACAGAGAGAAAGTTACTTCAAATAACGTGTGAATTATGTCATATATGTTGCTCATGATAGAGCTATCAATTTTTTCCACTAAAAATTAAGGCTGTTAGTTTCTATTTTTTTAAGAAAAAGTCTTCCTCATTTTTTATTTCAAAACAGAACTTTATTTATAGATCAAACGGACAGCAAAAGATAATTAGATAATTATAAATAGGAAAAAAAAGTAATTAGGGTTAATATCCCTGTTTTGCATCGCACTCTAACGATAATTGATTAATATAGAAATATGTAAATTGGATTAATACCGCGCTTATGACAAGATATATCCTGACCAAAATCAGATCTATCCAATCCAATAACTGAGATTTTCCTATGTTTTTCTTCTTATAATCAAAGTCAAGGTCTTTAAGACAATTTCGAAATAATAATAACAAGTTTTGATATATAACATTATTCTATAAACTGAAAAACAAGTATAAATCAGTATGAAATAATTGAAATATAATGTTTTTACAAGTACTGGATTAGTAACATTAAATAAAAAAACATTTAGGTTTATTAATATCAAAAATATCACAAAAGCTGAAACAGAATATATTTGTATAGGAATCAACTAAAAAAAATCCTCCAAAATATTAAATATTTTTGGAGGTCTTCTTGAACGTTTCAAATTAAATCTGACAACTTTAATTGCAAGATTTAAAGTTTTAGCGTACTCTTTAGGTGATTAGTATGAAATTTAACTCTTTATACTACTCACTCAAAATATTTTGTTCAGCCCATCTAACAATTCCTGTAGTTGGTATTTTATTTCTATAGTTGAAGGTTTCTTCCATTGGCCATGTCACCCCTGGATTAGTAAATACCAATCGATAACGGTTAAATACATCATTGGGATTATTATCTAATTGGCTTTGAAGGTAGGTACTATCCCATAAGATTCGATCAAATTTGGTCTTAAATAAATCTTCCATCTTATCGGCTATTTGCTCAAATGTTACAGTATCGCCAGATACAAAAACTACTTGATTCAAAATTTCCGGCTGGTGAAATAATATTTCTACGGTCAGGTCACCAATTTCTTCACAAGAAGTCAAAGTCAAGGAATGCTTCCAATCACCCAGAGCATTTACAACTTTTTTTGATAAACTGATGACCCCAAAATCTTCGCGAAATAAAAAACTCGTAATCATACCCGTAGATACAATAATCCATTGTGTCTTATTTTGTGTACGTAGCAAATCTCTTACATCCAGCTGTTCATCAAATACAGGTTGTGCACTTCCACGACCTATTTTATCATAATCTACACCAAACTGCCAAGGTATATATCTTCTTACACCAGCCTCTAAAATAGCTTTTGTAATTTTAACCTGCATACCTTCACCAATTGAAAATCCACTGCAGCATATAACCGTGTCATATTTACTGAAGATGGCTGATAAATCCTTACTACTCTGTGAAACTAGGTCTAACTCCTCAATAACTAGATCACTAACACCTAAGTTCACATTAATATTGCCAACCATTGAGGGTTGAACCAGAGCACCGATAGTAAATTGTTGCATGTTATTTTGCTTAAAATTATTAAGACTTTGTAACATGGCAAGCCCTACTTCACCGGTACCAATAACTAAAAATGATTTTTCCATAACTTTATAAAAATTTAGTACAAAGTTACAGTAGCATTATAATTGTATAAGTACAAAGAAACCGCTAATAGCTGCAAAAAAACTATCCCTTTCTAAATTCCATAGGTGTGCAGCCAACTTGTCTTTTATAGAAATTCTGAAAATGAGATGTTTCTTGAAAATGTAATCTCCATCCGATTTCCTTTATACTGAGAGTACCGTGTTTCAAAAGTACATTGGCCTCTTCGATTATCCTTTCGTGTATAATTGCTTGTGTAGTTTTACCGGTAAGATTCTTTATAATCTTGTTAAGTTGATCCACCGTTACGTTCAATAAACCCGCATAATATGATGGTGATTTACTTTCCAGCATATTGTCCTTGCCAATATTAAAAAAAGTATTTTCCAAGATTTTAAGAAAACGATCTTCAATACTTTCTTGATGTGCAACAACATTCTCATAAAGGGTTTTATCCATTTTTTGTACATAGTGAATAATGTCGAAGATCCTATTTCTGATTAATTGTTCCCTAAAAGGGTAACTTGATTTATAGTCAGCATCAATTTCGTTAAATAATAACATTAATTCATCATATTGAATTTCAGAGAGAGACTTGACATAAATATCTCTTTTCTGAAAAACAGGAAGAGTAGTTAAACTAATTCTGCTCGCCGATCTAAGGAATGTATCGCTGCAAACACAATATTTCCCAACAAATTGTTCATCTTTAGTCTCAAAAGTAAATCGAGCCATAGGATCGCTAAAAATAATACTGTTACCTGATATATCTATTTTTTTAGATTTTGATTGATAAGTAGCATTACCATGCACAAGCGCAATCTTGTAAAAAGGCTTCCTTTGCAGTCGCTCGCATGCCGAAAGGTCTTTTTGAAGATCTTTCCATAATAAATAATCAAAATGCCCTGTAAAAGTTCCTTCTGAATAAGGTACTCCGTCAACATATTGATCATAAAATATATTAATGTCTGAAATAACCATTAAATTATTACTATTTAAATTTGGAATTTTTCTCATTATTCATTTTACAGACAACTTAAAGTCTTGATCTGATTTTTTAAATCATAACTTTAAATTAAATCCTCTAAAGAGATTATATCTTTCTCGCTCTAAACAAAATTAACGATTAAATTATTAAAATCAGAATTCATTACCGTCACTGACCTATAAACTAGGAAAACAAATCAAGCATCAAAGAAACAGAAGCACTGCCATCGAAGAAGATAAAAGGCGTATGCAATAAATATCATTACAATAGAAAAATCCATCAAAAAAAACAGATACCAGCTAATAAAAGCTAATATCTGTTCTAATTAATCTTTTAACTTTTATTAAAACATTTTAGAGTTCTTGATTTTCATAATTTTATATTCTATGGTTATCAAAAAACTAAAATATTATAATTAAATCAATTTTATCGAATGGTTTGAAAATTTTGAAATAATCCTAATCGATATAAAAATTAAAAGTAATATAACCTTAATCACAGAAATAATTAACTGTTTTTTCAAATGGATTTTTATAGTCACTGGTTGTGATCAACGGTGCTCCAAATTCTGTTGGAACAGAACTATAAACTTTTGTAGTAAGCGTTCCGTTTTGTACTGTCGGATATCCCTCTTTATCATAAGTATAAGAATAATCAATACTGGTTTCTGCCTGAAGATTACTTAGGTCTGAGTTGATTCTAACATCTTTTAACATATTCTTATTGGCGCTTGTTTCCTGGAAGTAAAAAGTTTGAACGCTATTTTCTCTAGGAAGATATTGAATCTCTTTACTTCCTGCTAGATTCGCTATAAAAGATAATCCTAAAAGACCTTCAAAAAATGGTTTTATTTTTGCTTCTCTATCCTGATAGTAAGTATAGATAAATTCAAGATCATGATATTTATCTGTATTGGGCAGGTACAAATTTGATATGTTTTTTTTAACTAAATTTCCATTGGCATATTCGTAAGTAGTTGTTACTACATTATCTTTGCCACTACTATCAGTATGACTTGCTATTTTTATAAGTTGACCTTTAGAATCATATTCTGCTGTAGTGTAGGTTGTACTTACACCTAGTGGATTATATTCTGATTGCTTAATTAATTCTCCTTTTATATTATATTCCAACACATAATATTTCTCTAGTTTGTCTTCAATAGTTTTTGAAATTTTAATAGGATTTCCTTGTGCAGAATAATCAATGCTATAGGTTGTTTTTACTGGTTTTTCCAAAGGTGCTTTTATATTTTTATCCTTGGTAACTAGCTTTACAGGTTTTCCTAGTGAATTGTATTCAAAATCGAAAGTTGCAACTCCAATAGCCAATTGCAAAGGATTAACTTTGCAAGATGTTACATTTACATCATCTTGGTCTGGATTATCATTAGTGTCGTTGCTACAAGAAGCAAAAAATATTATACATAATATTAAAGAGGCAAAAAGAGTAAAGAAACTAAGATTTGTAATCTTCTTTTTTTTAATTGTAGGTAATACTTTAGCAGTAGGATTTTCATTCTTTTTTTTCATGTTGGTTAATTTTAAATTGTTGCTTTTAATGTTGTTTTTAACATAACAAACCTAATATGAATTTGGGTTAAACATTGTTAAGTTTGGTTAAAAAAGGTTAAGTCTTCTTGATTATTATATTTAGTTTAGATTTGTGAGTATCATTTGTTTCCAGTGCAGGTGTATCGTTCTGTCTATGGATACAAAAGATAAAATCATCTTTGTGTTGTTTTTTTTAAATTTTATTCACTCCACCGGTTATATTTATTTTCTTTAATTTTGAAATTTTCCTGAAGATCAATCAATAAGAAGTCTTTTATCTTATAAAACCAATCTATATGAGTCTTATTTATCTTTAAATCTAAATTAAATTAGCACTTTTATCTAAAGCGGCTTTTTGCATACTATTGCAATAAAATCAAAAGAAGCATTTTTAGATTTGCTGGTATATTCAGAAATTTCAAATGTCTCCTGAAGACCATAATGTCCAAAATCTTTTTGTATAGCATCAGAATCATAGAAGAAAATCTGTACTCCCTGAGTATTTTCAAAAGTATCCGGTGCAATCTGCTTCCCATTACCATAACTGGAAGCTTTTTTAGATATTACCGAAAAATACATATATCCGCCTGGCTTTAGCTGATTATAACAAACATTGAGCATTTCACGCCGCTGTGCTGCGTTTAAAAGATAAAGAAGTCCATGACAAAAAATCCCATCATAGCTAATAGAATTAAAAGGCATTTCGGTTACAGATCCTTGGATAATTTCTACTTCTCCTTTGAAGTTCTGCCTTGCAACATGAATAGCGGTTTCCGATATTTCTATGCCGGTAACTTTGATACCGTTATCTGTAAAAAGCTGTGCATTACGGCCATATCCAAAACCCGGAATAAGTATGTTCTTAATATTATTGGCAATAAACAATTCATTAGCCAATACGGCAGCGTGAGCTGGTTCAAAGCCCCATACTGCTTGATTAGACCTAAAACAGTTTTCCCATTGTTCCTCCATATCTTTAGAAGAGTTTTTTTTCGACGGACACAGGTGATCAGGAATAATTTTACCGAAAATTCCTAGTTGCGTTAATATCTCAATAATCTTTTCACTATCAACAAATTCCGCTTCTACTCTTAATATACGATCATGGTCATCAAGGTCCAAATTAATTGTAGATCCGTCAAATTCTTTTCTCAATTGCTCACTCACCCAATCCGCGAGTTTTTGATCTGTTATATTAGTTTTAAAAATTTCAACCATACTTTTATTTGATTTTAATGTGGTAATTATCCTGCTCAATATTTATATCTCCTTTTTTAGGTCCGCGAAACATCATAACTATGATTTTATTTCTCTTTCGAAGTAGGTAGATAAAAACTGTCTAATATAATAGACGTAATACCTACATTCCTAGAATACCAACACCGCCAGCAACACCTGTCCAAATTCCGATTACATTTAAACGTTCCTCAACCGGAAAACCAGAGGTAACTACTACAAGGGTTAAAGGTATTATTAAAGCACCATCCACACCACTTAACAATCGGGCGAGAATCATCATCAAATTTACAGCAAGTTTTGCCTTAGCAACATTCAGTCCGCTTACTGAGGCTATAACTGCCATTAGAGCCAGACAAATTGCGAGTAAAATAATTCTTCTTTGTTTTCTTTAATTAAATACCATCACATTATTTTTACAGCTCAAAATTACTTATATTTACTTTCCAAATGACAGCACTTCCCTTTTGGAAAGTGCTTTCCAAAAGGGAAGTAATTAAAATATAATTTTATGATACCACAAGAAAAAGATTGTTCTAAAGCTATGCTTTCAATAAAAGACGCGCTTGAAGCAGTGAGTGGAAACTGGAAACTGCTTATCCTTTATTCCCTTTGTTCACGCCCTAAACGTTTCAGTGAGCTAAAGAAAGAAGTAATTTATATTTCAGATAAAACTCTTGCAAGAGAATTAAAAAATCTTCAGGCTGATAAACTTATCAACCGTCAAGTTCATGACAGTACACCTGTGGTAATCGAGTATGAAATAACTGATCATGGAAGATCGCTGAATAAAGTATTATACGAGTTATGGAACTGGGGTATTTCACATCGTAAAGAAGTAATTGGCTGATAATAAACTTCTTTAAACAATTTCACTTTAAAATGTTTTCATTAATGAGAAGTTATTTTACGAGTATTGCGAAAATTGCCACATAAATTGACGGTTCGGATATATCATTTTAATACATTCTTAAGTATTTGAAGTCCTTAACATATTTGTATGCTAATAATTTAATTAAAAGCGATTTACCAAAATACCTACTTTTAATATTTTTAAAAAAGTATTGGGAAATATTAAAATTTCATGATACAATATTCGATTAAAAAAAATCATTTTAAGATCTCAAAGAGAAACATATTACGAAAACCTATAAAAGCATCGCCAAGGACTTGAGTAAGTTATTTCCTTGTTGTAGCGTATTTTTTTGGCTTTACACCAATATGTCTTTCAAACATTCTGCTAAAATGGCTCATATTAGAAAAACCCATACGGTAACCTACTTCAGATACAGATATATTTTCCTGTCTTATCATATCTGCTGCCTGGTGCATTCTGTAAGATTGATAGTAATTGTAAATACTGTTTCCAAAAACCTGTTTAAATAGAATCTGTAACTTTGATTTACTCATTCCCGAAAATAAAACGATGTCTTCAAGCTTGGGTGGTTCATCTATATTTTCAAGTATTTTGTTCCGTACACGATAGATAGTTTTTACATCAGCATTATTTATAGTCCCAATCGAAATTTGGTCGCGTTTTAATAGTTCCCCCAAAAGCAGATAGATCAACTGTTCTGCTTTTGACCTGAAATAAAGTCTATGGAGCGGTTCTATTATATTTGCATTAACAATCTCAGCAGCCAGATCATGTATCTGCGGCGAAATAATTTCTTCAAATAAAAAAGACTCTGATCCAGAAACAAGGGTATTTATCAAATAATTATTTTCGTTGTTGTTGAGCAGTTCTTTTAAATAATCAGAATAGACAGCAATAACTATAGAGCTAGTTTTAACGTGGGCCGGAATTACGATCTCTGCCCCCAGCCCTACACTGCTGATCATTGCAGAGGGCAAACTTCCTGTAGCCGTTAAAAGTGCGGAAGGCTCCTTCAGGCTATCGTATTTACTTTTAAAAATATTGTGAAACGCAATAAGAATAAGGTTCTTATCATTTTCTAAATTATTCCGCGTTAATTTCCACTCCAGCTTAAATTCAAAATTACGAATGAAGATGTGCATTTTATGGTTAATTTTTACACGACGAATATACCCAGTACCAATATGTGGTGGAATATATAAAACATCATTTTGAAGCGCAACATCAATAGATCTGGCTAGCAGATTAATAAGTGCTCCTTCTTCATTATTACTAAAATCCATCATCTAAGAATATCGATTAATTCAACAAACATAACTATTATATTAACATAATTTAAATTCGTTTGATTAATTATGGTCTGCATGACCATAATGAGCAAGCAATTTAGAACTAAAAAACATCACCATATGCGACTATTAAATAACCATATCCTGATATTTTTTTTCTAAGTGATATCATAATTTTGGCACCTGATAATTTATTTCCGGAAAATTAATTGATTAAAATTATCTAAATAAAGAAACTGAGGATCAATAAAAAGTTAATTCAAAGTGAAATTAACTGATTTCTATTCCGTTTTACACAAATCCATTTTAAATAAAATTATGAAAAATAAATTTGCTTTTGCTGCATTAATTATGTTTGCAATAATGATTATAGGATGCAGTGATGATAATGTCTCCTCTCCTCCACCTCCTGACCTAGTTAAACCGCAGCCTCCTGCAGTCAATCCTGTAACAGAAACCCCTGTAACAGTAGTTCCTCCGCCGTCAACCTTTACTGGGTTTCATCCACAAAATGCATTTTTAGGGGATACTATTACCATTACAGGAACCAACATTGAGGCAAACCTTGCCAATCTTCAGGTTAAATTTGGCAATGTAGAAACTACAATTGTAAGCGCTACTCCAACAACTGCAAAAGTCATTGTGCCTAACGACCTTAACGAAGCTGCAGTTAAAATTGTCTACATAACAGGACAAGCTTCAATCACTTCCTCAGATAGCTTTCATTTAAACGCACCGGTTATCAACTCAATTTCATACACCAAAGGCTTCGCAGGGCAATTTGTGAATATCTATGGTAAAGGCTTCAGAAATTCATTCCATATTAACCAGATCTCATTTAACGGTACTGAAATACAGGCCAACCTGACAACTGTTGGAAACAAAGAACTTTTCCTTTCTGTTCCAAAAGACACCCCTAAAGGAAGTTATCCAATTTCAGTTACAATAGCAGGAATGACGGTTAAAGCTCCAACTATATTCGAGGTAGTAGTTCCGTCTATTACATCTATTACTCCTACCACTGGGAATAAAGATACCACCATAACAATTACGGGAACAAACCTTAAAGATATATACGGAATTGGCATTTCAACATTGGTAAGTTTCAAGGATGCAGAAACCAATCTGGGAAGTACGGCTGGAATAGTAATATCAAATGAAAGCAACGAGATAAAGGTAAAAGTACCTAAATTACAACCAGGTCATACCTATAAGGTAACCGTATTGGTCGTAAAAGGTTCTGTAATTGCCAGTGAAGTTTTTAAATATACTGAAGATTAATACTATCAACAGATGAGGATTAATTCGTTAAATTATAAAGACCACTAACAACCATTAATTTACGGTGGTCTTTATATTTTAATGGAAGTATTCACTTGGTATATTTAACTATAAATCAATTAATTACATCAAATTTTATTAAAATATAAAGATGTGATATACCTAACCAATTCTGAAAACTTGGAGTTATTAGTTGGTGATCACAGCAAAATTGGAGCAAATGCCGTTTCGCCAGGAAGTATCTCGTTGAAAATACAATAGTTAATAAGACTGAAACTTTTACAGGAATAAACAAATAAAAATTATCATGAAAACAATACTTTATCTTCTGGTTATTCTTGTTGGACAAATTTTATATGCTCAAAACAATGATACTGCATCCAATAAAAATACAACTTCAATTGTAAGTAATGAATTAAAGCTAAAAAGAAAAAATGCTGCCAATGCTGCAAAAGCTAATGAGTTAACAACTGCAATCGATATTTATAAGGGAATTGTTGTTTCAGGAAATAGAACAGCAATGGACTATAATAACCTTGCATGGAATTATCTTTTAACAAAACAATATTCGCAGGCAATTGAATCTCTTAATATCGCAAATAATATGGATGATAAAAACCTTTATATAAAAGGAAATTTTGCGCATGCCTACCTGCTAATGGGCGAAGTTGAAAAAGCTACAGAAATTTACATAAAGTACAAGGGTCAACAAATTGATAATTCAATGAGCTGGACAAATATGATTGACATAGATTTTCAGGAATTTAAATTGAAAGGTATTAATTCTGTCTACTTTGAAGCAATACTGGATTCGTTGAAATAATCATGCTGGATAATGTTAAAAAAAAATGATCTAAAAATAAAAATTAACAATAAACTTAAGAGCTATGCAAGAAATTAAATCTATCAATATTATGGAAAAATTTTCATTGTTTGAAAAGCAATGGACCCCACATATTATTGGAGAGCTGAACGGACAATATGTAAAACTATGCAAACTTAAAGATGACTTTGTATGGCACAGCCACGACAATGAAGACGAACTTTTTATGGTATTTAAAGGAACACTATTAATGGACTTTAGAGACGGTAAAACTGTAGAGGTTAAAGAGGGAGAGATTTTAATTGTTCCAAAAGGTGTTGAACATAGGCCACATACAAACGGAGAAATTGTATTTAACCTACTTTTTGAACCAAAAGCAACATTACATACTGGGAATATTGAAAATGAAAAGACTGTCAAAGAATTGGGATGGATTTAATTTTTCCTTCCTCTAAGCAGTTAAAACAATTGTAGCTCTATTAACAACACTACTAAAGATGCAACTCAGATTTAATTCTCCACAGTCTGTCGTCTTAGTAGTAGAGCTTAATTTTAGGAGTTTCTTCGTTTTGCATCTACAGAATAAAATATTGAGATCTGCATTGTATTGAAAAATAATTCCTATTCAACTTTTTAAAGAAATTTCTTTGTATAAAAACATATCTAAATTAATATAAATGAAATCAATAACAGTATTTTGCGGTTCAAGTTTGGGAAGTTTAAAAATATTTCAAGATCAGGCTTATTTACTTGGGCAAAAATTAGCACAAAGAAACATAAATCTAATTTATGGAGGAGCAAATGTAGGCCTTATGGGAGCTGTTGCAAATGGTGCAGTTGAAAATAGAGGTACAGTAATTGGAATTTTACCAAATTTCTTAAAAGAAAAAGAAATTGCCCACGAGCACTTGAATGAATTAATAGTAGTAGAAACTATGCATGAACGAAAAACCAAAATGAATGAACTATCCGACGGAGTTATTACTCTGCCTGGAGGTTTTGGCACATTAGAAGAATTTTTCGAAATGCTTACTTGGGCACAACTAGGTTTACACAAAAAACCAATAGCTATTTTAAATATCGACGGATTTTATGATGATCTTTTATGTTTGGTTCAAAATATGGTCGATAAGGGATTTTTAAAAGAGGTTAACCAACAAATGATCATCGTAAGCGACAATATAGATGAGCTACTAAACAAGATGGTATTGTACAAACCGCCATTAGAAGAGAAATGGGTCACTAAAAACGTCATATAAATTCCTATGAAACACAGTACATCAGTAACTTTACCAACTGTTGGATTGTTGCTTATTAATAATAATAAACTAGTCCTGGCATTCAGCAAAAATAAACATGCCTGGTATCTACCTGGAGGCAAAGTTGATTTTGGTGAAACACCAATGCAATCTTTGATCAGAGAAATAAGAGAAGAATTAAATATCACACTTGAGCCTTCTCTAATTAGGTATTATTGTCATATTCAAGTACCAGCTTTTAAAGAAGAAAGTAATATAATAATGGAACAGGACTGCTACCTGTATAAGCTTGATCAGGAAATTACTCCAAGTAATGAAATTGAAGCGGTAAAGTACTTTGATTTAGAAACTTATTTAAAAGAACCGGAACAAGTTGTAGGTGTAATAAAAATTTTCAATAAACTTAATAATGACAAACTCTTATTTAATTAACGTTGAAAATTACAATATAAAATATGTACTTTAAAATAAATTTAATTTCAACCCCAGAAATTAGTTTTGCAATATTAAGTGATACAATATATATTCGAGATACAAATAAAATACTATTTCAAAGTGGAATGAATACCTTTTTGCCACAGAAAGTTAAGGAGGTTTAGAAGATATTTCACGAGGCAAAGTTTTGTAGCAGAATCGTGGCACATGGTATTTTTGAAAACTAGAAATCCTGAAAAATCAAGGTCTGCCAAAATTAGGTTAGAAACTTTATCAGATATAATTACTAACTCATAATGTACAATAATACTTCAATAACAAAACATATTGGACGTCTCTAACTACTGTTCAAAAATCAGTTTAAATAATAATGGACTAGTGAAAAAGAACCCCTGTACTTGATTTTAAGATGAGCATTGCAGAAAAAAGTCGGTTCATAATTTGCTGAACTCAAAAAACCGTTTTATCTTTGCCTCAGAAATAGTATAAGAGAAATTACAAGTATGGTTTTAACCGAGAGACAAAAAGAACTGATAGAGCAATTTGGCGTACTAAATGAAAAGTATGGATTGCCACCTGCCGAGTGCAGGGTTTGGGGGCTTTTTTTGGTTGCCGACAAAGTTGAGTTGACCTTTGATGAAATTATGGAAACCTTGCATTTAAGTAAAGGTGGTACCAGTAATGCCCTCAACAGGTTGATGATGACCCACCACATCGAGTACATTACGAAGCTTGGCGATAAAAAACGTTATTTTCGTTGTAAGATGAACAACTGGACTGAGATGACTAAAGAGAATTTTGAAAAATTCGATGAACTGAACATGATACTTAAAGCAATCCTGGAAAGCAGAACCTCTAAGACACCGAAATTTAACAATGACCTTAAAGAAGTAACAGAATTTTTGGATTTCGTGTACAAAGAGCTGATGATTGCAATCAAAAAATGGGAAAATAGGAGCTGAAAAAAATTTACATAAAAAGTTCATAAAAAACTGAACCTATTATTAAAAACTGAATATAATAAATAAAATGAACAATAAAATTTTACGATACTGCCTGCTGTTTTTATTGATGATTCCGCATTTAATCAGAGCACAGCAACCGGCTAGCTTTACATTGAAGCAAGCGGTAGAATATGGGGTGAGCCATCATCTCTCCATTCAAAAGTCTAATTTTGAATTGGAGAAATACAATCAAAAATTCCGTGAAGCCTTGTCAGGATACCTGCCGCAGATAAAAGCAGATGCGGCTTACACGAACAACATAAAACTAATTACCCAGATTATTCCTGGTGAATTTATGGGGCAGCCCGGTCAAGACCAAGCTGTCCAGTTTGGAACAAAATACAATACATCAGCAATTATTGAGCTATCGCAGACACTTGTCGATTTTGAAAAGATTACCGGTCAGAAAATAGCGAGGCAACATTCCAGAATAGGTATCCTCGACAAGCAAAAAACCGTTGAGCAAATCATATATGACATTTCAAATGCTTATACCGTTTCACAGGTAGCGATCCTGCAACAGGCAGATATTCATAATAACATATTGCAAGTTGATTCCCTTTTGGTAAGTGTGCAGTCACAGGTTGACAATGGCTTCGCAAATTCGATAGATTTAAAGAGATTACAATTTGAACGCAGCAACCTGCAAACCAGACTTCAAAATGCACAGCTTGAGTACGACCATAGTATAACCCTATTGAAGTACTCGATGACTTATTCTTTAGAAGAAAAAATCAATATCTATACAGAAATAGAGAATTCTACACTTACTCATCTTCTTGGCGAAGTGATCAGGATAAATTCCTTGGATATTCAGTTGCTTCAGGAACAGGATAAATTAACAGCTCTGACCTTAAAGCAAATGAAGCAATCTTATTTACCTAAGCTGTCATTCAATTTTAAATATGGGACATTGGCACAACAAAATGAAGCGAATATTTTCAGGAGCAGCACAAACTGGTATCCCAACTCATTAGCAAGTTTAAATCTATCCATACCCATCTTTGACGGAAATTATAAATTATCAAAAGTCAGACAGCTACAATTGGAGCATAATCAAAATGAGCTGGAGATAGCTATCCAGCAAAATACAGTAAATAAAGAAGCAAAGAATGCAAAGGAAAGACTGACCATTAACACCGCCAATTTAGCAACCACTAAAGAAAGTAAAGTTCTTGCTGAAGAAATATATGTACTTTCTTATATCCAGTTTAAGAACGGCTACACTTCACTGAAAGATTTATTGGATGCCAATACTCAGGTGAAGGAATCACAAACGGACTACCTAAAAGCCATCTTAGAAGTTCAGTCAGCAGAATTAGAATTCCTAAAGATATCAGGAAATATACAATCTATTTTAAAATAATATTCAAGAATGAAAAGAATAAAAAAGTACATCGTTCCGGTTTTAATAATTACAGGATTATTGCTGGTTATATTATTCACACTCAGCCGTAATAAGGAAAAATTGGAGGCCAAGGCCGAAATTGGTACCAGTAAAACATTGGTATTTCCTGTAACGGTTACTAGTCCTCAATATAAAAAGTTAACTGGGACCTATACTTCCAGTGGCTTTTTTATGCCTGTAAACGCAATGGCTTTGACTGCCGATATTTCCGGAAGGATAGTCACCACTGCATTAAAAGATGGGGCAAATATCTCACGGGGGCAAATCATCGTTTCAGTATTTAACGAATCTGAGCATATTGAGCGACAGCAAAACTCAATAGACAAGCTATTGGCATTGGAAACATTGCAAAAGGCAAAGGCCGACCTGTTAAAAATGGAAAATATGCTTAAAGCCAGTGCAATTACTGTTCGCGAGGTAGATGAACAAAGGCTGGCTGTTAAATCTGCGGAATCAAAGTTGAATACCATTAATACTGTTAGAAAATCTACTACCATAACAGCACCTTTTTCCGGCACCGTAAATAAATCTCACGTTCAAAAAGGCAGTTACATTAGCCTTGGAACAGAACTGGCAGATATAGTGGACAATTCTTCGCTTAAACTACAATTGCAGCTGTTGGACAAGGATGTAATCAGACTTTCAACTGGAAAAACAATTCAGGTAGTACCCGATTTATATCCTAATTACAAGGTGATAGGAAGAGTAGTTTACATTGCTCCACAGGCAGATGCCAACAGAAATTTTATGGTAGAAGTGCAAATCCCCCATAACACCAAAAATCCTTTGAAACCGGGAATGAGCGGTACAGCTATCATCAACAACGGCTATATGGATAACGTACTGATGATACCTTTAAAAACCATTGTTGGCAGCCTTCAAGATCCACAGGTTTATGTGTTGGAAGACGATGTTGTTGTATTAAAAAAGATTATAACGGGCTATGTACAGGGAGAAAATGTAGTAATACTCGAAGGTCTCTCAACAACAGACAAAGTAGTTGAAACAGGACAACTCAATATCAATGACGGCTCGAAAGTGCAGGTAATAAAATAATAAAATCAGATTTCCATGTCAATAACAGAACTATCGATAAAGCGACCATCATTCATCATGGTCGTCTTCATAGCACTGACATTTTTAGGTATAATCAGCTATTCAAGATTGAATTATGAGCTTACGCCAGATATGTCTATGTCTATGTTCAGTATTACAACAGCATATCCGGGAGCTTCTCCCAGCGAAGTGGAAACCGGCATCACAAAAAAAATAGAAGATGCGGTTTCAGGCATCGATAATATTGATGCTATTAAATCTACTTCACTGGATGGAATGTCCTCCATAACTGTACAGTTAAAAGTTGATGCAGATGTTGAACAAGCTATGCAGGATGCACAGAGAAAGGTAAATGAAGTGGTCCAAGATTTGCCTGCAAGTGCCAAGCCACCGGCTATCGGCAAATTTTCCATGACCGATATGCCTATCATGCGATTCGGCGTGACTGCACGAATGAACCCGACAGATCTGTATGCATTGATAAAAGATGAAATAAAGCCGGCTATTACCAAAATTAAAGGGACGGCAAGAGTTGAACTGGTAGGTGGTGAAGAACGGGTCATAAAGGTGAATATTAACCGGAGCAGAGCCGATCAATACGGGATTTCTTTACTTCAGGTAAATCAGGCAATCAACAATGCGAATCTGGAATTTCCAACAGGAAAGCTGACCAATAATCAATCAGAGACCAGAATAAAGCTTAAAGGCAAATACCAGTCGATTGATGAGATCAAAAATCTGATTATAAAAAATGACCCCGCTACCGGTTCTAAAATAAGGCTTTCAGATATTGCTGCTGTTCAGGATGGCGTAAAAGACATCACTACATTTAACCGGATAGACGGGAAAAACTCAATAGGTCTTCAATTGATTAAACAAAGGGATGCCAACTCTGTAGAAGTGGCCAGAGCCGTCAAAGAAACATTAAGCGAAATAGAAAGCACTTATGCAAAGCAGGAATTAAAATTCAACATTGCCAACGATAGTTCCGAATTTACTATAGAAGCGGCCGATCTAGTAATGTTCGATTTCTTTTTAGCCATCGTAATTGTAGCGGCAGTGATGTTGCTGTTTCTTCACAGCCTTCGTAACTCGCTAATTGTTATGATATCTATACCTGCATCACTTCTGTCGGTGTTTATAGCGATGAACCTGCTGGGCTACACCATTAATCTTTTAACCCTGATGGCTATTTCCCTTGTTATCGGAATATTGGTTGATGATAGTATCGTGGTACTTGAAAACATCTACCGCCATCTTGAAAAAGGGAAAGACAAGGTAAGAGCGTCCATAGATGGCAGGCAGGAAATTGGCTTTACTGCCGTTGCTATTACACTAGTGGATGTGATCGTCTTTCTACCACTCACGATGGTGGGTGGGATTATATCCAATATGTTGGGACAATATTCAATGGTTATTGTCATCGCCACATTGATGAGTTTATTCGTGTCTTTCACACTCACGCCTTTATTGGCTTCACGCTGGGCAAAAGTTGAACACCTCAACACGAATTCGGTATTTGGAAAAGTATTAACGGTATTTGAAAATTGGCTTACCCAGCTAACAAATTTCTATGGTCGTATGCTGGCAAACGCTTTGGCTAAAAAGCGATGGGTTCTGGGAGGGTCTTTTGCAATGATCATCGCTTCTTTTATGCTGGTAGGCGGTGGATTTATCGGAGGGGAATTCGCTAGTAACGGCGACAAAGGTGAAGTGCTTATTAACCTTGAATTGCCTCAAAGTACTACACTTCAAAATACAAATGAAACCGTAAAAAAAGTAGAAAGATTACTCTTTGATAAACCAGAGGTGGTAAAAGTATATTCAAGCATCGGCACTAGCTCCGGTTCTATGGGCAGCAGCAGGAATACGCAGAACAAAGCGGAGATCAACATTAAGCTTGTACCCAAAGAGCAAAGAGCTGAATCATCCGACCTCTTTGCACATTACACTAAATTGGAACTGGAAAAGTTGCTGCCCGGTGTGAAGGTAAACTCTGCCATTATGAATATGATGGGAACTTCAAACGATGCCCCTATTTCATTGGTTGTGTCCGGTAATAACCCTGATAAGATTTACAGGGCCGCCGTAGCTATTGCCGATAAATTGAAAACAGTTAAAGGCACATCGGATGTAAAGTTATCTGTGGAAAAAGGAACCCCGGAATTACAGGTTGCCATTAACAGGGATCAAATGGCAGATTTGGGTCTAAGTATGGATGTTGTGGGGATGTCAATGAACATTGCTTTCAGCGGAAATACGGATGTGAAGTTTAGCGACAAGCAGAAGGAATATGACGTTGAAATTGCCTATGACAAATTCGACAGAAAGAATGAGGAAAGCCTCCGTAATCTTTCATTTGTCAACTCGATGGGACAATCCGTCAAATTGGATCAGTTTGCCGATTTCAACTATGGAATAGCTTCCAAACAATTGGATCGGAAAGACAGGATGCCTTCTGTTACTATTACGTCACAAGTGCTTGGAGTTACACCAAGCGTTATCAGCAATGAACTGGATCAATTCATAAAGCAAGCCAAATTTGATAAAGATGTAAACATTGATGCTGAAGGAGAGATGAAATATATGAAGGAAACCTTCTCCAACCTCTTGCTGGCATTAGTAGCTTCCCTACTGTTGGTCTACCTGATCATGGTGATGCTGTACGACTCTTTTGTATATCCTTTCGTCGTATTCTTTTCCATACCTGTAGCCATTATCGGTGCATTATTGGCATTGGCCTTAACCATGCACACGCTTAATTTCTTTTCTCTATTGGGCATGATTATGCTGATAGGCTTGGTTGCAAAAAATGGGATACTGATCGTGGATTTTGCTAATCAGTTAAAAGCTAGTGGCAAGAACACCATTGAAGCATTAATCCTAAGTGGGAAATCCAGACTCCGTCCCATATTAATGACCACGCTTGCCATGATTTTCGGAATGCTTCCTATTGCCTTATCATCCGGTGCCGGAGCGGAATGGAAGAACGGATTAGCCTGGGTATTGATTGGTGGTTTAACAAGTTCAATGATACTCACCTTATTTGTTGTTCCCTCCATTTATCTTCTTGTTGATTTGATAAAAGGTGAGGTAAAACGCAAAGATGTAAAACGGTTAATCAAAGAAGTTAACATGTATCAACCATTGGTTGAAATGGTTGAAGATATTAAGTAAAAAAAAAATAAGTATAGAAAATGAATAACACAGCAAATAGTACACTGGAAACAGACATGGAAAAAACACCACCACATTTAAAGAAAATACTAATAGCGGTATGCATTGCATTAATGGCCGTCATTGCATCGGTAAGTGGCCTGAATGTAGCACAACCGATGCTGGCGATTGAGTTTGGAGCATCTCAAAATATAGTCTTATGGATGATTAATATATATACTCTGACACTGGCTGCTTTATTATTACCTCTTGGTGCTCTTGGTGACAGGAAAGGAAGAAAAAAAATGTTACTGACTGGACTTATCATCTTCGGAACAGCCAGTGCACTGTCAGGCATAGCAACAAGTGCAGCCATGATGTTGATTGCCCGATTGCTTACCGGTATAGGAGCTGCGTTGATTATGCCTGTGACATTAGCTGTGATTACATCCACTTTCCCGAAGGAAGAAAGGTCCAAAGCCATAGGTATTTGGACAGGTGTTGCAGGAGGTGGCGGTATTTTAGGAATGTATTTATCAGCACTATTGGTAGATATTGCCAGTTGGAGGTGGTTATTCCTGTTGCCGGTAGTACTTGCCGCTGTATCCATTGTGATGACCCTTCGTTTTGTTCCTAATTCAATGGAGAAAAGCAATCATCGATTTGATATCGTGGGATCATTGTTCTCCGTATTGGCTACTGTAGGTGTTATTTATGCTTTGCATGAAGCACCTGCACTGGGTTGGAATGATCCTTTAGTAGTGGTAAGCTTGTTTGTCGGTATAAGCGGTACAATTGGTTTTATATTATGGGAACTACGGCACAAAGCCCCTTTGCTTGATATTAGACTGTTCCGTGAACGAAGCCTTTCAAGTGGTTCTATCTCACTTCTAACCGTATTTGGTGTGCAGGCAGGTATATTCATTGTGCTGTTTCCATTTTTTCAGGGTGTATTGGGCTGGTCAGGTCTACGTTCTACATTAGGAATGATGCCGATGGCAGTTTTGATGATGCTTAGCTCAGGTATGGCTCCTAAGTTGGTATTACGAATTGGAAGTAAATACACGATGGCTTTAGGCATAGCATTAGGGGCTATTGGTGCCATGTTGATGGCTGCTTTTGTGTCTGCTGAAACAGGATACTTGTCTGTACTGCCGGGCTTAGTTGTCATGGGTTTGGGCATGGGATTTTCAATGACTCCTTCCACAGAAGCCATAACATCCTCACTGCCAAGTGACCGACAAGGAGTTGCTTCCGCTTTGAATGATATTACCAGAGAACTGGGAACTGCTTTAGGTGTAGCCTTGCTGGGACCAATGGTAACCACAGGCTATAGTGCTTCTATAGAAGCAAAACTGCAAGGATTTTCGCAGGATGTGATTGCTACTTCAAAAGAAGGGCTGCCACACGCTCTGGCGCTAGCGCCTGCGGCTGGAGATCAGGGCAAGATGTTAATACGACTGGCAAGAGAATCTTTTGTTATCGGTTGGCAACAAGCGATGTGGATAGGAGCCTTTATCATGACTGCACTCTTTCTGTATATCCTGTTCAAAGGGCCGCAAACAATCGCTAATAAAGATATCTCTGCTGTGATTAATTCAAATAGTACATCCAATGACAAAATGGAAAATCATATAAATGGATAGCATAAAAAATGATTCAGGAAAAGATTTGAGCCTGCTAACGAGAGCCCAATTTATTTCACTAGGTGGATTGTCAATTGCCGGAATGCTCCTTTTTCCGCTCACTTCATTTACAAAAAATAACACAATGAAAAAGCACAAAAACTTTGATGCCATCATTATTGGTGGAAGTTATGCCGGATTGTCGGCGGCTATGTCATTGGGACGTTCATTGAGAAACGTTTTAATCATTGATAGCGGATTGCCTTGTAATAAACAAACACCACATTCACATAACTTCATTACGCAGGATGGTGAAAAACCAGGAGACATTACAGCAAAGGGGAAAGCCCAAGTATTGAATTACGCTACGGTCATATTTCATGAAGGATTTGTCGTCAGTGGAAAAAAAGCGAAAAACGGCTTTGAAGTAATAACAGATAAAGAAGAACGGTTTACAGCGAAGAAATTGGTATTTGCCACAGGTATTCGAGATATCATGCCGAGCATAAAAGGTTTTGCTGAATGCTGGGGTATCTCCGTCATCCATTGCCCGTATTGCCATGGTTACGAGGTACGTAACTTTAAAACCGGACTTTTGGCAAATGGCGAACGGGCTTATCACTTATCGTCTATGATTAATAATCTTACTGATGACCTAACCATTCTTACAAACGGCAAACCTGATTTCTCACTTGATCAAATTAACACATTGGATAAGCATAAGATTTCGATCATTGAAAATGAGGTAGTCGAAATAGTTCACGAAAAAGGGTATATAAAAGCCGTTGTTTTTAAAGATGGAAGTATTCGGCATTTTGACGCGGTGTATGCCGTAGTCCTTTTTGAACAGCACTGCGAAGTTCCAGCCGTATTGGGTTGTGAACTTACAGCGTTGGGGCACATAAAAGTAGATGGTTTCTATAAAACAACTGTGGAAGGCGTCTATGCATGCGGTGACAACACCGCCATGATGAGATCCGTAGCAAACGCAGTTTCAGCCGGAAATATGACAGGTGCTATGGTAAACAAAGAACTAACTGACGAATACTTTTTATAGATGCAAAAGAAACTAGCTTACAAAACATCTACCCTTGCAGGTGTTGCTATCGTAATGGCCAACATGATAGGCACAGGTGTATTTACTAGCTTGGGATTTCAATTGAAAGATATGGGGCATCCTTTATCAATACTTACCTTATGGATACTGGGAGGTATACTGGCATTATCCGGGGCTTTCAGTTATGCAGAAGTAGGTACTTATATACGTAAATCGGGCGGAGAATATGCATTCCTTTCTGAGATATATCATCCTATAGCCGGTTATCTATCCGGTTGGGTTTCTCTTACAGTAGGTTTTGCGGCACCAATAGCCCTTGCAGGGATTGCATTTACAGAATACTTTAGCTTCGGAGAGTATAATATCAAGTGGATAGCCATCTCGGTTATTGCCGTTATTACTTTCATTCATACGAAAAACCTGAAAACCAGTGCCAAATTCCAGATACTTTCCACATTGTTTAAAGTATTGATAATAGCTGTTATCATTCTTTCAGGGATAATGGTAGCTGAACAGTCTGAAGTGAGCTATGAGATTAACCAGCAATACTTCTCTGAAATAAAGTCAGGAGCCTTTGCCATCGCATTAATTTACGTAAGCTATTCTTACTCTGGTTGGAATGCGGCTGCCTATATCTCCGAAGAGTTTGAAGATCCCAGAAAATCTTTGCCGGTCGCACTGATCGGCGGTACACTGGTTGTAACAATACTATATACCTTGCTACAGTTTGTTTTTCTAAAACATATTCCTGCTGCCGAATTATCCGGAAAGCTGGACGTCGGAGAAATTGCCGCAAAAAAAATATTCGGCACAGATTTCGGAAACCTGTTCGGTATTATTATATCTTTTTTACTGGTGTCAAGCATCAGTGCAATGGTCTGGGTGGGACCTCGGGTTACGTCAAGTATGGCTGGTGAGCATAGGTTATGGCAATACTTCAAAGTAAAAAAAAAGCAGGTTCCGAAAAGAGCCTTGTGGTTGCAGTTTGTACTGAGTGTTATTTTGATTGTCACAGGTACCTTCGAACAAATTATGATCTACTGTGGAGTTTTACTGAGTATGTGTACTATGCTGGTGGTTATTGCTGTATTTATAATACGCTTCAAAGATACAAAAAAGAACAACGGGGCTTATCGTAGTCCATTTTTTCCATTTTTTCAAATACTATACTTATCAGGATCCCTATGGATGATCGGTTATACCATTATTCATCATCCGATGGAGACTACTATTGGATTGCTAAATCTGATTATTGGCTTAGTAACCTATTACTGGAGTAACCGTCTGAAAGCCTGACCCTTCTTTTTAATCTTAATTGTTAAATACATAAATAAAATGAACAGAAAAAAAGTGAATAGCCAGATCACTGGCGGATTATTAGCAGCGATGTTTATATTATCCTTTAACAGCAATGCACAGCATACAAATCAGAAGCATAATAACGAGACGAAACATTCCCAGCATGCTTTCGCTGATAAGGAAGCAGTAGCAAAAATGGCGAAAAACTTCGAATCAACAGAAAGAGATTCTATGCAGCATCCCCAGAAAGTATTACAGTATATGGGAAATCTTAAAGGCAAAAAAATAATGGATATAGGTGCCGCTACCGGCTATTTCTCTGTAAAATTTGCAGTTAAAGGAGCTCATGTTATTGCTGCAGATGTAAGTGATGCTTTTCAGGATTATCTCAAAGAAAGAATCATTAAAGAAAGTATAAATAATATAGAACTTCGTAAGATTCCATATGACAGCCCTTTACTTAACGATAATGAAGTAGACATCGTTTTTATTGCCAACACCTACCATCATATAAATAATAGAACCGAGTACTTTTCTAAGGTAAAAAAAGGTTTAAACAAAAATGGTGAACTGGTAATTGTCGACTTTTTCAAAGCCGTATTCACTGAGAAAGTACAGGCACCTGCTATGACCATGAGAGCCTCTGTCGATGAAATCATATTTGAACTAAAAAAGGCAGGCTTTACATCTTTTGAAGTAGAAGTGAACCTATTGCCGTACCAGTATATCATCAAAGCTAAATAAAAAGACTTGCTGTAAACGGCCTAATGATTTTTACTCCCATCACTAAAGAAGCCTCTACGTATGGATTAGGTACGATTATAAGTAATGACCAGTATAAACAAGTTTGCCAAAGTAAATATGTTTTTCTATGATCTAAAGTCTGTTCAGCAGGAATTTGGCAATTATGGACCTCATTACATTGAGACAGTTGAGGGGAACTATCCGTTCTACCTGATAAAGTACAGGAAATAATAATAAGTAAATAACTTTACTATCTTAAGTATGAAATATTAAAAATATTGAAATGGAGAAACTCTATAATAAAATACTATCTAAAAAGGACAGGCAGGTTATGCCTGTCCTGATTAATTAATTCAAAATCAAGGCATCCGAGCCCTTATTGGCAAAATCCACAAAAAGGTTAAAAGCGGACTGTGTGCGGATCTGTCCTGTGCCCCCCATTAGAATGGAAGTTAATTTGGCTTCATCGTTCTTGTAATTTCTCACATTCTGAAAATATCCTGTAAGCGCATTGTAAGCACCAAAGACAGTTCCTTTGGAAGTATCCATCAGTTGTGTCGGGTTGCTCATAGCATATTCAAATGCACTATCGACCATATTGGTAAAACAGGTGAAAAGTTCCTCTTCCCTACCCTCTTGTATGGTTTTTAGCACCTCTTTACTCGGAACAAGGGCAGACTGACATTTTTCGCCATTTTGTGAAACCGCTGTTAGCCGTTCGTTGTTTTATTTTGAAAAACACTATTAAAAGTTTATCCAAAAGTAAATTTTTATTCAAGCTCAATATCCATTCTTACTAGCAAGTCATCCTGAACAGTGAATATATGTCTAATTACACCATCAAATAGAACTTTTTCTTGCAAGTCTTTTACTAATTGATGAACGGTTACTTCGTATTTTTGAATATCTCTTTCTGTAATTTTAATCGGTTCAACAATTCCATTTATTTCTGTCCATTGTCTTGTCCAATATGCTCTTATTTCATCGTGTCCATTTACATAACCACCCTCAAATGCTTTTGGCCATTGAACATTTGGATGAAAGGTAGAAAGTGCTTTGTCAATATCTCTCGAATTAAATCCTGAGTAAGCTTTTTTAATTAAATCGTGAATTTGATTGTTCATATTTTAAGTTTTAAAATTAAGAAACAAAAATATATTCATTACTATTTGCAAATATGTGATATACATCACTTTTTTTTAGAATATAATCTACTTAATGTTTCTCTTGTTACTCCCAGATATGATGCAAGAAGTGCTTTTGAAGTTCTTTTGAATATTTCAGGAGAATGTTTTAAACTCATTTCATAGCGTTGTTGAGCATTCGTTGTGAGGAAAGATAACAATCTGTGCTGTGTCGTAATAAAACCTAGAGTTGATTTTTGATGAAAGAAATACTGTATTTTTGGAAATTCACTGCATAATTTATTGTAATTTTCTAAAGTCAAGCACAATAAATGTGTTTTTTCAACACATTGTAAGTTCATAGTAGTTTTGCTTTTAGTGAAATATGCCATAAAATCACTTTCCCAACGATTTTCATTAACTATTGAGAATATAAATTCCTTACCTAAGTCGTTTACATAAACCAATTTCATAAGACCTGAAACTACAAAATAACAATTATCAATATAATCTTCTTGAATAAATACAAACTGGTTTTTATTAAAATGCTTTTCTGTAAAATAGGTTTTGATTAAATCAAATTCATTATCTGTAAGTTCTACAATTGTTCCGAATTGTTTTCTTAATATTTCTTGCATTTTATTTTAAATATCAGATTTAAATTTCTTCGGAATTATTCTATTCTTAACCGTTCGCGTACAATGACGGCTAACGTCAGTCTGTGAAAAAACTTCCGTTTGATTATAAACAAATATAGGAAAGTATTGCTTTAAAACAGGATTTTTTGTATTTTTAGTAATGCAACATATACTAGGAATTTCTCGCTATCAGATGCGTATTTCAAGTCTGGAAGATGCCATAATTCCAGACAATCAGGTTCGTTTTACAGATGCTTTTATATCGTTTGTAGATCTGTCTAAGCTTGGTTTTGAAGCTGGGTGCTTGGCTTAATTTAAAGACGGTTTTGTATTTTAAAATTAGTATTTAACCGAAAGATTACGCATTTTTAATCCCAGCCTGCGTATAGCGCGAGAACGACGTGTTTGCCGATAAATAAAGACATCTGAAAAAAAAACTAAAATACACAAACATCATTAGCAAGAATGCGATTGCGTAATGAGCCATATAGCTAATGATGTTGTTCCGTTTTAAAGCGCCCCGCAATTGCCCGACCAGAGGAAGTCCAATTGCGGGGCGGCGGGGCATCAGCCTACTGCTATGGGTTCTAACCTGAAAGTGCCAAGATTTAGGAAAAATCCCCTTTGGGCTGTCATTCCTTCCCTGAAGAGTTTCCACAGAAGCGATGCCCCCATACTGGCAAGTGTGCTGTTGATAAACAAGTCCTGCTTTTCGAGTGCCTCGGCAAGCGAACAGCTCGGCTCATTGTTATCTGCCTGCGCCATTAGTAATTCCTTAAATTCGTCGGTTAGCATCGGAAGACTGGGTACAGTCCTGTATAGTTTGGAATCAGGCTGTTGAATTTCGCTTATTGTCGAGAGTATCGCCTGCCCTGTATTTTGTCCGTTGCCGAGGTCGAGCCAATAGAGGGATTTGTTGCGTTCAAAATCATTATTTCCATTACAGTTCTTTAAGAAATCTGCAATATCAAAACGTGTCGATACGGTATCAACACAACTAATGTAAATATTTGCCCTGCCACGATTTGGCAGGGATTTCAGGTTCGCTGTTGAAAACTGCTCGGTTACCGCTTTCCAATTGGTTCCGAAAAAGCGGTTGGTGCGGTTCATTAGTGCCACGGCTTTGGGAAGACCAACCTCAGCATCTGCAAAAAGCTGTCTGCCTTGATTGGCTTTGGTAACCACATCATCATCGAACAAATTAACCTGCAGTCCAGGATGTCCCAAGGCTATAAGGCTGTGGTTCATTCTTGCGAGTTCAGTGAGCATCCTGCTTCCTGTTCCTCCTGCGCCAATAAGGTTTACCGTTATTGGATTGGTCGGGCTTATCAGGTAATTGTGCGTGTAATGCATGGCGCTTTGCGTGTTCATGATAGTATATTTTTAATTGTTAAACCATTTTTGAGCAGGGATTTTACGGGAAACGGTTTATCGCTACCCACCAATTTCTGCCAAAGCTGTATGATGTTTCCTTTTACAGGACTTGAATTTCCAATCAGATGACTGAAATAGCTGTTAAAAAAATACTGCTCCCACGACTGTATGAATTCTTGTAAATGACAATCTGTTTTTATATTCACTTTTACAGTCCCCATACAGACCCTGCCATCATTATATAAATTAAAAAAGGGTGCATGATACAGCACGGTCTGTTCATTTATTTGGCTGTCTGTTTTCAAGGCATAAATATACAGGCTGTTTTTAGAGGCTTTCCATAATAATGGCGGTACAAATGCACTGCCGTTTGGGATTGCTAAAGCCTCCACGAAAAACAGGCTGACCTTTTGGGCAGGGGTGTACCAAATGGCAGAACCATTATGTGCAGGGTTCAAATGCAGTACATTTTTAGGGAGCAGTCCTGATGGTGTTAGAAATTTACATGTGAGTTCATCTGAGGTATCAAGGGCACTGGCAAGCTTTGTGCTTTCTTTAAGGCTTAAAGGATGGGCGTTTATGGGACAGCCATTTTTATCCATATCATAGGCTTCCACATAAATGGATTTTTCAGCAGAATGTTTCTGATAGATTACAAAGGCTTTTACAGGATTGTACAATGTTCCGAATTTTTGGGTTATATCTTTCATGGTATGTTATTTAAAAGGGTGCATAAATCATTTAGGAGTGGAAATAATCTGTACTCAAAATCAAGTGCCGTATTGGACAGCTCGTTTTGGGCATCATAGATCTGCAGGACTGTCGGCTCTTCTATTTGGGAGCATTCGTTGAATTCGTCATTGATTACTCGTGCAATATTCTCATAGAGCTGACCATCTGTGTCTGCTATAAAGGAAATGTACTGCTCTGCCCTTATAATCCCATCGTCGCTTTCAAATATCCTATTTGATGTGTTTTGAAAAACAGTAGAGGCAGGATATTCCGTAAATAGTGCCAATGCCTGTTTGGCAACGCTGAGAGAATCCTTTTCGAAACTGTTAGTGCATTTATAACTTCTTATGCGTTTTTCAAACACGCTCAGAGGATAGGGATTGTAGATTTTACGATGCATAACATCCCCATAGAAAGAAGCCTTATTCAATTCTGAAATCATGCTATTGCCCGATTGGGAATCTTCATCGTCTAAATCCTCTAAAAGCCATTCTTCCATACACTCGTAGTTATAAAAAAGATAGCTGTTGTTTTCCCTGTAATACGGAATCCCTGCAATATGGTAGAGATAGGCAAAAACAGACAGTAATAATTCTGCGGTTTGTTTCTGTTTCCTGTTTTGCGATAGCCGGTACAAGGGCAGTACAGGGATATAGTACAGTGTATTGCAGGTGTTATAGCAATGCTGGGTTGCCAGTTTTACCGTACCATCATCATCCTGTATTATTTTGAGTTCAATATCCTGTGCCGATTGACTAAGCTGTTTCTGAATGTCTGCGTATATCAATAGGATATTATACGGATAGGATTTGTTTGCCACATTCCGAATTTCAAAACCATACAGTCCTTTCAGGATAGCAAGAGAATTGAAAAAATCATTTTCCGCCTCAAATTGGTCGGGTAATTTTTCGCCTTTTTCGAATAAGGGCAGAAAGGAATGTCTTAAAAAACCATCGGCAGGAGTTCGAGCGGAGCCGAACTGTTCGGGTTCTTTTTTACTTCCTGCGCATCGGGCAGTCTGTCTGTGTTTTCTGCGAATTCCCCTAGCTGTCTGTATAGTCTGCATAACTTTTTATTTTTAGGCATTTTGATACTGCCTGTTATCGTTTGTGTTTTCATGGTTTATCCTTTTGTTCCGATCTGTGATACAAATTTGTACTGCACCGCATCGTCATTTATAACAGGTCCCTCTATGGATGCTGTGGTTAAAATCGGATAGGTCTGGGCATAAAAATTGAGTACCGCTTCGGGGCTGAATGACGGCGATGGGTCAGCGAGTTTAATCTCCTGCTCTTTATCCCTAAAGATAAAGATGCGCTCTAAGGTCGTAGCTGTTAACATGGCTGTTCGGTTTTAGGGTCATTGAAAAGATCAACAGGAAACTTGTCGGAAAGTTCCGCTTTGCGGGCGTGAATGATGTCCTTGTATTCGGGGTACAGGTCAGCGGGAGGCACTTTCATCCATGCCTCTTTAAATTTTCCTGCTGTTTCGAGTTCGTCTGCTTTTTTCATTGCTGATTCATACTGTTTCTGCAATTCGGTTTTTTCCTTATCCCTTTTCAGAATGTTGTCTTTTTCCATTTGGGAACTCACTTTTGCCTGTTCTTTTTCTTTAAGGAACTGTTCCATATTGGTAAAAAGCTGTGCGGTATCCTTGACAGGTTCTGCAACCGCCTGAAAAAATCCGCTGTCGAGTTCCTCTGCTGTGCCTTTCAGCAGAATAGGCGGTACTTTTTTACGGGCATCATCGCCAATGGTATCGTTAAAAAACAATACCGATACAATAAGTTTTTCTGTATCTTCTCTGGCTATATTTATTTTCCAGTCCCCTGCTACCTGCAGGGAAAATATTGATTTAAAAAAATTGGTTTCCATTGCTCTACTGTTTAGTTTGTTTTACCTCTAAATCACTAATTGCTACTAATTTTTCGTAAAGGTCTTGCCAATAGGCTTGCCGTTTTTTATCAAACTTTTCAAAGAGTTTATCGGTATGGGAAAAATTCCTGAAATAGTCTGCCTGCTTTATTGCTTCTGCTAAATTTAGCACCTTAATGTTTTCTCCGTTTTTATCTTCTATCTGTATCATGCTCTCAAGATTTAAAAGGACAGGCAGGAACTGCCTGTCCCTATTTATTAATTCAAAATCAAGGCATCCGAACCTTTACTTGCAAAATCCACGCAGAGGTTAAAAGCGGACTGTGTGCGAATCTGCCCTGTTCCCCCCATTAGAATGGAAGTTAATTTGGCTTCATCGTTCTTGTAATTTCTCACATTCTGAAAATAGCCTGTCAAAGAATTGTACGCCCCAAAGACAGTTCCTTTTGTAGTGTCCATAAGCTGGGTCGGGTTGCTCATGGCATATTCAAATGCACTATCGACCATATTGGTAAAACAAGCGGAAAGTTCCTCTTCCCTACCCTCTTGTATGTTTTTGAGCACCTCTTTGCTTGGAACAAGGGCAGACTGTATCAGTTTTTTTACTTCCTTGTCCGTGATTCGGATTTTTGTCCAATGGTTAAAAATGGATTCCATCTGCGCAGAGAGCGTATCGGATATACCCATTACTTTGTGCGCCTGTTCCAAACGCTGTTTGGCATTGGAGGTATGGCGAATACGCACGGTATTGGTCTTATTGTTCATAGCGGCATTCAGGGTATTGTTGCATACGATACGGATAGGCGTGAATGCTGCGGTTATGCTTCCGCTTCCATCGTGGGAAGTGGTCAGGAAAAGATATTTTTCAATCAAATCATCGTTACCCACCCTGATATAATCGGGCAGTTTTGCCGTTATAAAGATGCGTTCGCCTTTTCCGAGTGCCCCTGCGGTTTCGTACAGGATACCGTCACCACCTACGATGCTGTCAAAAAAAGAAAAGGCATCCCTGTTTTGTACGATTTGGTAGTCTTTGCCCACCACACCGAGTACGGCATCATTATCGGTTCGCACCGTACTGTAGTAATTTGGTACTTCTATATTATTATGAACGATTTCATTATCCAAAATAATTTCCGCAGAACTGGCTGTAAACAGTTTGCGTTTTTCTACCTCATAATCCAAACCTGCGTGGGTAATTGCCTGGGCACTTGTGGGGTAATCGGTAATAATCTGTCCCAAATTGTGCCATGCTTTTTCTTTAGTGCTGAAAAAACTATGTTTTCCTGACTGCTCGTTGTAATTGATATTGTGTGCCATGATGTTACATTTTAAGTGATTGTGATAGTATTAAAAAGGTACGTCCTGTGCTTTTTTTGATTTCTTTTCCTTTACTGCTGAATTGGCTTTAGTAGTTTCAACTTTTTTGGGGAAAACCAAAATTTTAATACTGTTGGTATGAAAGGTCAGCGTGCCTACTGCCAAGCCTTCGTTGTTATTGTAAACATTCATGCCAATACGCCCAAAGAGCTGTACTAGTGTCCCTTTTTTAAGCCACTGCGCTGTAGCAGTATTCAGCCAATAGGAGCAATTGATATAGGTTACTACTTCCTTTACTTCGGAACTGCCTTTGGGTTTGTAATTGTCGTTGATGGCAATACTGAAATTGACCACTTGTTTGTCATTGTTCACTTTTTGAACTGACGCATCTGCTGTTACTCGTCCTGTGATTTCCATAATTTTAATTTTTAAAGATTACTACTGTTTCGTTTCTCTCTAATCCTGCTCAACAAAAATTGTTTTCAAAACGAAAAAACGGGAAAAAAGAAAGCAAGATGCCAGTGGTTTAAGGATGCACAGGTGCTATAAGTCCCGAAGGGTGGCAAGGGAAGCGCCGCCATTATGCGCACGGGGCATGCTTAAGCCACTATCTTAGCTGCCCTTTTAGTCCGTTTCGAGTGAAATATACATCCCAATTATTCGACGATATTTTATTAGTTCAGAAAATATAAAAAGCATAGCAAATAAAGTGGAATATGAATATGCATCATAGAATGCTGTATTTTAGAAGATTATATTTTGTAATTAAATTAAAATTATTATTTATAATAATAATTTTAATTTATCGTACATTTCCGAGTTAAAAGATTAGAAGTTTAAATAGGTATAAGCATCGAATGAATTTAAAAAACACAGTAAATACTTGGGTATTGGTAACCTTAGACGATGTTACAAAAAAAATAACCGATGGATCTCATAATCCGCCTAAAGGCATTGATTACGGATCTCCAATGCTTAGCGCAAGAAACATACAAAATAATTTTATTTCTTATGAGAATGTTAGATACCTCTCTAATGAGGACTATCATGTTGAAAATTTACGAACCGATATTCAATATAATGATATACTGTTAACGACAGTTGGAACTATAGGAAGAAGTGCAATCGTACCAGAAAAGTTTGTAAAATTTACATTGCAGAGAAGCGTAACTGTTTTAAAATCTTTGATTGAGCCTAAATATTTACTATATGCATTGCAAGCTCCTTTTTTTCAAAAACAATTATTAGAAAATGCTCAAGGCACCGCTCAAAAAGGAGTATATTTAAATACGCTTAAAAAATTAATTATTCCTTTAGCACCTCCACAAGAGCAAATTAGAATAGTTGAAAGAATAGAAGAACTAATAAGTGAATTAGAAAAGAGCAATAAGGAACTCGATATTGCAAAGCAGAAAACGAATCTATTGCTTAAATCAATTTTAAATTCTGCATTCACTAATAAAAGTATTGTTTATAAAAGTTATACTTTAAAGGACATAACTTTAAAAATAACAGATGGCTCACATTTTTCTCCTAAATCCCAAGCTAAGGGAATGCCTTATATTACAGTAAAAGATATTAAAGATGATTTAATAGATTTTGTTAATTGTAAGAAAATAGACAAGGAAAGTTTCGACGTTTTGAAGAAGAATGGATGTTCTCCCTTAATTAATGATATATTATTTTCTAAAGACGGTACAGTAGGAAAAGTAGCACTGAACAGTAATAAGGAAGAATTTGTGGTATTGTCATCTTTAGCAATTATTACACCAAATTTAAATTTAGTATCTGTTAAATATTTATATTATTATTTAAAATCTGATATTTTTTTAAATCAAGCGTTGAGTTCAAAAAAAGGGGTTGCAATAAAGAGAATTGTTTTAAAAGATCTAAGACTTTTAAATTTGAATGTACCAGATCTAGAGATCCAAAATAACATTGTAAATCATTTGGAAGAAAATATTACATCTATTAGTAAAACTTTACAAGAAATAGAACAGAATATTTTAGCAAATAACTCCTTAATTAAAAAAATTTATGATCATGCATTTCAAGGAAAGCTAACTAGTAAGCTGAAATCTGACGGAAATATTAAAAAATACATTCAAACACTACAAACGCAGAAGAAAGTTTATAATGAAAATCAGGTAGAAATAAACAAGACACGTGTACGATTTAAAAAGGAAAATATTGATTTAAAAAAGATTATTAATAAGTATTTTGATAATAATTTTTTTACCTATGCAGAATTATTTACAGTTGCAAATCTATCTAAATTAAATTTTAGTTTGGAGTTTGAGAAACTAGAAATTAAAAATATTATAATTGATCATTTTGATGAGAAATCCGGAACTATTAAATACAGTATAAAATGAAAATTAGAAGACTGAAAATACATGATATTGACTATAAGCCTTTAATGAAAGGAGTTGATTTATTTTTTCCAAAGTCAGATGATGACTTTATACATGCTAATTGTTTAATAGGTATAAACGGCTCGGGTAAATCTCAAATATTGGAACTGCTGGCAGAAATTTTTTTATTCTTGGATGCATTGTTTAGACTGGAAAATAAGAAAGAAAAAGAAGTTTCACCATTTGCTTTTAAAATTGAGTATGAAGTAACAATTAACAAAGTGAAACATCTTGTAATTATAGAATGTGATAAAATTGGAACGAAAAAGAAAGATATTTTTATTGATATTCTGAAAGATAATGATTCATCTTATGTTTTTGATATTTTGGAATTTAAGAGTTTTTTACCGCAAAAGGTTATTGGATATACTTCAGGTGATAATGAAACATTGAGCCTTCCTTTTGATCTTTACTACGATGAATATGCCAAATATACCGGAGAAAGAGCATTAAAAAAAGAATTTAAAAATGCTAAAGACTATGAACCTATGTTGTATTTTATGAACTATAATACAAATTTAGGAATAGCAATAAGTAGTTTAATTTTCGAAGATAATATCGAAACAATTTCAGTATTAAAAAAAGAATTACGAATTAAAAATTTGGTAAGTTTTAAAATAACTATTCAAACCAACCAGCCAAATGCGCCTTTTTATAATCATAAAGGTGATGGAGGAATCAAGTTGACAAAAGAATTAGAAATTTGGAAAGAAAAATTAATAAAATGTTGTCCTAAAGCAGTGCAAGATGAAAGTGATATAAAACACAAGAGATGGATTTTAGAATATAATTTAGATGACAAGAATATCATTAAGCTTTTTAAATACCATTTTAATAGTGCTCTAGAGTTATATACAGCTTTGTATAAATTTGAATTATTAAATAATTTGATAATAAAAGATGATATAGTTAGAAAGATTAAGACCGACAGAAAGGAGCGAAGACTTGTTACTAGAATGCCTATGGTCCCAGAGGAAGATAAAGTTTTACGCTATTCAGAATTAAAATTACGACTAACAAATGACAATGTTTTGGATTATTTGAGTTTAAGTGATGGCGAGCACCAGTTCTTGAATGTATTTGGAACAGTACTGATGATTGATTTAGATAATTCTTTATTTCTTCTTGATGAACCAGAAACACATTTTAATCCGACTTGGCGTAGAACTTTTATTAGTATTTTAAAACAAATTACCAAAGGACGTAAACAAGATATGTTTATAACCTCGCACTCACCTTTTGTTATATCGGACAGTAAAAATGAAAATGTATTTATTTTTACTCGTAATGCAGATAAAATATTGATAACAGAGCCAACACAGGAGACTTATGGAGCATCTTTTGATGAAATTTTAAAAATGGCTTTTGACATAAAGATTCCAATTTCAGAAGATTCTCTTTCATTAATTAAAGAATTGGAAAATTCGGATGATGTTGATTACATTGAAAAGCGTATAAAAGAGTTAGGAGAATCTTATGAATTAACATCTCTACATAGAAAAATTGAATTTTTAAAATCTATTCAAAATTAAAATATGCTCTATAAATATCATTACGTAAAAGAACATAAAATGCATAAATTAAATCAGCATTTTTTATTCTTTATAAGAAAAATTAGAAATGTAAAGAAGCGAGCTAAATATGAACCCACTACATATTTTCATTATAGTTTTCTAAATAAAACCGGAAAGATAGCTCCGCATAGAAAGGAGAATAAGAAATTAAATGATAAATTTAAAATATTCTTTGAAACATTTAAAAAACTTGATGATTCAGAAAAATTAAAATTTTATAAACTTATCCTTTTTTCAAAGGACTTGCATCTTTATTTTGAAAATAGTTTAATAAATGTTTCAGTTATGCATAAGGATAGAATTTCTGAAATTTTAGGTAATGATTCTTTTAGTCATTTAATGAGTGAACTTTGGGATAGTTTAAAGACTAATTCATGGGAAATTGACAAGCATTATGAAGAAATTTTTAATCACTTACCTGAATCACGTATATGTACTTTTTGCGGTATTAATCCATTGTCACACCCACAGTCTTACAGAGCAGATTATGATCACTTAGCATTCAAAGGAGATTATCCTATTTCGGCTATAAATTTAAAAAACATGGCGCCTTCATGTTCAGAATGTAATCAAAAATACAAACATGATACAGATGTTTTTTATAAATCAGATAAAACTAGAAGAGTATTTAATTATCCTTTTTTAAATTTTATTAATGTACAACTAGACTTCTTAGGAACAATATTTCCTTCTACTGATGTATCAAATCTAAATGGAAAATGGGAAATACAAATCCAACCTGACACAGAATTAACTCGTTCTTGGGATGAAGTATATAAAATAAGAGAGCGTTACGTAAGAGACATATTATTAACTGATTATAATACCTGGATTGGCCAATTTAAGCAAGAGCTAAAAGATCATGGAATTAAAGTAATGGATGAAAATTGTTTAAAAAAATATTTCATAATGCATTTTAGGAGATACGGAAAAGATAAATTACAAAAAAGGTATATTGTTAAGTCATCGCTTTATAAATATCTTTATAAGTGTAATAATTCAGTTTTATATAATCAATTAATTAAAGAGATAAATTAATAAAAAATGAATAATTTAGTTGCAAAAATATGGTCTTTCTGTGATACTCTGAGAGACGATGGAGTAAATTATAGTGATTATTTAGAGCAAATTACTTATCTACTATTTTTAAAAATGGCAGATGAGTTTTCAAACCCTCCATATAATAAAAAATTCGATATTCCTGCGAATTGTAATTGGCAATATCTATTAAATCATTCAACAGATAATTTAACCACAGCATATTTTGACGCATTACATACATTGTCAAATTCTACCGGAATGTTGAAGAAAATTTTTGATGGAGCCCAAAATAAAATTCACGATCCATATAAATTACATAAACTAATAGAGTTAATTAATGAAGATGAATGGGTGTCTGACAAAGTGGATATCAAAGGAGATATTTATGAGGCTCTTCTTCAAAAAAGTGCTGAGAGTAGCGGAGCAGGCCAATATTTTACTCCAAGACCTATTATTAAAGCTATGGTAGAATGTATACAGCCAAAGCCAAAGGAGACTATTTGGGACCCAAGTTGTGGAACGGGTGGTTTTTTTCTAGGAGCAATAGAATATTTAAAAGCTAACTATAAATCTGACCTAGAAAAAACTGAAAACAAAAAATTCTTTGAATTTGATACTTTTCGAGGATGGGAGATTGTACCATCTACTGCCAGATTGTGTTTAATGAACTTGTTCTTGCATGGTATTGGAGATTTAAAAGATACCCCAAATATTAATGTGGAAGATAGTTTATTAAATCCACCAGATAATAAGTGTAAGATTGTTTTAGCAAATCCACCTTTTGGAAAAAGCAGCAGTTATATTTTAACTAACGACGAAAAATTACTTAAAAATAATGAATACAAGTTACGCAAAGATTTTTGGGTAACTACTGGTAATAAACAGCTAGCATTTGTACAACATATTATTTCTCTTTTAGATGTTAATGGGAGAGCTGCAGTTGTACTTCCTGATAATGTTTTGTTTGAAGGAGGTGCAGGTGAAATAATAAGAAAGGAGCTTTTAGAAAAAACAAATTTACATACTATTTTGCGACTACCAACTGGAATTTTTTATGCAAATGGAGTACAGTGCAATGTGTTATTTTTTGAAAAAGATTTTCAAAAAAAGAGTGATGAAATATGGTTTTATGATTATAGAACAAATATTCACCACACATTAAAAAATCAAATTTTACGCTACGAACATCTAGAATCTTTTGTGAATTGCTATCATGCAAAAGATAGAAATTTAACGAATGAAACATGGAATATTAAAAATTCTAGTGGTAGATTTCGAAAATACAAATTAGAAGAAATTTATTCAAGAGATAAAACAAACTTTGACATATTTTGGTTAAAAGATAACAATTTAGTTGACATCGAAAATCTAGCAGATCCTGAAATTTTAGTATTGGAGATTATTAGTAATCTTGAAAGTGCCTTAGCCAGTTTTAAAGAAGTCTCAAATAGCTTAAGTATAAAGTAATTATTACATCATACAAGAAATTAAGTTAGTTATTTAAAATATTTATAAAGAAAAGTTGGCTAATTTTTCTTTATAAATACTCTATATTGTATTGGTTTCATTAACAAATCGCTTTTTAAATCACCATCCAATTCAAAAAATTCCGCAAAGTTGTTCTCTACATTATAATTATAAACTCTGTAAATACTGTATGACCCGAAATTTGATTCCATGAAGTTAACTTCATTATCACTTAAATAGAATGGGGCATACTCGCTACCTGTAGTGGTTTTAACTTCGATGTATTTATGATTACCGTTTTCATCGAAAGAAAGAATATCATAACCTTTACCATCTTTCACAATTTTGACAGCTTCAGCTTCAGCAAATAGCTTTTTCTTTATAAGCAAATCAATTTCCCTTTGTTTTACAAGTGCTTCACCAGCATCGCCAAGTCGCTTTTGTTCGCATCTTAGCTTTTCAAAATCGACGTCAATACCTTTGAATTCACTTTTGTTTTCGGGAATTGATTCAGCCCCCTTAGAAGGCTTATCTCTTTTAATTAGATAGTTTTTAAATAAGGCTGGAGGAATCGGATCTCCCCAAATAGCATTAATAATCGCATCATATTGTTCGATATGGGATTCAATAAAATTCACACAAGTTATTATAAGATCTTCCCACGTGAGATTTAGTAAATCATTAAAAGCAATTGTGTTCCAATAGGCGGATTTAGGTATTATTTCCTTGAAAAGGATAATTTGTTTGTCATTAAGTTTTGAATTTCGAGTTTCTTGACAATCAATTTTATAAACAAATGCTTCGGTTGCAGGAAATGCATCTATTCCAAACGTAAAAAATATATCTTTATAACGATCATTTTTTTTAAAAACTTTTACCCATGTGTAAGCTTTAAATTTTGCTGCCTGCACATTTTTCCCTTCTTCCAGTTTCCAACCTCTTTGGCTCCAAATTTTTTTAGCATCCAAATCAAACCCTTCCAATCTTTTAACAATCTCCCTTCCTAAATAAACACTCTTTTCCCAAACTGTGTTCATAAGGTTATTTTTAGCCTCAACATGAATTTGATTTTTAGGGTTGTAAGGCTTCAATTGCCATTCATTAAAAAAGTTGAATTCCTCTTTTGTGAAAAAATCAAATTCTTTTTTTATATTAGCTTGTGATTCAAGATTTGCAAACTCTGCATAATGATCTTCCTGCTGCCAATAAATTCGGCAGCTTTCTGCCTCTGCGAAACCATACAGGTTGCCTTTCAATTTACTAAAATTTCCTTTACCTAATTGTTCTGCCAGTTTATAAAATCCGTTTCCATGGTCATTTATTTTTGCATCTTTATAAATAGCCAAGGAACTTATCAAGGGACGTCCTTGTGTATTCTCAAATTCAGACACTAAACCAAGCATATCGCTTAATTGCTTTTTACCATGTATAGTGGATAAATCATAATTAAGCTCGCAGTCTTTAACTACATCACTGTAAAATACAAACTTGTTAGATACTCTTGCTGCTTCTATGAGATAACTCCGTACTCGTTCATTCATCTTTAATACAATTTTTAACTTTTAGGATTTAGTAAAATAAGGATGATCACAATTGATTTTGTCCTTATTCCATTTTCAACTTAGGATATGCATTTTTACAGTGCTTCCATCTACTTGAATTCTTCCCATATATTTTTTTTGAATAGCTAAGGTATTGAAATATTTACTTTATAATATTCTATTTCAAACCAAATAAAAATTTGAATTAAGATAAATCGTATAGCTTTTGCTTTAGTAAATGCTTGTCCGGTAGCTGAATTTTATATTCGGCTACCATGGTAGGAGAGAGACTCCTGCTTAAAGCATATTCTACCACTGCATGGTCTTGGTCTTTGCATAATAAAATGCCAATACTTGGGTTTTCATTCTGTTTTTTCACATCCCGGTCTAGTGCTTCGAGATAAAAATTTAGCTGGCCCAGATGTTCGGGTTTAAACTTATCTGATTTTAATTCAAATGCAACCAAACATTGTAATCCTCTGTGATAAAATATCAGATCAATATAAAAATCACTATGTCCCACCTGCACTTTATATTCTTCTGCGATAAATAGAAAATCCTTACCGAGTTCAAGTATAAAATTTTTCATCTGATTAATCAGACCCTTTTGCAATTCACTCTCGGTATAGGTTTCAGAAAGGTTTAAAAAATCAAATATATAGCTGTCCTTAAATGTGTTTGTGATATCAGGATGTAATTCTCTCATCACTGATGAGACTTTTGTATTTGCTATAATAGTTCTTTCAAAAACGCCACTATTTATCTGCCTTTCTAATTCCCTTGAACTAAATTTTTCCTGACTGGAGAGGCGCAAATAAAATTCCTGTTCTTCGATTGATTTAGTTCTGCTTAAAATGATAAGATTGTTTGTCCAGCTAATTTCTCTCAGCAGTGCTGAGAGTTTTGGAAAAGCTTTGTATGTCTGGTAGAATTGCTTCATTCTCCAAAGATTCTTATCCGAAAATCCCTTTAAATCAGGTTCACTTTTCTGTAAAAAATCTGCCAGTTCTTTTACTATTGATTTTCCCCACTGTGCTGTTTCTATACGATTGTGAATGTACTGTCCAATATTCCAGTACAGATTGATCATTTCAGTGTTAACTGCTGATATGGCTTTTGATCTGGATTGTTTTATTAATTGGATTATATCGGTAAATTGTTCCTGTATCATTATTTCTGATTTTAATTTATTATCACTTCTTAATAACTAAATGGCTTAATTCAATATCATTTAATAGTCTTTCCTTTTCAGCATATATGATATCCTTGATGTCCTTTTTTATTTGCAGATAGTTGCGTTGCACCATTGCATTATCAACTTTACGGATAACAGGAACATCGACATAGTTATCCTGTTCTTTTTTTAATGCTTCATGGTCATTTACTATTTCAGAATGAAATGTTTTGAGTTCAATTTTACAATCAGGATCATCCGCAACCATACCCACGAATTCACCAGAACTAAGTCCGGAAATTTTGGATGGAGGCACTGCCGATTCCAATTGTTTGGACCGGCTTATAGAAGTATCTCCGCTATTAATGGAAAGGCTTTCCCTGTCCTGCATAATTTTTCCAAAACGCTCTGACAATTGTTTGGCAGTATCACCTGTAACTTGTCCGCTTACTACGTTTCCAACAATATTCATAATCACGTCTGCCTGTTCTCGTCCATAGTCTTTACGTAATTGGCTAAAATCTTGGATACCCAAACAGGTTGCTACTTTATTGCTCCTAGCTGTGGCAATTAAACTGTCCATATTGTTTAGATAAATAGTTGGAAATTCATCAAATATCAGGCTGCTTTTCTGTTTGTTTTTTTGGTTCACCTGCTTTACCAATCGGTTTACGTAAAGTGACAATACAGCTCCATATATTTGGATTTTCTGCGGATTATTGCCCATGCATACGATCTTAGGATCGTCCGGATTATTGATGTCCAGTGTGAAGTCACTACCCGATAAAACATAATACAATTGTGGAGAGGAAAGCCGTGCCATGGCAATTTTTGCAGAAGCAATTTGCCCCTCCAATTGGTCCATAACATTATTTAGGTAGGCATTCACAAAAGGATTAATAAGTACTTCTATTTCTTTTTCGGTTCTGAGCAGGGTAAAGAGACTATCGTAATCTTCCTGCATTAGTTCAATTACATGGGGAAGCGTACAGAATTCGCCGTCTTTGTATTTTCGTAAATACCATATTATAGCTGATAGAAAATTAATCGGAGATTCTACAAAAAAATCGCCCTGTCTTTTGATCCATTCCCTGTTGAGTCCGAGCAAAATAGTACGCGCTGATTCTGAAGCATCCGTAATGTCACTCATACCAGATGGCTCTAAAGGATTACAACGATTGGTCCGGGTCAGGTCATCAAAATTAATGACATAAAACTGTGGTAATTTCGGATAGTGATGTTTGTATTTAAGCCAGGTATTATAGACTATTCTGGTTAGGTCATCAAACTTGAAATCATAGACAAACATGGTGAATTGTTTTCGTATGTGCTGGGTAATGACATGGCGTATGACGAAATAAGATTTTCCAGATCCGGGCGTACCGGAAACTAGCAATCCCCGAAAGGGATTAATAATATTTATCCAACTGTCCCTTACCTTGTCCTTTAAATGATAGCGGGCCGGAAGGTTGATGGAATATTCATTATCCAAGAATCTTTCTTCCTGGGGGAAAGTTTCATTTTCGTTATTAAAAATATCCTTGCTGTTCAGCCTGTTTTTTATAATACGAGATAATAGCGTACCTCCTGAAAGCATCAGAAGAAAGCCACTGGAAGTTATGGTCATATAGGTAATTGCTGACAGCATGAGTTCAATTTTCAGGTATAGTGAAAGACAACTTATAAAGTAAATCAGAATCCCCGTAATGATGTAAGCAAAAGCTGTTTTGTAATTCAGTTTTTCATCTTTTCTTCCTTTTGCACCAATTAAAGAAATGATTAAAAATCCCAGAGCAAAGAGTTTGGATTTATGAAAATTATTGAATAATCCTGTATGGTAAATATTGCCCATAATTTTATCACTGAATCCGCTGACCAGATGCCACTGCTGAAAGGCAGCATAGCAGTAATAGTAAAAATGGATTACTAAAATAATGATGCTTATAAGTCTTGTCATATCCAAGATCTTTCTAAGCGCCTGTTCGTTTTCTCCTGTCTGCATAGCCATGATGTCAAGTTTTATCGATTATTAGATTGTCCTTTTCTTTTTTTCTTTTTGTTTCTCAGCTCATACGGAAGATAATTAGCCGTTTGTTCTGATTGCATGAGCATCTCTGCTAATTGCCCCATTATAGTGCTGGATCCTATGTATTTGTTATCCCTAAAATCATCACCAAACAGTGCCACAATTATTTCCGATTTCGGTGTTTCAAATGTGATTTCGTGTAATTTTTCACTAACCAAATTTGTCGTTTTTTGTTCGGCTGGATTAACGTACGCGCAACGTTCCTGTATCGTTTTAGCACTGTATTGTTTACCAAGTGTACTTCCATTAAAAACACATTTTGTGGTATGGTCAACGTAGGTAATTCCATAAAGCAATCCTTCTGCGTTTTTTCTAAAAACAGTATTGATTCCATCTTTTTGCAGTACTTGAACTAGTTCTGCGAGTGATATTTGAGTTTTAAAGAATGCCATATCAATGGCATTTTTTACCCTTCTTAAATCTGAGACTTCATTTGTTTTATTATACTCAAATTTTTCTTCTAAAAATTTCATTGTTGGCTTGTTGTAAAACAGACTGGCTTTTATGGGGACTCCGATAGGTTTACCGTCATCATCAAGTATTCTATACATCAATCCTTTTGCTTTAAACATTTTTGAATCTTCATTGCCCCGGTCTGCTAAAACATTGTATTGTTTAAGCACAGCATTGAGTTCTGGAAAGCTGGCATATTTATAAGATGAAAGTACCTGACCCAGTACATTTGCAATAGATTTTTTCGATTCGCTTCGCCCGTATTGAATCTTTTGTGAGATGATTGGCTTAAGCGTAAAATCAGTACTGTTTTTATTCCCTTGCGCCTTAACAAGTCCAAAGCGTTCTTCGATTTCTTTTCTTGCCGGTTCAGATCGGTTTTTGCCAATGTTTTGCATATCAATACGTCTACCATCTCTCTGAACATTTATGGAGACCAGATGGATGTGCGGATGTCCGGAATCGTGATGCTGATACACGAGATAAGGCTGATGGCCAAATCCGATTTTTTCCATATAAGTATCCGCGATAGCCATTAATTTTTCCTTGGAATGATTTTCTGAAGGATCAAAATTGATCGAAATATGTACAGTGTTTCGCTTTACATTTTCATTTAGTTCCAGCTGTTTTAAAAAACGGTTTAGTTTTACGTCACCCCTCATTTTATCGACATCAATCGGATAATTTCCGGCTCCAATACATTCTGCAACAGCCTCTTTTACTTTGTTTTCATTGTAATAGAAAACCTTGTGGATAGCGTATCCTGTTTTTATGATCGCAACCATCTTTCCGAGATTTTCTGGATGTAATTTTTGATCTGCTCAATCTTGTCAAAAAGGTTTTTTTTATCCAGTTCAGCACTCAAAATCCATACTTTAAATTCTGGAATTTGATTTAGTGTATGTTGTTTTTTTACTGCCTGATTGAAGTTGTTTCCAATACCATTTAATTGCTTGAACAACTGGGTCATTTCATGGATCATATCATCTAAAGACTGATTCCTGTAAGTGGTATTTATAGATTTCTCAAATAGGTGTTTGCGAATGTAATCGCTCAGCTTGCGGCAAGTACTGGCTTTCCATTTTTTCTCAATTTTCGCATACTCTTCGGGTGTAAACCTTAACCCAACAATGCGTGTTCTGTTTGAATTTTCTCTTTTCATTTTCTCTCTTTTTCATTGTTATCAAACCTTAATTTATGCTTTCAGTATCACTGCTCACGAGTTCCGAGTATAGAGCAGCAAGAAGGCTGTTGTTTAACAACAGGACATCTTGCCGATTGCAGGAACGTGGCAATCCTGCTGATAGTTTAAATGTCTTTTGGATATTCCTACATTTCCAAAATACTCAAAACTTAAATTTCTCTTTTTACAGACTTTTTCTATACTATGTGATGTATTAATTCTAGTATTCCGGAAATTCAATGCTGTTATACATTAAGTCATTAAAGTTTCAATGTACTTTTATAAAATCTGTTTCATTTTTATTTTAGAACTCAAAGAAAGTGCACACTGCATAAAATTCAGAACTATTATAACTGGGTAGCAATTAGGCCAATTTTTGGTCCGAATCTTAGATTGAAAAACGTGCTCTTTCAAAGCAATAAACCAATTTTAAAACAGCAAAATCCTGACTGTTTTAGGGAAGGTTTTTGGTTGCTCATTTTAACCTTTCCTTTTTATTTCAGAGACAAAATTAAGTAAGCGAAATGGATTTTACCTATGATGGACATATTATGTCCATGACACTTTAAGACTGGCTTTATACCTTTGTAGAAATAAATTATTAATTAAAACCGTGAAGATTATGACAACAAATGATGTGGCCAAGGTTTTTGATACTGTACTCAGTATTCCAAGCATGAATGATGTAGTGAAGATTGATTTGAAAATTTCACGAAAAAATGTATTATTATTGAATCATGTTATTGAACGTGGATTATCTGTTAAGGACAATGACAAACCCTCAATTCTCATGACGAGTATCCCAGACGAAAATCTTCAGGAGTTAAGATTCTTTGGAGATGAATGTTTACAAAAAGCCGGACTGATTGAACTTAGTGAAAAACTAAAAACGTTGAGTGAAACGGGTAAGTAATTTTCTTTGAATTGAATTATTTAATCAAGGCATTGCTAAACAAAATAGTTTAGTGATGTCTTTTTTTATTTTTTTAACTATGATTGATTGTTTTTGAAAAATCTTGGCTTGTTTTCGGTAACAGTTTATTGCAGAGGTCACTGTAATTTTGTCTTGTCAAATTCTTATTAGTAAAACTTCAAGTTAAGATATCCTTTCTAGAATTTGAAACAGGAATGATTTTCAAAATCTATGAAGAAGAAAAAATTAAATTTACATAGTAAAAAAGCAATTTCGGAGATCATTTGTCTCTTGTATACAATTCTTTTTGTTTATGCAGCAGTAAGTAAATTATTGAATTTTGAGAATTTTGAAGTGCAGCTTGGTCAGTCTCCATTATTAAGTATATATGCCTCGTGGATTTCGTGGCTGGTAATTAGTATTGAACTATTAATCGCTGCAGCACTGCTAGTACCCAAATTGCAATCAATAGGTTTGTATGCTGCACTGGGTTTGATGACAATGTTTTCTGCTTATATTTTTATAATTCTAAAGTTCAGTTCTTTTATTCCCTGTTCCTGCGGAGGGATTTTAGAGAAAATGAGCTGGAATATGCACTTGATTTTCAATTGTATATTTATTGTCCTGGCCCTTTTTGCAATTGTGCTAGAAAAACAAACCAACATTAATGCTACTGCATCTATAACAGGCACCAGAACTGTTAAATTAACAATTGGAATTATTGTTGGCAGTATAATGATTGTGTTTGCTTTATTTCTTTCCTCTGAAAATATCATACATCATAACAACCCTTTTATAAGAACATATCCAAATCATCCAGCTGAGTTTTCAAATACAATAGATTTAAAACATCATTCATATTATATTGCCGGTTTTGCAAATAACAGGATCTATCTTGGAAACTATCAATATCCAATGTATGTACTTTCATTGGACCAAAATCTAAAGAACAAAAAATTAGATAAACTGCATTTCGATGCAAAAAAAATCCCCTTCCAATCAATTACGATAAGTGTCAGAGAACCCTATTTTTATTTATCGGATGGGAATGTTCCTGTGCTCCTTAGAGGAGATATGAAAAACTGGACCATCACTAGAGAATTAAACTCAGTTCCTTACTTTACAAGGATAGTCCCAATTGACAGCAGCATGGCGGTATTCAGATCAAACAATTCAAAAAAACTGGCAAATGTTTTGGGGATTTATAATGCTGACGCCGAACAAAAAACAACATATAGCAGAGAACTTCTGCAGAGCCGCAATGATGGCATTTTTGATACTGATGGAACGCTTCTGTACAGTGAAGCGGCAAAGAAAATTGTCTACCTATACTATTACCGCAATGAATTTATGACCGCTGAAAAAAACGGAAAACTTATCACCAGAGGACATACCATTGATACTATAAGCCATCCAAATTTAAAGGTTTCACTCCTCAGGGATGGAAAACAATATGCAATGTCCACGCCATCATTCGTAGTAAATGCAAATGCCGCAGTAGTCGGCAATCTGCTCTTCGTGCATTCCAGGGTAAAGGGCAGGTATGAGAATAAAAAGTTATGGGATAAATCCTTTATTATAGACGTATACGATCTAAAAAACAATACATATCTGCTCAGTTTTCCTCTCTTCCACACTTCGAGCAAAGTCCTTAATTCTTTTGCAGCAACTGATACGCATTTGTATGCTATAATTGGGAATGATCTTATGGTTTATGAACTAAAAAAAATAATTAAGAATGAAATGAAATTCAATAATTAAAAATTTACCAGCGCTGGTGACAGGAAACAGATCGAAACCTGTAGAAAAAGTAGATCAAATTATAATTTTAAATTTAATATTATGAAAAGTTTATTTTTAAAAAATGGAATGCCTGTGGCTGCCGTATTATTGGCAATGGCAGGAGCTTTTGCAACTACCTCCATGCAGAGTTCGCCAAAAGCAGATACTGTTGCCATCCGACCAGGATACTTTCCTGATTCAAATGGAGACTGTACTGAAGAAGAACCAATAGATTGCTCTAACATTCAAAAGCCGCAGCTATGTCGTCTTAACGTAACATCAGGTCCTGTTGCTTATGAAAAAGATGACCAAAACAATTGTGTTCAACCTTTATATCGTGTTGTAAATGGTCAGTAATTTTCGTTTTCATGGAAGAATGCAGTCCCATTTGGGACTGCATTTTTATATAAATTTCTATTGTACTCCTTTGTTAATCCAAGAATAGGAATGATCATCCTTCAAGAAGTAATTAAACCATTCTATCATGCGTATCGTAATGTCTTTTTGATTGTCTGGTTTTGTAAAAACATGACCTTCATCAGCATATAAAAGCATGATGCTTTTTTTCTTTAATCGGCGCATTGCCAGGTAAAATTCCAGGCTCTGGTGTATGTCTACCTGCTTGTCATTTTTACCACTCCACAGCAGTAGAGGTGATTGAATATTTACAGCATTTGGAAGAGGTGAATTAGCATGATAGCTTGATGGTATATCATGTGGAGATCCACCCATATTCCATTGTTCGCCCTCAAAGCGCCACATTTCCGGATTTCCAGATCTGCCGACAGAATAATAAAGGCTTACCAGGTCCGTTATCGCCCCACTGGCAATTGCAGCAGCAAACATAGGGGTCTGTGTAATAGTAAAAGCGGTCTCATATCCGCCGAAAGAATGTCCCATAAGCCCTATTTTTGCCGAATTTACAATCCCTTTTTTTATTACTGCCGTTGTTGCAGAAACCACACAGTCAGCAGCAGAAATACCTGGGCTCTGGTAAATAAGGCTGATATCGGGAAGAAGCACAAAATATCCTTCCAATGTCATTAAAGTAACATTAAATCCTCCTTCGTTTGCAAAGGTAGGGTTTTGATATAGATGCAGCTCATCGGCTTTACCCTGATAAATATTAACAATCATTGGATATTTTTTTTTGGGATCGTAAGCAGCAGGATATAATAGAACAGCTTTTAAATTCTGATATCTTGAATTTTTAAAATTAATCAGTTCGGATTTTCCCCAATAGTATTTTTCATGCTGGGGATTGCTTTTAAAAAAACTAACCGACAGCGATGAATTATTACTGCTGACGAGTTGTGGAGGCATATCAAATTTTTGCTCTCGATAGAAAATTTTATTTCTTTTCTCACTGTATTTAAATTGATCAATATAACTGTCTAAATAGACTATTCTTTTTTCAAAGGAAGATTTATCCCATCTAAAACAGCCCATCTTGCCGTCATTTCCCTTTGCCCTTAGAAATATTTTTTTGTTCAGGTCAAAGGTCTCTACAACGGGTCCGTCATATACGAGTTTTCTATAATTGACAGACGGATTAATAATTCTGTATTGTATTTGCTGCTCCCTTCCTTTAGTTAATCTTCTAAAATTACTTCCATCAGGGGGAATGGCCCAAATATCGTATTGGTCGTATAGGATAATCTCATTGTCTTTTTGTGTCCATCCCGGATTTCCATAGACTGATTCCGGAACAAGTTCCTGCTTTTTTCCCTTGAATTTAATGCCTGTCGAGGCAGTAATATTTGTATGGGCATCAGTGGCCGGATTATAAACCCACCAGTTATTTTCTTTAAAGTACGCCAGGTATTTTCCTGTGGGCGAAGGGTTCAATGCCTCTAAATCATAGGGATGTTTTTCCAGAATTAATTTTTTCTCGAAAGTTTTCAAGTTTAAGATGTAATAATCTCTCGGACCTTCTATTTCAAATTGGGGTTCATACGCTTTGGGATTTGATAATACAGCATACTTCATATCGGCTGTAAGCATAACACTTGATAACTCATTTGAGGTAATAATATTTACTTTGCTTTCTACAGGCTGCCATAAACCTAATTTTGATTTCTTTTCAATACTGCCCTGAAATTTTTCAACCGGATATATCCACTTATCATTTGCATTCCATATCTCAACATTTGATTGCTGCTGTATTAGAGCAGATGAGGTAACAACAGCAAAAAAAACTTTCTGCAGGTCTTCAGATATTATAATTTTTCGAAAAGTGTCATTTACTATGGACCAATTTTCCGGAAAATTTATATCAGATGCGCTAAGATGATATAATTCATGATTCAATAGGTTGTATAGAAACAAAATATTTTCTTTGGAATCATCATACTGCTTTATAAAGGCCAGCGCATTGCCTTCTTTCTGCCATGTCAAACCTATGAATTTTTCCCTGCTGTTCTGCTGAAACCATTTTATCTGTTCCGGTTTTTTAATACTAATTAAAGCAATAGCATTCCTGTTATCCAATAAAGTTGTATAGACCAAATTTTTACCATCAGGACTCATCAGATAACTAGTTACATCATTGATCTTTTTGATGCTTCCGCTTTGCATCGATCTGATTTCAAGGGTTTTTTTATTATTCTTATTGGTTCGCAAATAAATTAAATACCCTGTTTCACTTAATGAATACTGCATCACATTGGGTACTGTTTCTTTTTTTGAAGTTTTCAAATTAAGAATATGCAGGTTATCTCCTGAACGGTAAACGAATATATCATTAGGCGCAAAGCTGCCGTTTTCGCCGTCCGGAAAAGTATATGTAGTATTTTTTTCGACATTCTGAACAAATAAAGTATCGTTTCCGCTAGTATACTCCATATTGTATACTGCCCATTTCTCATCATGGCTTACTTTGTCTAAACGCACCTCTCCCCAAAGATGATACTCATCATGGGACAATTTTTTTTTTTGCACCACCTGCCCCCATAAGGGACAGGCTACTAATGGCAAAATAAATAATAAAACTAAATATAGTGGGCATTGCATTTCACAGAACCTCATGGTTCTCAGATGCTTCTTTATTATATTGAAAAACATAATTATAAATTTAATATCCCGGATTTTGAGATCCAAGAAAAGGATTTGCACTAAACTCACTTTGAGGAATAGGTAATAAATTATCAGTTGTATTCCAGCCAGGTTTAATTCCACTGAGTACAATGTCTAATTTAGCCGTCCTTTTAAGATCAAAAAAACGATGCCCGTACTCAGTAAAAAGTTCCCATTTTCTCTCAATAATTATGGCGTCCAAAATTTCCTGCTGCGTTGCAGCTGAAGTGTCAATAAGGCCTGCGCGATGCCTTACTTTATTTAAATCTTCCTTGGCACCAATGAGATCTCCCTGATAGGCCCTGGCCTCTGCTCTGATCAGATACTGCTCGGCTAATCGAAACATTATTGCATATTCTTTTGAAACTGCTGTTGAATTGTTTTCTTTGTATTTATATGCGTGGTAAAATGTCGAAGTATTTTTTGTAACTGCTTTTATCCATAGGGACCTGCGCAAATCACCAGCCCCAAATGAATCGACCAGAAAACTACTGAGCGAAACACGAGGGGGAGGAATCGAAATAAAAGTAAAAGTGGCAGCTTCTGCTGTATTTCTGCCTGCAGCTCCGGCCTGCAGCTGCCATATAGTTTCATTTGAATTCAATAAAAATGTACGGTCGGGACTTTCCAGATGATAAAGTTCTTCTCTGTTAAGTACAGCAGAGGAGGCATTTGCCGCTTCAGGATAAGCTTTTGAATACAAATAGACTCTGGCAAGAAGAGCTTTTGCAGTTAAAACATTAGGACGTACTCTTTCCTGACCCTGATACTGAACAGGCAGTAAAAGAATAGCATTTTCAAGATCTGCCGTAAGCTTTCCATATATCTCCGCAACAGGTTTTCTGCTAACAGTGCTGTTTTCTTTATAATCAGTGCTAGTAATATAGGGTATGTCTCCAAAAAGGTTTGTAAGATAGAAATGAACCAGTGCCCTGATAAACAATGCTTCTCCCTGAAGCTGATTCTTCTGATCAAGGGTAAGATTGCTACTTGCAGCTGAGCCTTCGATTATCCCATTTGCAGCATAAATTTGATTATAAGCTGCGTTCCAGTACCCACTGATAACAGTGTTGGCAGGCAAAAGTGTATTTTTATAAAAACTTAAACTGGAATTGGTTGGACTTTCACTGCTTTTAATTTCATCTGCATAGTTGCCAAGCTGATTGGAAATCCCTACAGCTGTTCCAGTGAAAATTCCCGCATCCCTAATATTGGAGTAAATATTTAAAAGTGCTGCACTGGCAGTATTATAGTCTTCAAAAACAGTTGGTGTGGTCAGCTGGGATTTTGGCAGATCAACTTCTACAAACGAATCACAGGAGAACATCGAAATTATAATAATATGGCACAAGGCATTGATCGATGTGTTAAAAAGGTTTTTCATATTAATTGATTTAAAATATTAATTGTATTCCTGCTGTTATAACTTTTAGCGGCGGCAGAAAACCGTAACTTAAAAACTCAGGATCACCATCCTTATATTTTGTGAATGTCAAAAGGTTCTGCCCCTGCAGCATAATTTTACACTGGGTTTCTTTTAAAGAAAGAGGCAGGTTGTAGGAAAGAGATATATTTTTCAGCCGAACGAATGAAGCATCGGTAACAGATCCCGTACTTTCATCAAGTAAATAACTGGCTGTCATAGCATCATCGTTATACCCGGTAGTGTATATCTGGTATGGTGCAATATCGTTCTGTTCCCTCCAGCTGCCGGCAGTTCTTTGCTGCTGATTGGACATCATTCCGGCAGGCCCCATAGGATAGGTCCTATTTTTTTGTTTTATAAACTGAAATAAAAAATCTAAAGTGATTCCTTTATATGTCAGCTGATTTTGAATTCCTCCGAAATATTTCGGATTCAGATCGGCCATTGCCTGTCTATCTTCAGGAAATGTAATACTGCCATCGCCATTTAAATCCTCGAATTCATATAAGCCTGTCTGCGGATTAACACCTTTGAGGTCGTAGAGCAGTGCAATATTTAAAGGTTTTCCAATGCGGTACTGCTGGCTGTAGGCTGAGCTTTCCAGACCTGGAAAACGTACCAATTTATTGTTGGCAAACGTTAAGTTTAGATTTGTTATCCAAGTAAAATTTCCTTTTACAAAATTACTGGTACGAAGTGTAAATTCCAGTCCGCTGTTTTCTACAACAGCGTCAAGATTAGACTGTATGCTTGTAAAACCTGTTGTTCCCGGCAAGGATAGGCCCACCAGCTGATTGGACGATCGATTTTGATACCAAGCTCCTGTTACAAATATGCGATCCTGAAAAAAACCAAGTTCGAGCGCCGCTTCAAATTTTTTATTTGTCTCCCATCCAAAATCTGCATTATACAATCTGGAGGGAGAAAGTCCGGTGTTGCCACCATAAAGCACTGATGAGGTGGTATAGGTATCAAGAAATTGATAATCACCGATTTGATCATTTCCTGTTGTTCCATAACTGGAACGGATTTTACCAAAACTTAGCCATGAGCTGTCTTTTAGTAAATTTTCATTTGAAAAAATCCAAGCCAGACCTGCTGCCCCGAAATAAGCAAATTGATTTCCGGGACCAAAACGACTGGATCCATCTCGTCTTGCTGTCAGATTGATGATATACCGCTCTTTCAAGTTGTAGTTTATCCTTCCAAAAATAGCCTGATATTTATACTGAGTCTGGTCGTTAGTGAGCACACGTACATTCTTTGCGGCGGCAAGGTTATAAATTAGATTGTTGGAAGCGAAACCTGTTCCAGACTGAACAAGTGATTGGGACTCCTGGCTTTGAAATGTGGCTCCCAAGAGAATGTCGAGATTAGATTTACCAAGATCTTTTTTCCAGTTGATCTGTGGTTCTATAATCCATGACGAGCGATCTGTATTATTTAAAAAAATAGCAGAACCTGCACTGCTTACATTATTTGCCGGATTATAAATTGTGGATGGCACGATTCGGGTTTCATCATTATGCAAGATTGTATATCCAAGGTTACTTTTTACCGATAATCCTTTTGCCAGTTCGTATGTAAGAGTTGTATTTGCTGTTAAATCATTGGTTGCAGATTCAAATTCCGTATTAAGATTCCTAAGCGGATTATCCCAAGTTCCGTTTTCCCAATTTAGTTCACCATCGGAATTATATAAAGCTGGCGCATTAGGAGGCAGTGCCCGCGCATCATAGGTAAAATCAAATGACGGCTGGTTATTATCCTGTCTATTAAATCCTGCCGAGAATGTCAGCTTAAATTTATTATCCTCTGACTGGTGGTTTAAATTTATCTGGCTGCCCCCTTTTCGGTATAAAAAATCACCCGCAAACACAGTAGATTCTGTATGGTAAGAACCACTGACCAGAAACTGTGTATTCTCTGAACCTCCTGACACAGATGCATGCAGGTCCGTTATTTGAGCGGTTCCTCCAAGTAGTTCTTTCTGCCAGTCTGTATAGCGGTTTTGATCCCATGTCCCGTTTATATCATAATCAGAAATCCCGTACTCGCTAATCCCGTCATTTATAAAGGCCTGTCTGCGCATATCCAAGTACTCTTGTGTATTCATCAGTTTTATAAACTTAGTCACCGTCCCAGTACCTGTCGATGCCGTCACGGTAAACTTTGTTTTTCCGGCTTTACCTTTCTTGGTTGTAATCAAAACGACACCGTTGGCACCTCTAGATCCGTAGATAGAGGTAGCATCTGCATCTTTTAGAATCTCTATGCTTTCGATCGCGTCAGGATTTATACTGTTTAAAGGACTGGTAAGTGTGGGGAAAGTTGTTCCAGTATAAAAGGACCCAACGGGTTCCGAGGAATAGGGTACACCATCAATAATATACAGAGGTGCATTGGCATCCGTCCTGATGCTGTTCTGTCCCCTTATCTTTATATCAAAGCCTCCACCGGGAACTCCAGTTGCCTGGGTTATGCTCACTCCAGCCATACGGCCCTGCATCGTTGCGAGGATATTAGTTACGGGCTGTGTTTCGATATCTTTGGAAGTGATACGAGCAATACTTCCGGTGCGTTCGCTTTCTTTTACGGAATAATAACCTGCATTGACTTTAACTTCCTGAAGGGTTGTGATATCGTAAAGCAATTGTATATCAATATTCGTTCGACTTTTTATTGGGATCAAAGCAGTTTTAAAACCAATAAAAGAAACAATTAAGGTGTCATTTGGAGCGGAAAAAAGGGTGTATTGTCCACTATAATCTGAAATAGTAGACGAATTAAGTTTGCTTTTAACAGCAATAGTAACACCAGGTAATGGATTGAGACCATCGGTTATAGTCCCTTGAATTTGATGTTGTTGAGTAAAAATAGTACTGTGCCGGACTGTGTTTTTGGCATAGACAGATGAAAAAGAAAAACAAAGCCATATAAAAAACAGGCAATAAAGACCTTTCCCATCCTTGTAAAATGAAAAAATATTCATAATATTGGATTGGTTAGTTAAACGAAGATTTGATTAGCTACGGTCCTCTATAACAGTTTAGCGACGAAGTAGAGGGCCATTTTTTATGCATTAAGTAAACGGCTTAATGGTCATAATAAAATTTCTTTTTACATTAATAAACGAGTTTTAAGATTAAAATTCTCTTATAATGCGAAGTCATTTTTAATTTAAAGGATTGCTAAGAAATATAAGCCATGAAGAACCTAATAAAAAAGGCGCAGAACTCAGCTTATTGACTTGAGGTACTGGAAATACCGAGGAACAATAAGTGAGCCCACGCCATAGGCGTGAGCATCTTACTTATCCTCTCGTTCCTTTTAAATTTCCAGTTTTCAAGTCGAGATTCTAAGCGAATGCTTCAAATATCTTAATGTGAAGAATCGCAAATATATAAATTCAAAAACAAATATAATGAAAAAAACACACAACTATACATATATGTGTAGGATTAATGTTTTTTTATACTGGAAATTTATCATGTGGAAGAAAAAGAAATAAATAAAGTACAAATTAAGCTTGGAGCTAACATAAGAAAAATTAGAGAAGAAAAAGATCAATATTCTCAATCTAAATTAGCTATTGAAATTGGTATGTCAGTAAATCAGGTTGCCAGAATAGAAAGAGGAGAAACGAATCCAACAGTAAAAACTCTAACTTTAATTGCAAGAGCCTTAAAGGTTGATATAAAAGATTTGTTTTAAGAATAAAAAGATGCTTCGGCATCTTTTTTTATGCGCAATAAAAATTTAAAACAGGTATTTATACGGTATCAATATGCTTATTAAAAGAACTATTTTGCAACTTATTTAAAGATACAGATTATGGAAAACCGTAAAGTAATGTTAAAACAGTTTTATATGTTTGCTATTCGAAGTTAATCTGTTGATACCTTGTTGATTTTGAAAATATAAAAATAAAAAATCTATTTCAGGAATACATTGAAAATTGGATGGATTGTCGAATGCTTGTTTCAGATTTTAATAAGCTTTTCCGTCATATTCAAAGCCGACACAATTGAGCATATTTAATTTTGTCCAACCGCAACAATAACAACTATGAAAATTAAGTTTTTAAAAGCATTCAACGGAGACGCAATCCTTATTTCTTTCGAAGAAAACGGAGAACCAAGAAACATTTTAATTGATGGTGGAATGCCAGCAACTTATGTACAGAAAAGCAAGAACGGTAAACTTGAATATGGAGAACTAAAAGAAACCGTTGACAAAATTAGAGAGAATGACGAAAAAATTGACCTACTTGTACTTACCCATGTTGACGATGACCATATTGGAGGTGTATTGAAATGGTTTGAAAAAGACAATGATGCTCATTCTTTGATTGGTAAAGTTTGGTTTAATTCAGGAAAACTTATTTCTGAATACTTTGACGAAGAAGAAAATAAAGACAATTTTTTGACTTTCAACCCTGATGAAACAACACTTACAAGCATTGGACAAGGTGTGAAGTTTGAGGATTACATCGAGACAAAAGGAATTTGGGACAGAAATGTAGTTATCGCCTTAGAGTATTTTGAATATTTAGGAATTAAGTTCAAAATTTTATCCCCTAGCCCAGATAAATTAAAGTTATTGCTTGGTAAATGGGAAAAAGAAGAACCTGAATCTTTAGACACATCAGCCGAAAAAAACGACTATGACTTTACACTTTCAGAACATATTGCAAGTGACAAATTCAAAGAAGACCCTGCTATTCACAATGGAAGTTCAATTGCCTTCATATTAACATTTGAGAAGAAAAACTTTGTGTTTTTGGCAGATGCACATCCGACAGTAGTAGTGAATTCCTTGAAAGAGTTTGGTTATTCAAAGGAAAAGCCATTAAAAGCTGAACTGGTAAAAATATCACATCACGGCAGTAAGGCTAATAACAACATCGAAATGCTTGAATTAATCGAGACAAAGAAATATGTAATAAGCACTAACGGAGACAAACACGCTCACCCAAATAAAAAGTTTCTTGCAAGGCTAGCTTCAGTAAATGATAATTGTGAAGTATTCTTTAATTATCCAGAGCAAATTGAAAAGATATTCTCTGATACTGATTACTCAGATTTTCCAAATTTCCGACCAATGCAAATACCCAATAACGAATTTTCTTTCTCAGGATGTCAAGAATAGATTTATTAACAAAATTTACTGTAAAAGTTGAAGGTGGAAGCGGTTGCTTGTTTCAACCAATAAATGATGAATATAGTTACGTTCTAACAGCAAAGCATGTTATAATAGATAACAATGCACCATCAATAATTCGACAATACTTGGATGAAAATGGAAATTTAATAAACGAAACATTAGAAATTATTGAAGAGCCTTATAGGCATTCAGACAATAACAAAGATGCAGCAATTATAAAAGTTAAAAAAATAGGCATAATAGAAATATTACTTCGGAATGAAATATTACCTGAAAATAAAGATGGGTATTTTTTATGTGGGCATCCGAATTCTAGGAGAAATCAAAATGACAGTTTTAGACTTGATGAAATCACTATACTACAAACTAAGCAACACAATTATCGGGAATCAAAAAGTAAACAGCCTATTATCTACGATGAAGTAATTGGCCAATCAGGCGGAGGTATCCTGAAAGTAGAAGATTCCTGTATTTTGCTTGCTGGTATTCAATCTAAAATGGCAGCAGAAGATGGAAAAGAAACCTTAGGTCGATTAGTATTTATGCCTTTATCATTCTATGATGAAATTATAGCTGAAAATGAAGATGAGTTATCCAAATTATTCCCACCATACATCGGTTCATTTGAAAGATTACTTAATGACATTTTTCCATTAGGAGGAATTCAAGTTACATCAGCTAAAAAAACTTTAATTCAAAACGAATTAAAAGTCATCGCTAAAAATCTTTGCGAAGAATTTACCCCACAAAAGATAATTGAAATCTACAAAGATTCCCTTCTAGTCTCAGGAACTGATATCGGTCTAATTAATCATAAAGCATTATGGATTTCATTTTTAGAATTACTATCTATCAATCAACTGCATAATGAGCAAAAAATTACTTTAAATGAATTGAAAAATATTCATAAGTCTAAAAAACTATACTTTACCGATTCAAAAGAGTGGATTTTTAAGCTGGAGGATATATATAGGTCTGACTTGTCAGAAGTTGAGAAAGGAGGTTTGATTGTAATAGGTTCAACTTTTGACACCAAACCAACAACCATAGAACTTGACAAAGGTTTTATTGGAGATATTTGTACAGTTCCAAATAAGGAAATGTATATAAACAATACTGTTACAGAGCCATTCAATGACTTGACAATAGTTCATATTTTCAAGTTTCAAAAACACGTAATTGATAATTATAGAGAATTTACGGCAATAACCGCAGCAAATTCTCTGCAAAAAATAAAAGATGTCACAAAAGGAGTTATTTAATAAAATAGAACTTGAAATCACAGAAGAAATAAATTCAGCATTTGAACTGAATTATTTTTCGATTGGAAAAGTCCAATATGGAGGAGAAGTAATTGTTTGCATAGTTAAGTTTGAAGACGATACAATTCTAACATATAAATGGAAAGAATTTAACAGCTACTTGACAGCAAAATTCATTCCCACAGTTAAGGATGATTATTCAAAATGGAATTTTTATGTATTCTATATTTCAGAAAGTATATTAGGAAAATCTGTAAAATATGAAATCGAAAATAACAAGTTTAGTAGCAGAAAAATTGTAATTGAGAACGTCAAATCTATTACAGAAAAAGAAATTAATCTTTTTATATCAGAACATATTACAAATGACAATATTCAAATTGGTGTTGAGAATAAACAATCATTAAAGTTTAAAAAGAATACTTCAATATCCAACATAATTGACAAGCTTAGCTTAAACAAAAAGAGTGATGGTGATTTACTAGATGCATTGAATTCAATAGAAAAAATCTACAAAAATGAAATTTAAAAAAGTTGAAATACAAGCATTTCGTGCTTATGACAAAGCCGAAGATGGAACATTCGATTTTACACGTAAAGAAGATGGTGAAAGTGCTGATTTTATCTCGTTGTATGCTCCTAATGGATTTGGAAAGACCTCATTTTATGATGCTATTGAATATGGTATCACCAATAATATTGATCGTTTTCTAAGAAAAGGAAAGGATACTTTTAATTCAGTTAAATCAGAAAGAAGTATCAGATCTAATAAAAAGCAATACTTTCTAAGGAATAATTATTCAGATGACAATCTTCCATCTTTTATCAAATTATATAAAGTTGGAGAAGAAAGTCCGGTTATAACCAATATTGAAAAACCTAAAACAAAGGCAGGATATGATTATAAATTTGATCCCAAAGCGACTATTAATAAAGAATTCAAAACAGTTATTTTGTCTCAGGAATGGATTGACGCATTTCTAAAAGAAGACAAGCCAGAAGAAAGGTATGAAAGGTTTATAGAGTATTTTGGAGATAAAAAAATTGATGAATATTATAAAAAAATAACTTCCTTGATCGCTTTTAATAATAAGAAAATTGAAGCCCTTTTGGAAGTTTTAGATGGGATTCAATTAGAACTAAAATTTGAAGGCGATAAGGATATTCTTAAAAAAATAAATGAAAAAATTATTTCATTAAATAAGGCAGGAGAAAATTTAAAAGAGATTGATGAATCTTATTCAGAAACAGATGCTCTTTATCTATCAAATTTTATGTCTGAAAGGACAAATGATTTAGATTTTGAAGTTAAAAAAGAAATTGAACATAATAAGTATTTAGATGTTTTCTATGCAGGAAATGAAGAAATTGAAGGAATGGGTAAATACTTTGATTCAAAAAGTCAAATAGAGAGACTTGAAAAACAACTCAAAGGAAATAAATCTATTCTTGAAAAATTTGATAAAAAACAAAAGTGCACAAATGAGATTGATTCGATTAAAAAGCTAAATGAAGAACTGAGTACAAAAAAGCAAAACTTGGAATCTTTAAAAATTGACTTCAAAGAATATGAAAAAGTAATTAGAGAAATTTCGGGAAAAAGTAAAGAGAATGAAGAACTGAAAAATGAGTTGTCAGCAATAACAATAATTCTGAATGTTCTAAAACAAAATGAAAGTGAAAATACCACAAAACAAAGTTCTATACAGAAACAAATTTCTGATTTAGAAAAAACAATTTCTGAAACACCAAAACTTAAAGAAAGCACTGATAATACTAATAAAAAGTTACAAGAATCAAATGAAAAACTTGTTGATTTACAAGCAAAAATTACGAGCTTAGAAAAGGAAAAAAGTTTAGTTGAAATACCAATAAATAACCTCAAAACTTCGATTCAAGAAATCAACGCTGGTGTATATCCTTCTGTTTCTGATGAAGCGTATTCTGATAATGGAAAAATCATTGAGGAACTTACACAAATTGAGAAATCATTAACGACTGAAAAGAAAGATCTTAATGAAATTAATTCTAAGATAGAGGCAAGTGAAAACTTTCAAAAAGAAGTCGAACAGTTTATTTCAAAAGGTTCGGAAATAGTAAATAAAAGTCAAGCAAGTGCTTGTCCTTTATGCGAACAGCAATACGAATCGTTTAGTGCTTTGGCTTCAAAAATATCTAATAATATACTTTTATCAAATGTCCTTTCAAGTTTACTAAATGAAAGAGATGTTAAAAACAGAACCATTACACAAGTAAATGAATCATTAAAATTAAAAAGAGAAAGATTAATATCTGAAACCACCAAGAAATTAGAAGAAATAGAAAAAAAGCGTGCAACAATTTTAGATGATTTGAAAAAACATTCCGATTCAAAAGCGTTACTCACAAAAGAGATAGAGTTGAATACTAAAATTCTTAATGAAACTATTTTAAAACTAAAAGGAAAAACGATTGAAGAATTTGAAAAAGAAACACAAAGTTCTTTAAGTAAATTAAAATTAGAAATTGAATCATTCATCAAAAAGATTGAAGAACTTAAAAGTTCTATTATATCAGAATCATTGAAATTAGACAATTTAAAAGAAAAGTCTGCCAATATATTAGCTGAACTCGACAGACTTAATAAAGAAACGGTCTTTACTAGGGTTATAGAGTTCTTTAAAGTAAATTATCCTGAAATAGAAATCAACGAAAACGTATTGACCGATGAGTTAACAAAGACCTTAGCCAGCATAAAATCTAATGTCGATAGAGAAATAAATTTGAAAAAAGAAATTGAAGATCTCAACACTACTCTAAACTCTTTTAAAAGTGAAGATGTTCAAAAGCAGAATGAACTAATCGAAAAATCAAAAGAATTATTCATCAAGATAATAACAGGTTTTGAGCAAGAAGTTAAATCGAAAATTGGTATTGAATTAAAAGAATATAACCTTGAATTGTTTACTAAGTTTCTAGAGGATAGAAAAAAGAAGAGTAATGAAGAAATCAATAAAATGGAGCTTAAAATAAAAGACTATAATCTTTTAGCTAAACTCAAAGAAAATGTCGAACCTTATTTGAAGTACGAGGATGCAAAAATTAAAGATAAAGACACTAAAACGAAAATTGATTTTTTAAAAAATAAAATAGCTAAGGAATTAGATAATGAGTTAAAAAGTGTAGCCGATTATTTAACTCAACAAATAGATTCTTTCTTTTATGAAGGATTGATAAATGAATTATATAGGAAAATAGACCCACATCCTGATTATAAAACTGTAACTTTTAAATGCGATTTCTCAGACACTAAACCAAAACTTAATGTTTGTGTTTATCAAGAAAAACAAGATGAACTAATAATTCCTAATTTGTACTTTAGCACAGCACAGTTAAACATTTTGAGTTTAAGTATCTTTTTAGCAAAAGCACTTAATGCAAAAGACGAGAAAGGAAATCCACTTGAATGCATATTCATTGATGATCCTATTCAATCGATGGATAGCATAAACATTCTATCGACAATTGATTTATTAAGAAGTATTGTCTTTAACCATAAAAAGCAAATCATACTTTCTACTCATGACGAAAACTTCCATAATCTTTTGAAGAAGAAAATGCCATCGAACTTATTCAATTCAAAATTTATGGAATTAGAGACTTTTGGAAAAGTGCGAACAAACAATAATTAGAGAGAGCTTCCGACTAGCGCTCGTTTCCAACGAGTGCCTACTTAAGTTAATAGGCAAAAAGATAGTGGTTGCATAGCGGTTGGAACATTATGTGATCAATTGGCTTAATGGAAAAATGTTTTTGTACTTGTGATGATTTGGCAGAATTAAGAATATGATTGAAAAATGGAAGAAAAATATCTAAAATCTTTAATTCAAAAACTCAACAGAAATAACAATAATGAGCTTATTCATTTGAGACCTCTTTCTTCAAACGTGGAATTTGCAAAAGTTTGGGTTAATAAACCTAAATTACAAAAAAACATTTCTGACATAAATGGTCCATATAATTTTTATTTTATCAAAAATGAGGATGATATTTATGTTTCAAATGTACTTGACATGGGGTCAGATTTGCATTGGTTTGTGGATAAGAAATTCCGAAGAAATGGATATTTAACTAAAGCTTTAAGGGAAATAATTTTAAGTCATTTATTCCAAGATAGAAATGAGCAAAGAATTACAATAGATAAAAGTCAAATTGGTGAAGAAAATTCTATTGCTTCGGAAAATGTTGCAGTTTCTCTTGGATTCAAAAAATTGAATGAAAAGGAATTTTTATTATCCGGAGATAATTATTGCAATGATTTTTATATTGATGGAATAAATTCTTTTATTCCTGAGGAAAAAAATTGATGAATTAAAAAATAGAATAAAATATTTAGCTCAGTCATTGAAAATGATTCAAAGTGAAGTGGAAATGAAACTTGGTTTGGCTGACTATGTAGAGGAATTGGAGGAAACAGTTAAAACATTGAATAGACATGCTATTGAATTAAAAGAAATTTGGTTTGAACAAAATCCTGACTAACAATGTCAGCTACTAACATCGATGCTACCTATGGCTGGCGCAAGTGTCACACTCGTGCACACAATCAAAATTATTATTTTCTAGTTAAAATTTAATTCCTCCATAAACAGAGAAAGAAATTTGCATTTTTGATTTTAGAAGAATAAAAACATTTTGAATTTAAAAACTTTTACAAATTATGGAGATAAATTTTGATGTTATTAGAATTGGAAAAATTCGTAAAGATAACACCGCAGAAATAATTCTGAAACAGAATGTTAATTTCATGAAAAGTGGAATTCGGCATTTACTTAATAATAATATTGATAATTTGGAGGAAAAAATTTGTATTGTTTTAGCTATTCCAGGAAAAGGTTACTCTATTAAAATAGTATTACAGGAAGTAAAGAAAAAGCACATTAGAAATGAGCTTAAAAACAATTTTCCCTATTCTATTTACAATGGAAAATATTCTGCTATTTTGGACAATGTAAACAATAAGATTTCTAAAGATTACTAAGTCGAAAAAATGCTATTTAATGGATTTTAGATCATTATAATATAACCGTACACCAACTGGTGGTCTTTTGCAAAGAGTGCCTACTTAAATTGATAAAGAAATTGGTTAGCGTTTGCAACCGTTTGGAATATTATTTGATCAATTCACTTAATGGAAAGTTGGTATTGTTATAGATTATTTATAATACAAGAACGTTAGTGTCAAACCAAAACCATAACATTCAAAATCGCGATTATGAATATTAATTTACCAAGTGAAGAATTATTGGATGTACTTCATCTTGCGCAAGAACAACTTTTACGAAGTGAAAGAATTAAGTTTGAAAAAAACAGAGTTTGGCGCGAAAATAGAGTTCCAAGCTCCCCTGGAGTTTACGCACTTTTTGAAAAAAATAACAGGATATTGTATATCGGAGAAAGTGGTAATTTGCGCGAACGAATGAACGAAATAAATAGAACCGTTAATCATTCATTTCGAAGGCAATTAGGATATTCAAGATTTGGCGGTGTAAAATCAACCAAAAAATTTGAATCTGATGTAGAATCAAAACTAGATTTATTCTTTGCGGAAGAATTATATGTTGCGTTTATAGAAGTCTATTTTGGAAGATTAGAAATTGAAGCTTTCTTAATTGCTAATCATCAAGTAATTATAACAAATTCTCTGAGTAAGCGAAAATTAAAAACGGTAATGGAATATCTCGAGCAAGCACGATAGTATGGTCAGCATATAAGTACCTATAATCGTAATCGCAGAGTTTTTCAGAGTTAATGGATTAATAGATAATAATTTTAAGCATAATAAATGCACACTTTTAGCTAAATTTACTTTGAATCATTTTCATCTAAATCTGTTTTATGAACCTCCCACATTCGCAGCAACTGCCGGTAAATAAGTTAGCATCAGTATTTGCTAATACTTCTGCAAGTTATAAGTTTTACTGGTTTTTAGCTATTCTTGAACTGGTAGAAGAAGGTAACACAAATATTGAAAAAAGGAGATTATTCTCAAGAATGATTAGTAACTCTTGGTACACTGTAAATTATTTTCATGTTTCTTTTGGCAAACAAGATCTTATTCAAGATTCAGTTAGAGCTATTATACAAATAGAGAATCTTACTATAAATGAAAATAGAAACACTTTAAATACTGTTTTAGAAAATACTAATAAGACTGAAACTATCAAAATTTTAAATCATTTTGATAAAAATGTACCACACTGGTTTATTTCATCTTGGTTTTCAGGAAATCGTAATGAAATTTATTCACTTTCCCAAAATTTTGATCATGGCTGTCTTTATCGTTTAGAAAAAGATTTTATAGAGATAAATCCAATATGGATTTCTTATTTACAATCGAATGCCAAGATACTTAAAGACTTTTGCTTCTGGAATTTATCTCTATTTCTTCAGAAAAGAAATCTGAATGTTCCTGATATTCCAAATAAAATAAGCAAATCAATCACGAGAAATTCTTTAGTTAAACAAACCAACGAATATTGGAAATTAGTATTTAATGAATTGGGATCGATTGATTGTATTTTCACGAACAACCGATTAGTTTTTGACGAAAAAAAATATGCTTTGGACCATTTTGTACCTCATGCATTTGTTTCACATGATTTAATTTGGAATTTAATTCCGATAGATAAAACTTTTAATTCCTCAAAAAGAGATAAACTTCCGTCAGTAAATAAATATTTTGATAAGTTTTATAATCTTCAAAAAACAGCTTTTGAGATCGTTAAAAGCCATAACGTTAAGAATAAATACATAGAAGAGTATCTTAGTATTTTCCCTGATTTAGAAGACAATTATGAATTTGATTATCAAAGATTCAAAGAAACTATTCAACCTTTGATAACTATCGCCAGCAATAATGGGTTTTCATATTTAAAAGATTAGATACAAATAATAGCAACATAAAAACAGGTATTTATACGTTAGCGAAATCCTTTATAAAAGAATTATTTTGCTATTTATTAATGATACAGATTATGCAAAACCGTAAAAGAAAATAAAAACGGTTTTGTATGTTTGGAAATTAATATCAATCAATTACATAAAGCTTTTTATAATTAGGTTTTTGATGTCATTTTAAGACATTAATATTTAGGCAATAAAAATTTAAAGTGTTCACGTACCTAACAACAATACAACTAATAATAATCGATATGGGATTTACAAAAGCATTATACTACCCGACTATAGACATTCCTGAAGAGAATTGGCTAAAATCAGCAATATTGTATTGGGACGAAATTCAGACCATTGTACCAACTTCAATCAAGACCCCTTATCAAAATAAGCTAACTCAAACACTTCATGATAAAGGCATATTAACACCTTTTGAAATAGATCCTGACAATAGACTTGTCACCGATTTATCAGAAACTGTTTTAAAATACATAAATGAAGCCTCAAATTTTTTAGTAAATGAAAATTCCGAAAATGTAAGAATTCATACGGAAAAATTACCGAGAGAATTTAGGATGCATCCTGAAAAACTACCTCACGAAATCAGACATTTAATTGAACAAAATATTGATAACGAAGGCTGGTTTAGAACCAATAGCGAATTTGGTTCTTTTTATATGAGTTTGCTTGCGAATAAAATTTGTGAAGACAGGTCATTTGCCCTATTGACAGACAATTCAATAGCTTCAAATTTGACAGAACAAGCCAGACTTGACAATAGAGTTCAATTTGGAGCAAGAGATTATTACAGACGGAACGACAGAACAACATTACATCTTGCACAAGGATTATTGACAAACTTAATTGTAAAAGGTGTCAAATTAGCACCAGATACAAGTGTTGAAAAAATAATTGATTTCAAAAATAATCATAAAGATGAGTTGGGACAATTTAGAACTAACTTATTGAAACTTGTAAACAATGTAAATAAAGAAAGTTCATTAGATGCAATTCAACAGCAAGTAAGTGATATTTATAACGACGAGTTCTTACCAGGATTAAATAATTTAGAGAAAGCCTTAGACGGTTCGCAAATAAAATGGTTTTCAGATACAATTTTGAAAGTTGGTTTAATTTCAACAGGAGCAACTGCATTTTTACCTACAATGTTAGGCCTTACAATTCCACAAGCATTGTTTGCGGGAGCTGGTATTTCAGTTATTGCAACTAAAATTATGTTTAATCAAGACAAGGCAGAAAGAATAAGGACTAGTCCATATTCGTACTTAATGAGTGTTGAAAAAGAACTAAATAAACATTCGATGAAAAACATAATAATATAGAAGGTCTGCCAACAAGGGTTTTGCAAAAAGAGGGTTCAATTCTAAACTTAACATTTGTTTTTCTAATTCCTCTTCTTTGCAAAGTCTGAGCCCGTTGATGGCAATCCAACAAAACTCCTCACTAAAAAATGCAAATTTGAAATGAAGTTCGCAATAATTGATGGTCATAAAATTGAGGCTTCTAAAGGGGCTAAAGGTTTCTGCCAAAGTTGCGGAGCAGAAATGATTGCGAAATGCGGAGAGTTTAAAATAAATCATTGGGCGCACAAAAAAATTCGCCAATGTGACATCTGGTGGGAAACCGAAACAGAATGGCATCGTGAATGGAAAGGAAATTTCCCAATTGAATGGCAGGAAATTATTCAATTTGACAGCCTAACAAACGAAAAACATATAGCCGATGTCCGAACAGATAAAGGTTTGGTTATCGAATTTCAGCATTCGCATATCAATCCAATTGAGCGCAGACAACGCGAGGATTTCTACAAGAATATGATCTGGATTGTTGATGGAACAAGATTGCAAAGAGATATTCCAAGATTTATTAAAGCACAAAAAGATTTTGTCTCTATGGAAAATCCCAGCATATTTGGGATTGAATTCGCAGACGAATGTTTTCCTAAAAATTGGCTAGGCAGTTCTGTTCCTGTTATATTCGATTTTAAAGGAACTGCGTTAATAGGAAATAAAAAAAGCAATAGAACGCTTCTTTATTGTATTTTTCCTATTCAATCAGGCTGGTTAACAGTATTTGCAGAAATATCTCGCAAAGCTCTTATTAAAAGCATAATTGACGGTGAATGGCAAACAAGATATGCCAATTTTATGAATGATTTGTCCGAACGTAATAAAATCAAAGCGCAGCAAGCAAAATTAGAATTAGAAAGACAACAAATGCGATCAAGGTATCAGTTTAATCAATTATTATTAGGGCGTAGATTCACTGGAAGAAGAAGACGTTTTTGAGTTTCATCAGTGTAATGCCGCAAACAAAGGTTTTGGGTAACGGCGGTTTTTATTTTCTGATCCTAAATTACTAAACCTAATTAATATATCATACGACAAAGCGCTAAAGTCGCAGCCACAGCGCAAAGCCGATGTGAATTAACCTGTTAAACATTAAATATGGCAGAAAAGAAAAAACAACATTTTGTTCCTAAACTTTTATTAAGACATTTTTCAAACGAAATAAAAAAAGCAAAAATTAATATTTTTAATGTAGAAACTGAGTTTTATAGAGTTAATTGCCCTTTAGATTCGCAAGCACAAGAAGATTATTTTTATGGAGAAGATAAAGTTATAGAAGATGCTTTAGGAAAAATAGAGGATTCTGCAGCACCTATAATAGCGGAAATAATAAACGAAAAAAAAACACCTGCTAGAAATTCTGAAAAATATATTTTACTGCATCTTTTTAGTATAATTCTTTCATACAGAACAAAAAACTCTTCGGAAAAACTTAATGAAGTTGTAGACAAAACAATTAAAGAGCTTGCTAAATATGACGATAGATTAGGTGCACTTATTAAGGATGATTTAAGTATTAAACTTAAGAATGCTCCTGCACAATCACTTTCTGCAGTTGCCAAAGGAGTTAAATATGCTAATGATTTAGAATTAATTTTATTAATTAATAATACTAAAAAAAAGTTTATTACGTCTGATAACCCATGTAATCGATATAATCAATATTTAGAAAGTAGAAATCATCCTGGTAGCCATCTCGGTCTTTTTTCAAAAGGATTACAATTCTTTTTCCCTATATCGCCAGATTTAATGCTTGTATATTACGACAAATGGGCTTACAAATTTGGAAACAAGAAAGATAAAGAAATCTTTTTAACAAATGAAAATGATATCAACCAACTAAATCTTTTACAATTAGCTAATTGTCATAAAATATGCATTTTTGACGATTCTGTATCAGAAATGTATTTAAAAAATCTTAATAGTAAAGTGAATAACTTGAGACAAATAGATAAAAGCAAATTATATGAAAGTGGTAAAAGACACCTAGATTTAGATGGAAATGAACATATTAAATTCATACACCAGACAGAAGACAGAAGGCTTAATATGAAACTAAGCTTTGTAAAAGAACCACAAGGAGCCAAATCTCATAAACTAAATAATTTGTTGGTTCAATTAAGAAATGAAAATATGAGAAATTTTAAAGGCTGATCTAAAGAGTTGAACATATCCTAGGAATGTTGCCAGAAAACTTAAAAAAATAAGAACTTAAAAAATAATTTATCAGAGAATGGATTAATGATAGATTTGATGCAAATTTTACCGAAGCAGATTTATCAGAGTAATCCAATAATAAAACTTAATTAATCCAAAACCTTATCTTAGCATGGGAACAAAGGTAATAAAGCAAATATGCATAAAAGACAAATTGAAATAGTAGAATTCTCTGAAAAAGTTTACCATTCTGGATTACGCCATAAAGGTATTAACGGATCTTTGTATGAGGATTTTTTTATTCAAATTTTAAGAGAAGAATTACCAAAATTTGATTTTTATAAAGGACAAATAAAGGGCGAATTAAAGTCCTCTCCACAATATGATATTATAATCTGTAAAAAAGGAACGCCACAGCCAGAGTTTCTGAAAAGAGTTAATCCTTTAGTAAATATAGTTTCTGCTGAAAATTGTTACGGCGTTATTGAACTTAAAAAATGGGCATTCCCAAAAATGATAATGCAAAATGGGGAGATTCAAAATGCTTATAATAAATTTAAGTTAGGACATTCAAAACTAAAATATTTTTTTGTTGCCCTTAGATTCAAAGACAGGAAAAAAGGCAATGAAAATTGGAATAGCTTGAAGTCACAACTAGATGTAGACGGAAAATTTTGTTTTTTTGGGCGAACTGAGCATTCAAATAAGGAATGGATAACTTGGTCAGAAGATTTGATAAAAAAACATCAAGCTTACAATGGAGAATTTGAAAAATTAATATTCGAAATCAGCAACATCAATTAACTGCTGCTAAGCCAAATTCTTGATTTTCATAATATGAAATTTTTGCTTTTTGATTATAAATCGAAACCAAAAAAATGTTGAATCAATTACAGCTAATCTAAAATAAAGGGTTGCTATTAGAAAACACTCCACTAAGAGTAAAATGAATCTTATTTTTTCGACTCATCAATAGAAGCTTTTCTAAACTCTTTTAAAAGTTTTTCAATTTCTAAAGTTAATTAATGTCATCTTAATACATATCATACAAGCATTACCATTTAAATTATTAACCAAATAAAAGTTGTTCTTCGATTTTCCAAAAAACGTAAACTTAACAGTAAATGTTTCCGTTATAAGTAAACTATTTGTAAATTTGTGAAATGACAATTCAAGAAACTTCTTCGGGGAAAATTTACAATGTAGAAATTCTGCCAGTAGAAGATATTGATTTTAATTCTATAGATAAAAAACGTTATTTTTTCGATTGGAAGACTGAAAGGGCTTACGAAATCTATAAGTTAAAAATTATCAGTTCAAATGATATTTTAGGAATTATTTCTTTGGAAAGAATACCCGAGGAATGGAGAGTCCATATTAGACTTCTGACTGTTTCATTAGAAAATAAAGGTGCAAATAAGATATTTGACAATATTGCTGCAAACTTAATTACCCATGCTGCGAAAATTGCAGTAGCAGAATATGCAGAGTTAGCCTGCGTATCACTCAAACCAAAAAGTAATATTGCCCAGCATTATATCGACAAATACAATATGAATATAACCGGAATGACTTTGAGTCTTGAGGTTCCAGAAATTTTAAACTTGATAAACACATACGATAATGAATAAGAAAGTAAATATTGAAGATATTGAATTTGGAGTAGATTCAAGATACAAATCAAATTCAGAACGTGATACTGATGGAGCGGCTTTAATGGAAGCACGTTTACAACGAATTAAAAACTTACCCATAGATCAGGTTATTCGTGCCAAACTATTACAATTAAAATTAAAAATGGAAGCTTATATAAGCAAACCGACTTATGATAATCACCACTATTTTTCAGAATTCTTATCGGCATATATTGATACTATTTACAATAAGAGAAGTAGTTTTGCAAAAGATATTGATATAACTCCAGTAAGTTTAAGTCAAGTCATAAACAATCACAGAGAACCTAAAGAAGAATTTATTCTGAAGTTAATGATACATTCTGAAAAAACATATCAGAATGTTTGTGAGTTCCATAAAAAGACATGGTTTCAGGTTTATTTTCATGAAAAAATTTGCGATACTATGTCAACACAAGACAAATGGAGGCCAAAAATTGAAAAGCATGTAAAATTTAGTGAATCTCTAAAGTTAGAAACTGTCGATAACATCCGATAACCAAACAGATAATAGCAATTATTCTTTTAAGTTCTAATTGTTACTTTTATTAACGTTAGAATCTCAGAGATTAAAATTACTTACAGATTTATTAAGATCTATTACAAGAGTCATAATAAATTTACTTATTACAAAAAAAGCCTTTTCGGAAAAATCGGAAAGGCTTTTTAAGTAAAGTAAAGATTGAAATTATTTTTTCGACTCCTCGATAGAAACTTTTCTAAACTCTTTTAATAGTTTTTCAATTTCTAAAGTTGATTTACGAGCTCTCGCTCCAGCTGCTTTAACACCTTTTTCAATTAGTGAATCCGATTCTGTTTTAAATGTTTCGATTTCGGCGTTTATTTTAGCTACTAAATCTTTCATGATATGTTTTTATTAAATTAAGGCAGCGAAAATAAAACTTTGCTTGTTATATTGCAACTTTGCTGCAAAAATTAAAAACGTTTTTAATTCATAATTATTATAGGAATTATTTATTCAAAGAATCTTATTTTCCTGAGACATCTTATTTAGTTCTTCAATAAAATAAGACGTTGGACAGCCAGCTTCTGCAAAAAAAGCCTGAGTAAATGTTTTAGTACTGCTAAAGCCAACTTCTTCAGCCAATGCACTATTGGAATATTTCCTTATTTTACTATCCTCTTTTAACAACTTTATTAGATAATTGATTTTAAGATCAGCAATGTATCTCACAAATTTCTTTCCTCTGTATTGATAAATTATCTTTGATAAATATTTTGAATTGGAATTGAAGATTGCAGCAAGCTTTGCGGAAGTCAGGTCCTTTGCTAGAAATTTTTTATCTTTTTCGAATTTTTCCAATTGTTTAAGTATATCTGCAACAGTATCTTTATTTATATTTCCAATTCCTTTATTTTCATTTCTGAATTCTACTTTAGAAACAGCCTCGTTTTTTGCCATCAATTCCTCAAATTTTTGCTTGTAAACATTCTTATTTCTGATATGCCTGTAAGCAATGAATGATACGATTAAAAATAATACTACTACGATAGCAGTAAAAATAAAATCATTATACTTCCTCTTATTAAATAAATCTTCAATATCCTGCTTCTCTTTTAGTAAGACTTTTGTATCATACACTTTGCGAACTCTGCCGGAAAGATATCTAAACCTGTTATCCAGCACACTGTCTGCTTTAAGTAATTTCTCAATGTAATAAAGCTGTTTCTGCAAGTTGTTTTTAGATTTATAATATTTGATAATCAGTTCATAGTTCTGACGCAAGTCGGGACGTATATATCCTTTATCATCAAAAATCTTATCAACTTTTAAAAAATACAGCAAAGCCATTTCTGGTTTATGGAGATCCCAATAGCTTTTTCCAATGTAAAAATAACCAACAGATTCATTTGCAAAATCCTTGTTTTTATTTATGGTCGGAATTGAATAGGCAATCTTTTTTATAGCTGAGGTATAATTATTTTTAAAATATTGATTAATACCTTCTGAATGAATGAAGTAATCTTTCATTTCATTATTGTCTAATCTTATTCCTTCCTGAATACCCTTTTCATTTATTTCAGAACATAAGCCGTAATTACCAATTCTGTTATAACACAAACCAAGTAAATGCAATGAATTCAAATATGCTCTTGAATTCTTTTCTTTAAAATAATCAATGCATTCGGTATAGAGAGAAATTGCCTCATCATAGAATCCGAGATAATACTTTACACCTGCAATATTATATTTAACTTTATAAGTTAGATACTTGTCGCTGGTTTTCGAAATATAATTATCGGCTGCAAGATAATTATCAAGAGCATGTTTATGTTTTTTCTGTCCATAGTAAACAATTCCTTTTGAAAGATAAGCAGAGCCAATAAGAGCATTATCATTGGCTTTTTTAGCAGTATAAATCATACTGTCAGCATATACCAATTTTAATTTTTCAGGAGAATAGAATAAATAATTTTTATATCCATTTACAATTTCCTTGGAATTTTTATCCGTTTTTGCCTTGTTCAAAAAGTATTGAAGATAATATGCTTGTTTTATTTTATCCTCAGCCGTAGCTTCTATACGTTCAAAAAGGTAATCATAATTTTTTCTTTGAAGCGTATCGGAAATTTTCGATTCCATTTCCTGCGCATACAATTGATTTCCAAAGCAAAGAATTACTAATAATATATAATTTTTAATCATAAGTTAAATTAAAAAATGAGACATTATTTGAAATGAAAATGCATTTTTATCAGCTAAAAACACTATAGAGTAAATATAATATTGTGTTTTGTTTAAAACAGCATCATTAATAACGTAATATATTGATAATTAGTATGTTTTTGATTAAAAAAGGTATGTCGATTTTCGGAAAATCGATATCCTAAATTCGGAAAATCCACATACAACGTTTTGCAAATCAAAAATTCTACTTCTAGATTTGTCTTGAATTCAATAGCAAAAAACATTTGGCATCGTGCCGGATTAAAGTTCTGCTAACCCGGGTGAAATGAACTGACTGAAAAAAACAGTCTTTACATTTAACACTTTTAATCATGAAAAATCTTTTATTATTGCTAGTTGTTTTAGCATCACTACTTGTTTCTTGTACCAGTGAGAGTATTGATAATATTAAAATTTTAGATGATGGTCTTATTGAAAATAAATCTAAAAAAACGGCAAAACTGCTTCAGAACCTCAGCCCTGAAAATCCGGCTAATGAATATGACATAGCAGGTAAAATACATAATGACATCCTTGATGTTTACCTGTCTGGAAATTATTCTTATAATACGATTGCTCAAATTAGCCAAAAAGTAGATTCTATCTCAGCTTTGAATAGCGATATTTTAAATATGGTAACAAGTCTTCCCAGTAACTTTCAGGAAATTCAAGAAACTGTCGATGATCCTCAAATAAAATTAGAGCAGGCGATTGCAAACTCCTCAATGACAAATGCCGCTAAAATTTCTCTTTCCAACTTTATGGATTCCATACTGTTATGGGAAACTAATGAATATGCGATCATTCATCAATCCATAATTTCATTCGAAGCATCCGTTATATCCAACACACTGTTTAGTAATGAGGATAAGAGGATCATTCTCACGACTTCCTCTATAGCAAGATATTCATCGTACTATGCTAAAGAACGCAAAGATAAGGATTGGGAGACTTCTGTTGGAAATCGTGTTGGAGCGGTACAAGGTGCAGTAGCAAATTCTTCAACTGCGATTAATAAATCAATAGTGACAGGACTTATAATTCAAAATCTCCAAACAGAATAGTTATGTATATAACTGAGTCGATTGAAAAACAATTGCAATATGTGTATTGCGTGTTTTTGATTCTTTTCAATATTGTGAGCCTTTATTTCATCATAGATCTTTTATCCTATGATGAAATAATAGGCTATTTAACCGATGGCGGGATAAAAACTGATTCTCCCAGAAAATTGGCATATCTATTTTTTGTAAACGGCATTTCAAATTTATTTTTCGTTTGCGTTTCATTGATGGCCAGATTATTTGATAAGTAATACTTTCTAGCATAATTAAATTAAACATTTTAAAGCGCTTATTTTGGCATCTCTAAAATCAAAATATAACCCATCAGGCTTACAAGTCTACATTTTTGAAACATTCTCCTCCAGAATTGCTTTTAAAGAATCAATTATATTGAATCGATTTACCGTTCTGATTATAAATTCCGGAGCAGTATGCCTGTTGATCAACAGTAAAAAGATTCATTTATTTATCAATGAACTAATCGTTATTCCAAAAAAGTCTATTTGTGAAGTTTTAATAATGAGCAATCAATTGCAAATATGCCAGCTTTCATTCTCTTCGGAGTTTGCTTTTGCTAATAGCATAAGATGGCCGCATATTGGATATTTTGAATTTTTTATTGCAAAAAATACTTCCAAGATTTTTCTCAAAAATAAAGAAATTGGATTACTTGTAGATTTACTTAAATTAATCAATAGTAAGGTTAGAAGTTCAAATAAGAATATTTTAAAAAAGGAAACATTGCTTTTGAGTTTTAATCTTTTTCTTTATGAACTGGCAGGAACATACTATCGATCATCCTGGTACGATAATGTCAAACATACTGGAAATGAAAAAATAGTTATCCATTTTTTTAGGTTATTAGAACTACACTGCAGAAAAGAACACAGTGTGAAATTCTATGCAAATATCTTAAATGTTACTGTAGGGCATCTTACTAAAACTGTCAAACAGGTTACGGAGATCACAGCAAAACAATGCATCGAAAATGCAATCATTCTGGAGGCCAAAATCTTGCTTCAAAATAATGATTTAACCATTTTGTATATTTCAGAAGAACTGAAATTTGCCAATACTTCTTTTTTCAGTACTTTTTTTAAGAAGCATACTTCCCTGTCTCCTTCTGAATACCGTTTACGATTAAATTCTAATTAAATATTAACAACACATGTTTTGACCGGGTTAAGAATGTTCTATAAGTATTGATTTAGAGTACTGTCGATTGCAAGTCGGGAGAAATATTTACTAAATAAAAGTAAAAGAAATGACTCAAACCTATCTTTTAGAATGGATGGACTTAACGGTAACTTCAACCCTTAATCCCAACAAAACGGACCTTACTCTGATTTCTCCAATTCAATCAAGAGAGATTATTGAAAAAGCGAATGAACAAACATTTTTTATTCAGTCACAGTTTACTATCCAGGTTTTTTCACTTACTAAGGAGAAACAGATAAAAATTTTAGTTGGAAATTATTATTCCACATTAGTATTTCTTTTAGATAAAATCACAGAAATAAATAATAGCAATGATTTACACAGGGATAGTTTAAAAGAAGTAACAACTACTTTAATATCCTGTTTGAATGAATTAATAATTTTTGTAGAATCAAGATTCGCAAACTATTTAACTGCACCTTTTCAAATTGTTGAAAGGAAGACAACTAGTCCTTTAGTAATGAATGGCTTTTCTGGTAAAGTTTTATGTAAACTTTCAACCGATCAAACAGCCTTAATATTAAGGGCATCCGATGAATTAAAAATTCTTATTTCAAAATCGATGAATCATTTATTTAAAACAATCGTTCCTTTTTTATCCACTCCAAACAAAGCAGATCTGTCTTATAATGCCATGCGAAGCAAAGCTTATGTTTTTGAAGAAAGGGATAAGCAGATAGCAATTGAAACATTGGAACGCATGATCAAACAGATCAAAGAATATTAAGCAAATACTACTAATTTAAAATTTAAAAACATGAAAAAGCTACCCTACACTTTAACGATCTTGATTCTGATAATCACAGGCTGTCATCCTAAAAAGCTGGATGAGAAATTAGCTACTGCTCTTATTTTGGAAAAAAAGCATTATCCTACTATTGTACACCATGATATTTTCTGCGGTGATCCGACGCATGCTTACGTAATTTTTAAATCAGGGCTCGTAGAAAAAGGATTTGTAAAAGTACTTCAAAGCAAGAAATTTGGTGATACAACGGCTTTTGTTAGTTTTACTACTGCAGCAAAACCGTACTTACTACATACACCAGCAGATGATAAAACAAGTAAAATACAGCGAGTAAAAGTAGCTGATGAAGAATTTGGAGCAATCAAAGAAATAAGGATGATAAGTTCCGGTAATAAAGCTATTGTAGAATATACTACAATTCGAAGAAAGAATGTTTTTGCTGCTGCAATTAAAAATGGATTGAAAGATACACTTAGTAATGAAGTGTATTTTATACTAGCTGATGACGGCTGGCGGTTACTGGATAAAAAGTCGGAGATTGAATTTTTGTCATTTTAGAATATGAAAATTATTCTTAAATTGCTTAGCTATCTTTATTACAAACTTTTAAAACTACAATGATTACCAAGTTAGTAACTATCAGAATATATGAAGTTAAATATGTTTAAATAGCCTAAGTTTTTGATTATAAGTATCTTGCTTGCAAGTTGTATAGAAAAAAATACAGTGAGATAAAAACTTAGAAATTATTTTTATTTCAAAAAAGCTGGAAAATTGTAGTAAAAATATTTCTTATATTCGTTGAAGAAAAAGCTAGCTTATTGCACAAACACAACTAAAAATAGTTGTATTGACGCCATTTTATGGCTGGTATTGTCTAGTTGTGTGAAATTCAAAAACAACCCTCGATAATGAACAATATTTAAATTTGTTACGATATGAGACTATATATTTTTCTATTGATACTTGTAACCCAATTGTTAAATGCCCAAGTCAACGGAGGTGGCTCAGACGGACGTCATATAGATGTCGATGTTAGTAAGGACGGAACTACTGTTACCGCTCATGGATATAGAAATGACAATGTTCCAGCTGACAAAGACCATCCCGAAAAGGGTAAAGAAACGATGGAACAAAAGGAAGCGAGAATTTCTGCTGCTAAAAGACAAATTATTATTGATTACTCTAAACTGTATATCCAGAAATATTTAGACATATCCAGTATTCCCGACGAAGCGAAAACCACTTTAATGAAGTCTGCCTCAGTAGAACTAGCGGTGTCTCAATCAAGTTTAGGAAAAACACTAACTAAAACCATCTCCAAAGGACTACTAATTTTTAGTGGTTATGAAGTAATTCAAGATATGTATAATGGAGATTCACGCTCTTTGATATGTTTTTCTTTAGGGCTTACCCAATTTCCTTACAGCCTTACAGGACTGGTCTGTGATATTGCATTAACAACATGGAAAACTTATGAAGAATCTAATAAAAAATAGGATTGTCTTATTGACAATATTTATGATTGCCTTTACAAATGCTAACTCCCAGTGTAAGTCCGGAGATTGTACCAATGGATATGGCGAGTATTATTGGGACATTGGAGAATATTATAAGGGTATGTTTCTGAACGGTGAGAGGTTTGGCCATGGTGAGTATAAATTCAAAAGCGGTGATAAATATGTGGGTAATTGGTTGAACGGTGAAATGAATGGCCGCGGCACTTATTATTTTAAGAATGGTGGCCAATACGATGGTGACTTTTTAAATAATAAGTTTACAGGATATGGAAAGATTTCCAAGAACGGTGACTATTATGAGGGGTCATATTACAAGGATTCAAGGCATGGATTTGGAACGATTTATTATGAGAATGGAGATATATATTCTGGCGGGATGAAATTTGGCTATAAGCATGGTTTTGGGATTCTTAAGCTAGCAGATGTAACTACTTATGTTGGACAATTTAATTGGGATGTTATGTCGGGAAAAATGCGCAAAACTGATAGTTCCGGTAAACAAGTAATTATAGATTGTACTAACATAACTGATTTGCATCAAACTCCATATGTAAACAGCACAATTGATACAGATGATGATAGTGAGGACGACCATGAACATGTATATTTAGTAGATAAATGAACTTCACACAGCCTGTTTAAGAAATTGCTGGTTTATTGGTAATTGGAAATTTCTTTTTCCTAACTTCGCTTTGTCTTGCTGGAGAAAACGC
>Ga0247811_1000021_pt1 | contig 75082 bp, 70 predicted proteins | sample UWRJL134311R1_FD_189018 | JGI IMG/M metagenome (GOLD analysis project Ga0247811, IMG submission 189018) | Plant litter microbial communities from Arlington Agricultural Research Station in Wisconsin, United States - UWRJ-L134-311R-1 | ecosystem: Environmental > Terrestrial > Plant litter >...
AATTCATTCTTTATATTAATGGATATTTTGTATAAATTTGCAACACATAAAGATACAACTTTCTTTTATACATACAAATTTTAAATATTCTGTTTTGATCACAAAAGAAAATATATTGGCGATCGCCAAAAAAACAATACTCTCTGAAAGTGAAGCAATTACAAAGTTAATTGATTTTTTGGACGAAAATTTTCACGAAGCAGTGCAGCGCATTTACGAAACTAAAGGCCGGCTGATCGTTACAGGCATAGGAAAAAGTGCCATTATTGCTCAAAAAATGGTTGCCACATTTAACTCTACAGGAACTCCTTCAATGTTTCTACATGCCTCAGAAGCGATTCACGGCGATTTGGGAATGATCCAAAAAGAAGACATTATAATTTGTATTTCTAAAAGCGGCAATAGTCCTGAAATTAAAGTTTTAGTTCCGTTATTAAAACGCTTTGGAAACACGTTAATTGCTATTACCGGAAATATAACTTCATCTTTAGCAAAAGGTTCAGATTATGTTTTAAATACTACGGTAGACACGGAGGCCTGCCCAATAAATCTGGCTCCAACAAACAGTACAACAGCGCAGCTGGTTATGGGAGATGCTTTGGCAGTCTGCCTAATGGAAATGCGCGATTTTAAACCTGAAGATTTTGCAGTTTATCATCCGGGCGGTGCATTAGGAAAAAAACTACTGCTTCGTGTAAAAGACATGATCGAACATTCATTAAAACCTTCAGTAACTCCTGATACCTCAATTAAAAAAGCAATTTTTGAAATTTCTGAAAAAAGATTAGGTGTGACGGCAGTAATCGAAAATAATAAAATTGTTGGAATTATAACGGATGGAGACATCCGACGAATGCTAAATAACGTAGATACTATTGCGGACTTAACAGCAAAGGATATTATGTCGAAAAACCCTAAATTAGTTTCTTCAGAAACCATGGCGGTTGACGCTTTGAATATTTTAGAAGATTTTTCAATAACACAGCTGATTGTTGCAGACAATGGCGAGTACAAAGGAGTATTACATTTACATGACATTTTAAAAGAAGGAATCGTATAATGGCAAAAAAGAACCTTGGCGAGATGTCGTTTTTAGACCATCTTGAAGAATTAAGATGGCTGCTTGTTAGAAGCACAATTGCAATTTGTATTATGGGATTTTTCACTTATTTTGTAAGTGATTATTTATTTGATCAAATTATTTTAGGCCCCATAAGACCAACTTTCTTTACTTATGTATGGTTTTGTGATTTATCGCATCAATTAGGATTTGCTGACAGCATTTGTATTACGGAGCTGAATTTTATTATTCAGAATACAGAGATGGAAGGACAGGTAAACATATTTGTCTGGATGTGTCTTTTGGCCGGATTTATTTTGAGTTTTCCTTATATATTATGGGAAGTTTGGAAATTTATCAGCCCCGCCTTATATGAGAAAGAGCGTAAAAATGCAAAACTTTTTATATCCACTTCTTCCCTGCTTTTCTTTTTAGGTGTATTATTTGGATATTATATCGTAATTCCGATGTCGGTAAATTTCGTTGCGACTTTCTCTGTAAGTGATGTCGTAAAAAACCAATTTACCCTTGAGTCTTATATGGGAATGGTAAAAACAAGTATCCTTGGAAGTGCCTTATTTTTTGAGTTACCGATCGTTATTTATTTCTTAACCAAATTAGGTTTGGTAACACCTGTTTTCTTAAGAAAATATTGGAAATATGCCGTAGTAATTATATTAATTATTGCTGCAATTGTAACGCCGCCGGATGTTGTGAGCCAAACTATTGTAGCGATACCAATGTTGATTATTTACGAAGTGAGTATATTGATTTCGAAAATTGTTTATAGAAATAAATTAAAAGAAAATGTCTGAATTAATTCAAGAATTTAACGACTATCGTTCTAAAATGAACGAAAAACTACTCGCTGACAACAACAAAATTGTCAAACGAATTTTTAATCTCGACACCAATGCCTATGCGGCGGGAGCTCTGGATGTAAAAACGAAAGAACTTTTAGGATTAGTTGCCTCAGCAGTTTTACGCTGCGATGACTGTGTAAAATATCATCTGGAAACGAGCCATAAAGAAGGCGTTACCAAAGAAGAGATGATGGAAGCGATGGGAATCGCAACTCTTGTTGGAGGAACAATTGTTATTCCGCATTTAAGAAGAGCTTACGAATTTTGGGAAGCTTTAGAAGAAGAGGCAGGTAATTAGAAAATGAGATAATTAGTCAATCAGATAATTTCAATAGGATATGTTAATTCCTTTAATTGATTGATTAATTTTAACTTATTTTGCCTTTGTGAAAGCGAAAAGATACATTTTCCTATAAAGTCAATTATCTAATTTTCTAATTGACACATTATCTAATTAAACAAAAATGAAGCTAAGAGCCGATAATTTAATCAAAACCTATAAAGGACGAAGTGTTGTAAAAGGGATTTCTGTTGAAGTTAATCAAGGAGAAATTGTGGGGCTTCTGGGACCAAACGGTGCCGGAAAAACAACTTCATTTTACATGATCGTGGGATTGGTAAAACCAAATTCAGGCAATATTTATCTTGATGATTTGAATATTACGGATTATCCTATGTACAAACGTGCACAACAAGGAATTGGCTATTTAGCTCAGGAAGCTTCGGTTTTTAGAAAACTGAGTATTGAAGACAATATTTTGAGTGTTTTGCAATTGACTAAACTTTCTAAAGAAGAGCAGGTTGCAAAAATGGAGAGTTTGATTGAAGAATTCAGTTTAGAACATATTCGCACCAACCGAGGCGATTTACTTTCTGGAGGTGAGCGCCGCCGGACGGAAATTGCCCGCGCATTGGCAACCGACCCTAAGTTTATTTTATTGGATGAGCCTTTTGCCGGAGTTGACCCGGTTGCGGTTGAAGACATCCAGAGAATTGTAGCACAGTTAAAAAATAAAAATATCGGAATTTTAATTACCGATCACAACGTTCAGGAAACTTTAGCGATTACCGATAAAACATACTTAATGTTCGAAGGAGGAATTTTGAAAGCCGGTATTCCGGAAGAATTGGTTGAAGATGAAATGGTTCGCCGTGTTTATCTTGGACAAAACTTCGAACTGCGTAAAAAGAAACTTGAATTTTAAAAAAGTATTCAGTGTTCTGTTTAATTAGTAATCAGTTTTTACTGAAGATTATAAGCCTGAACACTGAACACTATTACTCTACTGTTATAAACTGCAATTGCTCTAAATCTCCATTGTAAATATTCACATCTACTCTGTGTTTGATTCCCGGCAGAGAAGCTTTTTCTGTAAACTGCCAAAAAAGCCAGTCATCTTCAATTTTTTCCCGGTAGAAGTTGTAATTGGCAATCCAAAACAAATATTCCCCAAATTCTTCTTTCAAAAAATCATCATAATAACTTTCGCCCGTATAAATTATGGGACGAACCTGATAATGTTTTTCAACTTTATTCAGCCAGCGTTTTAAGCCTTTCTTTAAGCTATCTAAAGGCTGGTTCTTGGGTAATTTTTCGATATCTAAAACAGGAGGCAGATCTCCCTTTTGTAATTTTACTGTCTTTATAAAAAGATTGGCCTGTTCTATAGAATTTTCATTTGGGCGGTAATAATGATAGGCGCCTCGCAGGATTTTATTTTCTTTCGCAGCACCCCAATTTCGTTTGAATTGTCCGTCAACACGGTCGTTGCCCGCAGTTGCCCGAATAAAAACAAATTTAACCGGATATTTTTCCTCTAAAATCTCTACCTCATCCCAATCGACTTTTCCCTGAAATTCAGAAACATCAATTCCGATAACTTTTCCTTTATGATTTTCTAACACCTGAATATTCCTGACATCAGAAAGGTGTTTGTCTACCTCATCTTCCTCTAAAACCTTATCAGATTTAAATCCGAGATAAAATGCCAGTCCGGCGCGATAATGATAAAGGGTTCCTATAAAAAGTAATGCTAACAAAGAGTAACCAATAAAACGCAGCATGCTGCTAAAAATCGACTTTACTGGTTTCGATTTTTTAGAATAAGAAGTTCTTCTGATAGTCGTTTTTCTTGCCATTCGTATTAAAACTACTTTTTCAGAAACGTATTATTTACGATAGAAAGTAAAACGTAAAAAATGATTATTAGCGGCACTGCGCTAAATTGAAAAACCAAAAGCAAAATAAGAGAAAAGATTAAAAACACTACCTGTAATGCGTTATCTTTCAAATTAAACTTTTTAAATTTTAAAGAAAATAACGGAATCTCCGCATTCAAAATATAAGCGCTGCACAACGTAATTGCCAACAAAACCCATTGATTTGTCAGAATTTCAAGTATCATCAGAGAGTCTGAAAATTCTATAACCAAAGGCAGACTCAAGATAAAAAGCGAATTTGCAGGTGTTGGCAAACCAATAAACGAATCGGTTTGTCGTGTATCAATATTAAAATTAGCCAATCGATAACAAGAACCTAACGTCACGATAAATCCTAAAAACGGAATCGCAGGATTTGTTCCCAGTTCGTGTGCGCTGTTGGCAAACAAACTGTACATTACATAACCCGGTGCCACACCGCTGGTTACCATATCTGCCAAGGAATCTAGCTGCAGACCAAGCGGACTTGAAACTTTAAATAAACGGGCAAAAAAGCCATCAAAAAAATCAAAAAAGATTCCTAAACAAACAAAGTAAAAAGCCATTTCATAATTAGCTTCCGAAATAAAAACAACGGCGATACAACCACAAAAAAGATTAATTAATGTGATTAAATTAGGAATGTGCTTTTTGATATTCATGTTTTATAAGATTTGATAATGATAAGGAACAAATTTAGCATAATAACTGTATGTAAAATATGTTTTGTCAAGAGTTTTTTACTTGAAATTTCTACTATGGGAATATTTACCAAAAGGCATAAGATACCTCACTAAAATATTATATTTTTGATGAAAATTAAAACAGACTTCGGTTTGCTAAAAAAAATCAGTTGAAAAAACTTTTTGTGTTTTTATTATTTTGGAGCTGCGCACTGCAATATGCGCAAACTGTTCGAAAATATTCGAATGAGTTCATGAATATTGGTGTTGACGCTGCCGCATTAGGAATGTCTAGTGCCGTTACTGCTTCTACAAACGATGTAAACTCTGTTTATTGGAATCCTGCTGGTTTAACCCATCTTGAAGATCATCAGATCTCGTTAATGCACGCGAATTATTTTGCCAATATTGCCCAATACGATTACATAGGATATGCAAGCCCGATTGATGATCGAAGTGCCTGGGGAATTTCGATGATTCGTTTTGGAGTTGATGATATTTTAGACACTACCCAATTGATAGACAGCCAAGGCAACATTGATTACAACAGAATTAGTTTGTTCTCTACAGCTGATTATGGTTTTACATTCTCATATGCCAGAAAACTTCCTGTAGAGGGATTTCAATATGGTGTGAATGCCAAAATTATAAGAAGAGTTATTGGGAAATTTGCGAATTCCTGGGGTTTTGGATTTGACTTTGGCCTTCAGTTTGAAAAAAATGACTGGAAATTTGGATTGATGCTTCGCGATATTACAACAACCTACAACGTTTGGAATATTGATGAAGAAGAATACGCAAAAATAGCCAATGCAATTCCGGGAGAAAACAATGAATTGCCTGAAAGCACTGAAATTACCTTACCAAAAGCACAATTAGGTGTTTCGAAAAAATTTGAATTTCATAATGATTATAGTCTTATGGCTGCTGCCAATTTGAATATGCGTTTTGAGCAGACCAATGATATTATTTCTACTAAAGCAGTGAGTGTAGATCCGGCTGTTGGTTTTGAATTTGGTTATACCGATCTTGTTTTTTTACGGGCCGGCGCAGGAAATTTTCAAAATGTAACGCAGTTAGACAATACCGAGAAACTCAATTTTCAGCCTAATATTGGTTTAGGATTTAAATATAAAGGCATTCAGGTAGACTATGCCTTAACCGATTTAGGCAATCAAAGTACAGCTCTGTACTCTAATATTTTTTCTATAAAAGTAGATTTAGGTATCTTTAGATAATTATTAAAAACCATTCAACTTCATAAAATTTTAAATCATGAAAAATGTCATTTTCAAAAAAACACTTTTTAGTTTACTATTATTACTAAGTTTTATGGGTTTCAGCCAAAATTTACCGTTGTCAAAAGATGCAAAAATAAGTGTGCTTACCTGCGGACTTGGCAATGAAACATATTCGTATTTTGGCCACACGGCTATTCGGGTTTCAGATCCTTCAAACAATTTAGATGTGGTTTATAATTATGGTGCTTTCGACTTTAGAACTCCGAATTTTGTGACCAAATTTACCAAAGGCGACTTACAATATTTTGTAGCTGCGCATTCTTTTTCTGATTTTATGAATGATTATACTGTAGAAAAAAGAAGCGTTTATGAACAGGAACTTCTTATTTCTCCAGCTCTGAAACAAAAACTTTTTGACAATTTAAACACAACTTTATTTTCTGAAGATCGCTACTATACTTATAAATTTATTGACAAAAACTGCACGTCAATGGTTGTAGACATGATCAATAAAACATTAAATGGCACTATAATCGTTAAAAAAGACGATAGAGACAAAACATATCGATCTATTTTATTTCCTTATTTTAACGGCCATTTTTATGAGAAACTAGGAACAAGTATAATTTTTGGAGCCAAAGTAGATCAATTAGGCACTAAGATATTTTTGCCTTTTGAGTTAAAAAACAGTTTAGAAAAAACTATTTACAAAGATCACCAGCTAGTCGCTAATAGCAGAACCTTACTGAATTTCGAAAAAGAATTACCCACTTCCTGGTGGAACAATATATTTACTTATATTGTTGCACTATTGGTTATTGCCTTAATAGGCAGTAAGGCAATTGATCAGATTTTTCTTTTGATCTTGTCTTTGATGGGAATATTTTTTATTTCGGTTGGGTTTTATTCTTTTCACCAAGAACTGGGAATGAATTACAATGTACTGCTGTTTAGTCCGCTTTTATTGGTTTTGGTTCTTTTTTGGACGGCCGGAAACAAGCGATGGACTTACAGATTTGCTGTTTTACATGTTATTTTACTCGTCGTGTATTCACTTTTCATAGTCGGTAAAGCACATTTTTTTATAGTACTTCCAATAATTATTACAAGTGGTGTCGTTTTAATCCGGGCAGCGATTCAGAACAAAAAACCTATTCCGATAATCATTTAATTATTGTCCGCGGTAAAACAGAACGGTAGTAACGGTTTTAAAAGTAATACTCAGATCCAGAAAAACACTTCGGTGCTTGATGTAGTATAAGTCATACTGCAGTTTTATCAAACTTTCATCGATAGATTCTCCATACGAATAATTGACTTGTGCCCATCCGGTTAAACCTGGCTTAACAACATGTCTTGTTTCGTAAAAGGGCATAATCTTAGCGATTTCTTCCACAAAAAATGGTCTTTCAGGTCTTGGCCCTATTACGGCCATATCTCCCTTTAAAACATTAATAAACTGTGGCAGTTCATCAATCCTTGATTTACGCATAAATTTTCCAAAAGGAGTAATGCGTCTGTCGTTTGATGCAGCAAAAACAGCTCCATTGGATTCAGAGTTTTCCATCATGGTTCGAAATTTATAGATTTCGAAAACGGCTCCATTTTTACCAATCCGTTCCTGCGTATAAAATAAAGGTCCTTTGTTTGCCAAAAAGTTACCAATGATGATGAACGGTATAAAAACGGCACAAAAAACTAATCCGAAAAATGAAAAGAAAAACTCCAGTAATCGAATTAAAATTAAATACAGCTTATTGTTATTGCTTCGGCTGAAGGGGAAAAAGCGATAAAAATCCCTTGCGATATACTGCACCGGAATACGCTGGGTTTTGCTTTCATAAACCTGAGTATATTCTCTAATGATATTTCCTGATTCTAACAAATGAAGTAATTGCTGATATAAATCGGCCGTAATACCATCTGTTTTTTGCGAAGCAATTACGATTTCAGAGATATTGTTACTGCGTACAAAATTTTCTAATTGATTCTTCTCAATTTCTTTTACATAGTGAAAATCTAAATTATGTTCCGAAGCAGAATCTGAATTTACAAAACCAACTATTTTGTAATGCGGATCAACATTTTCAAGACCTAAAACCAACTCTTCGACCTGATTTTGATCGCAGATTAAGACGACATTTTGAGAAAAGCGATGGGATGCAAGAAAAAAGACATAGAAAAAACGCCAGAGTAATAATGCACTCAGAATTGCAAAGTAAAAAATCAATATTACAACTCGCTGTTTAGGAAGTTCCGGAGATAAAACAGGCGTAAATAAATACACCAAAATGGCTGTAGTTGCCGTTAAAATAACACTGCGGATAATTTGAAATTGATTACTCGCTACCTGTAGATTATACATTTCGAAGATAGCACCAAAAAAAAACAAATAACCAATTAAGATAACCGGACCAATGTAACTGTTGTCTTTTAAAATAAAATAAGGATAATCAAAAACTACATTTAGAAAATACAAAGCCGATAAAACGAAAAAAGCATCTATAGCACGAAGCAATACTTTTCTTTCTGAAATTTCGAAATGCATTTTAGTATTGGAAAGCATCATTCTGTAAGTTTATTAACATCTTAATTCGAAGCAAATGTATTATAAAAAATAGGATTTACTCTATTGAATTTTCCGCTTTTTCCGGAATTTTAACTTGAACTATTAGCAGTGTTAATGCATATATAAAAGCGGGTGCAGCTATTCTCATGGCCGCATGATTGATAGTGAGCAGCCAAAAAGCGTAAAAAGAAAAGAAATATAGATGCTGTTTATTATTAATATAAATTATGAGAGGTGTTACGAAAAGTATAAAAAGCCCCAGAATTCCAAAAAAACCGTGCTCAGATAACATTCTGGTTATCTCATTATGCGATGCTATTTCTTCTCCGTTTAAAAGTTCAATTCTTCTATATTTACTTAAACCTGCACCAACTCCTGTTACAGGAGCATCCATAAAAAGTTTAATTTCTGCATCCATAACCTCTTCTCTGCCTCCTAAACGATCTTTTTTCTCTCTTCCTATTGCATCTTGATTAGCATACCGTTTATCAATAAGACCACGCGTTTGTAAAGAACTATACGTCCAGATAGTCACCGCCATTAAACCCGTTAAAACAAAAACCCAGGTAAACTTACGTCTTCCTCTTGCATTTGAAAAATAATACAGTAAAACCAGCAGACAAACAACCATCCCTACCGCTGTAATAACGCCACCTCGCGAAAAAGTTATAATTGCTCTATAGCTTACAAAAATTAACAAACAACTGTTTAAAATTATTTGCAATTTTGACTTTGAAAATAAAATTAGCTGCGTAAAGAAAATAAACATTCCCAATCCCAAAATTGTTGAAACCTGATTGGGTCCAAACCCGCCCGAAGCATCAAAATTAGACTGCGTACTTTTGACTACATCCTTTATACTGGGATTATATAGAAACAAATAAGCTGTTGTTGTAATGATGGGCAGGCCCATAACTACTAATATACGCTGCATATCAACAAACAAAATCCTCCTATTATACATATAGACAGCGCAAACAGCTAAACAGACCGGACCAGATAAATTAAAGAATAGCATTTTCTTTACATCTACATTAATATCTGTTACATTAATAGTGACTATAACAGCTGGAATTAATAAAATTAAAAAGATCAGGTAAACAATTGCATTTGTAGAAAAATTACTATATACCATTCCTAAAATCATAAAGAAGATAACGTTGAATTTAACATATTCATTATTAAAATTACCAAAAGTCATACGGAGAAAAACCTCTACACCCACCAAATAGCCTGCAACTAATAATGCTTCGTGATTTTTATTTTTATTTTTGAAAACTATAAAAAAACCAACAATTGGAATTAAAAGTGCATAGATTTTAGATAAAAAAGGCAATACAAAAACCGCCAAAGCTATTAAGGCATGAATTATTAGAATATAATTATACGACAATTTTTTACTTTGCATCTATATTAAAAGCTTTATTAGTTCTTAAAATTAAACAAAGAATTTAACCATATAAGATAATCTTTTATAATTAATTCTTTACCATAATTCAACCTGACAAATTTATTCAACTCTAGTCCCATTTTAATTCGACGGTTTTCATCCTCTATCAAATTCTGAATCGATTTTGCAAACTCCTCCAAATCATTTGACCTTACAAGTATTCCCTGCTTTTCAGAAACAATCACTTTAGATATCTCCCCAACATTTGTTGCCACAACCGGTAATTTATAAAAACCATACTCTAGAACAGCCAGAGGAAGTCCTTCGGAAAGCGATGCCAAAACCGCAATATCACATTGTTCTAGTGCTGCAGTCACATTGTTAACTTCGCCGTAAAAAAAAACGTTTTCATTAAGATTTAAATCATCAACCATCTTATGCAGCGAAGCTCCATAAGAATCACTAAAATCTTTACCTAGTAAATGAAAACTCCATTTTGGAAATTTATCCTTGATCAGATACGCAGCCTTTAGCAGTAATTCATGATTTTTTTGAGGACGCAAATTTGCGACACAAATAATTCTTGATCCTTCAAATCCCCTTAAATAACTTTTCTTTAGATTAGAATTTTCTTCAATAAAATTAGGCAGGTAGATAAAATTGGAACACCATAAATAAAATTCAGCCCAAGTTTTTAGTGCTGTATTTACAGAAACAGCACCTGAAAAAAAAGCTGACCCAAATTTTAAACTTAAATTTTTTCTTGAGTCCAAATCTTGTGAGATTCCGTAATGATCATGCCAGATAATTTTAATTTTAGGCAAAGTCAATTTCACTAAAACAGCAATAAAAAAAGAAGAACTGTGGGCATGAATAATATCAATTCTGTTGTTTATTAAATATTTTCTTAATTTAAAAACAGCAGAAAAATCTATTTTCTTCCTTTTATTTAAAAACAAATAAAATACTTTCTCATCGATTTGATTTAAAAGCAGTCCTTCTTTTCGGGTTGAAATTAATCCTGAAAATTCAATTTTTCTACACAGCGCATTAGCATAGTTTACTGCCATCCTTTCAGCGCCGCCACTATTAAGTGAATCGATAATTTGTACCACTCTCATTGTTTCAGAAGCTTTTTAATTTCTGATTCGAAAACATCAGTTGTATAATGCTGAGACCACTCTCTTGCCAATTTACTTTTATTTACAAAATTTGTTTGATCACCAATTATAAGATTTAGCTGTGCAATATCTCGTTCTATATCCATTTCCAGCAAAACCCCTCTATTTCCATAATCTAACATAAAAGGTACACAGGAAACTTTTGTGGCTAAGGGAATAGCTCCCCAAAACATGCCTTCGGCAATTGCTTTCGGCCAGCCTTCACTTTTAGAGGGCAAAATTACAAAATGACTCTTTTGATATGCCTTTTTTATGGTTTCTTTATCCTGATTACCATGTAAAACAACATGATTTTCTAAGTGATGCTTTTTAATATAATTTTCTAAAGAAGCTCTTTCAATTCCTTCTCCATATAAATTTAAAACGGCCTTATTTCCTCTCTTTACTAATTGATCAACTAGATTTACTGCATACATTGGGTTTTTCCCCGAAACTAGGCTTCCTACAAAAACAAATTGCAAGAGAGAATCAATACTTTCTTTTTGAATATTATCTTTTTCTAAATTTGAATAAGTCGCTGTAAAAAAAGGTTTTATATTTTTTGATTGTTTTTTCCAATCTCCATAGACAAGTACTTGCATATTTTTAGTCAAAAATGCATTGCTTAATATCCATTTCTGTAATTTATACGTTAGTGGCTGGTTGCTTTTAGGATCCCAATTTCCCGCATATTTAGCACTTTTGGTTTTATTTGGAAAAAACATTTGAGCAAAACAGCCCATCAATCCCATATTTCCGGGACAGCGTAAATGTATGTGGTCAGTACTTTTCATAGCCCAAAAAATTCTCCAAAAAATTATTGGCAATTTAAAAAAGGAGGTAATACTATTTTTTAAACTTGTAAAACTAAAATCCGGTACTTTAACAAAATTAATGCTTTTATGCGTATAACCAAGATCAATCGCAGTCGGAATTCCCTTTTGCAACGGACCAACAATTGCAACTCTATCTGCATATTTCAACCAAATATTCATTTCACGAATATAAGGTGCGTAACCAAAATATTGGTCATTGTTTTTTATGTGAGCAACATGTGTAATTATTAAAAATTTCATTTTTTTTATTTCATTTGAAAAATCATTAGAATAACTTTTCATATTGAATTTATTGAAGAAAATGTTTCTTCCATGTATTATCATCTTGTAATAAAGTGAAATATATTCATATTTAATCTAATCCTCAGATTATTACATTATTTTTGGTTTTCTAAAAAACAAGCTCCACCATCCAATTGTCCTTCCCAATACTTCTGTGAAAATTGCCTTCTTGTTATTCTCTGTAAATATATTGGTAAATCTGATCAGGATTAGTAAAATTGTGATAGCATTCCATTTGATACGATCATTAATACTTGGTTTCGGATTCTTAACTCTCCAGACAAACCAGCCATTTTTCACAACCATTTTTCCGTAATTGTATGTATTTGGTCTTCCTGAAGGTGCATGAAAATGAGACAATTGCACGGCTGTATTAATAACGTTTTGACCAAATTTTAAAGCTCTTAAACTAAAATCAGCATCTTCATATAATCCGTAACCTTCAAAAAACTTAGAAAATTTAATCTTTTCAAAAATAGTCTTTCTAAACGCCATAGACATACCAATCAACAAATCTACCTGATATGTTTTACCAGTTATAGGGAATCCGCAAGTTCTTCCATGCGAATAAGCCGGCATTCTGCCTGGGCCTAAATTAGAAGCAAGACCTAAATAATTTCTAACAACATTTCGTAACCCTTCTTTGTAATAATATTCTTCAAACAAATAGTATTTCTTATTATTATATGAAATATCATGCTGTTGCTTTTTCCATCTATATTCATTAACAGCCACTCCACCCACACCAACAACTTGCTGATTTGTTTGAAATGTTTTTATGATTTCATAAAAATAATCAGGTTCTAAAATTGTATCATCATCTAAAAAACAAACAATTTCTGAATCTAAGGCAGTTTTCGAAATTCCAAAATTACGCTGTTTTGTAAGTCCACGATTTTCAGCCGCAACTAAAAAATAATTCAGATTTTTAAATTGTTCTTTTTTTATAGTAACCTCAGTTTTATTATCTAAAGAACCGTCTATAACAAAAATTTCGTCTGGATATAATTTCTGTTCCTGAACTGATTGCAATAAAGCTAATAAGGGCTCAGGACGCATATAAGTACATATAACTAATGAAAACTTCATTTCTTTATTAATTTGTCTTTTGTAAATTGAATAAAGTAATCAATCCTGTTTAATTTTTCTAACATTAATTTTCTATTAGCAATTTGCATTTCTTTAAGTTCAAAATCTGTTTTGGAAGAATGAAAATCAAGCAAATCTCTAATTATAGAATGTTCTGAAACCATTAGGCAGTGTTTATTCCACTCAATTTGATCTGACAAAGGAAGTCGAACATCTGTATCAACCAAAACCGGAATTCTACCCATTATTAAAGCTTCATAAAGACGAATTGAAAAATTACCTTTTCCTCTTAAGCAGAAAACATATAGATTATCCTGAATATTCTTGAAAAATTCTAATGTTGTCGACTCTTTAGTTCCAACATTTTTATCCTTAGCCCTGTATTTTTTTCTAAAAATAAAATTGCTCTGAATCTTATCTGATTTCATTATTTTTTGTAAAAGCTGATATCTTCTTTTACTTGAAGGATAAAACGGATGATAATCTTCATGATTTCTTGTTGCCAAATTAATTAAATTATATTTTGCAAAAAGAATAAATTCCTTAAACATCTTAAAAAATGATCCATTTGCATTTCCCACAAAACCTATCGTAGGTTTTTCATCTTTTGAAATTACAAAAAAATCATTCTTTAAGATTTTATTATAAGGATCTTCCAAAAAAGCCGGCATAATATAAGCTGTGGAACTAAGCTTTGAATTAAAACCTCCAAAACGAAAGTTGATAACATTAGATTTTTTTAAACTAAAGCCAAAATCACCCCCCGCATATACAAATATTGGTATGTTATACGCCGATACTTTCTCTATCCAATTATTTAAAAACTCTTTGTCATCTTTTATGAATTCAATGATATCAAGAGGGAAAATTGCCACATCAGCATCTGAAATTGAATTGGAAAATTCAAAGTTGGACATCGTTTTATGGTTAGGCAGATAAACCAGATCAAAAAGCAAGGGAAAAACTTTTCTCCTATTCCCTTCATTCAAAAATTGATGCTCAGTATATATTTTCAGCATTTCTTATTTTAATATTTAGTTCATTATTCTTTTAAAATCCTTATTTCCCACTATAGCGGCATATTTTGAAAAACTGCTGAAATACATTTCATCGATTTTTACAGAAAATATCATATCGCTTTCTGCCAAAAAATAAAAATCAAGAAATGTTTTAGAATGATAATCGATATCTGAATTATTATTTTCTAAATGTTTGGGAGCTCCGTCCAACGTTTTATAATTAGTATGTGTTTTGATATACTGCAAAAAAAATGTACTGTCTGAAAATACATATTTTATTTTATCCGGATATTGACTTGCTGCTTCATCAATAGATTTTATAACTTTTTGAATTAAAATCATCTTTTCATTTTCACTTAAAACTAATTTGGTCGAATCTGAAAAATCTCCTATTAGAGTTGTAAATCGAGTATGAAAAGCCAATCGAAAGTCTTCAGGAAGCAATTTTAATTTTTCTTTTAAATAATCGGAAATTTTAAAAAGCTCTTTATAATTATTTCTCCAGATTGTTTTTATTTCTTGCTCCTTTTTATCTGGAAATAATGTGGGTAAATAATCAACATTTGAATACACAAAAAAAGTTTTTGCTTTTGATTTTGCGAAAATGTGAAGAGGATTTGTTTTAAAATCATTCATTAAATATAAAATTTTGAAAGAGAAAGGAGAATATTTAAGATCTTTTTCATTTATGGACCAATCTATTAAATTAGGGTTTAAAAAGTCTCTTAAATCGAAAGGATGTTTAAAAAAAACTTTAAAATCATAGTCTAAAATTTTAGAAATCTGGTAAAACGAAATTATTCCCTTTAATCGATCTACCAATCCTCCATGAGAAAAATTACCATCGAAACAAACAATTATTACTGGCTTATTGTAATTCTTTGAAAAGCTTAATTTTTTAGCATAATATTTTATTAAAATTAAATATTTATAATATTTAGCGATTCGCTTTGTAATTAACTTCATAAAATTTAATCTCTTTTAGCTTCTTAGTCTTTATTTAAATTTAGGTTTTATATCTTTTTACTCCATTCTAAACTCACTTGCCAACTTTTGGCAAATGACTTATAAAAGCCAATCCAATTAAAAACAGGCACTTTGCGCAGCATTTTAAAGAAAAGAACAAATTTGTATCCTGAAATTTGTTTCTGACTCAAATATTGCTGTTTGATATACATAATTGTTGGAGAAGGTTTCGGCTGTACTTTTTCACTCTGCCATAAAAAGTTTGGTTTAATTCTAAATCCTCCAAAAGGCGCCTTTAAATGTAAAATAGCAGGTTCCGGAAAATAAATCACATCGTAACCCTGATTTCGTAATTGCATGCCAAAATCTGTATCTTCTCCATATCCAAATTCCAAAGCCATAGCAAAAGAAACATTTTGTAGACAGCTCGATTTTACAAAACTATTTCCAGAACCAAAAATACCGGTTTGATGAATCGTTTTATATACCAATTTTTCATTTTTCTGTAAATATGATGTGGTAGCAACAGAGATTCCGTATTGCTTAATTTTAAAAAAGATATCGTCAATTAAATTTTGATCAAATCTATTATCATCATCATTTAGAAAAACCCATTCGCTCGACACTTGGCTTAATGCTATATTACGTGCATTGCAGGCTCCAGATTGATGTGTAAAAGTATGTTTTATGACAAATGGCCATTCTTCTGCTGTCAAATAATCTAATTCGCTGCTGCTTTCCGGAACTGGGTTTTGCTCCACTATAATCACATTTTCAGGCAGATGCGTCTGCTTCGCTAAATCTTTTAATACATCATATAAATATTCTTTTCTGCCAATTGTGGGAATTATAACATCTATTGTTTTTTGCTCAATAACTTTGAGTGTGGATTGTACTAAAATGCCAGACAAATCGATGCTTTCTTTTTGAATATTTTTAAATCTTAAAGAAGAGAATACTGCTAGTAAAGGAAAATGTTTTTCGAAAATTATAAAATTAAAAAACAATAAAAAGACCCATCGTGTTCTATAGTGCTGCTTTACAAATTTGAACAATTCAAAATTACTCGCATACTCAATTGGAATTACTATTGAATTATCTACAACAAGTCTTGGTTCTGAATAGCAGCATAACCCTTTTAAGGTGCCAATTTTAGCCAGACTATGGAGAAAATACTCAAAGTTCTTATCCAATTTAATTTTTTTACTAAATTGCAATAACACTTCTGCATTCATTCCTCCTACAGCACTGCTCATAAGCCAGGTTGGGTAACTTACATTTTTATTGACATTTAGAAAGACTGATTCATCAATATAGCCAATACTATCCGAAAAGTAATTCCTGCTGCTGCTAAATGAGGCCATAATTTTAGTATGATGAAAAATGGTTTCAAAAGCACTCCAATTCAAATTTTCTTTAAGATCAATATGACACCAAAGTAACCAGTCGTGGGGGAATTTTCTCGCCAATGTCATTAAATTTTCCGTAATACTTAAAGTTTCAAATGGGATTTCCAATTCATTTTTAAGTATCCTTACAACATTATTATTTTGATGATAAACAATTATCATTATAAATTTTGGTTCATTATTTTTTGATAAAATTCAATATTTTCCTTGACTAATCTATTCATGTCAAATTTATCTTCTACTCTAATTCTGGCTTGTTTACCAATTTGTAAACATAAGGAATCATTCTGCAATAACTGAATAATTTTAGCAGCATATAAATCATGATTTGCCGGATGCACCAAATAACCGCTTTCTCCGTCAACAATTAATTCCTGCGACCAGCCAATATTGCTGTTTACTACCGCTTTCTGCATTGCCATAGATTCAATTGTAACCATTCCTAAAGTTTCGGCAAAGGTCGGGAATACACAAACATTAGCTTTCCTTATATAATTTTGAACTTCATTGTATGAAACAGTACCATTATATGCTACATTTTTTATATCATCATTTACGAATATTTTTTGCATTAATTGCCAAGTTGAATTGTTATTGGTTTTAATATCAAAAGCATCACTTCCTATTAAAACCAATTTAGCATCGGGAAAATCTTTACGGACTTTATTAAAAATTTCAGGCAGTTCTAAAACTCCTTTTTTTCTAATCAAGGTTCCAAGATATAAAATCAATCCTTTCTCGAAAACCTCCGGCAGAACATTCGTAAAATCATTTAATTCTATTCCGTTATGAATTGTTTTTATTTCTTTATCATTTATTTTAAAAAGTTTCTTCGAAAGCTGACCTGCAAAATCCGTAGGAGCAATAAATGCGGTTGCTTTACTTATGGCAATTTTTTCAAACCAAAAATTTTTACGTTTTTGCTTTCTGTTTTCCAAATGACAAAAATATGTATCGCTTCCGTGAAAACGAATTACTAATGGTATTCTAAAATTCATACAAGCAGTAATCCCTGTCCAATCCGGCGCTTCCAGAAGATCAACTTTTTCTTTTTTTATGATTGAATTACAATATCGCTGAATGTGTTTTCTATGAAGAAACCATCCCAGGAACTTGTATTTTTTATTTTTAATTAGATGAAGAATAATACCATTTTCTGCAATTACTTCCTGCGTTTTCTGACCATATACAAAAACAGTAACCTTTATACCCTCTTTGACCAAAGCTGTCGCAAGATTTTTTATACTAGTACCTAAACCTGCTGCATGAACCACTTTTAGATGAGGAAACTCTGATGTTAGAAAGGCTATATGCATTATTTATTAAAAAAATCTTTTATAATTCGGGCTGTTAATATTCTTGCACCAGCATCTGTCAAGTGCCCGCAAGATGAGAAATATTTATCGTCGACCACGACGTTTTCATAATTATGAATTTCAGGATATATTTGATTAATTTTTTTAAAATAATTTAATCCGTTAGTATTTTCACATACTGGAGTCATGATCGCAATAAGATTAATATTGTTTGTTTTACAAATCCTTTTTATTTCTTCGTAATACTTGTTTTTAACAGGCGCTGCCTTGGAAAGATCCATTTTGAGTATTCGATTTGAATAAAAAAGACCACTATATCCACCATTATCCTGCTCATTATTTTTTTTGTTTATAGCATAAGAAAACATTTCTCTAAATCCAATTTTGGCATCATATTTCATATATCTATAAAATGGAACAGAACAAATAAAATTATATTCAGGTAAATCTTCAAACTGCTCCGCTATAACTTTAGAATCCTGTAAATAAGGCATGAATTTCCAACAATTTGCATCTGAATAAACTTGAGAAGTTGAACTTAAATTTAAATCTACATCAATTATAACATTTTTAATTGTATTTTTTTTTGCTAACAGCAGTTTCAATATTAAATCAGCCTCAAATAATTTAGATCCTTCTATACCGTAATTAAAAGCTTTTATGCCTGTTTCTGTAAACATTGGAGTTACAATATGGTAATATGCCCTGGATGAGCCTAGTATAACGACATCAATTGTTTCAGGTTTTGCATTATAAGCATATCCAATTTTTCCTCTGTTGCTAGAGAGCAGATACATTTTAGAATATAGCATATCTAAACTAATTGAAATCACAACCACGATGATGACCACTTTAAACAAAAAAAACAAAAATTTTTTCATTAACGAAGGTGTTTTGGTATGACTTTAAACTTCTATTTTTAAAAAAAATCTTTTATAATTCTGGCTGTAAATATTTTTGCTCCGGTATCGTTCATGTGTCCGCAAGATGAAAAATATTTATTTTCGATCACCACGTCTTCATAATTATAAATTTCCGGATATGCTTTTTTTACTTTTTCAAAGTAATTTATTCCCACAACATTCTCACACATCGGCGTCATTACAGCGATAAAATTTATGTTATGCATTTTGCAGATATTCTTAATCTCTTGGTAATATTTATTATGAGGCAGAGGATTTAAATTGACAATATTGTTTTTCATATTACCGTTTTGATTTCCTATCAAAGGATAATAACCAAAATCATCTAAATTTCTTGCTCTCTTATTAATAGCCGTGAAGAACATTTCCCTAAATCCAATTTTAGCATCGTATTTAATATATCTGTAGAAGGGAATATAATACAGTTCATTAAAATTTTCATGAGACGAAAAATGATCTTTTATTACCGATGAATTATGAATGTAAGGCAAAAATCTGGACGAAACACCCTCAGCATCGTGATCACTTGAAAGGTTTAAATCAGCTTCTAAAATAACATTTTTGATTTGATATTTTCTTTCAATCATCAATTTCAATAATAAAGAAGCTTCAAACAGATGCCCGCCGCTCATGCCGTAATTAAAGGTTTTAATTCCTTTGTCTATAAACATTTGTGATACGAAATGATTATTTGCCCTCGATGATCCAAGAATAACAACGTCGTATTTTTGATCTTTAGAATTGAAAACATTTTCTACTTTACCACGGTCTTTAGAACGCATGTAAACTCCCGTATATAATCCGTCTAATAGAACAGCGATTAGTGCTGTTATTAAGATAATTTTTCCTGTGTAAATTAAAAAACGTTTCATTAAAATTGAAAATATATAAATTCTTTGTAATCTGAAAATGTTCCGAAAGCCATTATGGCTAAAATTGCTAAAGCTAGTTTTAGCGTACTGCTTTTTCCGGAAATTGGCTCAACTTTGGTTCGGCTATTCCATTCGACCAAAATAAATATTCCAATCATTAACAATAATTCAAAGTTGTAACGTTCGTTATCTAAATATTGAAAGCTAAAATCTCGATTTACGATGATTCTTTTTAAATATAAAACAGCATCCGTTATGGTTTTAGCTCTAAAAAATACCCATGCAATACAGGTAATACAAAAAGTCAAAAGAATGCTCATTATAACTTTAAGTGAATCAAAATTCCAGGATACTTTTACATCATCAATATTGTTACGGTTGCTCTTTGATAAAAGCAATGGCAAAAAGTAAAGAGCATTTATGAATCCCCATGCTACATACGTCCAATTGGCTCCGTGCCAAAACCCGCTGACTACAAAAATGATAAAAGTATTTCTGATTTTCATCCAAAGTCCGCCTTTACTTCCTCCAAGCGGAATATATAAATAATCACGAAACCAAGACGAAAGCGAAATGTGCCATCGACGCCAGAACTCGGCTATATCTCTTGAAAAATAAGGGTAATTAAAATTTCGTAATAAGTCTAAACCAAACAATTTTGAAACTCCTAATGCAATATCAGAGTAACCTGAAAAATCTCCATAAATTTGAAATGCGAAATAGATCGCTCCCAGAATAAGAGAGAAAGAATTCATTGAAGGATAATGATCGAAAATAGCGTTTGCATAAGTAGCACAGGTATCAGCAATTACAACCTTTTTAACCAATCCCCAAATAATTTGATAAATACCTTCCTTTGCGGTTTCATAATTAAACTCCCTTTTTACTTTTACCTGAGGCAATAAGTGCGTCGCTCTTTCTATTGGTCCAGCAACTAAGAGCGGAAAATAACTTACAAATAATGAATAATCTACAAAATTATATTCAGCTTTTATTCGTTTATAATAAATGTCGATAACATAAGAAAGTCCGTGGAAAGTATAAAATGAAATTCCGACCGGCAAAATTACATTTAACAAGATGGGACTTGCTTTTAATCCAACAGAATTTAATAATTCAGAGAAAGAAGCAGCGAAAAAATTATAGTATTTAAAAATTCCTAAAAAACCTAAATTGACGATTATACTTAACCAAAACCAAAATTTTCGGCTTTTTTCTGATTTTCCTTTTTCAATCTGAATTCCTGTATAATAATCTAAAAAAGTTGAGAAAACCAATAGAAACAGAAATCTCCAATCCCAACAGGAATAGAAATAATAACTTGCAACTATAAGTAAAGCGTTTTGAGTACTTTTTGTTTTATTGAAAACAAACCAATACAGAAAAAAAACAATGGGTAAGAAAATGGCAAAAGCCAGGGAATTAAAAAACATAAATTAATTTTAATAATGATATTTCTTTCAGGTTACTATATGTGAAATTTTTCTTTTTAATTTCAAAAATTGACTCTCATAACAATAATACGAAAGATGCGAGATAATAATGGTAATAGCAAAAACGCTTATATAGATAGCAAAGTTTCTAAAAATTGAAGAGAAATCTTTTAAAAATGGTAAGATAGGAGGCAAGATTAAAAAAATAACTATCTCATGGATCAAATACAAACCATAAGATATTTTCCCTAAGTAATTAAGTACTTTGTTTTCAATACTAAAAATTGATTCTTTATTAGAGGCAAGATTAAGGATGCATATTGCAAACAGCCATGGAAATAAAATATAATTAATACTATTGAATAGTGATGTAAATACTGCACTAATTAAAAACAGGAAAATAATTAAGCTATATACAACTAACTGAACACTTTTTCTGGTGAAAAAATTATATTTTATATGTAATTTTCCTAAATGAATTTGTTTTGAAAAGGCCAATATACCAAAAAGAACACCAACTGCCATACAATCAAATCTGGTCACTGTTATGATACTGGAGATTATCTTTAAGGAATTATTTCCAGTGAATTTTTCAAATACAACCAGCAACAGTTTAAAAAAGGGCAAGAATAAAATAATAGAAAGAATTATTTTAATTTGTACTTTTTCTTTTACTTTCATTATCCAGGGCAGTATCAGGTAAAATTGTTCCTCAATTCCAATTGACCATATAACACGAATAACTAATGGTGTCATTTTTAAAATAAGTGTAATATTAGTTAAGAAAAAAATATTCATTAATAAACTTTTTATGGAAAATCGCTCCATTTCACTGTTATAATAATGTGGTGCAATTATTGGAACTATTGCATAAACGAATAATAACAACAGAAAATACAGAGGCCATATTCGTAAAATTCTTCTAAAGTAAAAATCTCTAATATTAATTTTTATAAAATTTTCTTTCTCCATTAATAACAAATACGAAATTAAGAATCCGCTTAAGGTAAAAAATATTGTAACGCCAATACTTCCAAAATTCCCTAAAGCCTTAGAAAATTTATTTTGATGATCTTGTAAGTGCGAGATAATTACCATGATTGCAGCAATTCCTCGTAATGAATTCAAATTTGGAAAATAGATTTTATGTAATTCTGCCATAAGCTTTAATTAGAAAGACTTTTTGATTACTATTAAAATCCAAAAAGCCGCAATTTTATTGAAATAGGATCAATAGAGCCTGATGATAAAAAATACTTTCAACTTTATTATTTCTTGTTTAGCAGCGCATCAATGGTATCAAAAATTTTCAGAGAAGCGTGTCTCGGATTTTTTCCGGCTACAATTTCGTACCATTTTTTCCCATCCTCCACATTTGATAATTTTTTATCTAAAATTTGTTTTACCTGATTTTCTAAATCCCGTTTATTTGTACAAAAGATCGCGGCCTGCTGGCTTGGCATACTCCTGAAATGAACATATTTGTAATTTTGACCAATATCTCTTATTCCTTTTTTTAATTGTGGCTGTTCGTAATTAAAATAGATACAAGGCCTATCATGTGCCACAAAATCAAAAACGGTGGAGGAACATACATTTGTTACAAATTCTGAATGTGCACAAACATTATGCAATAGTCCCAAATCTTCTTTTGTCGGTAAAATTTCATTCCAGTTTTTACCGGCAGGTTTCCATAACGGATCAAGTACAGCAATAACATCTTTATAAGACTCAATTACTGCATCATATCTTATTGTTGTATCTACAGGACATTTTCGATAAATAATACCGAGGTTTTCTCCTTTTGAATTTAAATTACGCACCGCTTTTGCCAAATCTTCGAGATAGTATTGATCTAATGGCGAAGTCGTTTCATCATCGCCGGAAAAGCAAATGTATCTTTTAGAAATGTCTAAATTATTTTCATCAAAAAAAGTTTCTCTGCTCTTAAACAGGCTGCTGTCATAGTGAGGTTCAAACTGCGGTGTTCCTGTGACAAAAACCTGAGAATCGTTTACGAAAGGATAATATTTGAGAACTTCTTCTTTCATCAAATCACTCCAGACAAAATAAAAATCAGCTTCAACAACCTGCATGGCTTTTGGCACATTATCCCAGGAATATACAAAAGCCACAACTGGAATATTTAGGTCTTTTGCTGCTAATAGTGCACTAATAGATTGTGTTGCTCTTTGGGTGGTACAAAAAACCAGATCTGGTGTATGTTCTTTTAATTGTGCTTTACAATATTCATATTTTGCAGTTGAACGTTCCAGGGCATTGATACGCTTTCTTATTCGCAAAATTCCATTTTCTGACGAATTAAAACCAATCAATACTTTTACAAATAGTGTTATTAAAGTATTTTTAAAACCCTTGTAACTAAAAGGAAATTTATATGTTTCATAAACTTTATCGTTAAATTTCTTTTGAGAAACATTAAGCTCAATATGTTTCCGTATTCTGGAATAAATAGGTGTGAGAAAATGTGTTTTATGATTTTCGATTTTAACTTCGTTATAACCTAACTGCTCTTTTAAAGAAAAAACAGTATTATTCCAATAAACGATTTCATAACCTTTTTCCGCTCCTATTTCTTTGAATTTTGTAAAAGCAAAATTACGCAGCCCTACACCATCGGGGAAAAAAACAAACACTTTTTTATTCATAAACTAAACACTTTGTGGCATTTATTGCAATCAATATTATTTGGCCTTTTAAATTTTTAAAATAATGTTAACTAGTTTTAAACTAGTTTTTAAATGGACAAACATCCATTAGACCTCTTTTTAAAGATTCTATAACTTCTTTGTCAGGCAGACTTCTATTTTTTATAAATAAATTTTCTAACTCAACCGGTGAAAATTCATTTGTTCTTAAAGATGGAGTATAGGAAGGAATTTTTACCGATTCAAAATAATCCTGATATTTTATATCATCTCCAAAAACTTTATCTGAAAATTTCTGCCATACTGCCGGAATACCATAAGCATGAGCAATAATAACTCCGTGCAAAGATGAAGATATAATTTTTTCGCATTGCAAAAATTCAATTGTTTTTGATTCGATATCATTTGTCATCATATCGATCAGTACAACATCGTTATTATCTTGAAACCAATTGTGAACTAACTTATAATCGTTATAATGAGGGACAAAACCGTATTTGTGTTTTTTTTCAACAGTTGGATTAAAATATTCTGGCAATAATAACGCCGGATCGCCATAAACTTCTGGAACTTTGTACCCTAAATCTAATAGAAATTTACGTGTTTGCGGACCACGCACTGCTAAAAAAACGGCATTTTCTATTTTAGTGTCTTTACTGATGATACCGCTTCCCCAAACAATACATTTGTGATTTACGTTGGCCAAAATACTTCCAATTGTTACATAAATGGGAGAAAACCAATCGAAAATAGAAAACTTCTTAGGCCAGGCAAAAATCACTTTTTTAGATGAGATTTTCTCCACCAAATACTTGCCCAAAACGTCTCCGTAATTTTCTTTTGCTTTACCTTGAATGATTCTTTCATTCCACCAAAAAAGTCTTACTCTGTCCGAGAAAAAAAACATTCGATTAAACTTTTTTATTCTTCAATTTATCCCTCTGTACTTGTTCAATCGGCAAGATATCAGTCGATTTAAAAGTCAAAGCCTCATAAACAGCCTGCAAATCGCGAGATAATTTACGTAAACCCATCGGTTCTAAAGAGGCTGCGTGATCTGTTCCTTTCCAGGTTCTGTCGATGGTGTAATGTCTTTCGATAATATTAGCTCCCAACGTGTAAGCAGCGATATCAACCGCTATTCCTAAATGATGTCCAGAAAATCCAATATGTTTGACTTTATCTCCAAATTTTTGTTTTAACAAGTTTATGTCTAATAAGCAAACGTCTTCAAAAGGAACTGGATATCCTGAGGTACAATTGTATAATACTAAATCTTGATTTCTGCCTTTCTCAGTAAAGTAATCTACTAAAATATCTGTCTCGTTTTTTGTCGTCATTCCGGTAGAGATATGAATTTCTCCAGTGTAATTATCGCATAACCAGCCCAGCATTTCAAAATTATTATTGCATGCAGAAGGGATTTTAATAAACTCAGGATGTAGTGACGCAATTTCTTTTGCCGAAGTTGTATCCCAAACTGAGGTTGAATAGGTAATTCCAATATCGTTGCAATATTCCTGCAGTTCACGATGCTGTTCTACATCAAATTCAAGAAATTCTCTGTGTTCTCCATAGGTATCTCCGTATGAATTAGAAGCATTTGGATGCGGAGCATGGTATTGCTCTTCTGTTAAAAGTTCTTTATTATTACGTTTTTGAAATTTGACTGCATCAGCGTTTCCGAAGATTTTTGCAATTTTAATTAATTCTTTGGCAATCGCCATTTCGCCTTTATGATTACAGCCAATTTCAGCAATCACATAAGGTTTTTTATAATCTTTCATAACGTTTATTATACTTTATTAAAATTTCGCAAGTTTCTCTTATTGCTCCTGCACCAGAAGCTTGAGTTAATACATAATCTGCATTTGCTTTTACAATATTCGTTGCGTCCGAAGGTGTAAACGACCATCCAACACTACAGATATTCGCTAAATCATTTACATCATCGCCCACATACGCAACGGCACCAAAACTACTATTTCTATCTAAAAGAAATTGTGTTAAAAACGAAAACTTATCCTTAACACCCAAAAAAGTATGTTTTATTTGCAATTTCTTCATACGCTGTGCTACTAATTCAGAATTTTCTGAAGTCATCACGATTACCTCAACCTGATTTTGCCTGATTATTTCTAATCCCATTCCGTCGCGCATATCAAATTTTTTGGCCATTTCGCCTTCAGCGTCGTAGTATACGCATCCATCTGTAAAAACGCCGTCTACATCTAATACTAAATATTCAATTTTTTGATGTATTTTCTTTTTCTTCTGACGATCTGCCAATAAATTTTCGACAATTTCCCAATCTGATAAGCTGTCTATTTCTACAAGAGATTCTTCTGGCATTTTTATCAAACCAATGGAACCGCTGACTCTGTTTTTAGAATTTGAAAATGCCTCTTTTGTCGTGGCATAAACTGCTCCGTTTTCGATTAATAAACCATCGAAATCCTGACGTCTTGGTCTTTTAAAGACATCGTAATTTTGCGGAGTTCCATCAGAATTCCAAATAAAACGATGTGTGTTAACGACCGTTAAGGCAGCGTCTTTTTTATTTTCTGCAATTTCGTTCAATGTTCTATTAATATCTTCAGAAGTTGTCATGGGCGAAGTTGCCTGCAGCAAACATAAAATATCAAAATCGTTATTTACTGCTGTTGCAAACTCCAGCAAAACACTTTCTGTTGAGGCTGTATCAGAAGCATTTTGATCATTTCGCAAGAGAGCTTTTACTTTTGAAGACCAAAAATATTCTCTATTTATATAGTTGATTATATCTTCATCATCTGTAAAAACATACACCTCATCTAATTCTGAAAAAATAGCTGCCGTCAGTACCCAGGAAAAAAGAGGACGTCCTAACATTTTCTTTTTATTTTTTCCCGGAATTCCTTTTGAGTTTTTGCGTAGTGGAATTATGGCAGATTTTTTCATTTGTTAAATAAATTTAGATTTTATCTTTAGACAGATTTTTTAAGGTATTTTTTAATTTCCTTGAACAGATTTGATTTAAATAAATTAATTTTATATTTTACAGATTGAAAATAATGATATAAAGTTAGTTTGTTATTCAAAACTAAATAATCATATAATTCTAAATTAATGTGATTCTTCTTTCTTGTAGCAATAACTTTACCTATAAATCTTTTTTTTAGTTTAGAATATTCTGCTATATTAAAAACCATATTAAATGTATCGAGTTTTTCTAGAACATCAAGTGTCAATTGAGTCCTCATACACTTATCACATCTAGAACAATTAATTTTTCCCTGTAAATCAGGAGAGGTACAAACATCCAAAAAACGATGGGCAGGTTTAAATTCAGCTACTATTTTCGTTCTATCGATTCGATTTAATTGGCTCATTGAAGAAATAAAATCTATTGATTCTGTACTTAAAAATTTCGTTATTAAAATATCCCAGCTGCTTGTGTCATTTTTATCCAATTTAAAAAAATCAAAGCGATAAGCAGAGGCGTAATAATAAGTTTTTATTAATTTTTGAAGATTTAAAATACAAGATAAATTTCTTAAACTATGTGCTTTTTGAAAATCATTTCCTAATATTTCTCCAATATTGGTATTTATTTCAATTAATGGTAATTTTAATTCTGAAGAAAACTCTCGTACTTTTTTTAACCTATTATCGTATGTATTTTGTGTTATCTTACCATTCCACGTCCCATGTGAGCCAGCATTCAGATAGGTTAAATAATTCAAAGAGTAAGAATTCTTTAAATCTAGATGATCAATAATTGTCGCTGTAGAATCTATCCCGCAAGATGAACCAGTTGCCGTAGCCTTATAGATATTTAGATTTTCAACGTTAAGTTCATCGACAATAATTTCTATAGATTTAAATTCACTGCTAGATAATATTAATGCAGGAATCAAATAGGTAGTAACATTATAGAAAAGCTTTTCAGATACTTTATTTTTTATATATAAATTTTCTCCTCTTTTCATTGCCAATAGAAGCAGGCCAACAAAAAAAGCATCTGAATTTTCCAAAACAAGATAATCTTTATACTCTAAGGGAAAATCGTACCACAAAGTACCTTTATCAAGACCTGTTTCGTACGAAGCTTGAATTCTTACTGAGTCAGGATTTTCTATTAATACGGAAGAATATATAATCATACTTTCGTTTATTTCTCTAATTGAGTATATGCATTTTTAACTTTTGCAGCAATATAGTTCATTTCAAGTTTAGGGCTTACAACATTTAAGTTATAAGTTATTCCTACATTTATATCTTCTTTTTTAAGAGTCTCTATAATAATGTTTTTTATATGCTCAATATCGTTAGGATTCAATATTAATCTGCCATTAAATCTATCATTAATGATTTCTTCGGTAACTCCTCCAGGATTAGACTGGATAGGAAAAACTCCTGACAAAATTGCTTCTAATAAAGTATTTGGCATTCCGTCAGAGATACTATTGCCCACATATAATTTCGCATTTCCCATCAATGAAAGTACCTCATGGTGCGAAATTACATCATGAATTTTTAAATTTTTCCAAGAACCAAGCTCAGAATTTTGAACAAATTCAAAAACTTTCTGGTGAGCCCCAAAAATTACAATTTCAAAATCATGCAATAAATGTTTTATATCCAGAATAGCTTTTAAAACCGGTATAGATCTTCCCAAATCTCCTTCATAACCTTTTATTAAAATGGTTTTCCTTTTTTCTAAGGGAACCGAAAATTTATTAATTAATTTTAAGTCATACCCTCCTCCTCCTGGGAACACACCTAAATTGATTCCCTTAAAGCCAAACTCCTTTGCTATATCAAAATCACGTTGATTATCCGCAAACATATAATTTACTCGGGAAAAAAGATGTTTTAAATCTGCATCAAAATTATTCTTTCCTTCTTTATTAAAAATATCACTTCCCCATGAGGAATAAATCCATTTTAAATGACTTTGCCTCTCCATTACCTCCAATATTGGAAGACTTGATATTTGTATAGAAAAACTATGAACTACATCAGGTTTTATTTCATTCAAATAGTCCTCAAAAATTTTTGCGGTATCTTTTTCGTTATTTTTTTGAATCCTGCGGTAAATTTCAGGGAATTTATTTTTTATAAATACACGACCCGGATAATTCCATTTTAACTTCCACCCTGTTTTTTGAGATACCCAGCTTAATCGTTCAACCTTTGCGCTCATTCCTGTTATATCAAACCAATAAACTTGATGACCAGAATCCTGGAGCTGGCTTGTCCATCTAAAAAAATGCAGCGATGGAATTGAAACCATTAAAATCTTCATTGTGACAAATGAATTTTTAAATAGATTTCATTCCTATTTTGATCAAAAAAATAGTGATACGGGGAATTTCTATAATTACTCACGATTTCAAATAAAATCATGTCATTTATTGTTTTCATGGATAAAAAAGTCTTGTGTTTTCTGCCTAGAATCTTTTTTATGAATTGTTTTATCTTATCCTTTCGCGGTACATCTTTTACAAGTACAGAGATCGATCTATCCTCAAAATTAGAAAATTGAGCCAATAAGCCAATAAGTTTTGTTTTTTCTGATTCAATTTGAATGTTACAGTCTAAAACTCCGGATAGTTTAGTATACATAGTAATTTCAGGCATAACTCCCCAAGGCTTGTGCCTATTTGCTTTTACCGTTTTATTATTTTCTGCAACTTGAATATAAGAATGATTAATTTTTTCAAGCATAAAATGATAAGGATCTGAGCTTTGATTTGTTCTATAGGTTTTTGGATGCCATCGGTGTTTTAAAAAAACGTCCTTATCATAAAAATTTACTGTTATTTCTAAATTGCGCAATCGCAAATGTACATCGGTATCTTCAGCACCCCAGCCATGATAAAACTCATCATAACCATTAATTTTTTTTAATAGTTCAGTAGGATACAAGGTCATTCCTGTGGTCTCTTTTTGAGAAGTAAAATCGACTTTAGAATTAAAAAAATCTTTATTGAGCAATGTTTCATTTTTACTTAAAAAACCAACCTGAAAATAAGTTACAACATTTTCGTTTTTAAGTTGATAAAGTGTACTAACAAAATCAGGATGAAAAAGCATATCAATATCTCCTACAAAAAAATAAGGCATCGCACACTTATTTAAAGCTATATTTATCGCTCTGCATTTATTCCACAGCTGCCCTGAAACTGGACATTTTATAAATTGTAACTGAGAATATTTTGAAATTAATTGTTCTAATTCCAAAACGTAATCTTCATTAGATCCATAATCCACAAAAAACAATTCAAAATCCTGATTTGATTGCTTTTTTAATGAATCAAGACAATTTTTAATGGTATTTAGATCTCGATTTCGATTGGTTAGAACTATTGTTATCATTTATAGTCGTAGTACTGATTTAAATTTGGTTTCTCCTCTTCCCAGGATTTTGAATACTTTATAAAAGATATTTATTCGCAGTAAGGCAAATTTAAATTTAACTGTTTTATTAGAGTTATAGGTATTTACAAATGCTAAACATTTAGCACAATCGTCATATTCTTTAGATGCTAACTTGTACCTAAAAATACCTAAAACCATTTTAATTAATGCCAAATTTATTTCTGAATTATTGGGAGATTGCAATAAAACTCTTTTTTTAACCTCTAAATAAGATTCGATGTGAATATTTAACTTACCATTTAAAGTTGTAATAGAGTCATTATTTCTTCTAATATAAATTAAAGTTTCGGGTAATATTGCAGCATTTCTAAATTTAAAAAGAATTCTGGAATACAACTCCATGTCTTGAGATTGCAATAAACTTTCATCAAATAATTTAGAATCCATTAAAGTTTCTCTTCTCCAAGTCGGTATCATCGTTAAAATAGAACATCTTCCTAAAATATAATCTTCATAAATATTTCCAGTACTTCTGTTTATATTTTTTTCTTTGAAATTCTCGTTAATAAATGTTCCCTCAAAATTTTGAGTTTGACAGATACAAAAGTCTATATTTTTATTATTTTCTAATGCCTGTAATTTCTTTTGTAAATGCTCTACATGCATTATATCATCACTATCAAAAAAATTTACAAATTCTCCTCTGCTCAACTCAAACCCATAATTTCGGCATGCATTTGCGCCTTTTGGTCGATCAGAAGGACGATTGTGATACTGAATTCGAGAATCACTTTTTATATATGAAACTGCTATTTCAGCCGTATTATCAGTCGATCCATCATCTACAATAATACACTCCCAAAATTGATAGGTTTGATTTATAATTGAATCTAATACTTCGGGCAATAATTTTGCCCTGTTGTATGTCGGAATAATAATTGAAATCATCTTCATATTTAAAAATCACTTATCTGCTCTTTACTTAAACCTTTATAAGCCAAAACTTTATTTCTAATTTTTATATTGTAAAATATTTTTTTAAATATTTTCTCAGTAAAGAAATAATAAAAAGGCCGTGATTTTAATATTTTTAATTCTTTAGAAATATTCATCTCTTTTTTTTGAACTTTTATTCCATCTTCTTTTTGGACCATCCATTCTTCTAAAACATTCCCTAAATGATAGGCATAATTCCCATAAGTAGCTAAACGATAACCTCCCATTTTTAGAACTGGAAGATCTGTATATAAATACTCGCTATCACCACCAAGTTTATAAACACTATTGTTTTCTGGTATTTTCCCAAAAACTTCTCTTTTATAAGTACAAACAAAATGCGAACTGCCTAATACTGCTATTGTGTCATCTTTGCTTTTTAGTGTTGCAATAACATCTTTATATTTAATGTCAAGCCATGGCCATCCAATGCTGTTTGCAAACAAAGTCATACTTTGAGGATCTTTTACCGGGCGAAATTTTAATCTTGATGAAAACAGATGATCAAACCAAATATTGCTGGTCAATCTAAAATGTGTTCTAAAAACAGGAACGGGGCTTACTGCACCAGCTTTTGGAAAAGCTTTAAAAATATTTACAACCTCTTTTTCCCAATCGTTATCAAATAAAACATCTGCATCCGTAATGGTTATCAAACGTTCTTGAGCCGTACGCAATGCTTTTAGAATGCTGTTTACCTTACCTATATTTTCTTTTTCAATAATAAGCTCATCAATACTTCCTTCTTGCTGTAATTCAAATAATCTTTCATGTACTTTATCGCAGCTTCCATTGCTTACAACAGAAACTTTTATATTAGAAGATGACGTTTTGTGTAGTGAAATTAAGCAATAGGTAAAAATCGTAAAAGCATCTTTATAATAACCCTCTTCTTCAGGGATATATAATGGAATTATTATCCGGTGATATGAATTAGAAATTGGTAATAAAACATCTTTTGAAAGGTTTTTTCCTTTTCTCATTATTGAACCAGCGTAATTGTTATAGATTTATTTTTCATGAATAAACAAGCTAAAAAAAAATTAACAATTATTAATTACCTGATTATATAATTCAATGCTTTTTGCATTATTTTTAGTATAGTCTAATCTATTTTGGGCAATATCAAAATTTATATTCTGCGCATTATGTATTAGATTACCACTATTCAATGCTTTTAATAGTAAATTTTTAATTAATTCAATATCATTAGGGTTATTAATAAGTAGACCATTAATTCCATCGGAAATAAGTTCAGCGGTCACGTTTCCTGGATTAGATTGTATAGGAAAAGCACCCATTACTAATGCTTCAAGTAAGGAATTAGGTAATCCATCAGAAATGCTGTTACCAATATAAAGCAGTGATTTACCCATAAGTTGCAAAACTTCTTTGTGATTTAATTGTTGGCGTGAATACACTTTAAAATTAAGTTTCCGATCTCTTACATAGGATAGAACTGAATTGTGTGCACCAAAGATAACTACTTGGTATTGCAGATTAGTCAAGTTTATTTGTTCTATTGCTTTTACAACATTTAAACCTCTACCAAAATCATGTTCATAACCTTTTATCAAAATTATTTTTCTTTCAGAAATTGGCAATTTATACGATTGCAATTCATTAATTTTAAAGCCAGCCCCACCAGGAATTACACCTAAAAATGCACTGTTGAATCCTAATTTTTTGGCGATTATCGAATCTCTCTCACAATCTGTAATTAGATAATTTATTCTTTTGAGCACATTTTTAATTTTAAAATTGTGCCGCTTAAAATTTTGATAATAATATAAATCACTTCCCCAGCATGAATAAATCCATTTTATGTTTTCAAATTTATTCATTGTTTTCAAAATCGGATATGAACAACTTTGCATCTCAAAACTGTGCACAATATCGGGTTGTATTTCCAATATAATTTTTTCTAAAGCTTCATTTGCGGTTTTCTCCAGGTAAGGCAAGAGAAATTCATGTAATTCGGGAATGTTTTTATATATAAAAAATTCTCCCTTTATTGATTTTATTTTTCTTTTTTTCCAATCTGTAAATTGGATAACCGAATCCAGTTCTTTTATTTTTCCCTTATTTAAAACATCAAACCAATAAAGCTCATAGTCTGTATCTTTTAGATTTTCGACCCAACGAATTACGTGTACTGAGGGCATCGAAACAAAGAGTATCTTCATCTTTATGTTTTTAAAAGTTTTGAATATTTTGACAACCCTTTTTTATACAAAACGTATGATATTCCAATAACCAATAGTCTTACTCTTAATAGAAAATCTAAATGTTTAATTCTCAAAATTTCATTAAAAAAAATATAATAATTTTTCGTTACTAAACTCTTTCTAAGAGTCTTTAAGTAAATATTTAAAGTTTCTTTTTTAGCATCTGAATCATTAAGACCTTCTAAATAAAGGGATAATTTTGGTTTTAAAACTAAGTATCTTTCCTTGAAAATCATTTTTTTGTTCAGCGGATCTGAACTTAAACCATCGGTATAGAATGTTGATAATGTTTCGTCTATCTTTAGATAAGAGCAATTATATTGACAAACACTTTCCATAAAAAATTTCCAATCAGAAACTATCTTAAACCTTTCATCATAAAATCCAGTAGTTTCAAACAAGTTTTTTTTTATAAATGTTGCAGGATGTGGTAAAGTACCTGATATAAAAAAATTAAAATTTAAAACATCAGGATATCTATCTATCCATGATATTGTATCTTGTACCATATTTAAATTAAAACATATAAGATCTTTTTCATCTAAAAGATTATTATATTTATGCAAAACAAAATTATTAAAGAAATGATCTCCACTATTTAAAAACAATAAATATTTTCCTGAAGTCCTTTCGATTCCTTTATTCATTGCATTGTAAACCCCCGTATCTGGTTCACTTATCCAATAAGATAATCTATCGCTTTTGCTTCCTAAGTAAGTTACACTTCCGTCTATTGAACCTCCATCGATAACTATATATTCAAATTCCTGCCATGTTTGATTAATAACACTATCCACGGTTCTCTTTAAACCTTCCAGATTATTGTAATTGATAGTTATAATAGAAAGTATAGGCATCTGATGTTCTATATTAGATTATAAAAATATGGATTTACAACATTCCCTTGATAATATTAATTTCTCTCTCTGTATATTTCGCATATTCTTTATTCTTAATCAATTTTAAAAAACCCGTTTTAGTAATTTTTTTACCATATAAAGATTTTAAAATTCGATAAAATACTTTTTCTTTAAAGGACATAACAAAATTCTCATCCATAACTTGTTTGTATAATTGGGCATATCCAGGATTATACTCTTGATAAATTTCCAACAATTCTTCTTGTCTTTTTCTTCCGCCCGTACCGCTTTTATGGCTTTCATGGATGCGATAGATTGAAATGGGTTTGTTTAAAGGATAGAAAGGAATATTGTTTTTCTTTGCTCTTAAAAACCATTCCCAATCAAAACCAAAATGAAAATCTTCTTTTAAAGCGCCATTTTTTAACCAGACGTTTTTACTCCAAAAAGAAGAAGGCTGAATTATTGTATCGGCTAATTCTAAAGAAATGTCCTTAAAAGACATCGCAACATAGCTGCCTTTTGCATTCAAATAACCATTGCTTTTTTCTTCAAAATGAATGCAGTTTCCAAAATAAATACCATCCCCTTTTTCAAGATATTGTGATGCAATAAAATTTAAAATGTTTGGCATTAAGATATCATCACTATTAAGCCACATAAATATTTCACCAGTCGCCTTAGCAAAACCTTTATTAATTGCATCGGCTTGTCCATTATCTTTTTCTGAAACCCAAAAGGTTAATTCTTTTTCATATTTTTTAATAATAGCCACAGAATTATCTGTACTGGCAGCATCATATATCAGGTATTCTAAATTAGGGTAGCGCTGACCTAAGACGGATAAGATTGTCTCTTCTAAAAATTGAGCTTGATTGTATGAAGGCGTGACGATTGATATTGTAGGGTAACTCATTTTGAATTAATTTCTGATATTATTTTGATGAACTTTTCCCCAAACAAACTTAACTGTTCATTATAATTAAACTCCGGTTTATGGACTTCATTGTTTAAAAAACAAAGAATATGATGTATTAATTCATTTTCATTATTGGGGTCAAAATAGTAACCCTTATTGTTTAGTTGCTCTTTATGTACATTCAGTGAAGACACAATAATATTTTGATTCATTGCTTTTGCATCTTCAACAACGCTGCTCCATCCTTCAAAAAGCGAAGGTTGTATCACTGCCAATGCGTTTTTCATAAAACACAATTGTTCGCTTCTATCAATAAAACCTAAGAATTTAACATTGTCCTGTAGATTATTATCTAAGACAAATTGCTTTATTTCTTCAAAATAAGTTGGATTTCTTGAGTCAAATTCCTTACCTGAAAAGAGAATTTGGAATTCAAAATTATAAGTATCCTTTATTTTTTTTATTGCTTTCAAAACAATAAAATGGTTTTTATGCTTCCAAAATTGATTGGGAGAAAAAAAGTAAGGGGCATTTTCTATTCCATATTTATGCTTAAGTTCTTCAATTTTTATTTTTGAATAGTTCGGATGAAAAACACTGAAATTGACTATATAATATTTTGACTTGGCACCAGGATACAGCTTATTAAAATCATTACAGGCATCATTACTGCTAAATAAAATATGTTTATCATTTGACAGCAATTGTAATTGTGTTTTTTTTCTGTAAGCTAAATAATCCTGAGAGAAAAAATGAGGAAGATATAGCTCTTGAAAATCAGGAATCCAATACAAATGATTCCTTATTGAATTAGAAAGCTGTATTTCACTAGGTAGAAATAAAACATCAATTCCAAAATTTATTTTTTTTGTCGAAGCACGTTTTTTACCAAATATTTTTATTAGCAGCGTATTCTTAATTTTTTCAAAAATAGACGGTGATGCATTTAAATATTTGTAGGTTATAAAAGGATAGTTTAATGTCTTAATAGAGTCAAAAGATGATGCCGTATTGCTTAAAATCACTAAATGAGGCTTTTTGTTCTCCAATAATAAATTAAGAGACTGAATCAAGTTTTGATAATAATAAGTACCACCTATCCAATTCTCATCATACGAATAAACAATACCTACTTTAATCCTTTTACCCATAACACATATTTTTTTATTCCTTCTTCTAAATTAACAGTCCTTTTATATCCTACTTGACTAATTTTCGAGATATCTGCTAGCCAATTATTTGGATCTCCAACTTTAACTTCTCCATTAAAAGCTACATTCTTTTCCGGAGCAAATTCTTTAATAAAAATCTGTCCAGCCTCTGCAATTGTAGTTTCAATATTACTCGCAACATTATAAATAGACCCATGAAATGGCGAATTGCTAATAATTAACTCGATGATATGAATTAAATCATCTATATAAATAAAATCTCTTGTTTCTATTCCTGTTCCAAAAAGCTCGACAATATCATATTGAAGTGCTTTTTGATATAAATCCCAAAATAACTGTTTTTTCAATCGAGGTCCGTAAGCCGAAAAAACTCGTAAGCTACAAGTATTTAAACCGAAAAATTTATGATACTCTGTTAATAGCAATTCACTTTGTAATTTATGAAAACCATAAGGAGAGAGTGGTTTACAAATACTATTTTCTGTAATTGGTAAAACCTGTGGATTACCATAAACTGCTGCACTTGAAAAATTAATAAACTTACAATTTTCATTATAGTCTCTAATAGCAACTAATATTTTCTGGACATTAACTACATTAAGTTCAAAGTCTTGAGAAGGGTTTTCAAATGAAAAACCAACATGGGCAGAACCCGAAGCATTAATACAAACATCAAACTGATGTTCTTTGAAAGGCTTCGAAAAATCAGAATTTTGACGTTCTATTTTATAAGTATTTTTATCTCGAGATTCATTTACATCTGCTTGATAAACTTCAAAACCTTTTAACGTAAAAAAATCTACACAATGGCTGCCGATAAATCCTTTAGAACCTATTATTAAGATTTTCATATTTTTACAGCTACGTACGAATACATTCTTCCTGGAATTTTGTTTTCATTAAAAACGTCTTTTTTATCTAAACCCAGTCTTTTGAAATACATCTTTTGAAAAAAATAGACCTTATATAAAAAACCAATTTTATTTTTTAACCTTAAAATAGCTTTAGTTCTTTTAATTTGAAATTGATCCAAAATTTCTTCTTTTGAAGTTGGAAAATAATTAATAACATTATCAAAATGTTTTAGCTCTTCTTCAATTTTTAATCCTGCATTTTGCATGGCTTTTCTATATTCTATTCGTTGAAAAGCATTTTCTCCACCATAAAATTTTTGTAATGGATGATTTTCTAAAAACCATTCTTTATCTTTTTGATTAAAAATCACATGATCGCGAATTGTAATAAATAATCCGTTTTTTTTTGTTACTCTACTGGCTTCTGCAACAAATTTATCTAAATCATATGCATGGTGCATACATTGACGTGTATAAACAATATCAAAACTTTCGTTTGACAACTGAAGTTCTTCTGCATAAGCTTCGTAAATTTCTAGATTAATTAAATTATAATGTTCTTTTAATTTTCTTATCGCACCGGCTCCAATTGTATCGCTGGAATCTGGCTCGATTGTGACAACATCGTAACCTTGCAGTGCCAAAGCCACAGCACTTATACCATTCCCACTGCCAATGTCTAAAACAGTTTTAGCATTAGGTTGATACTGTTTTAAAAGCTTAAGTGTCTCTATAAATTCTTCGCTTTGTTTAAAGCGTTCAACATTTAAGGATAAATCTTCTTCAAAATAAGCTTTGTCAACTAAATACTTAAATTCAGGTTGTGTTCTAATAAATTTTATAGTTTCTTCCCAAGTCATTTTATCTTTCATTTTCGGGAATTTCTCTTATAATTTTGGCTGGATTTCCCGCAACAATCGTCCAGTCGGGAACGTCTTTTGTAACAACACTTCCCGCGCCAATAATAGCGCCTTCACCAATAGTGACACCTTTTAAAATAATACTGTTAAAGCCGATCCAAGCTTTATCTTTGATCGTAACTTTTCCTTTTTTTACATTTGTCCAATCTTTATAGGATCCAATTTTATTTTCATCTAAACCTTTTTTCCAATCTACCACATCATTTTTACGTTCAGACCAAATATGAGAATGAGAATTATTATCAACCACAGTACAGCCCCAAGAAAACATTACATCATTACCTATTTCAATTTCTTTTACACATATAAAAGTTCCACCACCAATAAATGTTCGACTACCAATGGTAATTAAACCTTCAGAAATTTCAAAAATAAAATTACCCGTAATTTGACTGTTCTCTCCAATTAGAAGATACTTTTTATCCTTTGTTGGATTTCTTACTGAAATTTTTACACCACTATGACTGGAGGAAAGAGGCGACGAAATATATTCAGAAATACTTAGATTTGTTTTCTCTTTAAGAAAAACTGCTTTAAAATATCTTTTTATTTTTTTTATCACTTTTATATTATTTCCCAATTACAATCAACCAAGACGCATCCATAATCATTTCCATTATAGACGTGGAGATCTGAGCCTGTTTCTATAATTTCAAATGAGAGACATTCTTCCTTATAATCTATTACCTCAAGATTTGGAATATGCATTCCGAAAGTAAGATTGAATTGATTAGGCACTAAAAATTGTTCGGGTAACTTCACTTCAAATTGATATATCCCGGCATTATTTATTTTCTCTGATAATTTTATTTCTGAGGTAAAAATGACTCTTTCTTTTCTATCAACCAATCTAAATCCTATATTTGATTTTAGATGTTCTTCAGAAATTTTTACTTTTATTTTAACAGTAATAACTTCATCAAAACCAAATTCTGTTCTAATAATATTTTCTTTATCCGATATAGAAAGATTTATAAACCCTGATTTTTCAACATTATCATTTTTATAATTCCCTATATAACCTTGATATTGGTTAGACTGCAAATAATAATCTATTCCTTCATTGGTATTTCCCTCAAAAACGATCATACCATTTTCCATCATAATAGTTTTTGTGCACAATTGCTTAATTGCCGCCATATTATGACTTACAAACAAAACAGTTCTTCCTTCACCTTTTGAGATATCCTGCATTTTACCAATCGCTTTCTTCTGAAATTCAGCATCACCAACGGCCAACACTTCATCAATCACTAAAATTTCAGGTTCTAAAAAAGCGGCAACTGCAAATGCCAAGCGAACAGTCATTCCGCTGCTGTATCTTTTTACCGGAGTATCGATATAACGCTCACAACCAGAGAAAGCAATAATTTCATCCAATTTAGAGGTAATCTCTTTTTTAGTCATTCCTAGAATAGCTCCATTTAAAAAAACATTTTCTCTTCCGGTCATTTCACCGTTAAAACCGGTTCCAACTTCTAATAGTGAAGCAATACGTCCACGCGATTTAATACTTCCTGTTGTGGGTGCCGTAACTTTTGATAGTATTTTTAAAAGTGTCGATTTTCCTGCTCCATTTTTACCAATAATACCTAAAACTTCTCCACGTTCAACCTCAAAATTAATATCCTGCAATGCCCAAACATAATCTGAAGTTCCTTTTGTAGAGCGATCGTTAGTATCTCCAACTTTTAAATAGGGATTTTCCTTACCTCTGATTTGATGCCACCAGCGGTTTAAATCGTGACTTAATGTGCCTGTACCTACTTGCCCTAAACGATATTGCTTAGAAATGTTTTCGGCTTTTAAAATAATATCTTTTTCCAATTTTAAATTGTGTGTTGAAAATTATAAATTAGCTCAATCTTTTTGATTAGAAACAGTGAAGCTTAAACAGTATCAATGAAACTTTTTTCTGTTCTGTTAAAAACTAAAATTCCAATAAGCAGCACAGCAATTGTAACGGTCAAAGTATATAATAATCCTAAAACAGAAACTTTACCTTCGTTCAAAAGCATATACCGAGCCGTTTCTATAATATAAGCCAGCGGGTTATACTCTACGATCCAACCGTACTTTGGTAATTTTTCTTTTATCAATTCCATTGGATACATTACTGCAGAGAGATACATCAATAAGGATATTCCAAAACCTATCAGATAACTGAAATCACGATATTTTGTAACCATAGATGAAATAAGCATTCCCAGACCTAAACCAAGAACCCCCATAATTACAATTAAAAGAGGGAAAAATACAACCAGGCCATTTAAACTTAAAGACGCTCCATTTAAATAGTAGAAAATATAAAATGCTATGAATATCAGAAACTGAATACCAAACTTGATTAAGTTGGAAACTACAACAGATAGCGGTGTAATAATCCTGGGGAAATAAACTTTACCAAATATTCCTGCATTTGACTTAAATGTATCAGAAGTGCCATTCAAACAAGCGGTAAAATAATTCCACACGGTAATTCCCGCTAAATTAAATAGAAATGGAGGAACAGTACCGGTGTTTATTCCTGCTACATTATTAAATATTATAGTAAAAGTTACCGAGGTAAATAAGGGTTGAATTAAATACCAAAGCGGTCCTAAAACCGTCTGTTTATAAACTGTAATTACATCACGTTTCACAAAAAGAAAGAGTAAATCCCGATATTGCCAAACCTCCTTTAGGTTTAGAGAGAAAAATTTATTTTTTGGTGTTATTTCAAACAGCCACTCATTAGAAGTATTTGTATTGTTCATTTCGAATTTAATTACAATTCAATTGCAATGTTATATATTTAAAGTGATTTTATTACAGATGTAAATTATGTTTATGTAAATTATTGTGCTGATAAATTAACAGGATTTTTAGTCTTTTAGAAATTCTTTAAAATGAAAAAGGCGTTTTTAAAAAAAACACCTTTTTTCCTATATTTTATAAAAATAAATAATTCATTTAATGATGATCTATTTGTCAAGAACTTCAAAAGTTGAATTCATACTTTTAAATTCCGGTACGATTTTTTTCATTTTTGCTACAATATCGTCATTTTCATAAAAATCCGCAATTCCTATAAGTTCATCGATGTCAATATGAAGATTTTCATATTCGTCTTGTATCTCCTGCGCAATCATAATTTTATTATGATAAGTAGGCAGTGTTTTCGAATTATCATTTAACAACTCCTCATATAATTTTTCTCCCGGCCTTAAACCAACGATTTTGATCTTAATCTCTTTATCTGGTATAAAGCCTGCCAGTTTGATCATTTTTTTTGCTAAATCAATTATTCTAACTGGCTTACCCATATCAAATATATAAATTTCACCTCCGTTACCCATTGCACCAGCTTCAAGTACTAGTTGACAAGCTTCAGGAATTGTCATAAAATAACGTATAATATCCTGATGTGTAATAGTTACAGGACCACCTTCGGCAATTTGTTTGGTAAATAATGGGACTACAGATCCGTTTGAACCTAATACATTTCCAAAACGAGTTGTGATAAACTTGGTGGCACCTTCAATATTTTCTTTCTGATTTTTTAAAAATAGAGACTGTACATATTTTTCAGCAATTCGTTTACTGGCTCCCATAACATTGCTAGGATTAACAGCTTTATCAGTTGAAACCATAACAAACTTTTTGACACGGTATTTACAGGATAAATCAGCCAAATTTTTTGTCCCCTTAATATTGGTCAGAATAGCTTGAGCAGGATTTTCTTCCATTAACGGAACGTGCTTATACGCTGCTGCATGAAAAACTACATGAGGATTATAATTCTTAAAGACTTTTTCTAATGCTTTTTTACTTCTCACATCAGTAACTACGGCAACAATCTTAGCAGTAGAATTCATTGCAAAGGTTTCTAAGCATAAATTATGAAGTGGTGTCTCAGCATGATCCAGCATCACAACCGTTTTAGGATTAAATCCCAAAACTTGTCTCACTATTTCGCTTCCTATAGATCCGGCAGCACCAGTAATAAGAACCGTTCTATCTTTTAACTGTTTAGAAATTGACTTACTGTCTAAAACAATAGGTTTTCTCTCTAATAAATCTTCAATCTGAATATTTTTTACTTTTTGAGAAATTTCCTTTTGATTTTCCCAATCCGAAATCAAAGGAACGGTGTAAACTCTGTAGTTAAACTCTAGACATTGATCGACTATAATTAACTGTTCATCTTTTGTCAAACTTTTATCGGCAATAATTACACCTTCTGCCGCAACGGAACGCATTAAAGCCGGCAGTTTTTTTCTTAAAATCAAAATGGGCAGGTCTAACATTCTTTTAGATGCATTTTGATTATTTTTATCGACAAACCCAACAATTTTAAATCGAGAAGGTGTTTCAAATTTTAATGCATTTGCCACTGAAATTGCATTCGCATCGGTACCGTAAATTACAGTTCTTATTAACTTAGAATTCGTTTTTTCAGAAAAATATAATTCAAAAGTTTGTTTTACAACTACACGGTATAAAAATAAGCCACAAAATGACAAAACCAAATTGATAAAAAGAGCTGTATTTAAGAAGGCTTTGTGACCCGTGTATAGTTCAAAAACTAAATTAAAAAACAAAAAGAAAACCAGAACCGACATTTGAGAAAATAGCAGTTTGATAGCATCAATATAAGAAGAATGCCTTATAATTCCTGAGTAGGTCCTAAATAGCCAAAAGAAAAAAACATTTACCGTTAATAAACTACCTACGAAGTAAAAATTATGTGATGTAATTATATATCCTAGTGCTGTTCCTTCAAACAACATATAAGTAAACGAAAACGAAAAAACAAGAACCATTACATCTATTGCAACGATAATCCACCTTGGTAGATAACTAAGGTTATTTATATTAGCGCGAAGATTCCTTGGCGAAAACGCATTATATAGCAGCGCCGTATTAGTGGGTTTGTCTGTATTCAATTTAATTGAGTTTAATTATATAAACTTGTATGTCTCACAAAAATACAAATTAAAGGTTTTAAAAAATTACTTATAAATGGAAAATTAAATTTTAACACCCTTTTTCTTTTGTTTTAAAAAATCGATTAAATAGGCTCCATATCCAGATTTCACAAGTGGAATTGCTAATTCTTCCAGTTGGCTGTCATTTATAAATCCTTGTCTCCATGCAATTTCTTCAATACAACCTACTTTTAATCCTTGTCTTTCTTCAAGGACTTGTACAAATTGGCCAGCCTGCATCAGGCTATTAAATGTACCCGTATCAAGCCAAGCCGTTCCTCTGCTTAAAATGCCAACCTTAAGAGCTTCTTTTTGAAGATATACTTTATTTACATCGGTAATTTCATACTCTCCTCTTGCGCTAGGTTTGATATTTTTTGATATTTCAACAACAGAATTATCATAAAAATACAATCCAGGAACTGCATAATTAGATTTTGGCTCCTCTGGTTTTTCTTCAATAGAAATAGCTTTCAAATTTTCATTGAATTCAACTACACCATAACGTTCCGGATCTGAAACATGATAGGCAAAAACGACTCCTCCGTTAGGTTTTGTATTTGCTTTTAAAAGCTCTTGCATGTTTGATCCAAAAAATATATTATCCCCCAAAATAAGCGCAACATCATCATCACCAATAAATTCTTCACCTATTACAAAAGCTTGCGCTAACCCATTCGGAATTGCCTGTTCTGCATAACTAAACTTACATCCTAAACTAGAACCATCTCCTAATAATTTTTTAAAATTTGGCAAGTCATGAGGCGTAGAAATAATTAATATTTCATTTATTCCAGCCATCATCAAAGTCGATAATGGATAATAAATCATTGGTTTATCATAAACTGGCATCATTTGCTTACTCATTGCAAGTGTTAAAGGGTGTAAACGTGTGCCTGAACCGCCAGCTAATATAATTCCTTTCATATATTTTAATCTTACATTTTAGATTTAAGACTTATAATTAATTCTAAAATAATTTAAACAAATATTTTTCTTAAACTTTCTTTATAGTCAGGAATTTCCAAATTATAAATTGCTTTAATTTTATTCTTATCAAGTAATGAATATTCCGGACGTTTTGCAGGTGTTGGATAAGATGCTGATGGAATTCCACCAACATTACAATTATATTTCCCTAATTCTTTAATTGTCAACGCAAACTCATACCAACTTATTTCACCTTCGTTAGAATAATTATAAATTCCCGGAATCCAATTATTAAACTCGACAATATCTATCATAGCTTGGGCTAAATCAGCAGCGTAAGTTGGAGAACCAATTTGATCGTTTACAACATTGATTGACTCTTTTTGCTGCATAAGACGCTGCATCGTTTTTACAAAATTATTTCCAAATTTACTATAGACCCATGAAGTTCTTATTATTATTGCATTGGGATTTTCTTTCAAGCAAGCAATTTCTCCTGCCCTTTTGCTATCTCCATATACATTTATAGGATTAGTTACTTCATCTTCATTTAAAGGAACGGAAGATGATCCATCAAAAACGTAATCTGTAGAAACATGAATTAGTTTTATATTATTCGCTGATGCATATTTTGCAATTAATTCGACCGCTAAATGGTTTATTATAAATGCAAGCTCTTTTTCAGTTTCTGCTTTATCAACCGCAGTGTAAGCACCACCATTTAAAATTATATCGGGCCTAATTTCATTTAATTGAGCTTTAAGCAGATCTAAATTATCTAAAGTGATTTTAGTTCTGTCTGCAAAAAACCATTCGTATTGAGGATATTTAGAAGACAAAACATTTAGTTCAGAACCAAGCTGTCCGTTTGCACCAGTTACAAGTATCTTCTTCATTAAAACAAACTATTACATTCTTCAATATATGGAAGTATCTGATCCTTATCGGAAACAATCGCATCGTTTAAGTCCATTCCCCAATCAATATTTAATGAAGGATCATCAAATTTAATTCCTCCTTCAGAAGCTTTATTGTAAAACTGATCACATTTGTACATTACAGAAGCGGTTTCGCTAACAACAGAAAAACCATGTGCAAAGCCTTGCGGCACCAGTAATTGTTTTTTATTTTCAGCAGTTAATAAAACGCTGAATGCTTTACCATAAGTTGGCGAATCTTTTCTTAAATCTACTGCAACATCTATAATTTCGCCTTCTAAAACTCGAACCAATTTAGTCTGTGCAAAAGGCGGATTTTGATAATGCAAACCTCTTAAGGTTCCTTTTTTAGAAAAAGACTGATTGTCCTGAACAAATTCAATATTAATTCCTAACTCGGTAAATTTTGTTTTGCTGTAAGATTCAAAAAAAAATCCTCTTTCATCTCCAAAGACCGTTGGTTCTATAATTACTAAATCTTTTATAAATGTCTCTTCAATTTTCATCCTGTGTATATAATTCTTATTTTTTATTAAAAAAGGTTCTAATTACTTCTTCAATTCTGTTCTTGTCTTCAATTGTAATATTTGATCCGGATGGCAAGCATAATCCTTTTTCAAATAAATCTTCAGCAACTTTATTCCCATAATAAGGATAATTTGCAAAAACTGGCTGTAAATGCATTGGTTTCCAAACAGGACGTGTTTCTATATTTTTATTTTCAAAAGCTAATCTTAAGTTTTCTTTATTTTTGTCATTTTGAATATTCGGCTTGACCAAAATTGTATTTAACCAATAATTCGAAAAATAATCTTCATTTAAAACTTCGAAAAGCTCTGCTTCATCTATTTCTTCAAAAATATTTTTATAAAAATGATGCATTTCTCTTTTAGCCTCCACATTTTTCTCTAAAATTTTCATCTGTCCCAGACCAATTCCTGCACAAATGTTACTCATTCTATAATTATATCCAATCTCACTATGCTGATAATGAATAGCATCATCTTTTGACTGCGTAGCATAAAAAGCAGCCCTTTTTTTTAATTCTTTCGACTTTGAAATTAATACTCCTCCACTTGAAGTTGTAATAATTTTATTTCCATTAAAAGAAACAATTCCAAAAGCACCAAAGGTACCACATTTTTTACCTTTATAACAACTCCCTAAAGCTTCAGCGCTATCTTCTATAATTGGAATTTGGTATCTCTCAGCAACAGCATGAATTTCGTCTACTTTATAAGGATTACCATAAAGATGAACTGTTATTATCGCTTTTGGTTTTTTTCCCTTTTTTATTCTGTCAAGAATCGCTTTTTCTAGAAATTCCGGACAAATATTCCATGTATCTGGTTCACTATCCACAAAAACAGGAATTGCTCCCTGATATAAAATGGGATTGGCCGAAGCCGAAAATGTCATACTCTGGCAAATCACTTCATCGCCAGTTTTGACATTTAATAAAATCAATGCTAAGTGAATCGCTGAAGTTCCCGAATTTAAGGCAGTGATAAAGGATTGATCATCGAAATAATTCTGCAAAACATTTTCGAATTCATCCACATTTGGTCCTCCAGAGGTGATCCAATTTGTTTCCAGTGCTTTTTGAACATATTCCTGTTCAAATCCACTTTGCTGTGAAAGAGATAAAAAAATTCTTTTACTCTGCATTAATTTTCCAATAATTAGAATCAAATCTAACATCATCTTCACTCACATTTGACAATGGCAAAGTTGAGAAAGATATTAATTTTGAATGTGTTTCTAAAGACTCAATCGCATTGGCATAACCAGCTGGAATATGAACTATTTTACTATCTGATTCTGACAACAATACTGATTCAATCGTTAAATCTTTTGATGGGTTTTCCCAATTATCGATTTTGACAAAATGAATTTTGAAACAACCTGTCAGGCAATAAAAATTTTTAGCATCTAACTTATGTCCCTGCCAGGCACGAATTGGATTTTCATCAGAATTGCTGATAATGTAAAACCTTTCTATTGCCTTAAAACTAAAATCATTTACATATGAAATTGTACCGCGATGATCTGAGAAATGTCCGCCTTGAATTATTTTCGGGGTCATAGGTTTACTTTTAAATTGCTTTTGTTTAGCAAATAAAATTTAATACTATAAACGACAAGCAAAGGAATGATTACAATTACAAATAATACCAAATCCGGGATTTTTTGATATAAAGAAATGACTAAAATTGAAATTAACATTTGAGCAATTCCATAAAATAATGAAACAAATCTGTGATCTATTTTATATTCATTGCTCAAAACTTGATAAAAATGTAATCGATGCGCCTCAAAAATATTTTGCTTTAAATACAAACGATGTATGATTGTGCAGATTGCATCTACCCCATAAACAGCCAGAAACAGCATCCAAATCAAAGAATTTGTTGCCAAAATAAGTTTCAAAACGAGATATATTATCCAAAAAGCAATAGCAATACTTCCCACATCACCTGCAAAACATTTGGCTTTCTTTCTATAATTAAAAAAAAGAAAAACAAGACTTGCAATCATTCCGTATTTGATGAAACTGCCATCGATAAAAAGCTGCATTTTTGTATTAACATAAAGGAGAGCCCACATTACAACTAAAGTATAAACTCCAGTAATTCCGTTTATACCATCCATGAAATTATAGGCATTAATTAATCCTATTGCCAGAACATATGCTGTTATAATTCCCCAAATTGGAACTAATGCAAAAACCCCCAGATCAAAAAAGATTAGAGTAATAGCTAGAAAATGAATTGAAATTCGAATTTTATTTGACAAACTCTGAATGTCATCCCAAAAACTCACGAGACTTACTAAGGTGATTCCTGTAAAGAAAAAATAATTGTTTTGAATATGCTGTAGAAAATAAATTAAAGCAGAAAACCAAAAGATAATTCCACCTCCTCTTAGCGTTACTTCTGTATGTGAACTTCGTTGATTAGGCTTATCAATGATATTGAAACGATCTGCCACTTTGAAATAAAGTAACATTAAAATCATTAAAAGAATTCCTAGAATTGTATATTGCATTTTAAATATAATTAGTATAAAAGCGTAATGAGCTAAATTCTCTCTCGTTTTAAATAATCTAAAACCAATTCTGGTTTCCAGTTTAAAAATCTTCTAGCTTTAGAATCATCAAAAGTTAAGTCTGAAGTAATCTTTGATACTTTTAATGAATTTAATGGAGCATTATTTCCCATTAAATCACCAATGTTCCCCATAATTTTTGCCATGAAAAGAGGAAGATTAAAAAATTTTCTTTTATCTTTTGAAATAGCTAAACTTAGTTCGTAGAAACTAGGATGAAAACCGTCAGTAAGATTGTATATACCTCCAATTGAAAAAACAGTTGGAATTACTGATGCGACATCTTTGGATAAAACCATGCTCTTTCGAGCTTTCCCTTTTCCAATATTAAAATAGTATCCTTTATTTATTGCATTTATCATAGCTCCTAGATTACCCGGCGGATTCTTCCCCACTAATAATGGCAATCGCAAAATGGTACAAATTATTTTATTTTCTTGGCACCAATTTAGGATTAAATTTTCTGCTTCGATTTTGCTTAATCCATATGGGTCCTGTGCCAGCAAAGGATGATTTTCATTAATATTATTTCCTATCTCTTGTCCATATACCGATACAGAACTTATAAAGACAAAATATTTTGGTAAGCTAGATTTTACTAAACCTTTTAAGAGATTTTCTGTTCCAGTAACATTCACATCATAAAACTGTTTTTTCTCAATTTCAGTTTTTGGAACACTATGAGCTTTTCCAGCCACATGAATAACTAAATCAAATTTTTGATTAAAGTGCGGAATTTCATTTTCTAAAGAAACCTTTATATCTTCGGAAGTTCTAGATAAGTTTTTTACAATATTATTCTTGGTTAGTTCTTTAAAAATAGATCTTCCTAAAAAACCATTACCCCCTGTTTGTAATATATACACATTAAAAAAAATTAATTAAATAAACTTGCAAATCTTTCTAAAATGATTTGTTTGGAGTAAATATTTATCGCTACTTCACGAGAACTCATCACATTACTAAAATCATTCTCAATCTTTTCATTATAAATATTTTGAAAAAAACTTGACAAAAGTAAAGGATTATTTGGTTCTACTATCCAACCGATCCTATTTTCTGAAATACACAAGCTGATTTCTGACTTTTCGTGAGCAACAACCAGAAGTGGTTTGCCAGAAGCCATAATATTGTATGACTTACTTGGTACTCCCAAACCATACATTCCATCACTCAATGTAACGATAGCAACATCACACGCATTCAAAAAATCATTTTGTTCTATTCTATTTTGAAAACCTATCTGAGTAACATTTTTTAATGTATTAGATTCAATAAAATCTTTAATTCTATTTTCCATTGCTCCTGAACCAATAAAAAGAAAATGTATATTTTCATTTTTAATTAATTTAATTGCTTCAATAATGTTATCCAATCCTTGAGCATGTCCCAAATTACCAGCAAATTGAAAAACAAACTTATTTTTTAATTCATATTTGTTTATCAATTTGGTTTCAATCTTATTTAAAGGAAATACATCCTCGACATCTGACCAATTTGGTATTATAATGATTTCTGATTTGTTTTTAATCTTACTTTTAAGAACTTCACTCATATCTCTCCCGATTGCAATACATCTGTCCGCTTTCGAATATGAATAATCATAAGCTAACTTTAGTAACTTATAAAAAAATGAAGTATTTTTCATTTTTTCTATTGCCACTAAATTTTCAGGAAAAATATCATGAACTAATATCGTATAATTAATTCCCTTAAATAATTTCACAAAAGGCATTAATAAAACTAAAAAGGCCGGATTCGTCACAATTAAAACCTGATCATTTTTTCTAGTATTAAAAAAAAGCTTTATTGCTAACAAAAAACTTGAATAAAAAAGTCTAATTATTCTATAAAAAAAATTATTCTTATCTATATTGCCCGATTTTACTCTATGAATTTCAACACCATTCCTAGTCTCTTTTTTAAGAAAATTAAAGCTATCTTTTTCATTATAAGTTGCATCAGTGCAAATAATATTTACATTCTCCTTTTTCTTTGCTAAATATTCTGCAATTTCGGTAATGTAATATCCCGTCGATGTTACTATGGGATAGTAGTATTCAGATACAATCCATATTTTATTTTTACTTTTCATTTATTTTCTTTATATTAGAAAATATTCAAATATCTTTACGCTTTTCTAATAATAGTTATATTTTTCTACCCACTTCTTCATATCCAAAATCATTTCCTCGTAAGGTGGAACAGCATACTCAAAGTCCTTTCTAGAACTGAACATACTTTTGTCAACTTTATATTTTGAATTTTCAGAAATAATTAATGAATCATTTCTGAAAATCTTATTAAACAATTTCAACAAACTATATTTATCAATTTTACTTTGTCCTGCAACAATTATTAATCCATTTAGGTTTTGTAAAATAGCCTGATGTATAACTTTCGCTAATTCTATTGTAGAAATTCCAGACCAATAAGCACGCGAATATCCACTTATGTCATTTTCTTGTTTCATAAACCAATGAAATAGCCCTATGCCTTCTTTATTTAGCTCTGGTCCAATAATTGAAGTTCTTATTGTTAAATCTTTATCATTAACAATTTCTCCTAAGGATTTCGACATGGCATAAAATCCTTCTCCATCAGTTACATCAGTCTCAGTATATCCGCCTCTTTTACCTGAAAAAACACAATCTGTACTTATACTAATTACCTTGGTTCTTGTATTTCTTGTCAATGATTCTAATAAGTGAGGAAAATAACTATTGAACCATATCGCCTTATCAGGATTGTCTTCTGCATCTTTATTTAAAATTCCAATACAATTTATAACAACATCAAAAGAAGAATCGAGAATTTTCCTTAATTCTTTGACGTCAGATACATCAAGATTGTATGTTTTATCTGTTGATTCAATATTTCTCGCAATACCATAAACGTCATAATTTCCTAACTGTGGCAATAGCTCAAATAATACATGACCAGCCATTCCTTTAATACCAATTACTAAGACTTTTTTCATCTCAAAATTTTTTTATTTATCCCAAATAACCTTATTAACAATAGGAGTATAACTCTGAATTATCTTAACAATTCGTTCGGAAGTATTGGTTACTTGATATTCTGTGGGCAACTGTGAATTTTTGTCTATTGACAGACCTTTTGTAATTTCGATAGCGTTAAGCATACTGTCCTTAGAAACTCCTCCTAATACAATTGTCCCTGCATCTACAGCTTCAGGTCTTTCTGTACTTGTCCTTATACTAACAGCAGGAAATCCCATCATGGCTGATTCTTCACTAATAGTTCCACTATCAGATAGCACCACATAAGCATTTTGCTGTAATTTGACATAGTCAAAAAAACCAAGTGGAGCTACGCTTTTAATCAATGGATTGAACGTAATATTAGCGCTCTCTATTTTTTTTTTGGTTCTTGGATGTGTAGAAAAAATGATAGTCATTTTATATCTCTCTGCTACAGCATTTAATGAATCAGACAAGATTTCAAAATGATTCTTTAAATCAATATTTTCTTCCCTATGTGCACTTACTACGATATAATTCTCTTTCTCCAATCCTAATCTTTCAACAACATCAGAGTTTTGAATTTTTACTTCATTCTTCTTTAAGACCTCATACAATGGTGATCCCGTTACAAATACATGGTCTTTTCTAAATCCTTCGCTTAACAAATATCTTCTACTATGTTCTGTATAAGTCAGATTGATATCCGAAATATGGTCGGAAATCTTTCTGTTAATTTCTTCTGGAACATTTTGATCAAAACATCGATTACCCGCTTCCATGTGAAAAATTGGAATTTTCAATCTCTTTGCTGCTATAGTACTTAAAACACTATTTGTGTCTCCCAACACCAATAAAGCATCTGGTTTTTCGGACAGTAGTATTTCATAAGATTTTGAAATTACATTCCCGATAGTTTCTCCCAAATGTTTACCTGCTACATTTAAGAAAAAATTTGGTTTTCTTAAATTCAAATCCTCAAAAAATATTTCATTTAACTCATAATCATAATTTTGACCAGTGTGTATTAAAATATGATCAAAATATTGGTCGCAAAGCTTGATACATTCTGCTAATCGTATAATCTCTGGACGGGTTCCGATAATTGTAGCTAATTTTAGTTTTTTCATTTTATGTATTTATCATTTTATAAGAGTTATAGTTATCAGAAATGACATTCAGAAAACTTATACTGATTATTAATTTCATTTAATAAGTAATATTTACATTACTACTTAGTTTCCATTGATAGGATTGAATATTAATTATATGTCATTGCACATATAAACTATAATCTTTTTCCCCCAAATTAACTATTTAATAATGAATATCTTTTTTTAAGTACTCCAATTATCAATTCAATCAATGAATCTTGAAACTACTTCATATATTAATAGAACAACGCGACTCAACTTTAAACTTCGCCTAACACCTCTTTGCGTATCAACGGTAATTTTGAAAGTAATGTTTTCATACCACTAACGCCCAATTGCTGTGTATTATGTGAATGATAATCTTCAACTGTTACAATATCTTTTTCTCCTTCAGAGAAATATTTTGCATAGTTTAAATCACGATTATCAGCCGCAATACGGTAAAAGTCTCCCATATCTTCAGCTTTCAGCATTTCTTCACGAGTACATAAAGTTTCATAAAGTTTCTCACCATGACGGGTTCCAATAATTTTAATTTCTGTATTAGCATTACATAATTCTTTTAATGCTTGCGCTAAATCTCCTATAGTACCCGCAGGAGCCTTGTTTACGAATAAATCTCCTGAATTACCATGCTCAAAAGCAAATAAAACTAACTCAACAGCTTCGTCTAATGACATCAAAAAACGAGTCATCTTTGGATCAGTAATAGTTATCGAATTACCATCTTTAATTTGCTTCAAAAATAATGGGATAACTGATCCCCTGGAAGCCATTACATTTCCATAGCGTGTTAAGCAAACTGTTGTGTTTTTTAAATTTCTAGATGCTGCAATGGCTACTTTTTCCATCAAAGCTTTCGATATTCCCATGGCGTTAATAGGATAAGCAGCTTTATCAGTACTTAAGCATATAACTTTTTTAACTTTATTAGCACCAGCAGCATCAATTACATTTTGGGTTCCAAATACATTAGTTTTGGTTGCTTCAATTGGAAAGAACTCACAAGAAGGCACTTGTTTTAATGCAGCCGCATGAAATACATAATCCACACCTCTCATTGCACGTTCAATACTATTATAATCACGAACATCACCAATATAAAACTTTAATTTATCATTTTTCAATTCATTTCGCATGTCATCCTGTTTTTTTTCATCTCGAGAAAAAATACGAATTTCGTTAAAATGATCGGTATGCAAAAAACGACTTAAAACTGCATTTCCAAAAGAGCCCGTACCACCAGTAATAAGTAGTACTTTATTATTAATTAATTCCATAATTCTTATTTTAAGAAACCTATTATTTGATCAATGTTATTTTTTATTTTTGTTAAACTTGGCTTGATTGTTTCACTACTTAAAGTATACTCAAAGGCATTACATATAGTATTTTCATCAAAAGGATTAAAAGTTAAGGATGGTTCACATACTTCGTATGTGTATGGTAAATCAGCCGCAATAACCTTGCAACCACACTCAATGGCTTCGGACAAGCCCAATCCAAAACTTTCACTTAAGGAAGGGAAAATTAAATAGGAACTTGACATATATTCTTTTTGTAGAGTTACGCGATCAACAAAGCCGATGTTAATAATTGGATAACCATTCATGGTTTTACTTTCAATCAAATCTAAGACAGATGTATAATCTTTATTAACGGTAAGGACTAATTTGCCTTTTTTATTTTTATCATAAAATTGACAAAAGGCATTAATTAATCTTATATGATTTTTGTGAGGTGTTGCATTACTAACATACAAATACTTAATTTCATCCCGAATAATATTTAATTCCAATTTTTCGAACTGAGGATAAAAAGGAACTACCTTAATATTTTCAGATTTAAATTCGATTTTTTGTTCTAATTTACTCTTAATTAATTCGGACTGAACTAACCAATAATCAGTATTTTTAGCTATCCTTTTTAAAATTGAAATTTTTAATTTGAATTTTAGACGCTCTTTTAATGAAAATTCTGTTGGTACATGTAAATATATTAAATTATGAAAGTAGGTAAAAACTGGTGCTTTCAACTTAATATTGGGAGGTAAATTTCCAAAACAAAACACCTTTGAGAATTTATGCTTGTTTGTCGTATAAAAAACTTGCCTTTTAATAAAATTCCCTTTTAAATATTTTATTTTTTCAGGATTGATTTCGGGATGATTTCCAATGATTCTATCATCTAGAAGATAATACACATCTAAACTAGATTCATTTAATTTCAAAATTAAATAGTCCAATAGAATTTTCCCTCCACCATTGTTTATGTATAAAGCGTCTACTAAAATCATATTTATAATTTTACATTCTTGCTAATAAATAATAGAATGCCAAATTCTGTAATCTAGTGTCTTTTTTAATACCATTTTTGAAACAAAAAGAAATCCTCTCTATTGCTTTCTTTTTCTCGAAATTAGAATATCCAGATAATAACTTCTGGTTTGACTCTGAAATCTCTGCATAAAAACGATTATTAAGTTCTTCGGCCATTTTAAATCTCCCCTTCATTATTTTCTCCATTCGGTCATTTTTCTTATAATATCTTTGAAACCTCTTTTTTAAAGAATTATTTGTATAGTGACCCGAAAAATTATTTGAATGCTGACGATATAACATTGTTCTCTTTTTTATGTGTACAATGTTACCACGCAAAGCGGCAACCATACTAATCCAATAATCATGATTTTCAGCGCAAGATGGTATAGGAGATACATCTTCTGCCAGCGACCTATTGATCATCATCGTACAGCCGTATATGTTATTTTGAGCAAGTAATCTTGGTAAATTCAGCTCTTTCCATTTCGAAATATTGTTATCTGTTTCACTTAATAATGGTCTCAATTGATCATCAGCATAATCAAAATCGCTATATATTAATTTTGGTATTTTATCAAAATTTTTTTCTTCAATCATTGCATCTAACGTCAATTGTATTTTATCAGCTTTCCAGAAATCATCCTGATCAGCAAACATAATAAAATCCCATTCTTCTAATAATGCGAATTTCAGCAAATTACCAAAATTTTGACAAGCTCCCTGCCTCGTTATATCTTCATTAACAATATGAATACGTTTATCATCTTCGGCATATTTTTTTAAAATTGACAATGTATCATCTGTTGAGCCATCATCGCTGATAAACAATTCCCAATTTAAATAGGATTGTCTTACAATGCTTTCTAATTGTTGTTCGATAAATCTTTCTCCATTATATGTAGCTAGTAATATTGCTATCTTATTTTTCATCTTTAACTTTACTAAATATTCTAATTCGACTAAGTAATGGATAAACTAATTGAAAGGAGATTGCCGAAAAAGCAAATAAATTGTCAAATACTAAAAACATATAAATTGTTATAAGTGAAACTAATCCTGGTACAAAAAATTTAGTATTTTTAATAAGAGACAAATAAACGATAGGAAAAATTGCAATATATAAAGCCATAATAGATAGACCAAACCAAGATGCATATCTATATGACCTAAGATATACAGTCGACACATTCATTGCCTCATTTATTTGCATTCCGGTAATTTGCTCTTCATTCATAGATAAAAATACTTTTTTTGAAATGAAATCTGGCATAAACTCACTATTAAACCATAAAAAACTATTTTTAATAGTAGGATTCATTGAATTACTATTTCCAACATTTAATTCAAGATTGGCTAATGGCGAACTAGCATACAAATAAGTCCAAAAAAACTCATTAGGCACAAAGGATGATCTAAACCCATCACTAGCTTCTCCAATTGTCAATATTAATTCTCCATCATTATATGATTCGCCTTTCAGATTATTACCCAAATATCCAAAAATATAGAGTATTGCTATTACAGTACCAGCAACAAAAAATTTCCCTTTAAGTGACTTTAATGGTCTTTTAATGTAAATATAGGTTAGCAAATATGTTATAAGATTGAAGAAAATGAGAATTCTAAATGTACTAAGTAAGGAAACAGTTAGAAATAAAGTAACAAAACCAATCAATAGATTTCTAGTTTTTTCACGTAGATATCTTGAAAAAACATGTATACTATAAAACGATGTAAAAGTTATTAATATAATATGTATCGTTGGTATGTCTCCAAATAACTTATCAATTGCCCATAAACCTAAGAGAATTAAGATGACATTTCTAGAACTTCCTTCTGTTTCTTTTGTTTCAATAATGGTAAGTCTCAATTTATTGAATCGATTAACAAAAAAACCACACATAAAATTAATAATAATTGTTATTATTAAAAAAACAAGTAAGGGTGTGGTTAATTTTGGATACAAGTTAGACCAACCTAATTGATACATTGCTACTACAATAAAGAAAATAAATGTATAAATATAATTCGGATTAAACATTTATAAAGAATTTATACATAGTTGCATTATTAATTTTCAAAATTTATTAACTATTACAAGAAACATAATGTAATTTGACAAAAGAAATTTATTAATTCTTACTAAATCTTATTTTTATAATTACTAATATCTTATAAAATAAATACTTTGAAAAACTGCCATAACCAATCGTTTTAAGCATATTAGATTCGACTTTGTATCTTTTAAATAACGTTTTAGCATTTCTAAGCTTATTGTAAATTGAATTTTCATCTCCTACGGTTACACCACATACATTTGAATTGTGTTGACGGTACTTTTTAGTGGGGGTATGTATTGTTGAAACAATGCCATGCTTTACTACATTAATTGCAATCCAATAATCAAAAATTAAATTATTATCTGCCAAAGGGAACATAAGTTCCTTTACTCTTTTATTAAACAGCATTGTTGATCCTCCAATACAACAACAAATACAAATCTGATTAAAGGTTAAAAAATTATCAGGATTAATATTAACTGTTTTCCAAAAAGATTCTGCTACTAAATTTAAATTTTCATCGTATATCGCTGAATCTGTATGTACCAATAAAGGTTTATTTGGGTTCGCTAAGTTTATCTCTTCCATTCTCTTTACAGATAATTCAATCTTATCATCAAACCATACATCATCTGCATCACAAAACATATAATAATCAGATTCAACAACCTCCAGTAATCGAAAAAAATTATTGCGACAACCTAAATTTAAGCCCCCTCTGTCTATTTCTATAATATTAGTATATCGGTTACAGTAATCTAAGATAATATTGTCCGTATTGTCTTTTGAACCATCATTTCTAATATATAGTGTCCAATCTTGATTTGTTTGAGATATAAGAGACTCTATTTGCTCTGCTAGATATTTTTCAGCATTATATGCAGCTAAAAGAATGGCTATGCTATTATTATTTGTATACATTTTATATTTTGTTAAAAAACAATTATTTCAATATTTAAATTACAATCGCGATTTTAGCATTTGTAAAATCCCAATTCGTTTATCTACAATCCTGAGAGAATATATAAATATATAAATCATAATAAAACTGGAAAGAGCGTACTTTATCCATCCTTCAAATAAAGTTACAATCAAATAGGTTACCAAAATTAAGGACATCAAAATCATCAAGATCTTAACAAATTCAATTTTAAAACTGAATCCATATTTAAATTTTACTACCATAAATAAAAGTGCAGAAACAAGTATAGATCCAATTAAAAAGGATATTCCTAAACCCTGCAAACCCCAATAGGAATATGCTACAATATTTATTAGAAAAAGTAATCCATTACCAATTAAAGCATCATAAATGAAATACGATTTCCTATCTCCATTTGCTAAAATAATGTAAGACATCGTCAACCAAATTCCGCGTGCAATTAATGATAATGCCATCCATCGAAGCATTGGTACTACAGCCAAAAATTCTTTAGATAATAATATTCTGACTATCGGATCAGCAAAAACAATCAAAACAACTATGATGGGAACAATTATAAGCGAAACCAATTCTAATTGTTGATTAACCATAAGGTCAACTTTATTTTTATCGTTATAAATAGCAGAAAGTCGTGGAAAAAAATCTGATGCTAAAACTGCCATTACAACAGCGATACTTTGAGTCGTTATAGATGAAACACCTTGAAATAAGCCCACATCTGCAATTTTACCATACCTTCCTATATAAATATTTGTTATATAAGTAAAGACTGTAATCATAACCATCCCAAGCATAAGAACTGCACCCAATTTAATCATAGGGATGCCTTCAATAAGTATTTGATTTAATTTTATTGTCTTAATCTTCTCTAGCTTTATCTTTCTTGAATAATATAACTGGCTCAAATAAAGGAATAAGGAACTTGAAATTATAGAAATAACAATACCAATAGATCCGAAAAAATAAAAAAGAGGAATACTTAATGCTAAACTAAGAGCCGCCGCTAATATTGATGCTTTTGCTAAATAGGCTAGGTTACGTGTTCCTTGTAAAAAAACCGTTTTTCCATTGGAAAGGGCCATAAAAAAAACTGCAATGGAAAGTAAAGCGAAATACCAAGTGAAGTCTTGATTACTGAAAGCTAACTTACTAAGCCAATATGAACCTAAAAGACAAACCATTAGGCCTAATCCACCAGCAAGCCAAACCAACCGTTCAAAAATAGCAATCGTTCTGCTAAGTTTATTACCATCTCCACTTTCGTAAGATTGTGATATATCCCGCACAGCACTTTGAAAAATTCCAAAACAAGAAAAACTACTAATCACTGCGATAGTAGATTGAAAAATTGCATTTAATCCCATTCCCTCACTCCCTAAGAATACTGCGATGAATTTTGCTCTTAAAATTATGATTAGCATTTGTATAATCTGAGCGCCTCCAAATACGGCTGTCGATTTAACCATACTTTTGTATGACGAATTATTATTAACCATATTTATTGAGTTATCCTGTGGGTGTGTTTTTTCACTTTGATAAAATTGTAATTATACCTCTTTTAATTGTCAAAATATTTCTTATTTGAAAATCCACATACATAATTTAAGTTAAGAAAGAAATTAACACAAACTACTAAATTAAAAGCCTTTTTATTATAAAAAAAAACGCTGTTAAAAAACTAATTAAAAGACCTCCTATTATCGTACCTTTTAACAATCCTATTTTTTCTTTTTCCAAAGGAAGAATTGGCCTGTCTATTACCTGAATAAGGGGAGTTTCTTTACGTAAATTAACTTTTGCAAGTTCTGCCTGCTTAACCAATTCAGTGAGTATGGCGGTATTTGCTTGTACATCAACTTGCCGTCTTGCAGATGGAGCACGACGAACATTTAAAGCAGGATTTAAATTAAAAGTATTATCATTAGCAACAGCTACTCCTGTTATTGCTCCATTTAGTTCTCCTCGAATAGAATCTACTTGACGTTCCAAAATCGCCATATTGAGCCTTGCTTTTTTACTTTTTGTTTCAACATAGAATCTACCAACTTCCTTGACTAAAGCCTCACAGAAAAATTTTGAAAAAAGTTCATTTTTTGATGAAACGTCAATATTAATAATTGATACTTTTTTATCTTTTTGAACTACAGACAAGCCTTTTTTTGATAAATTTTCATATATTTCACCTAAAATGCTATCTTGTAAACGTGTAAAATTTTTACGGTTCTCATTAGCTAAAAATTGAATTGAGGTATATTTAGCATTATTATTCCATTTATCTCTCCAATCATTATTTTGAATGTACATCTCAGCTAAAGAAATTACTTGTCCATTGACAGTAACTGGAGATAATAATGTTTTTTCGACCATTGACCTTGATTTAAACAACTCAGTCAAATTAGACCCTGTAAATATACCTCCACCGCTCCCTCCTAAATCTAAACCAAATGAACTAGCAAGACCTAAAGCACCACCTAATCCTCCTCCGCCTTTCTCATCTTCTAAAGCAAATGTTAAGGTAGCCGTATAAATTGGCTTTTTAATAAAGGAATATGTTAGGCCTAAAACTGCGCCAATTATTCCAGTTAAAACAATAATTTTCCATTTAGAAAGCAAATACAAGTACAATTCTTTAACTTTAACGACTAGTTCTTTTAAAGAAATTTCGTTATTTTCTATAGATTTTTTCTCCATCTAAAATTATTTATTAAAAGCTGTAACAATCAATAATGCTAGACTAGTAAGTACACTTCCAATACTTACCCATTCTCCCGTACTCATTTTTCTAGTTTCAGGTTTCTGTGGGACCACAATTTGTGAATCTGGTTCTACTTTAGGATATGATCTGAAAAATAAGAATGAACTTGTCACAGAGGCCTTACCATTCGGATAAATTATGTACGCTTTTCTCTTCCATCCTTTACTATCTGCTCCTCCTACTGCATCTATGTAATATCTAAATCCTTTTCCACTTCTATAAGGAATTTCAGAAGTTAAAAGTACATTACCAGTCACTTTTACCCCTTCATTGTATACTGCAACTTCAATTTCATCTCCTGGGAAAAGGGTAACATTCGAATAATGGTTTTTATCTTTTACGATTTTTTCCCAGTTTACAGGAATTGTAGCAAATTTTAGCTCCTCTTTCAATTTTTTGGTTAATTTATCATTTAAGCTATCACTTTTTGATAAGTTTAAATCTATACTTTCAAGCTGATCTATTTGCTCTTGTTTGATTGGCCTTTTAATTTTCATACCATCAAGGTTTGCAATTGATGTTAATCCTCCAGCGCGCATAACAACATTATACACAGTTTCTTTTTTATTTGCCAGAACATATTTTCCAGGGTAACTTACAGCGCCACTAACAATCACCATTTGCGGTTTTTCATATACAGCCATTTTACGAATATTGACAACGTCAAAAGGTTTCAGAACAAAATTTTTAATTTGTTCATTGTTATCAGCCGTGATTTCAAGTTCAATTAATTCAATACGCTTAGGGTCTGCATCGTCTATTATATCAGATTTCACCATTCTTGCAATTTCAACTCTTTTAGATGCTGAGCCTGTTAGACCTCCAACTTGTACCACTAAATCATTTAATGTTAAATTCTCAAAATATTCATATTCTCCTGGATTTTTTACTTCTCCATCAATAGTTACTCTGTATTCTTCTCTAAAGTCTAAAATAGAATAAACAGTTACAATATCTTCTCTTTTTAATTGAATATCGGCATTAACGTCTCCTGATAGTGCAGCTGCTAAATCTACGTTAACAATTTCGGTAGTTAGATCTGTTTTTAAGCGTATTATTCTTGCTCGTTTACTGTAAGCGTCTTCCGTAAGACCTTCCGCTCTTGTAATAAGATCTGAAATTCGCATTCCCTCAGAAAAAGAATAAAAATCTGGTCTAAAAACAGCACCTTCAATTTTGATACGGTTTTCAAATCTATTAAGGATTTTGGTAACTTTAAAAACGTCTCCTGATTGCGGATTATAAGTATTAAAATCACTTTCGTTAATATCATGAACTTTAAACTCCTTACCTGTTTTCTGTACAACATTTACAGAGGCAGTATAAGCATATTCATTAAATCCGGAAGCAAAATTCAATAAATCAGCAAAGGTCTCTCCTTTTTTCATTTCAAATATCCCTGGGCGTTTCACTTCACCTTCAACAGTAACTCTTTGACTGTAGGCTGGAATTCTAATGACATCATTTTCCTTTAAACTAACATTATCGGACTGATCCCCTTTTACTAAAAACCTATAAATATCAATATTTCTGTAAACTTTATTATTTCTAATTAATTCAATATTTCTATAACTTCCATTTTTTCCTGGTCCACCAGCTAAATGCAGAGCATTGTAAACTGTTGCCAAAGAGGAAATAGAATAATTCCCTGGTTGTTTTCCTCCAACAATAGTAACTTTAATAGTTCGAATTTGACTCAAACTAACACTTACCTGAGATTGTCCCGATCTCACCGTGCTGTAAACTCTTGCGATTGCGGCTTTGATTTTTTGAGTTGCAGCCTCGATTGACATTCCTGAAACTGCAATTTGCCCCACATAATCAATCGTTATTTTACCTTCGACACTAACTGGAATGCTTGCATTATATTCCTGAACTCCAAACACACTAACTTGCAATTCATCACCAGGACCAAGTACATAGTTCATAGGGGTCGCTAATTTTAAATCGGGCTCAAAATTCAATGTAGGGTTATCAAATAATTCAGAACCAAAAATTAAGGCATTTGCAGAGTCCTTTACTTTATTGTTAGTAATGTTTTCCTGCTTTCTTCCTGAATCTTTATCTGCCTTTAAATTGTTAGTGCTATTTTTGTTTTTAGCATTATTTGAGTTTTTTTTCTCATATTCAGCTAGTTTAATTCTCAATTTATTAAATTCAGTCTGTGACATTCCTTTAGACAAAGCTATTGGTTCTGCCGAATCGATAGTTGCATTATTACTCTTTAGTTGAGCACTAATTTTTGCTAAATCATCATCAGAAAGATAATCCACTTTTACTGTACTTAAATCTTTCGATTTCATCAAATCCTGAGCATTAACACTCATAGAAAGAGATAAAACAAAAAATAGAGTAAGAACGTATGTTATTTTTTTCATAGTTGAATTTAATTTTAGCCTTTTAGTGTTTCGTTTACGAATATTGTTTCTGATAATATTCTTTATAAGATCCTGAAGTTACATTTTGCAGCCACTCTTCATTACTCAAGTACCAGTTAATAGTTTTTTCTAAACCTTCTTCAAAAGTTACTGAAGGTTTCCAGCCTAATGCTGCATTAATTTTGGAAGCATCAATAGCATAACGTAAGTCATGCCCTGGTCTGTCTTTTACGTAAGTAATCAGTTGTTGAGAAGTTCCTTCTGCTCTGCCTAATTTCTGATCCATAATCTGGCATAATAATTTTACCAAATCAATATTTTTCCATTCATTGAAACCACCGATATTATATGTTTCATGATTTTTTCCTTCGTGAAAGACTAAATCAATAGCAATGGCATGATCTTCTACAAATAACCAATCACGAGTATAATTTCCATCACCATATACAGGTAACGGTTTATTGTTGATAATGTTATTTATAAAAAGTGGAATCAATTTTTCGGGAAAATGATATGAACCATAATTGTTTGAGCAATTTGTTAAAACGTAAGGTAAACCATAAGTTTCCCCATAAGCTCTTACAAAGTGGTCCGAACTTGCTTTTGAAGCAGAATAAGGAGAATTAGGATCATAAGGTGTTGTCTCTGTAAAAAGTCCCTCACTACCTAATGAACCATAAACTTCATCTGTACTAATGTGATAAAATCTTTTGCCTTCAAAATTATCTTTCCATTGCTTTTTAGCTGCATTTAACAAATTCATTGTTCCGATTACGTTAGTTCTCACAAACGCTAAAGGATCCTCAATAGAGCGGTCAACATGTGACTCTGCTGCTAAATGCAAAACCCCATCAAAATTATGAGTTGAAAAAAGTTCGTTTATAAAAGTTTCTTCTACTATATCTCCTTTTACAAAAGTATAGTTAGCTTGATTTTCGATATCCTTAATATTCTCTAAATTTCCTGCATAAGTCAGAGCATCTAAATTAAAAATTTGATATTCTGGATATTTATTCACAAATCGTCTTACTACGTGTGAACCGATAAAACCTGCACCTCCAGTTATAAGAATTTTTTTCATTTTAAATTTCAATTAATTTAATAAATCTGAATTAATTTTTTCTAACTCACTATAGATGTCTTTTACATCTTGCGAGCTTTCTTTTTGCAAAATTAAATTAGCAGTATCTGTGTAAACAAAAATAGTATTTTTTAAACCTAGGAAAGTAGTATGCTTGCCAGAACCAATAACCATATTACCATTTTTATCAACAGGATGTCCTTTTGAAACTAAATAATCGTAAACAGATTCAAACGATCCTAGATCTGACCACGCAAATGATGCAGGTACGACTTTTATCTTTTTGCTGCGTTCCATTACAGCGTAATCAATACTAATTGAAGGAATATCCATTGATAAATTTAAGTCTAAAAAGCCATCTTTAGCAGATTCCCAAACAGCTTTTGATTTCTCATAAACTTCTGGCTGAAATTGCTTCAATTCATCTAAAAGGACGCCAGCTTTAAAACAAAACATACCACTATTCCACAAAAAGTTACCTTTTGCGATAAATTCTTTAGCTGTAGTTTCATTTGGCTTTTCACGAAATGAAATTACCTTATCTCCCTTTGATTCTATGTAACCATATCCCGTTTCTGGCTTAGTTGGTATAATTCCGAATGTAACAATGAAGCCTTCTTTCGCTTTCGATATGGCTTCACTTATTGCGTTATTATAGTTATCCATTAAATCAATAATATGATCAGAAGGAGTAATAATTAAAACATCATCGGGATCTGATGCAAATGCTGCAAAAGCAATAGCCGCTGCTGTATTTCTAGGCGTTGCTTCAACAATATTTAAATATGAAGTTTTGGACTTATCCATTACCTTTCCGCTTAAATGGTGGTTGTCTACATTACCAACAACCATTACTCTATTTGCCAAATGACTATTTCGATCAACTGTCATTTCAAATAATGACTTTCCTTCAAAAATTTCTAAGTACTGTTTTGGCTGGCTCTTACGAGAAAGCGGCCATAATCGGCTTCCAACTCCGCCGGTTAAAATGACATGTGTAATTGACTTATTTGTATCCATTTTTTTTCCTAAATAAAAAAAAGGAATTTAGTTTCTATAATCGATTATCGGCTATAGCACCTAAAATTCCTTTTACATCGTATAATAAACTATTTTCTTTTTGTAACTCTGAAAAATTCAGCTTCAAAAATTCCGCATGTGCTACACCTAAAACAATTGCATCAAATTTATCTTCAGGCAAAGAATTTATTGTCGCTAATTTATATTCTTTTTTTACCTCTGCAATATTAGCAAGAGGGTCATATATTGTAACGGTTATTCCGTACTCTTTTAATGCTCTTATTACATCAACAATTTTGGTATTTCTAACATCAGGACAATTTTCTTTAAATGTTATTCCTAGCATTAACAAATTGGCCCCATTTACAGAAATACCTTTTTTAATCATCAATTTCACTACTTGGGAAGCAACATATTCTCCCATGCTGTCATTTAAACGCCGACCAGCTAAAATTATTTCAGGATGATATCCAAATTCCTGAGCTCTTTGTGCTAAATAATAAGGATCTACGCCAATACAATGTCCGCCGACCAAACCAGGTTTGAAAGGCAGAAAATTCCATTTTGTTGCTGCGGCAGCTAATACTTCCTGAGTATCGATATTCATTAAATTAAAAATCTTAGCCAGTTCATTTACAAAAGCAATATTAATATCACGCTGTGAATTTTCAATTACTTTTGCTGCTTCTGCAACTTTAATTGTTGGCGCTAAGTAGGTTCCTGCAGTAATTACAGATTTATATAACGCATCGACTTTTAAACCAATATCCGGCGTTGAACCCGAAGTTACTTTTAGAATTTTTTCAACTGTATGTTCTTTATCTCCCGGATTTATTCTCTCAGGAGAATAGCCGGCAAAGAAATCTTCGTTGAATTTAAGTCCTGAAATTTTCTCTAAAACAGGAACGCATTGTTCTTCTGTAACACCTGGATAAACTGTGGATTCATAAATTACTATATCTCCCTTTTTTAATATTTTACCAACTGACTCACTCGATTTATATAATGGAGTTAAATCTGGACGATTATTTTTGTCAACAGGCGTTGGGACAGTTATTATAAAATAATTACATTCAGAAAGATCGCTAAGATTTGTAGTACAATATAATCCAGTTTTAACATTGGCATTATCAACTAATACTTTCTTTAAAGTATCGTGGTCAACTTCTAATGTAGTGTCCTCACCAGAATTCAAACTTGCAACTCTTGATTCATTGATATCAAAACCAATAACCGGATATTTGGTAGCAAATAATCTTGCCAATGGAAGACCAACATAGCCCAAACCTATAATTGCAATTCTTATATTTTCATTCATTTGAAAAACATTGAGTTAATCGTAAAAACACATGGCTTCGCCATTCCAAGTCCCATCTTTTTCACTTGGTTATTAAAAGTATAATCTCGGCAAATATAACACATTAACTGAATTTATTCAATACGGTTTCGCGTAATCCTACAAAAACAATGCTATAAATTAACTTACAAACTCCAACCCCTTATTTATCAGTATGTAAAAATTTACTTTATAAAAAAAACAGAAAATAAAACTTCAATTTAAAGAAATTTTATTGTCTGTTTTGAATTTTTATTAACTCAATCGATGTTGCTTTACTTATATTTTATTTTCAATATACAGCCTAAAGACTCCAGAACTAATATGTAATGCGTTTTAGAGACTTCCTGTACTATTGCACTTTGATTACTAAATGCTCCTGATTCTAATTTAATCCTATCTCCGACTTGGATTGATGTTACTGAAACGTCACTTATATTTGGAGCTCTAAGATTTGTCTTTATTATATTGATCTCTTCATCTCTTACAATAGCCGGCTTTCCTAACCAAAATAAATATCTCACAACGCCCGCAACTTCGAAAACAGAATTCCTATCAGTATCTTCCAATTGAACAAAAACATATGAATTAAAAAGGGGTACTTCAACCTTTTTTTTCCTATCTGACCATTGTTTTACTTGTGTAATTAAAGGACAATAACATTCGATGCCTATTTGATTCAATTTTTCTGCAACCTTTTTCTCCCATTTGGGTTTCGTATACACTACATACCAATTCATAATTATTTTTTTGGAAATAAAACTTTCAAACCCATTTCTCTATTCATTTCACATTAAATCTTATTTTCAATACATCTCTAATTAAGAACCTATTCCTTTATAGATAAATCCAATAGATTGTAATTCTTTTGCATTTAAGATATTTCGTCCATCAAATAAAAATGCCGGCTTATGCATGGCATCATAAATTTTCTGCCAGTCATAGTTTATAAATTCATCCCATTCAGTTAAAATTGCAATAGCATGGGCGCCTTTACAAGCTTCATAAGCATCATCAAAAATTGCCAGGGCATTGCTGTTTTCTTCTACACTTCGATTTTCTAAATAATCTAAGTCACTCAGCATTTTATTTCTTGAAACTTTTGGATCATAAACAGCAATGTTTGCCTGTTCATTAATCAAATCATCAGCCACATAAATCGCAGCAGATTCTCTCGTATCATTAGTATCTTTTTTGAATGCCCAGCCTAAAAAAGTAATTTTTTTACCAGCAACTGTATTATATAGTGTCTGAACAATTTTATTAGAGAATCTTCTTTTTTGATGATCATTCATTATGATAACCTGTTCCCAATAATCTGCTACTTCATTTAATCCGTAAGATTTTGCGATATAAACTAAATTCAAAATGTCTTTTTGAAAGCAAGAACCCCCGAAACCAACTGATGCCTTTAAAAATTTAGGACCAATTCGACTATCCATGCCAATTGCTCGCGCAACTTCGGTAACATCTGCACCGGTTTTTTCGCATAATTCAGACATGGCATTTATAGATGAAATACGCTGTGCTAAAAATGCATTTGCAGTAAGTTTAGATAATTCTGAAGACCAGACATTGGTAGTTAAAATTTTATCCTTACTAACCCAATTTGCATAAACATTAACTAGGGCATTAATTGCAATTTCTCCTTCGGGTGTCGAATCTCCTCCAATTAAAATTCTGTCCGGATTTAATAAATCCGTAACCGCAGTACCTTCTGCTAAAAATTCAGGATTTGACAAAATTTGAAACTGAACTCCATTTCCGGTATTATCTAAAATACTCTTAATCGCCTCGGCAGTTCGTACCGGTAAGGTCGATTTTTCAACAACGATTTTATTTTGTTTGGCAACTTTTGCAATTTGTCTGGCGCACAATTCAATATATTTTAAATCAGCAGCCATACCTTTTCCTTTACCATAAGTTTTAGTTGGTGTATTTACCGAAATAAAAATCACCTGAGCTTCATCAATCGCTTTTTCAACTTCTGTTGAAAAGAAAAGATTTCTCCCTCTGGCTTCCGCAACAATTTCTGAAAGGCCAGGCTCATAAATAGGAATATTATTTGTATCAGGATCATTCCAATCCGTAATTCTTTGTTCATTCAAATCGACAACAGTCACTTGAATATGTGGACATTTTTGAGCAATTACTGCCATAGTTGGTCCTCCAACGTAACCTGCACCAATGCAACAAATTTTTGTAATTTCCATTTAATATACTATTATCTTGATCTTTATTTATTTTAAATTATTCCAATACCAGCTTACTGCCTCCTTCAATCCTTCTTGTAAAGAATATTTAGGATCATATCCAAGCTTCGATTTAGCTTTTTCGATACTGGCTAGTGAATGAGGTATGTCACCAATACGATTTGCTCCGTACACAATTTCTACGTCAGAGATTTTAGAATCAAATGCGGCTAAATATTTTTTTAAATATCCAACCAAATCATTTAATGTATTTCTATCGCCAAAGGCCGTATTATAAACTGTATTTATTGCTTCGGAATTTTGACTGGTCATCGCCAATTCATTCATCTGAATCACATTATCGATATAGGTAAAGTCACGAGAATAATTTCCATCACCATTGATTACCGGACTTTCATAATTCATCAATTGCATTACAAACTTTGGAATAACAGCTGCGTATGCGCCATTTGGATCTTGTTTTCTTCCAAAAACATTAAAATATCGAAGTCCAATTGTTTCTAATCCGTATGTTTTACTAAAAATTTCAGCGTACAGTTCATTTACATATTTAGTAATAGCATATGGAGATAATGGCTTTCCAATTACATCTTCAACTTTTGGCAATCCTTCAGAATCTCCATAGGTAGAAGAACTGGCTGCATATATAAAACGTTTGATTTTTGCATCTCTCGAAGCTGTTAACATGTTCAAAAAACCAGAAACATTAACCTCATTTGTAGTTATTGGATCGTTTATAGATCTGGGAACAGAACCTAGTGCGGCTTCATGCAAAACATAATCTACTCCTTCAACGGCTTTCATACAATCGGAAAGGCTGCGAATATCTCCTTCAATTAATTTGAAATTTGGATTATCGATACAATCTTTTAAATTGTACCGATGTCCTGTTGAAAAATTATCCAGGCAGATTACTTTATGACCTTGAGTTAAAAAGTATTCACATAAATTTGAACCAATAAAACCCGCACCGCCAGTAATTAAAATTATATTTTGAGATCCTGTTTTCATTACTTCAAATTATTTTTTTCTGGATTTAGTTAAAATCCTCTTCCAGAATGATTTTTCCTCTTCATCATGGTAACCGTTTGAATAAGCTCCGTAACCGTATCCGTAACCATATGTTGAACCATATTTTGCTTTATTTTCAAAACCATTTAAAACAATACTTGCATTGGTCAATTCACCTCGTTTTATACGGTTATTCAACAACGTAATCATATCTTTCTTAGTGTAATTTTGTCTTACAATATACAAGGTAACATCAGCATATTGCACGAGTTCTAACGCATCTGAAACCAAACCAACCGGCGGGGTATCCAGGATAATATAGTCGTAATGTGCCTTAAGTTCATTTATAAATTCCTGCATTACTTCACTTAAGATCAACTCAGAAGGGTTTGGAGGAATTGGACCTGAAAGTATAACATCCAGATTTGGAATTTGTGTGGAGTTCGTAATTTCAGCTAAACTATTTTGCTTAATTAAATAATTTACAACCCCTACCTGATTCGTTAAATTGAATTCATCTGCTAATCTTGGTTTTCTCAAATCCATTCCAACAATAACGGTTTTCTTTTCGCTTAAAGCAAAAACTGTCGCAATATTTATGGAGCAAAACGTTTTTCCCTCACCACTTATTGTAGAAGTAATCATTAATGTTTTTGAACCACTTAACTGCTGTTTTTTATATAAAAACTGCAATGATGAACGTATTCCTCTAAAAGCCTCAGAAAGTGCTGATTTTGGTTTGTCAAAAACAGCTAAATTCAGCGAATCTTTATTAATACCAATTACTCCAATTAGAGGAATTTGAGTCATTTTACTAATATCTTCTGTATTTTGAATTGAATTATTGATAAATAAAATTCCGAATACAAAAGCCAGAGGAATCAATATTCCTAAAAATAAAGCCATTACATAATTAACAGAAGTTTTAGGTCCAATTAGTCCTCCGCCAATATCTTTTGCAGGATCAATAAAGTGAATATCAGACAGATTAGATGCTTTTACGATCTCTGCTTCATTTCTCTTCTGAAGAAATTCGGTGTAAATATTATCATTTAAATCGTATTTCCGTTTAATTTTCAATAATTCCTGCTGTTCTTCCGGAAGTTTTTTAACAGTACTTTCCGCCTGCCCAATTTTAGCATTTACTAGTGATAAATCATATAGTAACGATGCTTTCGCGGAAGTAATATTTTCGAGCAGCACATTTTTTAAAGCTCGCATTTGATTGTCAAAATCCTTAAAAATCTTATCACTTTTTACTGCATAAGCCATTTCTGATCTTTGCGTAGAAAGGGTGATTAATTTTGAAACCCCTGCCACAATATTAGGATCGTCAATTCCTGCAACAGATGGTGCCGGTAGTCTTGAATAATCTTCACTATTGTTTAAATATGCTCTTAAAGAATTATAATACGTGATTTTTCTGGTTACCTGATCTTTCTCAACATCAAAATCCATTATTTTATCTGAAAACTTCGCAGCTCCGCCCTCTATTTCATAGACATTTTTATCTTTTGTAAAAGATTTCAACTCATTACCAGTCTGTTTTAACTGCGATTCCATTGCAACAAGTGTACTGTCAATGAATTTAATCGTGTTCGTTGCAAACTGGTTTTTACCGTCAAGCTGAATTTTAATTAACATTCGAACAGTGGCATTTAAATATTCTACCATTCTCGCTTTGTTTGTTCCCTGCATAGACAGCGTTAATATTGACCCGCCCTTATCGCCGTCAATATTTATTCCTTTATAACGCGAAACAGTTCCATCAAAATCATTAAACTTTACAAAATATTCTTTTCCTTTATAAAAACCGGGATTATCATTGATTTGTAATTTCCATTTTAAAAAAGGCAGAGAAACCTGTTCACCAACTTTGAATTTTTGTACAAAATTTGCTGGCTGAACCGAAGTATTACTGTACGAATTATCAGAATATGTAATTAAAGAAACTGAATTACTCTCAAATGGAATTTGAATTTGATATTCACTTTCACTTAAAAATTTAATATTAATGAGAGTATTTGCAATTTGTCCTTTTGACTTATCAATATCTACATAAAACGGAACAGATCCATAAGAATCGATCAAGTTATATTTCCCTTGTTCCAGATAATCAATGTAATATTGTAATTTATCGACCACCATTTCGTTGTGCGAACGCGATTGCAATATGGTTGAAATCCCATTTACCTGATCTGAAATCCCGCCCCAATTAAAAACAAGACTGGTATTAGAGGTAAAAAAAGGATTGCTCTCTTCTTTGATAGAAATCATATTCTGCATTCCGTAAATTTTTTCTTTACGAATGTTCACCTGGTAAGCGATTGTAAATGCTATTATTAAACTTGCCAGAAACCATTTCCAGTAACTGATAACTTTCAATAAAAATCCTTTAAAATCAAAACTTGAATGATTTTCAAAAATCGAAAAATCTTTTATATCTAACATTTAATGAATTTTAATTTTTGATAATCAAATATACCGTTGTTGCCAATGATAACAAAGTAATGATTGTACCAATAGACTGTATTCCGGTCTGACCGGTTCCCCAGGTTTTTTGTCGTAATGGCTTAACGTATATATAATCGTTGGGCTGCAAATAATAATAAGGAGATTTCATTACGTTAATATCCGTCAGATCAATATCGTGCATTTCTACGCCTGTTGGAGTCTGGCGAATTATAGTTACAGCTTTTCTATTTCCTACAGTGGTGATATCGCCTGAATTAGCTATCGCTTCCATCACGTTTACATTTTCCTTAAATAAAGTTTTTGTACCTACACTTGAAACCTCACCGTTTATAGTATACCTAAAGCCGGCTAATTTTACGATTACAAAAATATTTGCTTCACTTTTAAAGTATTCTTCCAATAATTTTTTTTCAATTTTAACTCGGACTTCTTCAACAGTATAACCAATAACATTTATTTCTCCCAAAATCGGCATTCTTATATTTCCGTGATCATCAACTGTAAAACCATCAAAATAAAGACCTGATTCTGATTTTCCGGTCACACTCTCAGTAGTGTTGAATATAGAAACTAATTTAGGATCTATTGCTTTTATAGAAATACTCAGCACATCTTTTGACTGCAATCTGTAAGGCTTAGATTCAACAGCTGCAATAGCGTTTTGCTCTCCGGAAGGGTTTTTATCCTGTAAATACACCAAATCTTTTATTGGAATGCAAGATGTAAATAACGAACTGATTAGTAGTAAAATATAAAAGCTCTTTTTTGTCATTGGTTAAATTTTATCGCAAATATAGCTTTTCCTTTAATCTCTGGAAAATCTAAGTTTTATTTGGGGCTTATTTAATTATTTTTGAAAGTTTTTTCGAACGGAACCCTATGTAATATACTTCTTCCGAGTGTAATTTCGTCTGCATATTCCAATTCATCTCCCACAGATATACCACGCGCAATTGTAGAAATCACAATTTCAGATTCTGCAATTTGTTTATAAATATAAAAATTTGTGGTATCTCCTTCCATAGTCGAACTTAGTGCAAAAATAATTTCGGTTACTTTTCCTGCTTTTACTTTCTCAACCAGACTTAAAATATTCAACTGACTTGGACCAACACCCTCAATTGGAGAAATTTTTCCACCTAGAACATGATAAATCCCTTTATACTGACCCGTATTCTCAATTGCCATAACATCACGAATATCTTCGACCACACAAATAATTTGGTGATTTCTTACTGAGTTTGCACAGATCTGGCAAACTTTCGTGTCTGAAATATTATGACAGCTTTCGCAGAATTTAATATCCTCACGCATATTTAATAATGCCTGCGACAAAAAACCGGTTTGTTCTTTAGGTTGTTTTAATAGATGCAGCACCAATCGCAATGCCGTTCGTTTACCAATTCCGGGTAATTGAGACATTTCGTTGACTGCTTTTTCTATTAATTTTGATGAAAATTCCATGAAGACAAAAGTAATACTTTTAATTGTTAGGCAGGCTTTGGGGGAGCTAAAACAGTAAATACCTGAAACCACAAATTTACCATCGAAGATAATTTGCAATTCAGTTTACACATTTAAAAATACTATTTAGTTAATATTGGTTTGTAGCCAATAACACTAAAGTACAAGCTACTTCTGCTTTAATATTATTCAACTCTAACAATTGATATAATTCCGGATTTTCAGTTCCCGGATTAAAAACTACTCTTTTTGGCTGTGCCTCGATAATATAATTGTAATAATCACGCTGACGGGCAGGGTTTAAATACAATGTTACGGTATCTATATTTTTCACAGGAACTGCTTTTGTCTGAATTTTTACACCAGCTACTTCTCCGGTATTTTGACCAATTGCTAAAACAGTATGTCCTTTTTGAACCAACATATTAATAGCTCTATAAGCGTAACGTTCTGGTTTTGTAGTAGCACCAAGAACTAAAGTTTTTTTGTTTTTCATTATTTTAAAATATAATGCAAAAGTAATCAAAAAGAACGAGCTTAGTTTATGTTATTGATTTAGAAATAATGAGAAAAAAAAGAGCCAAACATTGTGAGTTGGCTCTTTAATCGAATTTAATATAATTTATTACTACTTTATTAATTTAAAATACGGACTATCACTTATTCCTTTTTCTTCCCAAACAAAATCCCCATTAAGCCATATTTTCTTAGTCCTTAATATATTGTAAGCCCTTTCAAAAGTTGCCTCAATCGTATCTCTGTCAGTTTCACTCCATTGAATATAAGTTATTGCTTTATCTGAATTATCTAAATCATTTAAATATATTCTTATTAGGAATTCATCTTTACCTTTAAAAATTTTAAAATTTCTGGGGCTATCCAAATTTGAGTTATAATATTCCTTTGTTATCCCATTAGTAACATAAAAGAGCTTTATTTTGGAAACGTCGAGATGATTTAGATTTTCCGGATTCAACAAATCTTCATTTTGAGCATTAAAAACAGAAAAATCAATACTTGTAGCTACATACATACCAAATTCTTTTTTTTCATCTGTACTTTCACATGAACAAACAATAATTACTACTAAAATTATCAATATTTTTTTCATATTCTTATGGCTTAATATTATAAATCATTTTTACATCTTTGTTAAAACCAGCATTTGAAACATCACCACCAAATGTATCTGACAAACTAAAATCATTATATGCAAAAAAACCATTTGATTTTCCTCCCCAACCCCAATTCATATTGAAATAAAGATTATCTTGTCCTGTACAATTGCTAAATTCAAATTTTATCGTTTTATATCCGTCGCAAACCCACATATGTCCTCCTGCACTACTAAAACCACTTAATATAACTGGCCTTCCTTCTTCCAGATTACTTTTAATGACCTTTTCATCATAATTCCCGCGATCGGCAGAACTATAACCAAATTTAGCTTTTAGTACCTTCCCCATATCACAATCCTTAGATACACCAGTAGCACCACAACTATATGAAGGCTCCATTGGTTAAACATTACGAATTGCGTTATGAACATCTAACATAAAATTTGCCGTTCCCTCGGTTGCAAAATTTATAGGTATAAATGACCAATCGTAATTTGTTGGGTATTCATAATATCTCATAACTTGTCCC